>Ga0207714_1000857_pt1 | contig 20566 bp, 20 predicted proteins | sample PonA232FremontCA_2_FD_187270 | JGI IMG/M metagenome (GOLD analysis project Ga0207714, IMG submission 187270) | Marine sediment microbial community from Fremont, CA, USA - Pond A23 Sediment 2 (SPAdes) | ecosystem: Environmental > Aquatic > Marine > Unclassified | place: USA: Fremont, California...
CTGGTCTGGCGCGACTCCCCGCAGCCGCGGCGCGACGCCGTCACGTACCTCGCTGGCGGGGCTGCCGTCGCAGCACTCGCATTCGGCGCCGTCGCCGCTGGCTGGGGCGTCGACGCGATGCTCGCGGCGCTGTACTGGAGCTACGGAATCCCGCTCGCCGACGGCGTCGCGACCGGAGCGGTCCACCCCGCCGCGGTCGCGCCGGGCTCGTATCTGACCGCGACCTGGCTCCTGACCGAGCCCGCGACCTGGGCCGGCTACGTCACCAGCGTCGTCTGGCAGCTGTTCCCGCTGCTCGCGCTCGCCGCCCTGGGCGTGTTCGCCCGCGACCGGCTCCCGTGGCCGCCCGCGCTGGCGGGCGTGCTCGGGCTCGCGCTCGCCGCCGGGCTCGTCCCGTTTCTGGTGCGCGCCTACGAGCAGTACTGGCAGTTCGTCCTTCCCTTTCTGGCGGCCTTCGCCGCCGGCGGGCTGGCAGTTCTGCTGGACGCCGAGTGACCGTCGCCGGCCCGGCGCGTTCGCAACTGCCAAGTGGACCCCATGGAACCTACGCGTATGAGCGGCGCCACGGGGTCGACGGAGACGAAGGCCACCGCGCGGGCCCACCCGATCCAGGGGCTCGTGAAGTACCACGGGATGCGCGACGAACAGTTACGGTTTCCCTACCACGACTCGATCAGCCTCTGTACCGCCCCCAGCGCCACCACCACGACGGCGGCCTTCGAGCCCGACCGCCAGGAAGACCTGTATGTCGTCGACGGCGAGGTCGTCGAGGGCCGAGGGGCAGAGCGGATCCGGGCGGTCGTCGACCGGGTGCGCGAGCTCGCGGGCGTCGACCACCGCGTCCGCTTCGAATCCGAGAACTCCTTTCCCACCAACATCGGCTTTGGCTCCTCCTCGTCGGGCTTTGCGGCGGCCGCGTTGGCCTTGGTCGAGGCCGCCGGGCTCGAGATGACCCGCCCCGACATATCGGCGGTCGCCCGACGGGGTTCCTCCTCGGCCGCCCGCGCGGTCACGGGAGCGTTCTCGCACCTGCGAGCGGGCGCGAACGACGAGGACTGCCGCTCCGAGCGGGTCGACGTTCCCGAGGACTTCGCCGAGGACGTTCGCGTCGTCGCGGCGATGGTGCCCGCCTACAAGGAGACCGAGCAGGCACACCGGGAGGCCGCCGAGAGCCACATGTTCCAGGCCCGGCTCGCGCACATCCACAACCAGGTGGTCGACATGCGCGACGCGCTGCGGTCGGGTGACTTCGAGGGCGTCTTCGAGCTCGCCGAGCACGACTCGCTGTCGCTCGCGGCGGCGACGATGACCGGCCCCGCGGGCTGGGTCTACTGGCAGCCCCGGACCATCGAGGTGTTCAACACGGTCCGCGAACTGCGCGAGGAGGGCCTCCCGGTCTACTTCTCTGTGGACACCGGCGCGAGCGTCTACGTCAACACCACGAGCGAGCACGTCGACCGCGTCGAGGCTGCCGTCGCCGACTGCGGCGTCGACACCCGCGTCTGGGAGGTCGGCGGCCCCGCGCGCGTGCTCGAGGGGAGCGAGGCGCTGTTCTGAGTCGCCCGTCCCCCGCAGTCGAGGCGGCGTCCCTTTGTCCGTCCAGCCCAAGGATAGGGTATGCACGTCGCCGTCCTAGGCGCCGGCTACGCCGGCGTCGCACTCGCGCGGAAACTCGAGGACCGCCTCCCCGATGCCGACCTCACCGTCGTCGACGAGCGCGACACTCACCTCGTCCAGCACCTCGTCCACCGGGCGGTCCGCTACCCCGGGGTCGCCGACGAGCTGACCGTCCCGTTCGGGGAGCTGTTCGACCGGGCGACCCACCGGCAGGCCCGCGTCACCGGCCTCGACCCCGACGCCGGCCGCGCCGAACTCGCCGACGGCGAGCTGGAGTTCGACGTCGGCGCGGTCGCACTCGGTGCCCGGACCAACTTCTACGACATTCCCGGCCTCGAGGCCAACTCGACGCCGCTCAAGCGGCTGGAACACGCCGAGCGGATCCGGGAGCGGTTTCTCGAGGTCTGTGTCGACGGCGGGCGGACCGTCGTCGGCGGTGCCGGGCTCTCGGGTGTCCAGGTGGCGGGCGAACTCGCGGCCCTCGCCGACCAGGAGGGCAGCGACGCCGAGGTGGTCCTGCTCGAACAGGAGCCGACCGTCGCGCCCAGTTTTCCCGACCGGTTCCGGCGGGCCGTCCGCGAGGAACTGGACGACGCTGGCGTCGACGTCCGGACGGGCCGGACCGTGACGGGCGTCGACGAGGACGCCGTCGCGTTCGAGGGCCACGGGGAGCTGACCCACGACCAGATCGTCTGGACCGGCGGGATCACAGGCAGCGAGCCGCTGGGCGAGCGCCCGGTCGTCCGCGCGACCCTGCGGCTGGGCGACAGCACCTTCGCGGTGGGTGACGCCGCCCGCGTCGTCGACGAGGACGGCGAGGCGGTGCCAGCGAGCGCGCAGACCGCCGTCCGGGAGGCTGACGTGGCCGCAACCAACATCGGGCGGCTGGCCGCCCACCGCCGGGACGGCGACGGCTTCGAGCCCCGGCTGGCCCGCTACGGCTACACCTCGCTGGGCTGGCTGGTCAGCGTCGGTGACGGCGCGGTCGCGCAGGTCGGCCCGACGGTTCTCCGGGGGCGCGCGGCCGAGACGGCCAAGGAGACCGTCGCGGCTGGCTACCTCGGAAGCCTGGGGGCCGTCGACCGGGCGATGGGCTACGTCCAGGAACACTGACGACGGACACAGCGACAGGGGCGGCCGCCACGCGTCGACCGGGGCCCTACACTTATTCCACCCGGCCGTCTCTGTCGTGGGTGATGATACCGCACCACGACTCCGACCGTGCGCTGGAAGTGACAGAACAGGTCCGGGAGTTCATCGACGAGGAGGTCTTGCCGGTCGAGCGGGCGCTCCCGCCGGGCGAGCAAGTGCCGGCCGACCTCGTCGAAGACCTCCGCACCGAGGCCCGCGAACGGGGGATCTACGCCCCCCAGATGCCGGAGGACCTGGGCGGGCTCGGGCTCGACCTGCGGGACGCGCTGCCGGTCTACGAGCAGTCGGGCCGCAGCTACCTCGCCCAGCCCGCGATGCGGGTGGACGCGCCCGACGAGGGGACGATGCACCTGCTGGAACGGCTCGCCACCGACGCCCAGCGCGCGGAGTGGCTCCGCCCGCTGGTCGACGCCGAGATCAGCTCCGCCTTCGCGATGACCGAGCCGATGCAGGGCGGCGGCGCGGACCCGACGATGGTCAAGACCCGCGCCGAACGCGACGGCGACGGGTGGGTCATCGACGGCCACAAGTGGTGGATCACCAACGGCAGCGAGGCCGCTTTCTTCGTGGTGATGGCCCGGACCGACCCCGACGTCCACCCCTACGAGGGCTCCTCGATGTTCATCGTCCCCGCGGACACGCCGGGGATCGAGGTGGTCCGGGACCTTCCCCACCTCGGCGAGGCCACCCTCGGAACTGTCCACTCGGAGGTCCTCTTCGAGAACGTCAGGGTTCCCGAGGAGAACCTGCTCGGGGAAGAGGGCCAGGGCTTTGCCCACGCCCAGAAGCGGATGGTCCCGGCCCGGCTCACCCAGTGTATGCGCCACTCCGGGAAGGCCCGACGGGCGCTTGACGTCGCTGAAGCGTTCATGAGCGAGCGGGAGGTCTTTGGCGACACGGTCGCCGAGAAGCAGGCCCCCCGCTTCGACATCGCCGACGCGGAGACCCGGCTGCGGGCCGCGCGCCTGCTGGCCCGGGACGCCGCCCGCGCCCACGCCGCCGGAAGCGACGCCCGCGTCGAGGCGTCGATGGCCAAGTACTTCACCACGAACGTCTCACAGGAGGTCATCGACACCGCCCTCCAGGTCTGTGGCGCGAACGGGATCGGGATGGACCTGCCGCTCTCGCAGCTGTTCGCCGACGCGCGGATCATCCGGATCGCCGACGGCCCCGACGAGGTCCAAAAGCGGGTGATCGCCCGCGACGCCTTCGAGAACGTCGACGAGCGGGAGGTCGAACACCTCTCGCGCTTCGGCGACCCCCGTCGCCCCTGACTGCCCGCACACCGGTGGGCTGGCGGGCCGTCGCTGTCGGGTGACCGGACCGACCCCCCAGCAGAACCATAATGATTAATAATGCCCGCGATAGAGGGGGTATCATGACACGGTGCCCCCAGTGTGGCACGCGGATGAACTACAACGACGAGACCACGAAGCTGACCGAGTACGCCTGTCCGCGCTGTCACGCCACCGAGATCGTCAAAAAGCAGTCCTACCACAGCACCGCGTGAGGATGGGCGCCCGCTCCTTTCCCCTCCGGCCCGTACGCGGGCGCTCGCCCGCCACGCTTCTCGACTGAGTCACACCGCCGTCCGGAGGTTTGCCCGCTGTCGAGTCACTCGAGCTGGTGGTAGTCCAGCTCGTGGTCGGCGTCGAGGGCTTCCTGGACCGCCTCGCTGGGCGTCCCGACGGGTTCGGTCGTGAGCCGCATCCCGCCGACGCTGTCGCGCTCGACGACGATGTTTCGCTTCCAGTCGGGGTCGGTCCCGGGGTAATCCGTCCGGGCGTGTGCGCCCCGGGACTCGGTCCGCTCCTGTGCCCCCCGGAGAATCGCTTCGGCGACCACGAGCCCGAAGCCAAGGTCCAGCGCGTACTCGAAGGACTTGCTCGCGGGGCCGCCGACCGCGAGGTCACTCGCCCGCCGGCGGAGGTCGCGAAGCTCCTCCAGCCCGGCCGCCAGGCCGGCCTCGGTGCGCAGCAGTCCGGCGTGCTCCCAGAGCAGCTCCCGGAGCTCGTCGAGCAGCGCCTCGGGGTCGTGGCTCCCGTCGCTGCCGGCCAGCCGCCCCAGGTCCGCGAAGTGGTGCCGGGCGCGGTCGTGGAGCCGGTCCGACTCCGGGGCTTCGCCGTCTGACCCGTCCTCGCCGTCGGCGAGCCGCCGGGCGACGGCCTGCCCGGTTACCTGGCCGAAGGCGATGGTCTCGGCCAGGGAGTTGCCGCCGAGCCGGTTAGCGCCGTGGACGCCGGCCATCGTCTCGCCGATCGCGTACAGCCCCTCGATGTCCGTCTCGCCCTCGTCGTCGACGCGGACGCCGCCCATTCCGTAGTGGGCCGTCGGTGCGACCTCGACGGGCTCCTCGGCCATGTCCACCCCCAGGTCCGCGAACCGCTCGTACATCCGGGGGAGCCGCTCCTCGATGAACTCCCGCTCGCGGTGCGAGATGTCGAGGTAGACGCCGCCGTTCTCGGTACCCCGACCTTCCCTGACCTCCTGTGCGATGGCGCGGGCGACCACGTCCCGGGCGTCGAGTTCCATCTGGTCCGGGGAGTACCGCTCCATGAACCGCTCGCCCTCGGCGTTGAACAGGCGGCCGCCCTCGCCGCGGACCGCCTCGGTGACCAGGCGCCCGTCCCACTCCTCGCCGTAGCGGTCGCCGACCATCCCGGTCGGGTGGAACTGGACGAACTCGATGTCCATCAGCCGCGCCCCCGCGAGGTACGCCAGCGCGGGGCCGTCACCGGTGTTCTCGTCGTCCCGCGAGGAGTGTCGGCGGTAGAGACTCGTGTACCCGCCGGCAGCGAGCACGACTGTCTCCGCGTCGAAGACGACGTACTCCCCGGTGTCCATGTCGTAGCCAGCCGCGCCCAGCGCTCGCCCGTCCTCGGTCAGCAGCCGGGAGACGAAGACGTTCTCGCGGTACGGGATCGACAACCCCTGGGCCCGCTCGACGAGCGTGTTCAGGAGTGACTCGCCGGTGTGGTCGCCCGCGAACGCGGTCCGCCGGAACGACTGCGCACCGAAGTACCGCTGGTCGGGTTCGCCGTCGTCGGTCCGGCTGAAGGCCATCCCCCAGTCGTCGAGTTCCCGCAGCAGCCCGGGCATCCGCTCGGTAACCGTCTCGACCTTCCCGGGGTCGTTGAGGAAGTGGCCTTCCTTCAGCGTGTCTGCGGCGTGGACCGTCCAGTCGTCCTCGGGGTCGTGGGTTCCCAGCGCGCCGTTGATCCCGCCGCGGGCCCACGTCGTGTGGGCGTCGCCGTGGCTCCGCTTCCCGATGACGAGGATCTCCTCGGGGTCGACACCCTGCTCGACCAGCTCGATCGCCGTGCGGGCGCCGGCGGCCCCGGCCCCGACGACCAGCACACCGAGGTCGACGGTCCCGTAGTCGTCAGCCGCCGCGACGCCCGGCTCACCGTCCGCTGCTCGCGGAGGAATCTCCATACCTATTCTTGGGACTCTACGCGTTTAACTCCCTCGCCGACGAAGCCGAGAGGACAGGCGTCTCAGGCGCTCTGTTGCGAAAATACGAATAACGGACGGGCGAAAAATAGCCGTAGCGAGGCGTTCTCGCGGCCGGTGACCGTCGGCTGCCCGGTTACCGGCCAGTCAGTCGGCGTGTTGACGCTCCGGCGTCCCCAGGTCAGGGTCGAAACGGCGGCGGAGCGCCGGGATCAACCAGGAATCGAGCGAGAAGCGGCCGCTCCCGGTGACCATCAGCGCCGAGGAGAGCCCGAAGAGGGTGATGTGGGCGAGCACGGGGTCGTCGGGCAGGCCAAAGAGCGTGGTCGTCAGCAGGACGAAGCCCGCGACGGCGGCCCCGCGGGTGAAGGTGCCAGTGAGGAAGGCCAGTCCGACGCCAGCCTCGACGAGCCCCGCGCCGAACACCCACAGCTCCGGGGAGACCGGCACGACCGCGGTGAGGTCGTACTTCGCGACGACGGCGGCGGCCTCGCCGGGCTGGAGCCACTTCTGTGCGACGCCGAGGTAGACGAAGTTCAGGCCCAGAAACACCCGCAACAGGAGCGGGGTGACCGATCTGTCGACCCCGGCGCGGGCGAGCAGTTCCCCCGGCGTCGCGACCCCACGAAAGCGGCTTGCGACGGTGCCGTCGGTGACGACCATCCGCCGGAGCATCATGTCGGCGCTGGGCTGGCCGGGTCCGACGACGACGATGGCGAGGAAGCCGGCGACGTACTCGCTGGCGAGCAGCATCTCCGGGAAGTGGGTTCCAAGCCCCCAGAGATAGGCAAGCAGGCCGAGGGCGGCGACGGCACGGGTCGCCAGCCCGAATAGAAGCAGGAAGCCGACCCCGACCTGGAGCAGGCGGGCGTCGGCGGCGACGCTCGGGGAGAACAGATAGCCCGCGAAGCCAGCCCCGACCAGCGGCAGCCCGACCGAGAGCCGGAGCATCCAGGGGAGATACGGCCGGTAGGACTGCAGGGTCCGGCGCGCGACCGTGACGTCGGGCAGCGAGCCAAAGCGGAGATAGCCGGCGACCGCGAGGAGCGCGACGAGCCCGCCGGCGCCCAGCACCGCGAGGTCGGCCGGCGAGGTGAACACCGCCCGGAACAGCTCCGCCGCCGACCCTTCGGTCCCCGGTTCGACCACGTAGTCCACGTGTGCCACGACAGGGTTGCTCGCTGCCGCCAGCAGTGCCAGCGTGGCTGCACCTCCGCCGACCGCCCGTCCGTACATACTGGTTACTGGGGCTCCGGAGAAATAAGCCTGCGCTCGGACTCGCAGGCCCGTCGTCACAGCCGCCTGCGTCGCCCCTGCGAGCGGATGGACAGCTTATTGGGCCGCCGCGTCCACCCGCAGGTATGTACCTGGCCGACCACGCCTGGCCGGACCTGGGCGCGTACTTCGAGGAGGAGTCGCTCGCGCTGGTGCCGGTCGGCTCGACCGAACAGCACGGCCCCCACCTCCCGGAGAGCACCGACCACCGGATCGCGCAGGCGCTGGCCCGGGAGGCGGCCGACCGGACGGGGTATCTCTGCACCCCTACCGTCAACGTGGGCGTCAGCCCGCACCACCGCCAGTTCCACGGGACGATGTGGGTCGATGCCCCCCAGTTCCGGGACTACATGGAGAGTCTCACCCGCAACCTCACCTACCAGGGGATCGACCGCGTCGTCTACGTCAATGCCCACGGCGGTAACGTCGACCACCTCCGGGAGGTGGGGCGGCGCCTGCACATGGACGAGGCCGCCTACGCCGTCGAGTGGATGTGGGACGAGTCGATCCCGGACCTGGTCGACGAGGTCTTCGAGCACAACGGTCCCCACGGCGGCCCCAAGGAGACGGCTTTGATGTTGCACATCGACCGCGATATCGTCCACGAGGACCGCCTGGAGGCGGCCCGCGACGGCGGGCTCATCCGAACCGAGGAGGGCAGCTACCGGACCCACGGCGCCCGCACGTTCTACGACGCCGCCGACAACACCGGCAACGGCGTGCTCGGGGACCAGACCGACGCCACCCCCGAGAAGGGCGAGCGCCTGTTCGAGGCGGCGACCGACCAGCTCGTCAGGCTCTGTGAGTGGCTCGACGACCAGCCCTTCGAGGACCTGATGCCGGAGCCACACGTCCGCGAGCGCGAACGCGACCCGGCCGACTTCCTCTGATGCCCCCGCGACCCCGCCGGCCGCTCACGCTGCTTCGACGCGCTCGAACAGCGCCGCGCCCGCGGCGACCATCACGACCGCGCCGACGACGAGGGCCCCGAAGTCGACCGCAAGCGGGTACGTCGAGGTGCCCACGAGGACCCCCCGGAGCGCGTCGACGCCGTAGGTCAGCGGGTTCAGCAGGCCGAGATACCGGACCGCGGCCGGAAGCTGGTCCAGCGGGTACAGCGCCCCCGAGAGGAAAAACAGCGGGAGGATGGCGAACTGGACGAGGATGCCAAAGCCCTGGGAGTCCCGGAACTGTGAGGCCAGGGCGATCCCGAAGCCGACGAACGTCACTGCCAGGAGGCCGAGCACCACGAGCGCCAGCGGCGCGAGCAGCGGCCGCCGAACCTCGAACCCCAGCGGGACTGACAGCAGCAGGATGAGCAGGCTCTGGACGAGGGCGGTCGTCGAGCCGCCGGCGACCCGGCCGAGGACGATGGAGGTGCGGCTGACCGGCGCGACGAGGATCTCCTTCAGGAAGCCGACGTCCCGGTCGGCGAGGATCGCCAGGCCGGCGAAGGAGGCGCCAAAGAGCAGCGTGAAGCCGACGATCCCCGGGACGATGTACTGGAGATAGTCAACCCCCTCGGGGATGCCGGGAATGGCCGCGCCGCTGAAGCCGGTCCCCAGAAAGACCAGGAAGAGCAGCGGCGTCAGCAGGGCACCGACCACCTGCGAGGGCGTCCGGACGAAGCGGGTGACGTCCCGCACCCAGAGCGCGTACACCCCCTGCGGGTCGACCGGGAGACGGGACACGGTCACTTCCCCCCGTCCGGGCTGCTTGCCCCGGGAGCCCCCCACCCCTCGTCGCCCGGTCCGCCGACGGCCGCCGGTTCGGCGAGGCCGCTGTCCCCGCCGGTCCGGACCTCCCGCCCGGTCAGGTCGAGAAAGACGGTCTCCAGGCTGGGTGCCCGGCGGTCGACCGAGGTGACGGTGACGCCGGCCTCGTCGGCCAGCCGGACCACGTCGGCCACCCGGCGGGCACCGTCGTCGACGGTGACGCTCAGGCCGTCAGTGGTCACCTCGACGCCGGTCACCCAGCCGACCCCGCGCAGGTGGTCGGCCAGCGCCGCGGTGTCGCCGACGGTCCCGACGGCGACCACGTCCCCGCCCAGCCCCGCCTTGAGCCGGGCGGGACTGTCCAGCGCGACCACGCTCCCGCCGTCGACGATGGCAACCCGGTCACAGAGCGCGTCGGCCTCCTCCATGTAGTGGGTGGTCATGACGACGGTGACTCCGCGGTCGTTGAGCGCCCGGATGTAGTCCCAGGTGTCCCGGCGGGTTCCGGCGTCCAGGCCCAGGGTCGGCTCGTCGAGAAAGAGCACTGCCGGCTCGTGGAGAAAGCCCCGCGCGATCTCCAGGCGGCGTTTCATCCCGCCGGAGTAGGTGTCGACCGTGTCGCCGGCGACGTCGGCGAGGTCGACCAGCTCGAGCACCTCGGCCACCCGCTCGCGACGGCGTGCCCGCGGGAGCCCGTAGAGGCGGGCGTGAAAGACGAGGTTCTCGACCCCCGTGAGTTCCTCGTCGAGCGCGGGCTCCTGGAAGACGACCCCGATCGAGCCCCGGACGGCGTCGCGCTCGGTCCGGATGTCGTGGCCGTTCACCGCCGCGGTTCCGGCTGTCGGCCGGACCAGCGTACAGCACATCCCGATCAGCGTCGACTTGCCGGCGCCGTTGGGGCCCAGCAGGCCGAACAGTTCGCCCTCCTCGACGGCAAACGAGAGGTCGTCGACAGCGACGGTGTCACCGAACTCCCGGCGGAGCCCGTCGACGCTGATCGCCGCCATCGTCAGGCCGGCCGCGGGGCCAGCGCCCCGAAGGCGTAGCCCACCCCGGTCAGCTCCTCGGACACCGCCCAGAGCCGCTGGGCGGTGCCCTCGTCGTAGGAGGCGTCGCTCGACTCCTGTTTCTCCGGGAGCCCGCGCATCCCGAGGAGGCCGCCGGGACCGTAGTAGCCCCCGCCCTCGACGGTCTCGGCGGCCGCGGCGTACAGCATCGGGAGCGCTCCCTTCGCTGCCGACTGGGCGAACACGGTGTTGGCGACTTTCATCAGCCCGTAGCGGACGCGCGAGCCCGACATCTCCGGGCCCCGGTACTGGAGGTTCGTGTCGGCGTAGCCGGGGTGACAGGCAACGCTTATGATGTCTTCGACGCCCGCGTCCTCGAGGCGGCGCTGGAGTTCGTAGGCAAAGAGGAGGTTGGCGAGCTTGGACTGGCCGTAGGCCTTCCACTTGCCATACGACTCCTCGCGGTGGAGGTCCTCGAAGTCGACTTCGCCCATCTCGTGGGCGCCGCTGGACTGGGTGACGACGCGGCTCTCGCCCGCGCTCGCGACCAGCCGGTCGAGCAGGTGGCCGGTCAGCGCGAAGTGGCCCAGGTGGTTCACCCCGACCTGAGTCTCGAAGCCGTCCGCGGTCTCCGAGCGGGGAACCGCCATCACGCCGGCGTTGTTACAGAGGACGTGCAGGTCGTCGTAGGTGCCCCGAACCCCCGCTGCGAAGTCCCGCACGGAGCCCAGGTCCGCCAGGTCACACCGCCGCACGTCCAGCGCCGCCCCGGGAACCGCCTCGCGTATCTCCTCGGCAGCCCGCTCGCCGCGCTCGGCGCTCCGGCAGGCCATCACGACTGTCGCACCGGCCCCGGCGAAGGCTTTGGTTCCCTCGAAGCCGATCCCGCTGTTTGCACCCGTCACGACCACTCGCTTGCCACCCATCGGCGGCATGTTCTCGACGCTCCAGTCTGTCATTACCATACCCAGGGGTCGTACGCGTACAAAGCCGTCGCCCCGGCATCTTCACCCCGGCCGGACGGACGTGACGACCGACGGCAGGCTGTCGACAGCTGCGAGGACCGCGCGGGCGCCCAGACAGGCTGTGAACGCGACCGTGCCGAGCTTCCCGCCGAACCCGCCGAAGTACGGCGTGACGGCCACGAACAGCACGCCACAGAGGATTCCCGTCCCCAGCATGACCCGCTCGCCGGGGAGCCGGTCCGGACGGGCCATCCCCGCGAAGGAGGCACAGAAGGCGACGGCGGCGACCGCCTCTCCCGCCCCGAGCAGCGGCGGGGCGGCCAGCCCGGCGGTCAGGCCGACGACCCCCGACCCGACGACCGGGCCGTGCCCGAGCCGGACGCTCGCCACGAAGGTCGCGACCGCTGCGGCGCCGGCGCTCCCGACGAGCAGGGTTGCTGTCTCCAGCGGCGGGATCGGTGCCGGCGCCGCAGGGGCGGAGCCGGTCGCGAGCACGACGGCCCCACAGCCGACGAACGCGGTCGTCCCGAGCTTCCCGCCGAAGCCATCGAACAGCCCGGCGGCGAGGACGAACACTGCGCCGGCGGCGAGCCCGGCGGCCGCGACCGCGGCGTACGAGCCCAGCACCTCCGTTCCCGCCATCCCAACGAAGGAGCCACAGTAGACCGGCACCCCGTACTCGGGGAGGGCCAGCCCGGCGACGAGCCCGACGAGCGCCGAGGCCACAACGACGCCGAGGCCGGCCTCGACCGCGAGCCAGCGAGTCACCGGCGCCCCGGCGGCGACGGCGAGCGCGTTCGCCGTTTCCCGGGCGCCCGGCGTGGTCCGGTCGCCGGCCACCACCTGCCGGGTCTCCCGGACGGCGAGATACGCCACCGACGAGAGCACGGCGACGGCCGGAACCACAGACGCGACCAGCGGGGACCCGACGGCCGGCGCTGTCAGTCCGTAGGCGCCGGCGACGCCCATCGCGACTGCCGCAGCCGCCAGCAGGCCCGCACCGGCGACCCGAGCGACGGTCCACACGGAAAGGGGTGAGGGGTCCTGGCCGAACTGGTTCGTGCCGCACTGTTTTGGGGTTTCACGGGCGAGGGGTGAGCTGCGGGTGGCCGCCAGCTCCCACCGGACGGCGTAGAGCCAGGCGGCGACTCCGAGAGCGCCCGGAACGAGGCGGACGCCGCCGTCGACCAGCAGGAACCCGACCGTCCCGGCCACACAGCCCGCGACCGCACCCACCGCCGCCCACCGCGAGCCTCGCGGGTGCGAGCGCCCCGGGTCGAGCAGGTCCGCGACCTCCACGACCCCCCAGCCGACCATCGCGACCGCGAGACCGGGCCCCGCGGTCAACCGGCCGAACGGCCCGCCGGCGCCGGCTGCGCCAGCGACCCAGCTGACGGCGACTGCGGCCGCCAGCCCGCCGGTGACCGCCCCGAGCAGTTGCTCGCCGCGGGTGTGGTCGACGAGCGACACCGCCGCTCCCGCGAGCACCACAGCGGCGACGACCGCGTCCGCGCCGACACCCCCGACCGGGAGCGGGAGGACGACGGGGTCGCCGCCGGCACGCAGGTACGGGAGCGGGACCGAGGCGACCGCGAGCGCCGCGCCAGCGCCGGCGGCCAGCCGCGCGCGACCCGGGTAGTCCATCGGCTCAGCCCCTCCCGGCCGCCGGCCGTCCCCTCACTCCCCCGACCCCGCCCGCAGAGTCCACTTCGACTCCACGTCGCGGTTGGCGACGACGACGGTGTCGCCTTCTACCTCGAAGCGGCTCTTGCGGAGCCCGATGCTCGTGACGGTTCCGGTGACCGAGCCGGCGGTGACGGTGTCGCCGGGGTTGAAATCGGGGTCCCGGAGCAGGTAGACCCCGGCGACGGTGTCGGCGATCATGTTCGAGAGGGCATAAGAGACCCCGAGCGCGATGAAGCCGGCGGCGGTGCCGAGGCTGGCGGCGATGTCGCCCAGGCCGACGATGTCAAGAAGCGTCAGCGCCGCCCCGAACCACAGGAAGAGACCCGCGACGAGCACGCCAAAGTCGGCGATGAGCTGCTGGTCGCCGGGATAAGCCCGCTCGAGCGCCGCCCGGACCAGCCGCTGGACGGCCCGGACCACCACGTACGCCAGGACCAGAAAGATGAGTCCGGAGAGAACCTCCGGCAGGGCGTCGACGACGCCGTCGACGAACTCTGTACCGGTCTCGCGGATCAGTGACGCACCGTCGGCTACCATCGTCTTCCGGCTCGGACGGGACGGATAAAACAGTCGGGGTCGGGGAATGAGGGGCGACGCGCCCGCTCAGGGGTCGAACCGCCACTCCCCGTCCTCCTCGCCCCACTCCCCCTCCGCGCGGTAGTAGACGAAGATGGCTGCCATCGCCAGGGCACAGCCCAGTTCGATGAGGCCGATGACCATGACGAACCCGGCCCCCTCGACCCCGACGGCCTCGCCCACGGACGGCGGGATGAAGAAGGCGAGCATGGCGACGGCAGCCAGCCCGAACAGTGCCGCCCAGGCGTGGATCGGGAGGAAGTTGCGCAGTCCGGCCATGGCTCCGGTGTCGGTCAGCCTCCCGCTCCGGGCTCTGTAGCAGGCCCGCTCGGCCCCGCGACGGCCCGTCCGCGGAGCGGTTCCCCGCCGGTTCCAATGTCGTTCCCAGCCATACAGTCACGTTGTGGCGCGTCTCAAGTGGGCTTTTTGGGTCCGCCGGGACGGCGTGTGACGACGGCGTAGAACGGGTCGGAGCCGGGCCCGGGCTGCTCGCGAACCACCTCGGTGCCCTCGAAACCGCCCGCCGCCTCGACGTACTCGCAGACGAGGTCGGCACGTCCGTCCATCGAGCGCGCCCGCCAGGCCCTGACCGCCTTCGTCGGGAACATCCGGTTCGAGAAGCTCACCACCAGCACGCCGCGGGGAGCGAGCACGCGCCGGAACTCCGCGAGCACCGCTGCCGGGTACTGGAGGTACTGGACGGAGACTGCACAGAGCACGGCGTCGAAGGCTCCGTCGGCAAGCGGCAGGGACTGGTCGGCGTTGAAGTCCTGGAGGAACCACTCGTCGAGAGAGGGGTTGGCCGCCAGCTCCGTCCGGTTGAGGCCGTGCCCGACGACCCGTCCGAGCTCGGCGTCCGGGAGGTGGGAGACGTGGCTGCTCATGGCGTCGAAGACCCGGTCGCCCGGGTCGAGCAGGTCCGCGTACAGCGCCGTCAGCCGGTCGAGGAAGGCGTCGTCGACGTGAGTGACGAACCGTGGCTGGTCGTAGAAGGCCGGGTCCGGGCTGGTGTCGACCTTCTCGCGGTCGGGGTCGGAGAGCACGCCCATACGTAGCAGAGGGTCCGGAGCCGATTGAAGCCTGCGCCGGGCAGGCCGGGCCGGCGACGCTCGGGCCCGGGTCCGGGCGGCTCAGGAGTGGCCGGGCGGGTCGACCAGCACGCCGGGGTTCATCACGTCCGCCGGGTCGAGCACCCTCTTGACCGCCTGCAGGGTCTCCCCGTAGTTGTCGGGGATCTGCTGGGCGTACCACTCCTTGTGGTCACGGCCGACGGCGTGGTGGTGGGTCGGGGTGAGGTCGTACTCCATCACCGTATCGAGCCCGGCGCGCTTGACCGCCCGCCACTGCTCGATACGGCGGTCGGGGTCGCGGTCGGCCGGCGCCATGAAGGTGTAGTAGGGCGCCGGGCCGTCGGGGTAGACGTGGGTGAAGCGGGTGGAGACGTGGCCCATCCCGCACTCCTCCTCGACGGCTGCGGTCATCGACTCCAGCATCGCGTCGTGAAAGTCGGGGAAGGCGTCCCAGGTGACCGCCGTCTCGACGGTCCCGCGGACGACAGCGAGCGGGATGTTCGCGCTCGGGGCGCCGCCCATCTGGAAGGCCGCACCCCACCGGGCCACGTCCGAGTTCTCCGGGCGCTCGCTGCCGAAGCCGGGGCCGTAGTGGTCGGGTCCGTCCGGACACTCCCCGCCGACTTCCCTGCAGAGCTCCAGGGCGCGGTCGAGGTCGCCGTCGGTCGGGTGGTCGGCGGACTCGAAGCCCAGCACCACGAGCTCGCGCTCGATGTCCGAGAGGCCGTACATGCTTGTCTCGACGCGGTCGTGCAGCCGGCAGTTGGCCGGCGCCAGCCCCGCCTGGACGACCCGGCGGATCCCCTCCGCCGCTTCGGGGACGCCGTCGAAGTAGACCGCGGCGTCCGACCGGTACGTGGGCCGGGGCTGGACCTGCATCCAGGCCTCGGTCACGACACCCAGCGTCCCCTCGGAGCCACAGACGAGCCGGTCGGCGTCCGGGCCGGCGCCGTGGGCGGGCAGCCGCTGGGTCTCGAAGACCCCCGCCGGCGCGACCATCCGCACGCTCTCGACGAGCTCGTCGATGTGGGTGTAGCGGGTGGCGTAGTGACCTCCGGAGCGGGTGGCGATCCACCCGCCCAGCCCCGACAGGGGGTACGACTGGGGGTAGTGGCGCAGATGGAGGTCGTGCTCGGCGAGCTGGTCGTTGAGGGCCGGCCCGAGCGCGCCGCCCTGGATCCGGGCCGCCCGCGAGCTCTCGTCGACCTCCAGCACCCGGTCGAGTTCCCGCAGGTTCAACGCGAGCGTCCCGTCATAGGCCGCGCGCAGCCCGCCCTCCGGGGGGCCGCTCCCACCGACGACGCCGGTACCGCCGGTGACGGGCGTGACTGCGACGTTCGCCTCCGAGGCCCACGCCAGCGTCTCGGCGACCTCGTCTTCGGTCCGCGGGCGCGCGACGAGGTCCGGCGCCGGCGAGAAGTCGCCGTGGAACGCGCGGATGTTCTCCGGCTCGGCCATCCCGTAGGTGTGGCGCATCCGCGCGCCCCGGTCGGCGGTACAGAAGTCGGCCAGCCGGTCGGGGACACCGACCGCCGGCTCGGGGACTGCCGTCTCCTCTACGGGAACCGGCTCGAGCACGGGCAGGTCAGGGAAGCCGAGTTCCTCCTCCATGAACGCCTTCTGTTCGTGGAGGGTCTCGCCGGCCGGCATCTCCCCCTCGAAGCCCCATCCCCACCGGCTGCGGGCCTTCGCGCTCATCGTCCCCTCCCCGTCCGTGTCGTCGGTCCGGCCGTCCGATACCGTCTCGTGATAGCACGTTGCATGCTTCGGCCGTCGGTGCCGGCCGGAATAAAGCTATGCCGACCCGCCGGCGGACGGCCCGGCCGGTGATAGTCCCGCGGCGGCCGCGGTGGCCGGCACGAGGCGGCTGCGGGGCGCTCACTCCCGCCTGAGCGCGTCGATGGGGTCGACCCGGGCGGCCCGCCAGGCGGGGTACAGCCCCGAGAGCGCCCCCACCAGCAGCCCGACGGCGATGGCGACTCCGACCCACCCCAGGGGGACGGTCAGCCCGATGTCGGCGTACTCGGTGGCCACCCAGGCGCCCGCGAGCCCGACCGGGACGGCGACCAGCGCGCCGACGGCGCCAAGCAGCGTCGCCTCGGTCAGAAAGAGGACGAGCACGTCGCGGTTGGTCCCGCCGACGGCCTTCATGACCCCGATCTCGCGGGTGCGCTCGGTGACGCTGACCAGCATGATGTTGGCGATGCCGATGGCGCCGACCAGAAGCGAGAGCACCGCCAGCCCGGTCACGAAGCGGGTCAGCCGGCCCACGAGGTCCTCGAGGCTGTCGGCGATGTCGCCGCTTGTCCGCGCCGAGAGGTCGTACCCCGACGGCTGGAGCGCGGCGGCGTCCGACCCCTCGAGGTACTCCTGGACCGCGGACTGGGTGGCGGACAGGCCACCCGGATCGGCGACGACGGTCACCTGGAGGTAGGCCCGCTGGTTCACGCCCAGTGCGGGACTCTCGACGACGGTGTCGTAGAACGGCTCCGTCGGGAAATAAAAGCGGGACCGCGAGACGAAGGACTGGAAGGGGAGTTCGGTCCCTGTGCTGTTAACGACACCGACGACGGTCACGTTGGTCGCGTCGCCGTCCCGGCGGGTCACCCGTAACTCCTCACCCACCGAGAGGTTCCGGTCGAAGGCCGTCCGGGCGCGCTCGTTGACGACCACCTCCCGGGTCCCGGACTCGAAGGCCCGGCCCGCGAGGAAGGTCGCTCCCTCGAAGGCCGCCGGCGTGGTCGCCGTCACCTGCTGGCGCCCCACCGTGTCGTTACCGTAGGTCAGCGCACTGACCGGGAGGCTCCCCTGCGGAACCACCCTGACTGCGCCGTCGACCTCGCGGAGCTGGGAGACGTCGTGTTCGGTGAACACGGGCCGGGGCGCGTCGGGCGGTCCCCCGTCGTCGGCGGGCGTCGAGAGCAGGTAGATGTTGTTGGCACTCGACCCCTCGACCTCCCCGACGATGTCGGCCCGGAGGCTGGCGCCGACGGTCACAAAGGTGACCACCGCCGCGATGCCGACCACGACCCCCAAGACGGTCAGCGCCGAGCGGAGCCTGTGCGAGCGCAGCGACCGGACCGCGATGCTGAGTGTCTCTCGCGGGTCCATCTCAGGCCTCCCCGTCGCGGTCGCCGTCGTCGAGGTCCTCGATGCACTCGACGACGCCGTCCCGGACGTGGATCACACGGTCGGCGTGCTCGGCGATGCGCCGCTCGTGGGTCACCAGCAGGACTGTGTTTCCGGCGGCGTGGAGGTCGTCGAGCAACCCCATCACCCGCGCGCCGGTGTCGGTGTCGACGTTGCCCGTGGGCTCGTCGGCGAGCAACACGGCGGGGTCTGGCGCGAGTGCGCGGGCGATAGCTACCCGCTGGCGCTGGCCGCCACTGAGCTCGGTCGGCCGGTGGTTCAGCCGGTCGGCCAGCCCGACGTCGGCCAGCAACGTCTCGGCGCGGGCGCGGCGCCGGTCCCTGTCCCACCCCTGGAAGACCAGCGGCAGCGCGACGTTCTCGACGGCGGTCAGCCGGGGCATGAGGTTGAACGTCTGGAAGACGAACCCGACCTCGCCGCCCCGGACCGCAGCCCGCTCGCGCTCCGAGAGCGCGCCGAGTTCGCGCCCGCCGACGGTCACCGTCCCCTCGCCCGGGGTGTCGAGCCCGCCGACGAGATTCAAAAGCGTCGACTTGCCCGAGCCGCTGGGTCCCATGACCGCAGTGTAGGACCCGGCCGGGAGCGACAGCGAGACGTCGGCCAGCGCCTCGACGGTCTCGCCGCCGAGCTCGTAGGTCTTCGAGACGCCCTCGAGCGCGACGACCGGCTCCGGTGTGTGTGCCGTCTCTGCCACACCCGCGGTAGGTGCTGCGGGCGGATATAGCTGTATGACGGCGCCACTCCCGCCACACGTCTGCCGGGGTCACTACCCCACCACAGCCTCCCGCGACCGGCGCCGACAAAGGGTCTATACTTCTGGCGCCCTACCCTGAATCAATGAAGGACGTCCGGGGTTCGGTCAGACGGTACTTCCCGCTCCTGCTCGCGGCGGTGCTGGTCGTGGCGACCGGCGTGGTGGGCGCGAACCTGTTCGGGGCCGCCGAGGAACGACTCTCCGGGGAAGACGTTCTGGAGAACGTCGAGCAGCGTTACGACGGCGCGGAGACCGTCGTCGGGACCGCTGAGGTGCTTGCGACCGACGGGACCGACCGGTACGCCGCGACCGTCGAGTACGTCGCCGCCGAGGGGAACAACAGCCGGGTGACCGTCCACGCCAACGGCAGCACGGTCGTCGCGGGGACCAACGGAACCCACGCCTGGGTCTACGACCCGGCGACCGGGCTGGCACGCGTCTACGACGAGGGGGAAATCGAACAGCGCCACGCCGAGTACGAGGCCGAGTACGGCAGTTACGAGCAGTTCCGGGAGCGCTACGGCGACAACGTCACCGCCACCCGGGTCGGCACGGAGACCGTCGGCGGCCAGGAGGCCCACGTCCTCAGGGTCGTCTCGACCAACGAAAGTATCGACACCGAGGGCCGGCTGTGGGTCGACCGCGAGGAGTACACGGTGCTGAAAGCCCAGGCGACCGGCGAGAACGGGACGGTCACGGTCCGGTTCAGTGACACGCGCTTCGGCGTGAGCGTCCACGAAAGCACCTACCGGCCGCCGACCGACGGCGGCAGGGAGGTCCCGGACGCCGACCGCGAGACCTACGACTCCTTCGGGGCGGCCCAGTCCGCGACCGCCCTCGACCTGCCGGACCTCCGTGACAGCTACGGCTTCGAGGAGGCGGTCGTCGCGAGCTACGACGGCGAGACCACGACCACCGCGGCCTACGACACCGAGTACGGCACCGCCTACGTCGCGGTGACGACGGCCGACCGCGCCCCCGAGGGGGGCGAGACCCGCCGCGTCGCGGACCGGTCGGTGACCGTTGCCAGCGCCCAGAGGGGCGCGGCGGCCTACTGGACCGACGGTGACGTGACCACGGCAGTGGTCGTCCGCGGGCCCGAATCGTCGGCACTCGCAGTCGCCGAGACGCTGCTCGAATGAGGCTCGCGACCCCGCTCGAACTCGGCGGCGGCCGGTACCTCGAGGCGGTTTCGGTCGGCCGGGACCCGGACTCCGCGACCGTCCGGGACTGCCCGGGCTGCTCGGGTCACTGCTACGAGGACGAGTGGCACCTCGAAGCGACAGTACTCGACCGAACGAACGGGTCACGGGCACGGTTTCACTGGTGTAGCGGGGCGTGTCTGCGGAGCTGGCTCCGGCTGTTCCCGGCCACCTGAGCCGTCCGCCTCTCGCTACCCGACGAACAGCCCGTGGTCCTCCCGGGCGTGCTCCAGCAGTTCCTCTGTCGACTCGAAGGTCTCCCCACAGCCACACCTGTGCGAGGCCGGCGACGGGTTCTCCCGTGTCGCCATACTTCGCGGTACGACCCGCAATTATAATTGTTTTACGCCCCTTATTTCCGTTGTAGGTCTTTCAGGCCCGAAGATGTTGATCGAATGGGCAAAAAGGGCGACCGGGGGCCCCTTGCCTCAGGCGTCAGGGCGGCGCTTCCCGCGGCGGCTGAGCACCGAGGCCACCGCGAGCAACAGCAGCGTGAAGACGGCGGGTGCGAGCAGCTGGGCGGACGGCGCCGGGACTGCCGGCAGGAGGGTGAGCGCGACGACCAGCAGCGCGAGCCCCACTGCGATGACGATGCCCGCGGCGCCGGCGTACTTGAGGAACTGCTCGCCACGCGTGGGCGCGTCGGTCTCGTTGTCCCCTGGCATACGTGTAGATCCGACCGCTCCCTTCAAAATTACTGGTCCCGTTCTCAGTCGCCGGGAACGACCGCCCGGCTGGAGTTGAGGACCACGAGCAGACTGCTCGTTCCCATCGCCAGCGCCGCGAACAGGGGGTTCAGCATGCCCGTCGCCGCCAGCGGCACGGCGACGGCGTTGTACCCGAAGGCCCACGCGAGGTTCCCGCGCACCCGCTGGCGGGTCCGGCTGGCGACCTCGAACAGCGTCGGGACGGCTCCGAGCCGCCCGTCGGTCACCACGGCGTCG
>Ga0207714_1000858_pt1 | contig 20543 bp, 22 predicted proteins | sample PonA232FremontCA_2_FD_187270 | JGI IMG/M metagenome (GOLD analysis project Ga0207714, IMG submission 187270) | Marine sediment microbial community from Fremont, CA, USA - Pond A23 Sediment 2 (SPAdes) | ecosystem: Environmental > Aquatic > Marine > Unclassified | place: USA: Fremont, California...
TACCCACTACCTCGATATTACGGGCGAGTTCCCCGTCTTCGAGGACCTCGCGGAACGTGACCGCGAGGCCGAAAAGGCCGGCTGTATGCTGCTCCCGGGGATCGGCTTCGACGTGGTTCCGACCGACTGCGTGGCCGGCCATCTCCACGACAGACACCCCGAGGCGACCGAACTCCGACTCGGGTTCGATGCCCTCGGCGCGATCTCGGGCGGGACGGCCGCCTCGGCGCTCGAACTGGCGGGCGATGGCGCGAAAATCCGACGGGACGGCAAACTGGTCGATGTTCCCGTCGCCTCCGGTGGCCGGACGATCGACTTCGGCGAGGGTCCCCGCAACGCTGTGCGGATCCCCTGGGGGGATGTCTCGACGGCCTACTACACGACGGGCATCGAAAACATCGAGGTGTACGCTCCGATGCCCGATTCTGTCGCACGCGCGCTGCGGCTGAGCGCGCCCGCCACTTCTTTGCTCGATGTCGAACCGATCAAACGAGGCCTCCAGTGGGCCGCCCGGAGTGTCGCCACTGGCCCATCGGAACAGCAGCGCGAACGCGGGCGGGCGCTGATCTGGGGCGAAGCCAGCGACGGCGAGCGAACAGTCACGACCCGTCTCCGGACGCCGGAGCCGTACGCGCTCACCGTCGACGCCGCGACGACGGCGGTGGCCCGACTCGACGAGACAGACGAGGCCCCGATCGGATACCAGACGCCGGCGTCGGCGTTCGATCCGGATTTCGTCCTCGAACTGGACGGTGTCGAGGGGTTTTTCGACGAGGACGACGCTGCCTGACCGGTTCGGCGAGAACCGACGGGTCGAAAGTAATAACCCAAGAGGGACGTACCGATGTGTATGAGCAACGAGCCAGGGGAATACTACACCGACGAACGCTGGCAAAACTGGATCGGCCGACTCCGGGAGGAAGAGATCGATCCCGAACAGGAAGACTCGGCACGACTGCTGTTGAATCTGCAGGACGATACCGCGATCGCAGTCGCAAAAATAATCACCGACTTCGACGACGGTGTCCTCGACGAAGACAGCGCACTCGGCGAACTCGAAGATATGCAGGAGGTCGTACTCTCGGAAGTCGAGTTCGACAACGAGGAAAAAGGGATGCTCATCGACGGCGTCCAGACGTCTCTCATGTGTGTCTTCTATGCTGCTGAAGAGTTCGTCGTCGGCGGGCCAGCGGACGAGGGCACGATCGAGGAGTACATCGAGGCTGCAGCACAGGCGGAAGCCAACGAGGATCTCGACGCGGCACTCGGCTACTGTGTCCAGGCCGGCACACTCGTGATCGACGGTGACGAGATGGATATCGGGATGACGGAAGATCTCGAATTCGGACTCGTCGCCGAGTGGGTCAACGGAATCGACAGTCTCCAGACGGCGATGCGCGACCCCGAAGTCGTCGAAGAAGACGAAGAGTAACCCTGTTTTCCGCTGTCAGATCGGGACGCTGCATTCTCACTGCCCGAAATTACAGCGTCACAACTATGAGCCACCTGGACACAAGAACGGTATAATGCGACAGGCGCAACGGGCCAGCATGCCGAGTATAGTTGACATTCGACGGACAATGCGGCTGCCTGCATCACAATGGTTCTCTCGGAACTGACCATCGCCGTCGTCCTCGCTGGCGTGGCTGGCGGGATGATCGGTGCTGCGATCGGTGCGCTGCCGGCGCTCAGTCTGGCAGGGATCAGTATCGTCGCCGGCGAGGCGGCTAGCGGCTTCCCGGGAACCTCGGGATCGGCCACTGCCCTCGACGTTGCTGCAGCACCACTCGACGCGGCCGGGGTTACCGGTGCCATCGGGCTCGGCCCGGTGCTGGGTCCACACGTCGCCTTCGCCGGTGGCGTCGCGGCTGCTGCCTACGCGGGCCGGAAGGAGACCGTCGACACCGGCTTCCGGTATCACCAGGCGAAACAGATCGCGAAACCACTGCCGAGCAACCCGGCCGTCCTCCTCGTCGGTGGCGCGTTCGGGCTGTTCAGTGTCCTCGTCGCCCGGGTCGCGGCCGGACTCGAACTCCCGCTCGATCCGATTGCCCTGGCGGTGGTTCTCTCGGCCGTCGTTCACCGACTCGCGCTCGGCTATCCACTGCTTGGCCGTCTCCGGGGCCTGGACCGGTCACTGTTCGATATGTCGCCGTTCGAGAACAGCCAGTACTGGGGTGACGAGGACAACGAGACCGCACAGGGGACCGGCGGCCGCCACGTGGTCGAACCGTGGCTGCCGGAGCACTACGAGTGGCAAAACGTCGCCGTCCTCGGCGTTGCTGTCGGTATCGGCGCGGGGTACATCGCACTCGCGACGGGGAGTGTCTTTCTCGCCTTCGGGATCACACTGGCGAGTCTCCTCTTTCTCTCCCTCGGTGCATTCTCGCTGCCGGTGACCCACCACATGGCGCTGCCCGCGAGCATCGCCGCACTCGCCGTCGATGCCGAACCGATCCTCGGACTGGTCGTTGCGGGCGCGTTCGGCCTCCTCGCGGCGCTGATCGGGGAACTCGCACAACGGCTGCTGTACGCACACGCCGACACGCATTTCGATCCCGCCTTCGTCTCGATTCTCCTCACAAGCATTTTGCTCGCGCTGCTGGTCACTGCCGGCGTCTTCGAGCCCGGTCCGGTCCCGTACCCGGATCTCTAACCTCCGGAACTCCTGTTCTACTCGGTGGTCGCGTCGGCCCACCAGTCACTCGGTAGTCGCATCGGCCCGCCAGTCGGCAAACGCCGGTAGAATATCGTCTTCGTCGAAGCGCTCGATACACGGCACGTCGTAGGGGTGGAGCTGTTCGACTCGGTCACGGATCTCGTCGTATCGGTCCGCGGTGGTTTTGGCGAGCAGAACGATCTCCTCGTCGTCGTGGATCTCCCCGTCCCAGCGGTACACCGAGTCACACGACACCCGGTTGACGCAGGCTGCGAGTCGCTCTTCGACCAGTGTCCTCGCAAGGTCCTCGGCAGCGTCGGGCGGCGCGGTGATAAAAATAGTCGGCATCTCCCGGTCAGGATTCGGTCTGCAACGGATTGTATTTGCCGTTGATGTCCCACTCGTGGAGGCAGTGTGGGTTGCCACGTTCGGTCGCTCCGTTGTCCGTTCTCGCGACGAACGTCTGTTTCTCCTCGTCCCAGACGTCTTCCCGTCCGCACCGCTCGCAGATCCGTTCCGTTGGGGGGTTGATGGTTACCATACCTGACGGAATGACATGGAGAATCATTAGACCGTCGGTTGGGACCAGTCTGGCCGCGCTTCGATTCGGCCGGTCACCGGAACCTGAACCGGTTGCGTTCACCGGTGACTGTGCCGGCGATGCCGGAGCCGAACGCGTATGCCAGCCGCTGTACACCGAGACTGAGTCGCTGGGCGATCCCCTGCTCGGGTTCGAACTCCCGGATCGTGATCTCTTTTCCGAGTTCCTCTTCGACTCTTTTTTCGACGTCTTCGCGGGTGCCGAGTTCGTCGACGAGCCCCTTCTCTGCGGCTTCGGTGCCGAGATAGACGCGGGCTTCGGTCGCTTCGATCTCTTCGCGACCGAGTTCGCGCCGCTCGGCGACGCTCGAGACGAACTGGTCGTAGTAGTCGTCGATGATCCCCTGGAGATACTCGCGTTCGTGCTCTTCGAGATCCTTCAGCGGGACGCCAGCATCTTTGTACTCGCCGGCAGTCAGCTGTTCGTACTCCAGTCCGACTCTGTCGGCCAGTTCCCCCGCCGTCACCCGCGAGCCGATCACACCGATCGAGCCGACGATGGAGCCCTCTCTGGCCCAGATCTCGTCACAGCCGCTCGCGATCTCGTAGCCGCCACTCGCACAGGTGTCGGTCGTGTACGCGATCGTCGGGCCGTCGAATCGCTCCGCTGCGAGTTTGATATCTTCACTCGGAACGATCTCGCCGCCGGGTGTGTTGAGCCGGACGAGAAGTGCCTCTGCGTTGCTGTCGTCGTCAGCCCGGTCAATCTGTTCGACGATGTCGTCCGCACCTGCGCCGACTGGCGGGGATCCGATCGAGCCGCTTTTGTTCCGTTTGATCTGGCCTCTGACCGCGACCTCGGCGACGTTGTAGCCGGGTGCGACCGATGCTGCAACCGCGCTCGCGGCCCGCAGCACGACCGGGACCAGCAGTACCACGAGAACGATCCCGAACAACTCGACTAGCGACTCCGGCAGTTCGAAAAACAGGAGCCAGCCCGCGACCACTCCGACGGCGGCGACCAGGGCGAAGACGAGCGCCCGGAGGATGTTGTTTAATCTACCCATGGTTGTGCGTCGGCCGCGAAAAATAAAAAAGACGCTACCTGTGGCCGGTCAGGCCGCTGCTTCGACGACAGTAATCTCCTCGGCGTCGGCCGAGTCGACGTCCAGATGCATCGGGATGTACTCCCGGCGTTCGTAGGTTTCTTTCTCGGCTGGTTCGCCGATCGTACACCACAGCTGGACCTCTTCCGGCCCGTTCCACTCGAACTGTTTGTTGATCCCGAAACAGACGTACTCCGAGCCCTCGTACTCGATGACGGCTCCCTTCCGGATACCGGGATCACCGCGGATGATGAGCTTTTGCATACCTGCTGCTTCGGGGGAGAGTTTCTTAACGACTTCGGAGCGATTCGGAACCCTTCGCCGGTTCCGGTGGTGTCGTGGACCGCGATCACTGGGCGACAGTGTTCGAGATGGCCCGATCTGCGTACCAGAACACCGAGAAATCCTGCGGACTCGGGAGCGCACAGGCGAGCCAGGCGATCGTCACGGCAGTCGCGTACTCGTTGCCTGACGACAGCGGGTTCTGAACGACTCCGGCAGCGACGAGCACGAGCGGCAGTGTGAGCGCAAGCGGTGCAACCGCGGAGAGTCGGATACCCAGTGATGGAACGTCTTGCGGAATCCGCTGTGGCGTTACAGTCGCCCAGGACGCCGCCAGTGCGCTGTGAAAGCGCGTGCTGTCCGTCTCCGGGAACCAGCGTATCTCGTAGGGGACGCCGAGACACTGGAGGACGGCTGCATGCGAGAGTTCGTGGATCGTGATACCGATCCCGATCGTTGCAAAGAAGAGTGTGCCAGCAGTGAACAGTTCAATCGGATCCATCGAGCGTGTACCTGTACAGGTAAGGCCAGCATATTTCAACGCTATGGCTCGATTATCACTGTCGAGTCTGTCTGAAACGAACTGTCGACCCTCCCGTTCAGAGATACCGCTACGTTGGGGCTGAATTCTTTCGAGTCGCATCCCGAGGCGGGGGTCTGTGTCCCGGTTCGGACTCACATCGAGAATGTCACCGCCTCAGGAACTCCGCTCACAGAGTCTCACCCCGAAATATACAGATCTTAAAAAGGAAATAGATATTACGAACTTACTGGGTGGGTCGGAGAATACGTAGCTGGTAACTATGCACGCGCAGGCCCGCGTACAGGTATGGCATTCACACAGTTCGCCATGTCCGGACAGAGTACTGCGTTGGCGATACTGGAGTTCGCACCACTTCAGTTCGGTGGTGATTTGATCGGATTGGCAATCCTCTTCCTGGTACTTGCACTCGTCGCAGCTGTACTCGGCGCAAGCGGCGTCGCAGGAGTCAGTATGAGCATCGCCAAGTGGCTCGTGATCATATTCGTGGTCCTGGCGATTCTCACGTTCCTCTTCTAACCGCTGGCGGCCGCGAGGGTACCGTTCGGAGTGGGGTGTGAACCACACTCCAGAGACGTTCGCCGTGATCACACGGCCGTGTAGCTCTCCACCGAGCACGTGAGACACTGACAGAACGGAACTGGTGAGCGCCGCCGTCTCTCATCCGAGATGCTGTCGTGTGTGGCATTCGACCGTACAGCTCTGTCACTCCACGTACTTCCGAAACAGATGCCGTTTTGTCACGTATGCGAAGTACGTATTCCGATCAATCACCGAATAGACACAATGTCTGTCGCGAGCGAGGCCCTCAACAGGACCCGAGAACTTGTCTGGCCGAATTTTCACAAACTGTTCACGTCGTTCTCCGACGCATATGCGATGACGCAGACGACCGAAGACGAGTACGTCGCAACAGTGTACGAGCAGCTGGGAGCGTTCGAAAGCAAACTCCCCCAGTGGAGATTCCGACGGACACCGGTTTCCTCGCTGAAGATCCGGTTCGACGGGAACATTTCCGACGGTTCGTGGGTGTACCGTGAGTCGCTGTTCGCTGACGAGCAACTTCACGTCGTCTTGCACGAGATCCGGGACAAAGACGCGGTCGACGTCTACGCCCACGTCGAAGATAGCTGGATCCGGCATCCGATCGGCCACGTCACAAAACGAAACTACAGCGCCCCACGAGGCGTCGGATCTGTCCGGTCACTGTTCGAAGACGTCGACATCGAGGCGGACGGTATCTGGTACGAGATCGAACCACGATACCGTCGAGATGATCAGTGGCTGCTCTATTTCGTTCATCTCGTCTCGAAAACTGCGGCCCGCAGGATTCACGAACTCGTCTCTGAGTCTACACTGAAGCAGTATTCGACCTGAGCCCCGTTACTTGAACCCGTCACTGGTCAGGTGGTGGTCCATCACAGTTTCGAAGCCGTCGACCATCGCCTGGGCGTCGACGCTGTCGAGTTCGCCGGTTCGTTTGCGCACTGCCCGCGACCGTATCTCCCACTCCCGCATGAACTCGGCTTCGATGCCGTGTGATTTGATGCGGTCGACCAGCCGGTCGACGGTTGCCTGGCTGGGGTCCGTGACTTCTGCGGGTGTGATCACGCCCCGATTGAGTGCACAGACTGCGATACCGGAGCTAACGTCGCTCTCGGCCAGTTCGCGTTCCCAGGTCGTGATCCAGTTGCCGATGCGCGCCATCTGCTGGAGTTCACAGAGCAGGCTCCGGAGTGTGCCAAGTTCCCGGGCGTTGAACGTCGGCGAGTACATCAGATCGACACACGCGTACGGGAAGACTGCCATGTTGTAGGCGTCGTACCGTTCGGCTTCTGCCCGGTTCGCCGCGACTGGGTTGTCGTTCAGCAGTCCGGAGTAATCCATCGCGTTGACCGTCTGTCTGAAGTCGTACTCGAAGATTTCCGCGAACTCCTCGTATCGGGGTGCCGTCTCCAGTTCCGCCTCGATGCCGTCCCAGAGGTCGACGAGAAAGTCGACGACAGCTGCGTTACCGCCCTCGCCACACACGGTCTCTCCGGGTGCCCGGAACGGGATCCGCCGCGCCCTGTCGAACGTCGCCGTATCGCCATCTAACTCGGCCAGGTCGTCGAGCGTCGTTATGAAAATCGTCAGCAGCGTTTTCTGGTTCCGGACCAGATCCGCTCTGTCCGTGGCGACCGACGACAGCGTGAACTCGTCGAAGAGGTTGTGAATCCACTTCCAGAGGAATCGATCGCGGTCGCCCACGACGTCGTCGTACTCGTCCGCGATCCGTTCGACCGATTCCGGAAGGTCGACTGTCTTGATCGACTGTGCATACTCCGCTGCAGTACCGGCCGTGAGTTCGGTTCCGTGTGGCGTAACGGTGTGACCCAGCCTGTGTGCCATGTAGATTAGTCTACTCTTACCCGTATTAATACTTTTGTTCAAATTTCATTCTGTGATAAAAAGTACGGTTGTGTGACAGTCATGTCTCATAAGGTAATTATACTGAACATGCGCTGTATAGCGATTAGGGCCGTACAGGGAGATAAGAGGATCCTACTACGTCCCGGAGAGGCCGGTAAAGTGTTGTTACCGAGAGTGTTTTGCGGAGCATACTGCCGTGATCCACCTACTGTCCTGTCACTGCGATATCTAGAATACTGTGATTGTCATCGGTTCGTGTAATTAGAGAGAAGCTTATTCAGTTGCAACCAGAAGACGATGGTGTGTCAGAGGAGTACAGTCAGAACGAACCACGGGAACCGGGGCCCGAAAATTCGGATACACTGACGGAAGTGTCCGAGCTAGACGGCGAGGTAGCAGACGACTTCCGACCCGGAACGACCGGGTTTCTGGTCGTCGACTCGTCTCTTACCGTAATCGGGTCGGCAGGGATCACTGGACGCCTCTCCGAACTCGTCGTTGCCCGTCCGGACCACGAGCAGGCAGTGCTCCACAGCGACATCGCCGATCAGGTCACCGCCACCGCCAGAGAGGCCTTCGAGACCGAGGAGTCGGTCACCCGCGAACTCGCCACCGAACCGGACGAACGGATCGTCGTTCGTGCATCACCGATCGGAGATGTGGCTGTTCTCCAGCTCTGGAACGTGACAGCGTATGCCGAACTCGCGCGCGAGTTGAAGCGAACCCGACAGACCCTCGACACGCTCGAAGACGGGGTGTACACACTCGACGAGGCGTTCGTTATTACGTCGATGAACGATGCAGTCGCGGAGATCACGGGCTACAGTCGGGACGAACTCGTCGGGTCGCACGCCTCGAAACTGGCCGGCGACGAAACGCTCTCGATGGCGACGGAGATTATCGAACAGCTCCGTGACTCTGACGTGGGGTTGATCGAGTCCTCGATTCAGAGTGCGTCGGGTGAATCGATCCCTATCGAGACACGGTTTTCGACAGTCGAGTTCGCGAACGGGGACCGACGGCGTGTCGGCGTCTTCCGGGATATACGAGAGCGTCGCCAACACGAGCACACGCTCGGCGCGCTGAACAGATCTGCCAGAACGTTACTCCGGGCGGAGGACGCGGAGACTGTCTCGGAAACGATCGTCGACGTCGCCCAGGCTGTCTGGCCTGACGCCGCAGTCGTTGCCTACAGCTTCGACAAGGACGACTCCCGGCTCTTTCCCGCGGCCGCTGCGGGCACTGAACCCGCGCCCGCCGGACCCGGGACCGAACAGTGGGAGGCCTTCGCGACCGGGACAGCTGTCGTCAGCAAGGGTGACGGCGAGCTATACATCACGGACGAAACGCAGGACGACGATTCGGCCACGCAGCCGACCGGTCGCGTGATCCAGCGCGAAGATGACGACGGCGCAGACGAGGGCACACTGTTTGCGTCCCTGGAGGAGTATGGGCTGTTGCAGATCGAATTCGGTGCCGGGACCTCCCCGGGTAGCGCCACCGAATCTGTGGAACTGCTCGCCGCAAATGCGGTCGCTGCGCTGGGTCGTGTCGAGCGCGAGGCCGAACTCTCCCGCCGCCGCGAGGCGCTTGCCGAGCAGAACACCCAGCTCGAACGGGCCCGGGAGTTCAACGACCTCCTCCGACAGATCAACGGCGCGCTGGTCGATGCGGGCTCACTGGGTGAGGTTGCAGGGGCGGTCTGCGACCATCTGGCGGGATCCGACAGGATCTCCTTCGCCTGGTTCGGTGAAACCTACCGGAGCGGTACCGGTCTCGACCCAGTTGCACGGGCCGGCGATGGGGATGGCTATCTCGATGGCCTCTCGGTGGTCGGAACCGATCCGAGGGACGCCCCGTCCGGGGAGAACGCCGAGCCGACACTCCGCGTTCTCGGCTCTCGGTCACAGGATATCGTCTCCGACGTCTCTGCTGGCCTCCACGAATCGAACTGGCGCGAGCGCGCACTCGTGCGCGGATTCCAATCGATCGCGAGCGTCCCGATCAGGTACAACGACCTCTCCTACGGCGTTTTGTCGGTGTACGCGAACCAGCCCGGCGCATTCGACGGCATCCTCGGCAATCTGCTCGACGACCTCGGTGAGACGATCGGGAACGCGATCAACAGCCTCGAAACCAAGCGCTCGCTGCAAAGCGAGTCACACGTCGAACTGGGACTGCGGATTGCCGATTCAGACACACTTTCCTCCCGTATCGCAGCCGCACTCGGTGAGCAAATCGAGATCGAGGGGGTCGTTCCCGGTGACGGCGAGGGCTCGATCCTGTATCTCAGTACCGAGGCCGATCCCACCGGGCTGAGCGATGCCGTGCTCGCAGTCGAGGCTGTCCGACCGCTCGGCGACGGTGACGACCCACGGGTGGCTGTGACAGTCACGGAGCGGACTCTCATCGACCGCCTCGCCGATTACAGTGCAGATGTCGGAACCCTCCAGGCCGACGCTACTGGCATCGAACTGACCGCCATTCTCCCCCGATCCGCAGACGTCCGACAGGTGGTCGAGGCACTGGAAACGCGGTACGTAAACGTCGAACTCCGGACACGCAAGGAGCGAGCAACCGTGACGGACGGACCGGGTGAACTCTCCGGATCCGTCTCGGAGACGCTCACCGACCGGCAACACGAGGCGCTTCGAACGGCGTATCTCAGTGGCTACTTCGAGTGGCCCCGGGCCAGCACCGGTGAAGAGGTCGCCGAATCGCTCGGTATCACACAGCCGACGTTCAACCGCCATCTCCGGACAACCGAACGCAAACTCTTCTCACTCCTGTTCGACGAGTAGCTCCCCCGGTTTTCACCCATCCCGAGAGTTCCCGTACAGCGTGGCGAGTACTTATCAGCGTGGGTGGATGCTATACATATTGTATACGATTCGCTGACATACTACTGGCGTTCTGACAACGCCAATGCCCGTATCGCTGTACTGTACAGACAGGATGATGGCAGCTAACAACGCCGACGAACTGTGCTGGGATATCGTGACCGCAATCGCCGAGGAACGGAACATCGAACCTGACGAAGTCGACGAACCCATCGGCAACGTGGTGGATACGCAGGCGCTGGGGCGACTCGCAACGCAATCGAAACACTCGGATTCGATCGAACTGTCGGTCTCGTTCCGCATCGCGGGCTGTTATGTCACAGTCACTGATGGAGGACAGGTGCGTGCGAGCTGTCCCGGGTTGATCCAGACGTGACGATAGAATCCGAGAATGGAAACCGAGACGAAATAGCGCAACCGAGACGAAATAGCGCAACCGAGACGTATGTCTGCGCGATGGCCACCCTTCGATGGCGTCGGCGAATCTGCGACTGTCACTGACAGTCGAAGTCAAAAGATACAGCCAGCAGTCAGTCCCCTGAAAACACATCACACACGCGTCCTGCGGTAGAAATCGGTTTAGGTACCAGGCACATTCTCCCGGCAATGAGTTATCGGATCGGCCTCGTCGGCAAGCCATCGGTTGGCAAGTCGACACTTTTCAACGCAGCGACGATGAACGACGTGCCCGAGGGTGCCTACCCGTTTACGACGATCGACCCGAGCATCGGCGAAGCCTACGTCCGGACACCGTGTGCGGCCCCGGAGTTCGACGAGTCCTGCCAGCCTTCGGTCGGGATGTGTCGGGAGGGCACCCGTTTTGTCCCCATCAAACTCGTGGATATCGCCGGGCTGGTCCCGGGCGCACACGAGGGCCGCGGCCTCGGAAACCAGTTTCTCACCGACCTCAACGAGACCGACGTCCTCGTCCACGTCGTCGATTTCTCCGGCACCACAGACATCGAGGGTGAACAGACGGAGGGCCACGACCCGCGGGAGGATATCGACTTCCTCGAAGCCGAACTCGACGCCTGGTATCTCGATATCCTCGACAAGGGGATCCAGCGCTACGAGAGCAAACAGCTCTCAGACCCCGATCCGGAGGATATTCTCGCCGAACAGCTCTCTGCCTTTGGCATCTCCCCGGCCGAGATCAAGCAGGTCATTCTGGCTGCAGAGCTCGACGTCGCGCCGCTTTCCTGGGACGATGCAGCGAAAGAACGCCTCGCACGCGACATTCGCAAGCGGACGAAACCGATGGTCATCGCAGCCAACAAGATGGATACCGACGCTGCCCAGGCCAACTGGGACGAGATCACGACAGATCCGGCCTACGAGCATCTCACCTTTGTGCCAGTCTCGGCCCACGCCGAGAAAGCGCTCAAAAACGGGGCCGAACAGGGAGTCATCGAGTACACCCCGGGTGCGAGTTCCTTCGAGATAACGGCCGATCTCCCCGAAGCGAAAGAAGCAGGGCTCGAACAGATTCGGGGGTTCGTCGACGAGTTCGACGGCACCGGCGTCCAGCAGGCACTCGAAGCCGCCGTCTTCGACGTACTGGGGCTGAAGGCTGTCTTCCCCGGGTCGGCCTCGGGCACCTGGTCGAGGGGACCGTTCCGTGACTGTTTCTTGCTTCCGGAGGATGCGACAGCCGAGGAGTTCGCCTACCACCTCCACTCCGACATCGGCGAGGGCTTTCTCCACGGGATCGACTGCCGGAGCGACCGACAGGTCGGCGCTGACACGGTGCTCGACGATCGGGCCGTCGTCGAAGTTATCTCGACGAATCAGTGATATTGTCCGGACGGAGGGCTCGTTTCAGTGCTCGCAACTGTGCCTCAACACTTATTCTCTGAAGATGTGAACTGCCTTGCATGTCCGAACCTGGAAGGAGCCCACCGGAACACGTACGCGAGCCACCGTCTCACGACGGGCACCCGATAATCGGAAACACCTACCAGCTCGTCAGACAGCAGGGTGGCCTGTTCGAGGAGGCCGCAGCAAACGGTGATATCGTCCGGCTGCGACTGCTCGGATTCGGGAATCTCTATCAGGTAAACCACCCCGATATCGTAGAAGAAATTCTGACTGATCGGGACCGATTCGTCAAGGCGTCACAGTCCAGAGAGGATCTCGGCGACCTCCTCGGCCAGGGGCTCGTCCTGAGCGAGGGCGAACTCTGGGAACGGCAACGCCAGCGGATCCAGCCGGCCTTCTACATGGAGCAGATCGCCGACTACACAGAGTCGATGGTCTCGGCCGTCGAACAGGCGGCCGACGAGTGGACCGGCGAACCGGTCGTCAACGTCGAAGACGAGATGAAGGCACTGACACTGCGGATCCTCGTCACATCTATCTTCGGCGGCGAGATCGACTACGAGGGCCAGCAGATCCGCGAGACTGTCGAGAAGTTACAGGAACCGGGCCAGCCGGCAAAACAGCCGATTGCCCGGATGGTGCCAAGATGGGTCCCCATCCCCATGTGGCGTCGGTACAAGGAGGGGATCCGTGAGATGGAGTCGGTCATCGAGACCTTCGTCGAGGCCCGCCGGGGTGAGGCCGCGCAACACGACGACCTGCTATCGCGGTTGCTCACGAGCACAGACGAGGATGGCGACGGCATGTCAGAGAAGCTCCTCCGTGACGAGTTGATGACGTTTCTGTTCGCCGGCCACGAGACGACCGCGACCGCGCTCACGTTCACCTGGTATCTCCTCTCACAGCACCCCGAGGTCGAACGGAAACTCCACGCCGAAGTCGACGCGGTTCTCGATGGTGGGCCGGCAACCTTCGAGGATCTCCCCGAACTCGAGTACACCGAACAGGTCATTCAGGAGTCGATGCGGCTCTATCCGCCGGTCCCACAGATTCCCCGGGAGACGACGGAACCCGTCGAACTCGGTGGCTACGCCATCCCCGAGGGTGTGACGATTGCTCCCTCGCAGTGGACGATCCACCGCGACGGGCGGTTCTGGGAGCAGCCAGCGCAGTTCCGACCGGAACGGTTCGCAACGGAGCGGGATCGGCCGCGGTTTGCGTACTTCCCGTTCGGTGGTGGCCCCCGCCGGTGTATCGGCCAGCAGTTCGCGATGGTCGAGGCGAAACTCATCCTCGCCTCGCTCGCACACCAGTACCGTCTACGCCTGCAATCGGACCCGGAGATCGATCTCGCCGTCAGCATCACCACCATGCCGATCGATCCGATCGAAATGCAGGTCGAACCCCGGCACGGCAAAAAATCAGATAGGTAGCTTCTTACTCTTCGCCGAGAACGATGTCGACGGTCCCGTCGTCGACGGAGCGCGCTTCTCGACCGGCCGTGTAGGTTTTCGTGAGAGCGATGACACGACCGGTGTAGGAGTCCCCGATCTCGGGTGAGAGTTCGGACTCGAGCAGTTCCGTCGTCCACGAACAGTCCTCGTACTCGATATCGCCGCGGACGAGTCCCAGACACAGCGAGACGACCACGCTGTTCATCGCGTCGGTGATGTGGCCTGTATCTGCGCCGGTGATGGCAGATACCTCGTCGACATCGAGTTCTGTCGCACCGACCGTCGCGGCGAACATGACAGCGCCAGCGCCGAGTTCGGCAGGCGTGTACTTTTCGTCCCCGCTGTACCGATCGAGCGAGGTGAGACTCTCCTCCCGGAGTTCGGTCGAGAGTCCGAGTTCGTCGGCAACCTCGTCGACGATCTCGTCTGCGCCAGGTCGTGGAATCTCCACGTCGACTGCCTCTTCGAGGGTGTCGAGCCACCGCGTGATGACGCGTGGTTCGAACTCGCGCAACTGGGCGACATCGACGGTATCTGTATCGAGTTCTTCCATCCGCGCCGCCGCGACGACCACAGCGCCGGCCAGTTCGGCGGCATCCTCGACAGCGACGTCGTCGACTGCATCGCTTACCATCCCGCGTGCGAGCAGTCGGGTCGAGGCGCCGATGTCGAGTTCTTCGACGAGCGAATCGACCTCCGTTTCGACGGCATCGCCGGTCAGATCGGCGTCGTTGGTGTCCCCTTCGGCCGGCACCCAGACAGTGACCGATCCGGCGCGTTTTTGCTCGATCGTCCCGTTGGTCGATAGCTCCGCAAGCGCCGCGCTGACAGCATCTATGCTGGCATCGTGGGCTTCGGCGACACTCTCTGTCGTCGGGAGTTCGTCCGGATACATCGACCGGACCGTTTCCAGGAACTTGCTCCCTTCCTTCTGTTCTGTCTCCGGAGTGTCGTCGCCTGATTCCACTGACTCTGTCTCTGCAGCAGTCTGGTCGGTCGGCCTCCCTGTCGTGCCGGCACCGTCGGCGGCCGTCGACTGCTGTGGTTTCTCCGCCGCGGATGCATCTGGTCCGACACGGTACCGGTCGTCCTGCAGGCGGTCCTCGCCGAGAAGATCTTCGAATACCTCCCGTCGGTTCCGGATCGTTATCTCGTTTGTCCCGGACACCTTCCCGAGCGCATCCTGTCCGTAACTCTCCGTCTCGTCGTTTATCGAGGCTGCAAGTGAGAGAACTGCACCGGCAGTCGCTGCCGGAGAGGTCCCGCTCGCGATGACGGATGGGTTCACCTCGAAGCAATCGTACAGCAGTCGATGGGCGACGTTGATCAGTTCCTCCGGCATCTCGACGGCCTCACCGAACCCTTTGACGAGGGCGTTCGGGTGTGGCGGTACCTCGTCGATGTCGAGATAGCTGCCGACAGCCTCCAGTTGCTGGTGGGAGATCGTGACCTCACCGTCCGCAGAACCGAGCGTCTCCGACCACGCTTTCTCGATGTCGTGTTCGCTGACGGGAAGTCCGTCTTCACGACAGGAGAGTGCCAGTGCCGTCGCAGCGACGCCGTCGAGATTGTCCTCGTCGACGTCCGGCTCGTTGCTTAGCTGATTCAACCGGACCTGTGTAATCTGCAGTGTGTCGTTGGCGATCTGGAGTCTTTCGGCAACCTCGAGCAGCCGACGATCCACACTGTCCTCTGACGCGCTCGACATGGTAGCACAATTCGCGCGTCACTGTTTTAAGTTTTTCATACTGTTCGGATCGTTCACAGTAGGATACTACTAACGCGAGAAAACTCTATGTCGGTTGAATCGTTCAATCGATCACTGTCGGAGTTACTAAATACTGCGAACGATGCGATACATCTACCATGGTTTCCGGAGCGGTTCAGCTGACAGTCAACGACCACTCGTTTGCGTTCGAGCCTGCAACCGGGGAGTGTCCGAGCTGTGGCGCTGCTGAGGGCTACAGCACCAGCGTGGCAGTGACGACGGGGGAGTCCCAAACCGAGGTCGCTGTCACCTTTATCTGTGATCGCTGCAGTACAGAGGTCGAAACGGCGGAGCGCACAGCCTCGTCAGTCGCCTCTGCCCCCGCCGACGGTGCCACGGACGATACCGACGAACTGTACAACTGGATCGAGAGCTACGCCGACGAAGAGGGTCGACATCCGTCGAAATCGAAGTGTGTCCGGGATTGCCCCTTCGAGGTGTTCGAGGCTCAGGACCTCCTCGACGAACTGCTCGAAGACGACCGCATAGCGGAGGTCGAAGAACTCCGGGCCGGCGGGAGAATCACGGTCTACGAACCGAGGTAATCGAATACTAACTCCGCCCATCCGCTCTGTCCGAGAGTTACTACGTGCATCTCTGTGTGACATTAACGAATTCCGAACACTCGTGAGTATTATATTAGCCATCCGACTGTAGTATGATAGTGAATCTATGTCAGAGTCAATTCACGTGATCGGCCACCAACAGCCGGACACAGACGCGATTACAGCGGCGCTCGTCCACGCACGACTGAAACAGCGACAGGGTGTCGACGCGGTGCCTGCTCGCGCGGGCGAGATCAACCCGGAGACAGAGTTCGTTCTCGATCACTGGGATGTCGACCCCCCATCCCTGCTGGAGGATGCGACAGACGAAGAGCTAATTCTGGTCGATCACAACGAGCACAGTCAGACAGTTTCGGGTGCGCGCGAAGCAGCCGTCACCGAAGTTGTCGATCACCACCGGATCGGCGACGTGACGACGAGCAATCCGATCCACTTCCGGAACGAACCGGTCGGCTCGACGGCCACGGTGCTCGCCGGCCTGTTCGAGGAAGCAGGCGAAGCGATCGACAGCCAAACCGCCGGCCTGTTGCTCTCCGGTTTGCTCAGTGATACGGTCGTCTTGCGGTCACCGACGACAACCGACAGGGACCGGGAGGTCGCCGAGAAACTGGCTGCCATCGCCGACGTCGACTACGAAGAGTACGGTAAAACGCTTCTCACTCAGAAGAGCAAACTCGGGGAGAAGAGCCCACGGGAGATGGTGCTCGGCGACTTCAAGGAGTTCGAGTTCGGTTCGACACTGGTCGGGATCGGACAGGTCGAAACGGTCAGCCCAGATGTCGTTCTGGACCAGCGAGACGAGATCATCGCTGCGATGGACGAGGTTCTCGACGAGCGATCCTACGACGTGTTCGTGATGCTCGTGACCGACCTCCTCGAAGAGGACTCGACTGCCTTCGTCGCCGGCGACCACACCGACACCGTGGCCGAGGCACTGGACACCACGTTCGAGGACCGGGAGGCCTTTCTGCCCGGGGTGATGTCCCGGAAGAAGCAGGTCGTTCCGAAACTGGAGGCGGCGCTTCGCTGACTGGCAACACCCCAGTCTACAGTCGCGCTATCCGGGGGCGGACTCCGTGGGACACGGACCCGATATCTTTATTCGGTCGAGTAGACCGATCACCAGGATGTTCCAGCGGCGGGGCTGCTTTGCAGTGCCACGCGAGTGTACATCTGCGGAGGTCGCTGCTGGGTTCGGCGTCGACAGCCATCGAGACGATCAGACGCGGGACCGTTCGCGTCATCGAACCGTTCCTCGTCGGACGCGACTGAGTTCCGTCGTGACGGCGACCCGGATACACCTTTTCAGCGGGGAGAAATCCCCGGCAGGAACTCGCTAGCGATCAGTGCCGATCCACGATAGCGACGTCGGCGTTGATCGATCCGTCGATGCGCTCGAAGGTCGGCGGCGAGAAAAAGCGAGACGCAGCACTGCGATCCCGACTCGCGCCGAGCATGACGAGGTCGTACTCGTGACCGTGGCGTTCGAGAAACTCCTCGACGCTGGACCGTGAGACACGCGTCTCGATGTTGCCCGGGAACGTCTCGACGAGGTCGGCGAGCATCTCCTCACCCCGGCGCCGTTCCCGCTGGCTGGCGACGCACGTCCCGACGCTGATCTGTCCCGAATCGCCCGCCAGGCGCGTGGCGAAGTCGACCATGTTGTGTGCGACACCGCTGGCCCCACGAACCGGGACGAGGATCCGCTGCCAGTCAGTGCGCTCGTCGTCCGACCAGTGGACGAGCACGTCCACGTCTCCCTTGAACAGTTCCCGAACGAACTGCGTGATACTCCCCTGTTCGGACTCGCAGGGTGTCACGACGAGGTCACAGTTCGCCTGGCGGACGGTCCGAAGTACCGTCGCACTCGGGTCGGATCCGGAGGTTGCCACGACCACCTGACAGGGGACGCCGACCTGCGTTTCGATCTCGGCTGCTTGCGCTTCGAGGGCGGCGACCGACTCGCGGACTGCCTCGTCGACGCTCTCCCCGTCGTCGGCTGTCTCCGCTCCGAGCGGCTCCCCTTCTGCGCTGGGACCGCTCCTGACCAGTTCCGTACTGCCGTGTTCTTCGAGGAGGGACCGCTCGGCGCGAGCCATCCACTCCTCGTCGACGATATCGAGCAGCACGACTTTCCCCGCTCGGTGTGCTGCCGCGAGTCGAGCCGCGAGCATCGCGGTCTTCTCCGGATTCGCCCCCCGCATCGGAACGAGCACGTGGTCGTCGCCGCTTGTCGTTTCGTAGAGATACTGCGCCCGTTGTTCGTAGATGTAGCGGCGCCAGCCCGCGAAAGTGGCCGCCACAATTGCGCTGCTGACGGCGGCGCTGAGAACGAACAGCTCCGGATCCTCTACCTGTGCCTGGACGAACAGCGTCACGAGCGCCATCGCAAAGGCCGAGGGTTCCTCGACACCCAGTATCCACGTAGCGATGCCGGTGATGAAGATCGTCAGTGCCGCTGCGGCGGCGTTTATCTGCCCGGGTGGCGTCGTGTAGAGGACCCTCGTCGCGAGTTCCACTGCGACCCAGCCACAGGAGGCACCCACCGTGAGACCGCCCACGAAACGCAGTGGAGAGGCGTACCGTCCCTCGGGGTCGGCAAACAGCGTGTAGGCCCCGGAAGCGAGCGGTGGATACACCAGAAAAGACAACACCCCGATCCTGTTCGAGAGTATCGTCACGATTGCCATGAGGAGCGGCACGAAGAGCAGAATCGAGAGCCGAACTAGCGTATTCGTCTGTTCGACCCACCGCCGCAGGTCACGGATCTTTCGCCGTTCGAACCGGCGAAGGCGACGCCGAAGAGCACCCAAGCGCCATCGCATTACCTCTCATGTCGATGGACGGGTACTAAAAATCTGTCTGCCCACCACAGAAATGTACGCCCGAAACACTACCGGGCGAGTTTCTACTAGTAGGCCTGGTGAAGGTAAAATCGGGCAGAATCCAGTCCAGATGTTCAAGTATGATGGCGGCCTATCGTGCGGTATGAGCCAAGTGACGAGACGTATCGTGCAAGAACTCCACGACGAGCCACATCTCGAAGGCCGACGGATTACTGTTCAGTTCCTCAAAGAACAGGTTGAAGAGCGGGGGCTCTCCCCGAGAACGGTTGCCGATCGCCACGACCTCGACGTGGCTGATGTCTATCGGGCGCTCACGTACTATCACGACCATCCCGAAGAGATGCGTACGATCGAACGCCAGCGGCAATCCGCGATCGCGGAGCACGACCACTTGACAACCGATCCTGACGATGTGCGTGACTAATGGGATATCGTATCCTCGCTGACGAAAACGTCGAGCAGGCGACGATCCATTATCTGCAGAAACTCGGTCACGATGTCGTAGGGATCGGAGATGTCAGAGAACTCGGCTTCGGTGCCGGTGATGAAGCGATCGCTGCCTACGGACGCGAAACGAACCGTCTCATTCTCACACAGGATGACGACTTTTTTACCCAGATAGATGTCGAAGATACTGCCGGGATTCTCTTTCAGAAAGATCAGACGCTTTCGGCCCGAGAAGTAGGGGACATCGTACACGAACTCTCCGAGTATATTGATCAGTCCGATGTGACGCTCGAATACGTGAGTCGGAACTGGCTGTAGAGCTCTCTTTTATCGACTAAGCGAAATGTACGCCCGAAACACTACCGGGCGAGGATCTACTATTGAATCCGCACTCGAAGTACAGCAGTACATTCTTTACGTAAGCACGCTAATTCAGCAGTATGCCCGTGAGCATCGACGAGTTCGAATCGGGTGACCTCCCAGAAGGACCGAGTGTGCCCGAGCAGGTGATTACGTACCTCCACACGCACCGAGACGCGGCGTTCACCCGGTCGGAGATAGCTACTGCCATCGACGAGAACCCGAACACGGTTGGCACCGCGCTCACGCGATTGAAAGAGCGTAGCCTCGTCCGCCATCGAGGGCAGTACTGGGCAATCACGGAGGACGAACAGCGGGTCGCTGCAGCGTACGATCTGCACGACGTGAGCGAACAACTCGACGAAGCCGACGGCGGAATCGAGTCGGAGCACTGGGACGCTGTCGCACCCGACCAGCCGCATCCGAGCGAACAGGATTCGAGCGAGGACGAGTAATCGATGGAGCCGGAACGCGGAGATGTCGTCAGGAGTACCGACCCGTTCAAACTGGGCACTGATCGCCAGCGACCTCGTCGTGAACAACAATTCCCCCCCGTTTGCCGACGAGCAACACGTCGCGGTCGCTATCTCGACGAAGGAATACGACGACTCGCTTCGTCTCGGGGAGGACGTCTGGGAAACGGGCGGTGTTCCACGAGAGTCGTTCGTCTCGCCGTGGGCGGTCCACTCGCCCCGGAGCGAAGACCTCGTTGCGTGGCAGGGCCGAGTTGCTGACAAATTCGTGGGTCGCGTCGTAGACTCTCTGGAGACGTATCTGCGGTAGTTCGAAAGTGTACGCCCGAAACACTAACGACCGGCATCATTCCCGGCGTCGTGCCCTGGTCAGCCGGCTAACCCTCGTGTCGGGCGGTCAGCCGTTAGGCTGAGGATTGCCGAGCCGGTGT
>Ga0207714_1000859_pt1 | contig 20542 bp, 18 predicted proteins | sample PonA232FremontCA_2_FD_187270 | JGI IMG/M metagenome (GOLD analysis project Ga0207714, IMG submission 187270) | Marine sediment microbial community from Fremont, CA, USA - Pond A23 Sediment 2 (SPAdes) | ecosystem: Environmental > Aquatic > Marine > Unclassified | place: USA: Fremont, California...
GATCAAGGCGCGCGCATGGTCGACCCCGACACCACGTCCGCAGCGGACCTGGCCACGAAAGTGGCATTCCTCCGCCGGCCGGACGTCTATCCGGACGCCCCCGGGCGCGTGGAAACGCGTGAAACCCACATGGCGTGGGTGTTTCTCACGCGCCGGCACGCCTACAAGCTGAAGAAGCCGGTGCGCTTCGCCTTCCTCGACTACACCAGCCTTGCCGGCCGGGAGCGCGTCTGCCGCGCCGAGATCGCGCTGAACCGCCGCCTCGCCCCGGAAACCTACGAGGGCGTGGTGGCGCTGCGCCAGCGCCGGGACGGCGCGCTGACGCTGGACGGCGACGGGACGACCGTGGACTGGCTGGTGAAAATGAGGCGGCTGCCGGCCGAAGGGTTCCTGGAATCGGCCATCCTGGCCCGAGAGGTCCCGGAGCAGCCGCTGGCGGACGCGGCCGACCTCCTGGCGCGCTTCTACCGGGATCAGCCCGCGATGCCGCTGAACCCCGCGACCCACGCCGAACGCCTGGATGCCACGCTGCGCGAGCACCGCGACCATCTGCTGGAGGGCCCCGAACAGCCCGTCGAGCCGGCGCGCGTCCGCGCGGTCGTCGAGACCCTGCGCGCAAGCCTGGCACGCCGCGAGGCGCTCCCGGCCGAACGCGCCGAGCGGCTGGTGGACGGCCACGGCGACCTGCGCCCGGAACACGTCCACCTGGGGCCGCCGCCGGCGGTCATCGACTGCATCGAATTCAACGACAGCTTCCGCCACAACGATCCCGTCGAGGAGATCGCCTTCCTGGACATGGAATGCGAGCGCCTGGGCGCGGATTGGATCGGCCGCGTCATGCTGGACGCCTACGCGGCGCACACGGGAGACGATCCCCCCGATGCGCTGATCGCCTTCTACCGGGCCAAGCGGGCGCTGCTGCGGGCGCAGCTGTCGCTCTGGCACCTCGCGGAAGACGTCGCCGACCCGGACAAGTGGCGCCGGCGCACCGAAACCTACCTCGCCATCGCCGAGCGCCACGCCGCAAAGCTGCGGTGATCGCCTCAGCTTTCCGTGCCGAGCAGCTCCGCCAGCGAGCCGCCGGTCCGGACGCACGCGATGGCGTCGCCGACGAGTGGCGCCACGTCCAGCACGGTCAGCTTGTCTCGGGCGGCTGGATCGGTCAGGCGGAAGGCGGGCACGCTGTTCGTCACCACGACCGCGTCAAGCGCGGGGTCCGCCAGCGTGGCGCCCGCCTCGCCCACGAAGAGGCCGTGCGTGGCCGCCGCGATCACACCCGTCGCGCCGTGCTCGCGCGCCGTGCGCGCGGCGCGCTGGAGGGTGCCGCCGGAGGCGATGAGGTCATCGACGATCACCGCCGTGGTGCCGGCCACCTCGCCCGCCAGGATGTCGCCCGTGACGACCCCACGGCTGCGGTGCTTCTCCATGAAACCGCGCCCCACGTCCCGGCCGAGCTGCTCGCTCAGGTGCCGGCGCACGGAATCGGCGCGCTTCATGCCGCCAGCGTCCGGGGAGATCACGGTCGCCGCGCCGTCGATGCGCCCCGCGAGGTACGTTGCCAACACGCGATGGGTGTCCAGATGGTCGGCGGGCACGCGGTGCGCGTTGTCGAACGCGGCTGGGTTGTGCACCTCCAGGGCCATGACGCGCCCGATCCCCACGGCCTCCATCGTCGCCGCGACGTAGCGCGCGGTTACCGGGTCGTGCGCCTTGGTGCGCCGGTCCTTGCGGGCGTAGCAGAGGTAGGGGGTCACGGCCGTCACCGAAGCCGCCCCGGCATCCCGGCACGCGCCGCAGAAGAACAGCAGGCGGCACAGCTTGTCGTTGGCGGTGGCGCCGTCGTCGCCGTAGAGCGCGTGCAGGACGTAGGCGTCGCGCCCGCGCACGGTATCCAGCGGGCGGGCCTTGTGCTCGCCGTCCTCGAAGTAGCGTTCCTCGTGGCGGCCGAGCGTGGTGCCGAGGCGTGCCGCCACATCCTCGCCAAAGGGCGTGTCGGCGCCGAGCGCGAAAAGCAGCGGCTGGTCGGCCATCGCGTGCGCTCCGTGTCCTGGATCGGACGACCAGCCTATGCCACGCCGAGGCTACTGGGAACGCCCGCGCCTTGCGCCGCGCCGGCCCGCTCCCACATGCCGCCGCGAACGCAACCCGGAGGCAGGCAGCCGGAATGTCCGACCACACGGCCTTCGTGGCGCCGGCGGGGTTCGAAGACGTGCTCCGGGCGGAGCTGGCACGCGCCGGGGTGCCCGTGCTGGCGGCGCACGGCCGGCTGATCGTCACCGGCGCCACGAGCTACCGCCCGGCGTGGGCGCAGACCATCTGGCACGACCCGCGCGAGCTGCGCGCCCCCTCGATCAAGAAGGCCGCCGCCAATCTGCGCGCATTGCGGCGCTCGTGGTGGCTGCTGCCCACCGAGCTGCACCGCCGCGCGCAGCTCATCGCGGACCACCTGCCCCACGTTTCCGCCAAGCCCCTGAGCTTCGGCGACCCGCCGCCGAGCGCGCCGCTGGGCGGCTGGACCCTGCTCGCCCCCGACCGCATCCTGGCCGCGCCCGCCACGGGCAGCCCCTTTCCCAACGGCGAACCGCGCTTCGTCGAGGACCGCGAGGGGCCGCCCAACCGCGCCTACCTGAAGCTGTGGGAAGCCTTCACCGTGCTGGGGACACAGCCCGCGCCCGGCGAGATCTGCCTGGATCTGGGTGCCGCGCCGGGCGGCTGGTCCTGGGTGCTCGCCCGCCTGGGCGCGCGCGTCACGGCCGTGGACAAGGCGCCCCTCGCGGCGGAGGTCGCCGGGATGCCGGGCGTGAGCACGATCCGCGACAGCGCGTTCGGCGTGCGTCCCCAGCATGTCGGGCGGGTAGACTGGGTGTTTTCGGACATCGCCTGCGAGCCGGCCAAGCTGTACGAGCTGGTGCGCCGCTGGTTGGACGGCGGCTATGCCCGCAACCTCGTGTGCACGCTAAAGTTCCAGGGCGAGACGGACTTCGGCGCGCAGGACGCCTTCGCCGCCATTCCCGGCAGCCGCCTCATGCACCTGCACCACAACAAGCACGAGCTGACGTGGGTGAACCTGGAAGCCGACCGCGCCGTGGCGGCGTGACTCACCACGCGACGAGTTCACCGTGCTGGTCGAAGAAGCCGCCGCTCTCGGCCGGGGTGAGACCATCGAGCACGGCCAGCAGCTCGCCGGCCGCGACCTCGGGCGCGCGCACCGTCAGGCCGCGCTTGCTGAACGGCTGGGTCATCGGCGTATCGACCGTGCCCGGATGCATCGCCACGCAGACAGCATCGCCGCGGCGGCGGCTCAGCTCGATCGCGGCGGTGCGCGTGAGCTGGTTCAACGCCGCCTTGGACGCGCGGTAGGCGTACCAACCGCCGCCGTGGTTGTCGCCGATGCTGCCCACGCGCGCCGAGAGCGTTGCGAAAATGCTCTTGCCCTGGCGCGGCAGCAGCGGCAGCAGGTGCTTCATCACCAGCGCCGGGCCAGTCGCGTTGATGGCGAACGCGCGCTGCATCGTGTCCGCGTCGATCTGGCGCCAGCTCTTTTCCGGCTGCAGCTCCTCGTCGTGCAACACGCCGGTGGCGTCAAAGATCAGCCGGAGCGGCACATCGGCTTCGCCGACGCGGGCGGCCACGCGCTGCACACTGGCTTCGTCGGTTACGTCGAGGGCGGGCTCCGTCGACCGCGAGAACCCGAGCACGAGCCCGAACCGTCCGCTCGACCGGAGCGCCTCGATCAGTGCCGCCCCCAGGCCGCCCGTGGCGCCCAGGACGACGGCGACCCCGCCTTCGGGGATCGAGGTCAACGCACGCTGTTCCATGGCCGCTCCCATGTCCGTCCAACCGCCATGTGGCGCGGGCGGCCGGCACGAAAAGGCCGGGCCACCGGTGCCGGTGGCCCGGCCGCCGGCGCGGACGCGCGGGACCGCACCTATTTCAGGCCGTGACGCTCCTTGATCCGGTCGTAGGTGCCGTCCGAGCGGATCGCTTCCAGCGCTGAGTTAAAGTCGCTGACGATCTGGTCCGTGTTGTCCGCCTTCCGGCTCACGGTCACGTACAGCTTCTTCGAGGAGAGCGCCTTGTCGCTGTATGCAAGCTTGTCCTTCAGGTCGGTCAGATCGTTGCCGACGAGATACTTGCCGATCAGGCGGTCGCCCACCGCGGCATCGATGCGGCCGGCGCCGAGCTTCTTCAGATTGGTCTTGAAACTTTCGGCCTCTTCCCGCTGGAAATGGTCCGCGTTGAGAAACGCATCCTGGTAGTCGTACCCGCGCACCGTGCCGACCGTCATGCCTTCCAGGCTGTCCACACCCGTGTAGGAAAAGCCAGCCTCCTCGGGCGAGATGACGACCAGCTCGTTGCGGGCGATCGCGTCGGTAAAGGCGAGCGTTTTTGCGCGCTCTTCATTGTGCCAAACGCTGGTCAGCACCTCGAAACGGCCACGTTCGGTCATCGTCTTGGCGCGGCTCCACGGCATCAGTTTCACCGTGACGTCGTAGCCGGCCCGTTCCAGCACCGTCTTGGCGATGTCGTTACTGAAGCCCTTGTTGGGCAGTGCCTTGCCCGAGAAAGGCGGCCAGGACGTCAGCGAGGCCACCGTGATGCCCTCGTTTGCAGCGGCCATGGCAGGTGCGGTCAGCACAACCGCAAGCGCCGCACTAACGATCCGCGTTCCGAAAAACATTCGACCCCCAAGATTCTTGGTGCATATTGCTCGATGTTTTGTATGATGCTTTAAAAATATCTACAATACGTTAACTCTACGCTTGGCTTGGCGAAGACGGACGCTCGATTGCTACACAAAACAAAGCCGGTGTAGAACGGCCACCCCCAGGCCGCCCGTGGCGCCCAGGATCACCGCCGCGCCGTCCGCCGGCATGGATGTGAGACTCGCGTCGGCCATTGCACCCCCCACCGCCTGGAGCGGCGAGATGTGGCGCTCGCGACCGGCGCGAAAAAAGGGGGGGTCGGCGTGGGACATGGCCCGGCATGCCGACGGCGTCTATTGCAGCCCGTGACGCCGTTCGATTTCAGCGTATGTGCCGTCCGCGCGGATCGCCTCAAGCGCCGTGTTGAAATCGGTGACGATACGCTCGGTGTTGTCCAGCGCGCGGCTCACGGTCACGTGCAGCGTCCGGCTGGAAAGGGCTTTGTCGCTCAAGATGAGATCGCCCTCCAACTGCGGGAACGCGTTCGTGAGGAGATATTTGCCGATCAGGCGGTCGCCCACCGCGGCATCGATGCGCCCGGCTGCCAGTTTCTTCAGATTGGTCTTGAACGTTCCGGCCGGTTCGCGATGGAAATGATCCGCGTCGAGAAACGCATCCCGGTAGTCAAAACCACGAACGGTCCCGACCACCATTCCTTTCAGGCTCGACAAGCCCGTGTAGGTAAACTCGTCTTCTTTACGGGTTATGAAAACGATTTCATTTCTGGCAATCGGGTCCGTAAAGGCCAAGGTTTTCGCGCGCTCGTCGGTATACCAGACATTGTTGAGAATATCGAATTGACCGGCTTGCGTCATCTTTTTGGCGCGGTTCCACGGCAGGATCTCGACCGTTACCTCGTAGCCCGCGCGCTCCAGGACGGTTTTCGCAATATCGTTGCTAAATCCTTTGTTTGGCAACTTCAATTTGGTAAATGGCGGCCACGAATCACCTGAAGCAATTGTTATATTATCCTTGCCTGCTGCAAGTGTTGGAAGGATAAAGGCTGTAACCAAAATGGCGCCGAGCAAATACGCTCGCGGTCGCATGCCGTTTACATTCTCCTGTTTTAAGAACGATGTCTTGTTAGCGTGTACGCCAAAAGTTAATATTATATTAATGATGCGAGAAACGCGCGAAGCCCAGTTGTCATCATCAATTTTTGATATAGGCGGCGCCGGCCGCGGACGTCAGCCGTCATGCTGTGCTTGCAGCGTCTCCTGGAAGCGCGCCGGCCGCCCACCCGGCTTACCCAGCACTTCACCGTCGCGGGCGATCACCCGGCCGCGCAGGACGGTCGCGACCGGCCATCCCATCACGCGCATCCCCTCGAAGGGCGACCAGCCGGCGCGGTAGGCGAGCCACGAGGTATCGATCGTGCGGTCGGCCCGCGTGTCGACCAGGGCGAAATCGGCGTCGTAGCCCTCGGCGATACGGCCCTTGCCGGCGAGGTTGTAGGCACGCGCGGGCCCGGCGGCCGTCAGGTCCACCAGACGCTCCAGGCTCAGGCGTCCCTCGGCCACGTGATCCAGCATGACCGGCAACAACGTTTGCACCCCGGGCATGCCGGAGGGCGAGTCCGGATAGGCCGTGTCCTTCTCGGCGGCGGTGTGCGGCGCGTGGTCGGAGCCGATGACGTCCACCAGCCCCGAATGCACCGCGCGCCACAGCGCCCGGCGGTGGTGGGCGTCGCGCACCGGCGGGTTCATCTGCGCCCGCGTGCCCAGCGCCCTGTACGCCTCCGGCGCTTCCAGGGTCAGGTGCTGGGGCGTCACCTCGACGCTGGCGTGGTCGCGCGCGCACGCCAGTTCCGGCAACTCGTCGGCGGTGGAGATGTGCAGCACCTGCACGCGGGCGCCATGCCGCCGCGCCAGCGCCAGGATGCGCCGCGTCGCCAGAAGCGCCGCCTCGGGATCGCGCCAAACGGGATGCTGGCCGGGATCGCCGGGCGCGTCGCGCGCCATCGGCTTGCGCTCGTCCAGGCGCTCGGCGTCCTCGGCATGCACGGCAAAGCGCCGCCGCACGCGGCTGACCACGGTGTCCAGCGTGGCGTCGTCGGCAACGAGCAACGGCCCCGTCGAGGCGCCCATGAAGATCTTGATCCCGGCACAGCCCGGCAGACGCTCAAGGCTGTCCACCTGGGCCGCATTCTCGGCGCTCGCGCCGACGAAGAAGGCGTGATCCACCCAGGCGCGCCCGGCCGCGCGGTCGAGCTTGTCGCGCAGCGCCTCGGCCGAGGTGGTCGGCGGCTTGGTGTTGGGCATCTCGAAGACGGTGGTCACGCCCCCCAGCGCCGCCGCGCGCGTGCCCGTCTCCAGGTCCTCCTTGTGTTCGCCGCCGGGCTCGCGGAAGTGGACCTGGCTGTCGATCACGCCGGGAAGCACGTGCAGCCCCGTGGCGTCGAGCGTCTCGGCGGCCGGGGCATCCGCCAGATGGCCCAGGCCGGCAATACGGCCGTCGCGCACCCCGACGTCACCCGCGACCGCTCCCCACGGCGTCATCACGGTGCCGCCGGCGATCACGAGATCGTAGGACTCGCTCATTGCACGCTCCTCGCTGGCGATTGTCTGGTGACGCTGCGCTCAACCAAGGTCCGCGGGCAAGAATGACCGCTTGGTGCACGAACGTCGAGCCTTGTTCAGGCGTGCCGCGCCTCCCACCTTTGGCGTGGTCGTCCACGAACCGGACTGGAGCCGATCATGGCACAGCCGCCCGTCGCCGTTCCGTTGGGCCATCGCGGCGTGCTGGAGATCAGCGGCGAGGACGCCGTCAGCTTCCTCAACGGCGTGACCAGCAACGACATCGGCCGCGTCGGCCCGGAAACCACCATCTGGTCGGCATTCCTGACGCCGCAGGGTAAATTCCTGCACGAATTCATGACCGCGCAATCACCGGACGAGGCGCTCTGGCTAGATTGCGAGGCCGAGCGGCTGGAGCACCTGTGCAAGCGGCTGTCGCTCTACAAGCTGCGCTCCCGGGCGACGATGACGGACCGCAGCGAGGAACTGGCGGTCGTGGCCCTGCTTGGCGAGCGCGCGCTTGGGCTGCTCGATCTGCCGGCGCTGGAGGGCTACGCGCGTCCGTTTGGCCGGGGTGTGGCGTTCACCGATCCGCGCCTGGGTGAACTCGGCGCGCGCGCAATTCTGCCGCGCGCGGACATGACAGCCGTGCTGGCCGACGCCGGCTTCCAGGTCAGCGACGACGTGTCGGAATACGACCGCCGGCGGCTGACCCTCGGCGTGCCCGACGGCAGCCGCGACCTCGACGTCGAGCGCGCGACGCTCATCGAATCCGGTTTCGACGAGCTGCGCGGCATCGACTGGGACAAGGGCTGCTTCCTCGGCCAGGAACTCACCGCGCGCATGAAGTACCGGGGGCTCGCCAAGAAGCGGCTGGTGCCCGTGGCCATCGAGGGGCCGGCGCCCGAGCCGGGAACGCCCGTGCGCCGCAACGGTAAGTCGGCGGGCACGCTGCGCTCGGCTGTGAACGGTGTCGGCCTGGCGTTGCTGCGCCTGGACCAGTTGGACGAGGGCGAAACCGAGGGGCTGGAAGCGGGCGATGCCCGGCTGACCGCGCACAAACCGAGCTGGGGCAACTTCTGAGATGGCGGACAACGCCGCGCTCACGCCGGTTCAGCGCCGGCTTGTCGCCTACCTCGCCGGCGTCGTCATCGAGGGCTACAGCGTCGAGGGCATCTTCGACTTCGACGTCGGCAGCCGCTTCCCCGTTGCCGGCAGCATTGAAGACGACCGTGTCGACATCAGCGACGAAACGGCCGAGGTGCGCCTGACCGGCACGCTGCCCGACCTGCGCAGCGACGACGGGACACGGATCGCCGTGCATCTCGATGATGACGAATTCACTGGCGAAACCCCGGCAGGCCGCTTTCACGGCCGCGTCGCCGGGCGCAACATCGACCTCTTCGATGACACGGCCGGCGAACAGCACACGATGTGTTTGTAAAACCTGCACTGCGCGCGCCTCAGTCCTCACGCAGACTTTCCAGGCTGGTGAGCAGTTCCGCCTCCGCCGCCGGCTTGTCCCAGCGGATGCGGGCGACGCGCGGAAAGCGCATGGCCAGCCCCGACTTGTGCCGCGTGGACCGGTGCACCGCGTCGAAGGCGATTTCCAGCACCAACTCGGGCGCCACGGCACGCACGGGGCCGTAGCGCTCCACGGTGTTGTCGCGCACGAACTTGTCGAGCTGGCGCAACTCCTGGTCGGTGAAGCCGAAGTAGGCCTTGCCGACGGGGACGAGCTGCCAGCCCCCGCCGTCGGGATCGGGCCGCCAGACACCGAAGGTGTAGTCGGAATAGTACGACGAGCGCTTGCCGTGGCCGCGCTGGGCGTACATGAGCACGGCGTCCACGGTCAGCGGGTCGCGCTTCCACTTGTACCAGTAGCCCTTCGGCCGCCCGGCGATGTAGGGACTGTCCGCGCGCTTGAGCATCAGCCCCTCGATGCCGCGCCGCCGCGCCTCGTCGCGCAACCGGCGCAGATCGTCCAGCCCCGCGACCTCGAGCAGTGGCGAAACGTCCATGCGCTGGGGCCGCACGCGTTCGTGCCATGCCGCAAGCCGCGCCCGGCGGTCGTCGAACGCCAGCCCGCGAAGGTCTTCCCCCTCCTCGATCAGCAGGTCGTACAGGCGAACGTGGGCGGGATAGTCCTGCAGGAGTTGTGAACTCACGCGCTTGCGGTTGAGGCGCTGTTGCAAGTCGTTAAAGGGGGCGGCCTGGCCGCCGCGAACCACCAGCAGCTCGCCGTCCAGCACGCCGCGGAAGGTCATGGCTTCGGCGACATCCGGGAATGTGCCGGTAATCTCCTCGCCCGTGCGCGAGAAGATGCGCGCCGCTCCCTCGCCCGCCACGAGCTGGACGCGGATGCCGTCCCACTTCCATTCCGCGCGGTAGCGCGCGACATCGAGGCTTTCCGCGTCGGCGTCCTCCAGCGGCTGGGCGAGCATGAGCGGGCGGAAGACGGCCGTGGACTCCACTTCCGGCCGAACCGCGCGGCCCTCCAACCACGCGAACAGATCTCGGTACGGCGGCGTCAGGCCGTGCCAGACCTCCTCGATGGCCTGAACATCCGCCCCGAAGGTCTCCGCCAGCGCCGTCTTGGCCAACCGCTCGGAGACGCCCACACGCAGCCCACCGGTGATGAGCTTGAGCAGGGCCCAGCGGCCCGTGGCGTCCAGCGCATCCAGCCAGCGCGCCATGTGGGCCGGCACATCCTGCCGCCCAGCGCCCTGAAGCGTCTCCACGACCTCGTGCAGATCGGGCGCGCGATTGGCGCCGTGCGCCCGTGGCCAGATGAGCGCCACCGTCTCCGCCAGATCGCCGACGTAATCGTGCGACCATCCGAGCAGCACGGGATCGACGCGCTCGCCCGCCAGATCGCGGATTTGCGCCGGCTTCGCCGTGCGGAAATCCAGCATGCCGGTGAGCGCGGCGAGCGCGTACCCGCGATCGGGATCGGGCTGCTCGGCGAAATACGCGCCCATCAGCCGCAGCTTGGCGTTGCGCGAGCCCGTGAAGACGAGACGGTCGAGAAGGTCGGCGAACGCCTTCACACCGCCGTCTCCGCGCGGTCCTCGGGCTCGGCATCCGCCTCGCCCCAGCCCACGACGGCGAGCGCCTTGGCCTCGAAGCCCTGGCCGCGCGCCCAGTGGCACAGCGGCTCCTCGCTGCCGTGCGTGACCCAGACGCGCGGCGCGTTCACTTCGTGCAACGTTTCGGTCAGTTCGTCCCAGTCCGCGTGGTCGGAGATCACCAGCGCCAGCTCCGCGCCGCGCTGGCGGGCGCGCTGGCGCACGCGCATCCAGCCCGAGGCCATCGCCGGCAGCGGCTCCGGCAGACGCCGCGCCCAACGATCGCGGATGGCCGGCGGCGGCGCCAACACGATCTCGCCGGCGAGGGTCTTTTTTGTCTGGCCCGTGGCGGGTTCCACCGGCCCCAGACCGACCCCCAACTCTTCGTAGAGGCGGCACAGCCCCATGAGCGCGCCGTGGACGTAGATGGGGCGGTCGTAGCCCGCCGCACGGAGCAGCTTGATGAACCGTTGCGCCTTGCCCAGCGCGTAGCAGCCCACCACGAGCGCGCGGTCCGGGAACAGGTGTTGCGTGGTGAGCAGGCGCTGGATTTCCGCCTCCGGCTCGGGATGGCGGAACACCGGCAGGCCGAAGGTGGCCTCGGTGATAAAGGCGTCGCAGGCGACCGGCTCGAAGGGCGCGCACGTCGGGTCGGGGCGGCGCTTGTAGTCGCCCGCCGCCACCACCCGGCTGCCGGCGTGCTCCAGCACCACCTGCGCGCTGCCCAGCACGTGACCGGCGGGGCGCAGCGTCACCGTGACATCGCCGATCGTCACGGATTGGCCGTACGCCAGCGCCTGCATTCGCGCGCCCGCGCGGTCGCCGTACCTGTGGCGCATCACGGCCAGGGTTTCCGGGGTGGCGAGGACATGGCTGTTGTCGGGGCGGGCGTGATCGCCGTGGCCGTGGGTGACGACGGCGCGCTCGACCGGCCGCGTGGGATCGACGTAGAACCCGCCAGGGGCGACGTAGAGGCCGCGGTCGGTGACGGTGATCCAGGTTTCGGGATCGGGCGCGGGCATACCGCTTAGATGGCGCCGGGGGATCGGTGCGGTCAACGCCCGCCCGGTAGGTCGTTCCCCGCGACGCCAGCAAGATTTGCCACCCCGCCCGTGCACACGGCCCGAGATGGGGGCGCCACGGGTTTGGCACGGCCGTTGCATTAACCGGGACGCCGTCCCTGCGTGGGACGGCATCGGGCCACGCCCCGCGCCCCGATGGCGGGCGCGGAAGCAAGCGGAGCGAGCAGGCGCCATGTCCAGTCCCATCGCGCCCGAGTTCGACCCGAGTGAGCGCTTCATCCAGCAGCAGCGGCGCGCCCCGGCCCCGCCGCGCGACGGCGCGGACTTCGCCACCGAGCTGGCGCGCCAGGACGACGTCGAGCCGGAGCCGCGTCGCGAGCCCGAGCCCCCGCGCGAGACGGACACCGCCGACCGCCGGACGGACGCGGATCGCTCGGACGATGACCGTCGCGCCGAGGATCGCGACGCGGACGACGACCGCGACGAGCGGGCGGACAGCCAGGATGACGGCGGCGACAGCGAGACCAGTGGGTCCGCCGACGGCAAAAACGACGCAGAGGACGACGCGGAACAGAGCGAAGCGCGCGCCGCCGCGCGCGAGAGGGACACCGCCACGGCCGACGATGGATCGGCGGACAGCGACGGCGAAACGGCCTCCGCTGCCAACGGTGAGGGCGGCGAGAGCAACAACACTGACTCGGAGAGCACCCGCGCCGCCGAAGCGGAAGGCGACGGCCGGCCGGACAGCAACACGGACGACGGCGAAACCCAGGCGGCGGCCCTGGGCGCGGCCGATGCATCCGCGCAGCAGGCGCAGGGACGCGGCGGTCAGGCCGCCGAGACCAATGGCGAGGGCCGCGCGCTCAACGGTGCCGGGCAGGCACGCACCCTCGCCGGCGGCACGCAGGGCGATCAGCTCGCCGCTCAGGGGCGCGGCCAGGGCGCCCAGCAGGCGCGGGCCGGCCAGCAAGCTCAGACGGGACAGCAGGTGCCGCACGCCGTGCTGGCGAACCTCGTGCAGAGCAGCGGCACCGGCACGGGCGATGCCAGCGTCAGCGTCAGCAAGCAGGCCGGCGGCGCCGAAGGCAGCGGCGCCCGGGTGAGCGGCTCCACCTCCTTCTTCGCGCTGGCGCTGGCGCAGGCCGGCGGCGGCGAGGGCGATGGCGAGCTGACCAGCCGCTTCGGCAGCGCCGGCGAAGGCAGCCGTTTCGCCACGTCGGCCAATGGCGGCCGGCTGGCGGCGCTCAGCAGTGTCGCCGGCAACGCCTCGACGATGGGCGGCACGCTGCGCGCGGCGCTGCAGCAGGCAGCCAGCGGCACGGGCCAGAGTGGCGGCAGCAGCCAGAACCAGGTCTCGGGCGCGGCCCAGCAGATCATGCAGCTGGTCCAGGCGAGCGCCTCGCAGACACAGGCGGGCGGCGGCGACAGCCAGCAGGGCCAGCCCCAGACCCAGGCCAACGCGCAGCCGCAGCCGGCGGACAGCGGCAGCCAGCCGCAGCGCGCGCCCTCGTTCACGGCGGATCTCAACCTGCAAAACGCCAGCACGTCGAGTTCCAGCAGCGCCGGCGGCTCCCAGGGGCTGGAGCTGGGCACGTCCGGCAACAGCAATCAGGGTCAGGCCAACAACGCGAACCAGAGCAATCAGGCCGCCAGCCAGGCCGGTCAGGCCCAGGCCAGCTCCCGCGCCGCCAGCACCCAGGCACGCGTGAACACGGCCCAGTCCGTCCAGAACCAGGTGGCCATGCAGATTCAGCAGGCCACCAGCGCGGGGCAGGACCGCGTGAACGTCCGCCTGCACCCGCCGGAACTGGGTCGTGTGGACGTGAAGATGGACATCGGCTCCGACGGCTCGGTGCGCGCGGTGCTGACGGCGGACAAGGCGGAAACGCTCGACATGATGCAGCGCGACGTGAAGGCGCTGGAGAAGGCGCTGCGCGACGCCGGGCTGCAGGCGAGCAGCGACGACCTGGAATTCAACCTGAACCAGCAGGGCCAGGACGGCTCCGGCACCAACCCGGACGGTGAAGGGAACGGCGGCGGCGACGGCCGCGGCCCGGCCCACGCCGGCACGGGCGCTGACTCCGACGGCGGCACCGCGGATCAACCCGCGGTCGAACCGGACGGCAGTCTCGACATCCGCGTTTAACGAAAGGATCGCGGTCATGGATGCGAGTTCCATCATCGGCGGACAGCAGGGCGGTAGCCTGAACCTGGGCGGCCAGAACGCCTCCGAGGGCTCCCGCGAGCTGGTCGACAACTTCCAGACATTCGTGGACCTGCTGACCACGCAGCTCCAGAACCAGAGCCCCACGGACCCCAGTGACCCGTCCAAGTTCACGCGGCAGCTGGTGAACTTCTCGCAGGTCGAGCAATCGCTCGCCACCAACGAGAAGCTGGACCAAGTGATCCAGGGCCAGCAGAACAATGAGGCTGCGTCCGCCGCCAACTTCATCGGCAAGCAGGCCGAGGCGGAGAGCGACAAGGTCGCGCTTAGCGACGGGGACGCCACGATCGGCTACGAGCTGTCGGGCGATGCCGCCTCGGCGCGGATCGAGATCACCAACAGCGACGGTCAGGTGGTGCGCACGCTGGATGCCGACACCAGCGCCGGCGAACACGAGGCCGCGTGGAACGGCGAGGCCGAGGACGGCACCGCCCTGCCCGACGGCGCCTATGGCGTGAACGTCACGGCCCAGGACGTCGGCGGCAATTCGATCGGCACGAGCACGCGCGCCATCGGCGAGATCACCGGCTTCGAGCGCACGGGCGACGGTGTGGTGCTCAAGATGGGCAGCGTCGAGGTCGGCTTCGACGAGCTGAAATCCGTCGGCTGACCACCAACGGATCAGGATCGCGGCAAGACGCGCGAGGGAGCAAGAACCATGAGTATTTTCGGCGCGCTGAACGCAAGCGTTTCGGGCATTCAGGCGCAGTCCGACGCCCTGGGTGTCATTTCCGACAACATTTCCAACTCCAACACCGTCGGCTTCAAGGAGCGCAAGGCGGTGTTCGAGTCCCTGGTGGTCAACTCCAGCTCGTCCTCCGGCTTCTCGCCGGGCGGTGTCCTGGGCGGCAGCCGCAGTGAAACCACCGAGCAGGGCCAGCTCCGCGCCACCAACAACGAGACCGACCTGGCGATCCAGGGCGACGGCTTCTTCGCCGTGAAGAACGAAACGGCCGTTCAGCAGGGCGAGAACACGCCGCTGAAGTTCACGCGCAACGGTCAGTTCCGGGTGAACAGCGACGGCCAGTTGGTCAACGACACGGCCAACGTCCTTCAGGGCTGGCGGATCGGGCCCGACGGCAACCTGCCGCCGGATCAGCAGAACCCGAACAGCCTGGAAAACGTCCAGGTGGACAACCTGGCCGGTCAGGCGCGGCCGACCAGCGAAATCTCCGCCGGCGCGACCCTGCCGGCGCAGACCGCCGACCAGTTCGCGGTGCAGACGGCCGCCGGCAACGGCAATCCGGCCGACGCGCTTAACGTTCAGTTCGCCGATCAGATCGGTGGCGGCACGATCAACAACGGCAACCCGTTCAGCTTGACGATTACCGACGGTGGCACCAACGAGATTGTGCTGAGCGGCGTCGACCCGACGGCCGCGACGCTTGAAGATATAGAAAATTCCATCAACAATCTCTCCGGGAGCGGTGGCGTCGGCGGTGTCACTGTTAACGGGGGTAGCGGTGACCGATTTAATGCAAATGTCCGTAATGGGCAACTAAGCATCGACAGTGAAGACGGTCCCGTCGAAATCACGGATGGTGGCGGCGACGGGACCTTTGGTAACGCCAACCACAGCCTGGTCGAGGCAGCCGGTCTGGTGACTGAAACGAGCAGTCCTCAAACCGGCGACGCTCGCCAAGCCCAGGAGCAGTTCACCACGCAGATCTTCGACGCCCAGGGCAACGCCCACAATCTGAACGTGGAGTTCGCCAAGACGGGCAACGCCAACGAATGGCAGGTGCAGATCAACGCGCCGCGCCTGTCCTCCGACCCGCAGGGACCGGCCAGCGGCCTGTTCAGCAATTCGGCCGGCGACAGCACGAGCGTTGCCACCGGAACGGTTCAGTTCAATTCCGACGGCAGCCTCAACGGGTTCACCGGCTTCGGCGGGTTCCCCGGCGTTGATGCACCCGGCAACGACGGAACGCTGTCCCTGGACGTCGACTTCGACAGCGGCGGCAACGCCACGAACGCGAACGGCCAGGAGATGACCCTCAACCTCGGCACGCCGCGCGGTGGCGGCCCGAACAACAACGCCCAGGGCCGCGACGGCCTGCAGCAGGCGGACTCCCCCTTCACCGTCGATGACATTCAGCAGGACGGCACGCGCTTCGGCAACTTCACCGGCGTGACCATCGACGACGAGGGCATCGTCACCGCGCAGTTCGACAACGGCGAGCAGGAAGACATCTTCAAGCTGCCGGTCGCGCAATTCAACAACCCCACGGATCTGGACCGCGAGTCCGGCAACATCTTCGGCGAGAGCCTGGAGTCCGGCGATGCCATCCTGAACGAGGCCGGTGTCGGCGGCGCCGGGGACATCCAGCCCTCCGCGCTGGAGCGCTCCACGGTCGATCTCTCCCAGCAGTTCTCGGACATGATCGAGACGCAGCAGGCCTTCACGGCCAACACGCGAACGCTGACGACCTCCGACGAGATGCTCCAGACCCTCAACCAGGCGGTGCGTTAAGCACACCCTCGACCCCCAAGCACGCCTGCCCCCAACGCCCGGCGCCACGCGCCGGGCGTTTTTGATGGCGAAATTTCATGCAGCCCAGCCAAGGCCACGCGTCACACTTTATTAACCATCTCGTTTAGCCCTTTGTTAAAATGCAAGCGGCATCCTAGTGAATAACCGGATTGGGGGGCCGCCGCAGACACATCCGGTACCTGACGGTTGGACAGCGGCGGGGCGCCGCCCGTGGTTCGCCGCCGCGCCGGACCGGTCTGGAACGCGCGGCGGTTGAGCAATAAAGCGAGCCATTGGGGGACGAAAGCCGCGATGGATGGCGAGCGTGCAGGGATGCCAGCGACCGTGGGTCCGTCCGGCGAAACCATGACCATCGACGACCTGCCGCCCCCGGATACCAAGCGGTGGGTCGCGCGCCGCAAGGCGGAAGTCGTCGCGGGGGTCCGGGCCGGCCTCATCAGCCTGGACGAGGCGTGCCGCCGCTACAGCCTGTCCGTGGAAGAATTTCTGCAGTGGCAGCGCATGATCGACAGCCACGGCATGCGCGGCCTGCGCACCACGCGCCTGCAACACTATCGCCGGCCGCATTCCAACGACGACACTGAAATCGAGGCAGAGGCGGCGCAATAGCCTCGCCAAGCCCCCTCGTGCGCCGTCTCTCGGCCGGGCCCTCCCGGGGGCCCGGCCACGCTATAGCCGTCGGGCACATCCCTGCCCCCCATCGGTTGTTTCGCTCCCACGAAAGGCTGGGAAAAAATTGCCCGCGTTAACGGGCGTTTTACAATGACCGGCGTATCGTCCCCGTCGGAGGCGAGGCGGCGCGCTGCACGTCAAGCGCGCACGGTGGGCTTCATCAATCGACGGGGACACGCGTGAACACCTTTCTGGACACGCTGAAGAGTCTCGGCGCGACGCGGCTCGCCATCATGGGCGCTGTCGCCGCGGGCATCCTCGCGTTCTTCATCTACCTCACGAGCCAGCTCGCGTCGCAGGATTACGGACTGCTGTTCGCCGGGTTGAACGACGAAGAGCGCAGCCAGATCGTGGGCGAGCTGGAGAGCCGCGGGGTTGACTACCGCCTCACCGGGGAGGGCAAGAACGTCGAGGTGCCCTCCGACAAGGTCGACCAGCTCCGCGTGGCGATGGCGGAAGAGGGCCTGCCCAGCTCGGGCACCGTCGGCTACGAGCTGTTCGATGAGTCGGGCGGGCTCGGCACCACGAACTTCGTTCAGAACGTGAACCGCGTGCGCGCCATCCAGGGTGAGCTGGAGCGCACCATCCGCACGATGGAGAACGTCGAGCAGGCACGCGTGCACGTGGTCATGCCGCAGCGGGAGCTGTTCAACCGCGAACGCAAGCAGTCCAGCGCCTCCATCGTGCTGCGCATGTCGAGTGGCAACCGCCTGAGCGAGTCCCAGGTGCAATCCGTCCAGCACCTCGTGGCCTCCGCCGTGCCCAACCTCGACCCGAACATGGTCTCGATCGTCGATCAGCAGGGCACGCTGCTCGCCCGCGGCGACGGCGAGGAAGGCCTCGCCGGGATGGCGATGAACGCCCAGGAGATCCGCGCCGAGCGCGAGCGCCGGATCGCCCAGGCCGTGGAACAGCTTATCGGCCGGCACGTCGGACCCGGCAACGTGCGCGCGGAAGTGTCCGCGGACATGAACTTCGCGGAAGTTACCGAACGTACCGAGGACTACGATCCCGCCGAACAGGTGGCACGCTCCGAGCAGACGACCGAGAACCAGGCCAACGAGCAGGAAACCCGCAACGAGGAAGGCGTTACCGTCGGCAACCAGCTTCCGGAAAACCAGGAAGACGGCGGCGAAGGAAACGTGCTGCAACAGAGCAACGAAAGTTCCGAAGAAGAAACCATCAACTACGAGATCTCGAACACGCAGACGACCCGCGTGAAACAGGGACCGCGCCTGGAGCGGCTGTCCGTGGCCGTGCTCGTCGACGGCGAATTCGTCACCAACGAGAACGGCGAGCAAGTCTACGAGCAACGCTCGGAAGAGGAGCTGCAGAAGATCGCCTCGCTCGCGCGCAACGCGGTGGGCTTCTCCCAGGAGCGCGGCGACCAGCTCGAAGTCATCAACATGCAGTTCAACGACCCCACGCGGCAGCTCGAGGCCGCCGAGGACGGCGGGCTGCTGGGCCTGCCATCGGGCCAGCTCATGCGCGCGGCCGAGCTGCTCGTGCTGGGCGTCGTGGCGGTGCTGATCCTGCTGCTCGTCGTGCGCCCGCTGGTCAGCCGCCTGCTCGAGTCCGCCGCCACCCAGCCCGCGCCGCAGCCGGCCGGGGCCGGCGCCGGTGCCGGCAGAGATCAGATGCTGCCCGAAGGCGGCGCGGCGGCCGGGCAACTGCCCGGTGGCGGCGGGGCCGTGGCCGAGTTCGGCGCCGACGAGGAAGAGGAAGAGGCCGAGCAGCTGGTGGACCTGAACAAGGTCGAGGGCCGTGTGCGCGCCTCCTCCATGCGCAAGATCAGCGAGATCGTCGAGCGCCACCCCGAGGAGGCGGTGACCATCATCCGCAACTGGCTGCACCAGCAGTAGTCCCGCAAACCCGGGGGAGCCAGCCATGGCCGAGCCGCCGCGAACGCCCGAACCGTCCAGGCGCCGCGAGAGCGACGAGCAGCCGGCGGACGGTGTGGAGATGAAGCAGGTCGCCGGCCGTGTGCGGGCCGACGCCCTGGACAAGATCGGCGAGCTTGTCGATCGCCATCCCCAGGCGGTGGCGAACGTGCTGCGCCGCTGGATGAACAACGGCTGACGCGGAGATCGTTTTGCCATGAACATGCGCCTGCGCGAGGACTACCGCTCGCTTGCCGGACCCGATAAGGCGGCCCTGTTGATGATGGCCATCGGCGAGGAAAACGCCGCCAAGCTCTTCGCCCTCATGGACGACGAGGAGATCAAGGAAACCTCCCAGGCCATGGCGAACCTGGGCACGGTCAGCTCGAACGTCGTCGAGCGGCTGTTCAGCGAGTTCGCCGAGCAGATCTCCTCCACCGGCACGCTCATCGGCAACTACGAAAACGCCGAACGCATGCTCAAGAAGGTGCTCGACCCGGACCGCGCGGACTCCATCATGGAGGAGATCCGCGGCCCCGCCGGGCGCACGATGTGGGACAAGCTCGGCAACGTGAACGAGCAGGTGCTCGCCAACTACCTCAAGAACGAGTACCCGCAGACCGTCGCGGTCGTCCTGTCCAAGATCAAGCCGGACCATTCGGCGCGCGTGCTCGCCCTCCTGCCCGAAGGCTTCGCCATGGAGGTCGTCATGCGGATGCTCCGCATGGAGGCCGTGCAGAAGGAGGTGCTGGACGATGTGGAGCGCACGCTGCGCAACGAGTTCATGAGCAACCTCGCGCGCACCTCGCGCCGCGACGCGCACGAACTCATGGCCGAGATCTTCAACAACCTGGACCGCCAGACCGAGACGCGCTTCCTCAACGCGCTGGAAGAGCGCAACCGCGAGTCCGCCGAGCGCATCAAGCAGCTCATGTTCACCTTCGAGGATCTCAACAAGCTCGATCCGAACGGGGTGCAGACGCTGCTGCGCCAGATCGACAAGGACCGCCTCGCGGTCGCGCTCAAGGGCGCCTCCGAGCAGGTCAAGAACCTCTTCTTCTCCAACATGTCCGAACGCGCGGCCAAGATCATGCGCGAGGACATGGAGGCCATGGGCCCTGTCCGGCTGCGCGACGTCGACGAGGCGCAGACGGAAATCGTCAACACGGCCAAGGAACTCTCCAACCAGGGCGAGATCGTCATCGCAGACAACAAGGGCGAGGACGAACTCGTCTACTGATCGGCTGCGCGGCCGGGACGGAAAGGAGCAGGCGCCATGGCGCAGCTCGAACGCTTCCTCTTCGACACGGATTTCGACACGGCGGAACCGGAACCCGAGTCCGCCGCGGTCGGCGAGAGCGAAACGGATGCCGAGGAAGAGGCCGAGCCGGAGGGGCCGCCGCCGGAGTACTTCGAGGAGGACGTCCGGCAGGCCCGTGAGGACGGCTACAACGCCGGTCACGCCGCCGGGCACGCCGAGGGCCTTGAAGCCGGCCGCCAGGACGCCCAGGCCCAGGCCGATCAAGCCCTGGCGGCGGTGCTCGACCGCGTGGCGGCCGGCATCGACGAGATCGCCGGCGGCCTCAGCACGGCCGAGGAGCGGCGCGACCGCGAAGCCCTGAACGTGGCGGTGAAGCTGGTGCAGAAGCTCTTCCCGGCGCTCGAACGCCGCTACGGCCTCAAGGAGATCGAGGCGCTGATCACCGACTCCCTTGACCGCCTGCGCGAAAAGACGCGCGTGGTGATACGCGTGGCGCCGAACCGCCTGGAAGCGATCCAGGAGCGCATCGACGCCCTCGCCGCGAAGTCCGGCTACGAGGGCAAGGTGATGGTGATCAGCGACGCCGAGCTTCCGGACGGCGACGTGCGCGTGGAGTGGGCCGAAGGCGGCGCCGAGCGCGACACCAATCGCCTGTGGCGGGAAATCGAAACCGCCATCGCGCGCACGATCGAAGCCGAC
>Ga0207714_1000861_pt1 | contig 20526 bp, 22 predicted proteins | sample PonA232FremontCA_2_FD_187270 | JGI IMG/M metagenome (GOLD analysis project Ga0207714, IMG submission 187270) | Marine sediment microbial community from Fremont, CA, USA - Pond A23 Sediment 2 (SPAdes) | ecosystem: Environmental > Aquatic > Marine > Unclassified | place: USA: Fremont, California...
GTTGCACCTTTTTCTAAAAATACCATTTAAAGGCTGCTTTTCATAAATAACTTCTTCACCACAATGAGGACAGGTAACTTTTATCTGTGTAAATGGCATATTTTTTTACACCTCCCTGAGTGTTTGCTTTATATTTATAATAACGACAGTTATTTTTAAAGATATTTATCTTAGTATGACTATAATTGTTGATGATTTATAATTATCCTTCTTAAAATTTGTAATTAATTTTTTCAAAAATGTATAATCATACTGACAATACCTTATATTAAAATATAAAAAATCCTGGCTCTATTATAAAAACCAGGATCAATTATACTCTATTAACATTTTGTTATTTCAATTGAATGTTATTATATATATTTTTTGTTATGAATTTTTTCTATTTCTTTAATTTTAAGAGGTTTACTGAAAATATAACCTTGAATCAGGTCACAATTGACTTTTATAAGTTTATCTCTTCTGAGATTATCTTCAATACCTTCAGCTACTACCTTCAAGTCCAAACTGTGAATTAGAGAAATTAAACTATCTATAGTATTATAATTATCTTCTGAAATAAATTGATCATTTAAGGATTTATCTAACTTAACCTTATCTACAGGTATAAATGTTAAATAGTTAAATGAAGAATACCCTTTTCCAAAATCATCAAGAACTATTTTTACACCTAATTCCTTTAGGTTTTTTAGAAAAGTAATAGAAGTATCTTTTCTTTCTAGTAAAATACTCTCAGTAATTTCTATTTCTAATAGACTAGGAGTGATGTTCTCTCTGTTAATTAAATCTTCTAGAAATTCAATATAGTCAAAATTGTTCAGTTGATAAGGAGAAAAATTAATTGAAATACTAAGTTTTCGGTTTTTAGTCTTCTCCCAAGTACTAATTTGCTTTATTGCTTTTTCTGTAACCCACCTTCCAATATCATTAATAAATCCCTTTTTTTCAGCAATTGGAATAAATTTATCCGGTGGTATATTATAATTTTCAAGTCTCAATAAAGCTTCAAAACTTTCAGGCTTACCAGTTTTTAAATTTATTTGGGGTTGATACTTAAGCTCAAAACCATCATTATTTAAAGCATACCGTAAAATTCTTTCTATTTCTTTTTCTTTTTCTAATTTGTCTGTCATATACTGGTCAAAAAATACATAATTTTTTTCAGAAATTTTCTTTGCCTTATACATTGCTGTATCGGCATTAGCTAATAGTTGATTTACATCTATACTATCATAAGGATAAAGACTAATTCCCATACTAAAATCAATGAATATCTTTTGGCCATCTATATCATAAGGCCTAGAAAATACTTTATTTATGATTTTTATATCTTCTTTTATTTTTTTAATATCTTCTTCATTTTTAATTAATATTAAAAATTCATCACCACCAAATCTTGAAATGAATTTATTTTGATCATTTATTTTATTTAATTTTTTAGAAATTTTTATTAAAATTCTATCTCCATAAACATGTCCCATTGTATCATTAATTTCTTTGAAATTATCTAGATCAAGTAACATCACAACTCCCTTTTTATTGTTATCTAATTCGTCCTCTAACACTTCAATGAATTTTCTTCTGTTAGGTAAATTAGTTAAGGAATCATGATCTGCTAAATATTTAATTGATCTCTTTTTTTCTTTTAATTCTTTAAAATATTTTTGTGCTTTATCTAGAACATTATTTATAGATTCACTCAAAAATTTAAAATCCTTGTTTTCGGTGGTTTTAACTCTATAATCCATATTATTTTCTAAATCAATATTTTTAATATCTCTATCAAAAATCCTTAAAGGTTTAATAACATATTTATTCTGCAGCCAAAAAAAGGTTAAAATTACAAGTACTGATATAATAAAAGCTAAAATAAATGATTTTAATAACTGGTTAAATGTTTCAGTATAATATTCTAAGGGAATGAAATGACTTAAACTCCAGTTAGTATTGTTAATAGAAGTATATGAATAAAATCCTTTTTGTTGATCTAAGGATATTTTATATACTTCATTAATCCCATAACTTCGGGGATAATATTTTTCATTAAATTGGTTGTCTAATTTGGGCAGCCCATTTTCTAAACTGTATTCAAATTCAGGATGAGCCAAAACATTGTTTTCACTATCAATTAACATAAAAAAACCTTTTTCAACTACATTCTGTTCTTTAACAAATGATATAATAGTATCAATAGAAACGTCACCGGCTACTACTCCTAAAAATTCGTTGTTATCTTCACTGTATACAGGAGCAGCTACAGTAACAATAATATCGTCCTCACTAGCATTTATAAATGCCTTACTATAGATTAATTCATCTTCTTTTACAGCCTTCTCATACCATGGTCTATCTCTTAGATCAAAACCTTCTGGCATTTTCCAACCACTGGCATTTATCATATTATTTTCTTTTGAGCCAAAATATATAGAAAGAAAATCTTCGTTTTTACTCATTAATAGTTCAAGATAATCTAATATTTCTTGCTCACTATGATTTTCAATAGCTATATAATTTTTAGCATCATTGATAAGTTGCCCTTTTTTATTAAGATAGTTATCTATTTTTTTATTTAATAATTTAACAGACATCCTAGTCATTTGTTCAACATTGTCTTCAAGTATATTGTTATTATTTACATATTGAAGAAAAAAGGTTGCTGAAATAACCAAGAGTACAATAATTCCCCATAAATAAAATTTCTTTATATAATCTTTCATTTTGTCCCTTTCTAATAATTAATACAGTTTTAGTGTTTTTAATCTTTCTAAAATAATTCGTTATGATTATATAATAACTATTATCAATAATCAATGATAAATCCTCAAATTGGTATTTTTATAAAAGTATATTTAACACTTTGAACATAGAAAAAGCCCCTCTAATAAGAGGAGCTTAGACAATATAAGTAATTTTCTATCTATCGAGTTCCATCTTGAGATTATCTCCATTTTGAATTGTTGAATTTAATTTTGCCTTTTCATCATTGATTTTAATATTGAGATTATTTTTCATTTTATCAGATATATCATAGTTAATCTGACTAAAAATTCCATCAACTGTTAAACGTTTGGATTTAACATTAATTTCATCATCTTCTTTGATTCTATAATTCAAATCTTTTTGTTCACCATTAACTTCTATATTCCATAACTTATTTGGAATTTTTAAACTGCTCCCATTAAAAGTGATTTCTATTTCATTTACTCCCTGGTTTTCTAATAATTCTCCTATAGTTAAACCATTATCATCGAGTTTTGAAATACTAAGGTTTAAATTTTCTTCAAGTGGTCTATCTAAATTTACTATCTCACCATTCTCTTCTATTAGATATGGAGAATCAAACAATTTCTTTTTTTTATCGTTAAAATAAAATGTAAAACTTTTATTCTTAAGCTGTTCAGTCGGGATTTCTAAAATTTGCGATACTCCATCTCGAATTGTTTTCGGAACTGTATACTCAATTTTTGCGCTATCTTTAATTTTAGTATCTTTGGTCACCCATTCATCATTTTGAAAAATTTGGGTTTTCACTTCGTTTTTACTTCCATTTAAATATATATCATATGATACTAAATATTTATCTGGAATAAGTTCTTCTATAAAAGCTTCGCCATCTTCACCTTGTTTTGCATAATTAAAAGTGATTTGATCACCATTACTTATCTTTGTATTGAGATCGGCTTCTTGACCGTTTAAAAATATTGAACCTCTTTCACCCAACTCCCCTTTAATTGTTTTTAATTTACCATTGATTGTACAAGTTAACCCCATTCCAACTGATGGTGATAGTTTTTCTAAATCAATATCAGCAGCAATTAATGCATCTGCAATAGTGGGATTAGAAATAGTTAATAAGTTAACCATTTCATTGTTGACCTCTACCTCAATAAAAACGGCTTTACTCTGAGTTTCATTAGTCGTGACTGCAATTCCTATTGGAGTGAGTGTTTGAGTTGTATTAATATTTTCAATTTCACCGAGTATATTATCTAAATCTTCTTTTTTTCTAACTCCAATTCGATTAGGTATTAAATTGATTTTTTCAGAAAACTTTTCTTTTAAACCTGGAGTTAAACTACCACCACCTATAAAAATAACAGCCTGAGGTGGAGAGGAATTTATATTCAATATACTTTCTGCAATTGATTCAGACAGGTTATCTATTTGAGACTCTATTGCTGATATAACCTGCTGACTATCAACTTCAATTTCATCACCCAAAATAGTCTTAACCATAATTGATTCTTCTTTATATAAACTACATTTAAGTTTCTCTGCAGTATTATAATCTATTAAAAAATTTTCAGAAATTATTTCAGTGATTTCATCTCCAGCAATCGGGACCATATCATAACCTATTATTGAACCCTTCTTGGTTACAGCAATATCAGAGGTGCCTGCCCCGATATCAACTAAAGCAAGATTAAAACTGCTCATCGATTCTGGAATTACAACCTGGGAAGCAGCGATTGGTTCTAAAGTTAGATGTTCGACTTCAAGATCAACTTTATTTATAACGGACAATAATGAATCAATTACTATCCTAGGTAAAAAGGTTGCAACCAATTCTACTTCAACTTCTTTGCCTCTTTGTCCAACTAGTTCTCCTATTTCCATCCCATCTAGAAAGTATTTCCCAGTACTATATCCAATAAAATGATAATCGAATTTATCTTCAGAGCCAGTAAGATTACTCTGAGCTTTCTGAATAGCCATCAGTTCCAACTGTTCTACATCATCAACATTTATATATCTTTTTTTATCCAATTGATAACTATAGCTTTCTGCAACTGTTTTCAAAGCCCTTCCCGCAGCTGCTATAGCAACTTTTTTGAGTTTTATATCAGCCTTCTCTTCAATTTCATTTTTTACATTTTTTACTTCACGGGATACCTCCTGCACATTATGAATCTGACCATCAAACATAGCTCTTGTTTCATGTTCTCTAACAGCTGAGGCTATTATTTTGTATCCAAATTCTTCTTTTTTCATTAATAGTCCGATTATAGTTCTAGTACCAATATCCAGTGCAAAAGTTAATTCATCCGTCATTTTAATTATTCCTCCTATACCAGGGCTATATTTGTTCTTACTATAAATTTTTGCTCTGATATTATATTTTCTATAATAAATGCTTTATACCTTTAAAAATATATAATATAAATAGAAGGTCAGCCCTATTTATAGTAAGAGCTGACCTTGACAAGAAGGGGTTATTTAATTAAAAGTTAACTAATCTAACCACTCTGCAATTAAAACACTAATTTCAAATAGAACTAATAAAGGAGCGGCCAGTAATAATTGTGATATCAAATCTGGTGGAGATAAAAAGGAAGCTACAATGAATATCACAACTATAAGATATTTTCTATATTTCCTTAATGTAGATGCTGAAATTAAATTAAATTTAGTTAATAAAGCAACTAGAATTGGTAGCTCAAATACAATTCCAAATGACAGAAGAATCGAACTAATGAAACCTGTATAATTACCGAAAGAAAATTTCGGTTGAATAACAGGTGTAGATAATTTAACAAAGAAATCAATAGTTATAGGAATTATCACCCGATAAGCAAAAAATCCGCCTAGGAGAAAAAGGAAAAACCCCATAAATAGTGCTAAACCTAAATACCTTTTTTCTTTTTCCTTCAGGCCTGGTACAAGAAATACCCAAATGTTCCAGAAAATCAAAGGGGATGTAATTATAATCCCTGCAACTAGAGATATCTTTAAATATGATAGAAATAATTCTGGTGGTGTTAGATATATGAAATCCAGCTTTCTAACTGGGTCTAGTAATAAATCTATTAGTGTTTCTATATAGATATAACTGCCAATAGTTCCTGCTATAACTATACTTACAATTATGATTAGTCTTTTTCTTAATTCAGCTATATGGTCTATTATTGGTAATTTTAGATCATCCAACTGTTCTCATCCCCAGTTTATTATTATTCTGAATCTTTTTTGCTTTCTTCCTCATTAATACTCGCACTGTCTTGTATTTCATTTGCGTGATCTTTGAACTGTCTTATCGCCTTCCCAAATGCCTTGCCAATATCAGGTAGTTTTGATGGTCCAAAAATAACCAACGCTATGGCCAAAATTAAAATTAATTCCATTGGACCTAATTTTCCAAACATCATATTCATCCTCCTTTTTAAATATATTTTTTTAATTATTATTTTTCTCTATTAATTCTATCTGGACGAGTATATATAATTGGTTCATTCCTTAATATTCTACCGACAACGGTAATCGATGCTTCTTCTGCAATTTTTAAAGCTAAATCACTGGGTATACTCCGCGAAACAATTACTGGAAGACCAGTTTGGGCAACTTTTAAAACCATATCAGAGGAAATTCTTCCTGAAGTAAAGATTAATCCATTTGAAAAATTAACATTTTCTATTACCCCTTGTCCTATTATCTTATCAACTGCATTGTGTCTTCCCACATCTTCTTTTAAGAAAAGCAATTCCTGCGGATTTGCAATACCAGCGCAATGCACTCCCCCAGTCCTCTTATATACAATTGTTTTAGCAAACATATTACTAGCAAGATGTCTTAACTTACTCAGCTCTACTTTTACCTTTGATTGTACCTCTTCTATTGATTTTAATTCCTCTTTATCTATTTCATTTCCACAACTACTAGCTAATAACTCTTTAAGTGAATATTTGGATTCTGATAATTCTTTTTTTACATCAACATTTATTGTTTCCATTTCTTCACATGCAGCTATATAATTAATCTCTTCAATCTTATTAATCATACCTTTAATGTAAAGATGTCCTGCTGCTAACTCTTTAAGATCTTGAGGGGTACACATAAAGGTAACTATATCTTTACCATTTACTGTTAAATCAACGGGAGTTTCTGTGCAAATATTTGTTTTCTCTTCAATTGTATTTCTTTTAAATTTTCGCATACCATATTTCCCCCTAGGGAATTTCTTTTCTAATAACTTCAACCCATTCTGTAAGACCTATTGCATGATCTTCTTCCATGTGAGCATTTGAATATAAATAGAGAGCTCCATTAGAAGCTTCTACCTTTTTAATATCCTTATAATTATTTTCTTCTACCATCTGGTCAATGACTTTATGTAATACTTCCTCTTCAAGATAAAACGGGCTCTTTTTAAATACTTTTATATCTGTAGGTCTTGGGTATATTTTAGAATCTTCTCTAACAGTTTCTGCGATTAATTCTTTTATATTATCTTCTTCAACTTTAGCCATCATCGTTGCATATTTTTTTGTCATATTATCATCTGAAAAAATATATCTGCCTTCTTCTCCACTTAGTACTCTAATATCACTATATTGAGCATCTGATTTTAATTTTTCTACTTTCTTTTCTATTTCTTCTTTATTTAATTCTAAATCTATTTCTTTAAGTTCACTTATTTCAACTATATTTCCTTGAGCTGATTTTTTTCTGATATGTTTTGATATTTTTTTTATCATAACTTCATCTGTATTCTCTTCACTCATAATTTACACATCCTTGTATTTCACGAGAAATCATGCATGATAAACATGCATGATTCTCGCTATTAATACTTCAATCTTTATATACAATAATTTTCATTTAAGCTTGGTAAGGTAATAAATTCTTATTTGCTAATTCTCGTTTTACATCCTGCATACCAAGTTCATCTAAAGTTTCAGCAGTAGGAGCACCTGTTTTAGGGTCCCAGCCTAACTCTTGATAGAGCATTGTTTTAGCTTTTTCCATATCATCTCTATCCATCTTAATTGTACCAGGATCAAATGGTTCTTTATCGGGATCCATATCAAATACCCAATCAACTATTTGATCGTGTTCATTACGCATATCCACTTCTCCCATCTGTTTAACTGTCATAGCACGGTGTAATGTTAAAATTCTTCTACCCATTTCATCAAGTTCTTCTTCACTTACATTCATTCCAGTTGCTTTAGAAAAATATTGGGCTTCTAAAGTTGTATCTCCACGATAATTTCTTTCTTTTAAGGGAGATGTTGCCAATGGGAACATCCAGTTACAAACAGTCATCGAATCATGTAATACATTTCTAACTAAACTCCATTTTGCAAAACGTGCTTTGGCAAGATTCATGGGAGTATAATTTGCAGGCACATCAATTGCATCTTCGGAACCCCAAATTTCAGAAGCAATTTCTTTTTGTAGTTTAATGGGTAAACCACTGCCTATGAAATTCTGATGGGAATGGCACATTGGATCACGGTTAAATATTAAATTGATTAATGAACCAACTTGACCATTTGATTCATTAGCATGGTGAACCGGATAACCTAATGGTGACCAGAGACTATTAGTCTGATCATTCCAGTAATCTTCACCGAAATTCCATCTTTTTGCTAATTGAGCTGCTCCATCACCAAGGTGGCTAATTTCACCTTCCTGATAAGCAATTCTTTTATATAAATCTACTAAGAACTGTGGATCTCCTTTTTCGTATAAATCCCATGGTATATCATTATATTCTTCTGCGGGAAGTACTTCTTTTAAAATTCCATTATCATAAGCATATTTTAGATCTCTACCTAACTGACCATAATTAAACCAAAGTCCGTAATCATCTGCTAATTGAGCGCCTAATGTTTTATTGAGGAAATTATCCATTTCTGATTCGGCATTTTGATTTACATAATAGTGATTCCAAAAACCCATACAAGTGTTAGATACATACCTTGATACTCCATATTTTTCTAGCTCTGGAACTTCAACACTTGAATGACATCTAATTGGACAAGATTGACATCCTCCCATTCTCACAGTATAATCTTCAGAAATTGCTCCTAGGTCTTTAATTGCCTTCATAGTTCTATAACCAATCTTATTAGTGTCTTCAGGAGGACAAATTCCAGTTTCTACTTCTTCATCCGCTGCCCCCCAATAAAGTCCTTCTTGGGCTGTCCAGCGGCTAGAAGAATCATGGAATTCTGCCCAGGGTTGTGGAGTGCTTGGTACAACATGCTGATTATTTGCTCCAATAATAGACATTACAAATTCATTAAGTTCTATCCATTCTTTTTTATCAGATGCATACTCTACTGATTGAGTCCCAATAATTCCAATTGCTTTTAGATTTTTAGAACCCATAATTCCACCATGACCACCAGCTGAATGATTACCACTAGTCATGATAGTAGAAAGATTTACCTGGTTTTCACCAGCTTGTCCGATTGCTGCCACTTGAGCTTCTTTCCCCATCATTCCAGCTACATTAGCAGTTGTATCAAAGATTCCTTGCCCCCATAATTTGGTGGCATCTTCTAAACTAACATTACCATCTTCTATTTTTAACCATACCGGACGTGGTGCTTTTCCTTCAATCACAATTGCATCATATCCTGCATATTTCATTTCAGGAGAAAAATGTCCTCCCATATGAGAATCCCCAATTAAATTTTGAGGATTAGCAGGTAATAATGAAGTTATGTTTGTTCTTGCTGTACATGGTGCTCCCGTCCCAGTTAGTGGACCTGCAGCAAAAATTATCTTGTTTTCTTCATCAAACGGATCAGTGTTTTCCGGTACTTCATTCCACATAATTCTATATCCAATTCCCATTCCACCGATATAATCTTTATATTTAGCTGTTTTTTCAGTTGAAATGGAACCACTTGATAAATTTACACGTAATATTTTTCCAGCCCAGCCTTTATATTGTGGCATAATTCTTACCTCCTATTTTAATTATTTTCTATAAGATTTTCACGTTCTATTAATACATGTTCTACATCTTCCCAGGCAATATATCTAATAGCACCTGTTGGACACCCTGCAGCACAAGCTGGTTCACCTTCACAAAGCGTGCATTTAGTAGATTTTTCAGTTTCGGGATCAACTGTAGGGACATCATATGGACAGGCTACTGCACATCTGCCACAACCTACACATTTATCTTTGTTAATTACTCTAGCCCCGGTTTTTTCATCTACATGAATAGCATCCATAGGACAGGCATTAATACATCGCGGGGATTCACATTGTCTACATGTTTCTCCAATGATTGTAAAATCTCCTAAATGTCCATTACCATTTTGATAGTTGATTGTTGGACCTGATTTTCCAAAATTATAATTTTGCCCAACTTTAATCCTGGAAATATAAGGATGGGCTTTGCCATCATTAAACGCAGTACAATTTGTTTCACATCTACGACAACCAGTACACTTAACAGGATCTACAATAACGATCCCATCAGCTAATTCAAATCCCTTAGCCTCAGCAGAATCTGTAAATAGATTTAATATTGAAAATGATACTGCCGCGCCTGCAGCTCCTTCAAAACTCTTTTTAAGAAATTCACGTCGAGTTGTTGGACGCTGCATAAAATTTTCTTCTTCATTATCCTTGGTCATTAATCCATACCTCCTTATTTTTAAATTAAAAAAACACTTTCCTTATACAGAAAGTGTATTTTTTAACGAAAAGGATAGCGCAAATTAAAAGCTCGTCACCGTTAATACAGATCGACGCTACTCCTTTCCACTTCGGGAGGCATCAAAGTTTCCAATGATACCCTAACGGCCTTAATTCCATTTTGATAAAATATAAAAAGGAAAAAAGACTCGGAGTATTTAGTATTTTAAGTGAAAATTTTCACCATATTACATTTATATAATTATCATATATAAAATCGAATTTCAAGGATATTGTGAAATTTTTTACTTAATTATTTTTTGGCATAAAAAAACTTTTGCCCGTTATAACGGCCTCTTCGAACATTTTCAATAAAGGCCTTATCTTCCATTCTATATTTAATTAATATTATTTTTATGATTTGCTTTAAACATTAAAAACCCCCAGTTCATATGAACTGAGGGGGTTATATTTATAAGAATTTACGTATTTATTTTAAATGTATAAGCTCTACTATTATTCAGAATGTTCCATAAGTAAATTCATGGTCTCATAGGCAAAATCAACTGCTTTTAAATATTTGTTATACAATTTTTTGGAATCAAGTTTATAGTATTTTTCTATAACTGAGATTTCTTCCCATTTTGATCTTTCAAAAGCTATTACCAGTTCCAAAATTTCTCCAAAGATACCTCTCTTTTTCGTTAAAGCCTCCTTAATTTTCCGATTTAAAGAGATTTCATCTAAAATATCTTCTATTGGTCGGTTTAAAAAGGCATCCATCATCGAAAACATACCCATTGTAAATAATTCACCACTATTTTCTTCTATATCAAAATCTTCTGCAACCGATTCTGCAAACTCAGCTCTTGTTAGTGTATTAACGAACAGAATATCGGGCTTATCATCCCTTAAACCTTCTGCAAGATATATGAGACTCCATTTTCTTAATCCATTGATCCCCAATAAGGTAGCTGCTTGTTTTATTGAAGAAACACTATATCCATAATAGGCAGCATTAATGGTTCGTAATAGACTCACGCTCATTGAGATATCATTTTTAATTATTTTTTCTAAATGATCAAAATCTAAGTCTTCCTTATTTAACTCTTTTAAAAAGTTTAAATAATTCAACTTATAACCAGGCATTTCTCTATTAGCCACTACATCTGGTTTGGTAAAAAATATACCCTGAAAATAATCATAACCACAATTTCGAGCATGTTCAAACTGTTTGTGTTCATTTATGTTATCTGCTAAAAATTTAATATTATTATAATTCTGCTTTATATTATCTATAAGAATTTTATGTTGCTCATTATCATATTTATTAAAATCAATTTTTATAATATCAGAATAATTAAGTACTGAAGAATCTATTATTTCTGGGCTAATATCATTTAATATAATAAGGGCTCCATCTTTTTTAAGATTTTCTATGGTTTGAGTGATTTCATCATCAGCTATTATATTTTTTGATATTTCTATACCTAGGTTATCTGTAGATAACAAATCAGCGATCTCACTTTTTAAAAGTTCTCCAGTAAAATTAATAAATATTTTTTTCCCATTAGATAAATTTTTTTGTTCAATAAATTCAACATCATTATTTATATCTTCAGCTGAGATACTAATCTTTTCCTCTTCGATTTTAGTATCATAAGTTCTTTTAAAAATTATCTCAAAAGCAATAACATTTTGATCTGAATTCAATATTGGTTGTCTTGCTACAATAGATTCTTGCATATTTATCTACCCTCTTATTATTTAGATTGGTTTTCAATTTAATTAAATCAAATTAAAGTTTAACATACAAAAAATTACTTATATTCTTGCTCTAATATTTATTATTCAACAAATATTTTATTATACCTTGCAGTTTTTATGAAATTATTCATATATATTCCTAAATAACAGTATTAAATAAGTAGAAATTTAATAACAGTCAATTCAATATTTAAAATATCAAAATAATTCTTAACACTTTAATTTAATAAACCTATAAAGCAAAGTTTAGTATAAAATTTAAGGTAAACAATCAAAAAGTGATTTACTTTTTATTATCTAACTAAAAAAAGTCCCCCTGAAATTTCTTATAATTCAAGGAAACCTTTATACATTTTTAAATATCAAATGGTTTAATTAATTAGCTTAAATATTCTCAATAACGTTGGTAAGTCGATTAAAGATCTCTTCACCGACTGGATCTATATCCTTATTATTTGATAGTCCAAGACTTTTTACTGGATCAACTGCTGCAACAATAGTATTATCTGAATTATCAACATAATCAATAACATTACAAGGGATTAATAAACTTAATTCATTTTCTAATTCAATTCCTTGATAAGCAAACTTGAGATTATAGGCCCTCAATATTGTATATTTTTAAAAATATTTATCGATCTTTTCTTTGAAAATACTTTTCATATCTAATTCAGATAGTATGCCAAACGCTTCTTCATAACTCATATCGATATTCTTTTTTATACTATAATAACTCATTAATTTTCCTCCTTTATCAGTTAACTTCAGTTGTTTAATCAATCTTAATATTATTGTTACATATCTTTGAAATAATTAATTTATTTATTATACATATAATCCCTAGTTAGTGGTAATTCTATATTTTTCCCTTTAGAAAAAAGCAACTGATGAACTGAAGTATCTGCATAACGGAAAGTAGCTACTACTCCAGCTAAAAATAAACGCCACATTCTAACAAACTTTTCATCGAACATTTCTCTTACTTGATCTGTAACTTCTTCATAATTATCATACCAATGTTCCGCAGTCAGAGAATAATGAAAACCTATATCTTCTACATCTAATAAATGGAATCTATTTTTGGGTAATTCCCAAACGATTTCTCTTAATGAAGGTATATATCCCCAGGGAAATATATACTTTTCTAACCATGGATTAGAAGGTTGTTCTTCAAGGTGAGTAATACTATGCAATAAAGAAAGTCCTCCTTTATTTAACATTTCATCGATTGCATCAAAATATTCAGGAATATGCTCTTTGCCAACATGTTCAAACATCCCTACACTAACTATTTTATCAAATGTAGCTTCTTTTTCAGCCAAATCTCTAAAATCCTGTTTCCTAATTTCTATCTTATTCTGTAAATCTTTATTGGAAACTTTTTCTCTTGCTCCCTCAACCTGTTCTTCACTGAGTGTAATACCTAATACATCTACATTATATTTTTCGACGGCTCTAATTGCTAAAGAACCCCAACCACAGCCAATATCTAATACTTTCTCACCTGGTTTTAAATTTAATTTTTTCAATACATGATCTATCTTCTGAACTTGAGCCTCTTTTAAATCATCATCTCTTGAATTAAAATAACCACAAGAATATGTCATGGTTTCATCTTGCCACAATTCAAAAAAATCATTTCCAATGTCATAATGATCCTGTACACCTTTTTCCTGTTCTTCGAAACTGGCCTCTTGTTGGCGCTGCCAAAATTTACTATATTTGTAACCTTTTAATTCTTCTTTGAAGTTCGAAAGGTTTTGAGCACCGATTTTCATTATTTCTTTCAAACTGCCTTCTATATCAATATCTCCTCTCATATATGCTTCTCCTAATTTTAACTGAGGTTTTTTTCTTATTTCATTCAAATCTAATTTCTTATTGAAAATAATCTTAAAATCCTTATCCTCTTTTAGATCATCTCCATAATTTGCAGTATCTCCATCCCAGTAGGTCACTTCAAAATTTCCACCTTCAATTCTATTAAATACCATTTGTAAAAGCTTTTTTTGAATCATTTTAAGACCTCCTTAGATATTATATTTATATTTAATTAACATTATCCAGTGAATATAAGTTAATAGCCGAAATTATTATACGCTTCATTATCAAATAAATATATAAGTTATTTAAGGTTTTAATACAATTTCTTTTACTATATCAAAAAACAAGTTATTAGCTTCAACGACCGTTAAATCAGCCTTTTCTATATTTTTCATGGTCTCTCCATTGATATTTGCTCCCCAGGTATAAAGACTAACCCAGTTAAAAGAATCCATAACTTTACCCCAAGGATAGTTTTTAGTTCTCATGTGTTCAAGCATTATAATTTTTCCTGTAGGTTTGCAAACTCTTCGCAATTCTTTTAAGCCTTTAATAGGATCAGGTACTGAAAAAAAATACACAACTGTTTACAATTATATCAAAATAATCATCTAAAAAATCTAAGTTTTGGATGTCCATTTCTAGAAAGTTAATATTTTTTTATGATATTTTGCTTTTTTCTTAGCCTTATGTAACATATTTTCACTAAAATCTATAGCATATATTTCAATATCATCTGGATAATATTGAATGTTTTTGCCAGTGCCTACACCTGCTCCTAAGAGAATACCTTCTTTTTCAGGCAGGTTATCAACTACTTTTTCCCATAGTTTTTCACGCCAATTACTCATTTTACCTTTTCCCATTACAAATTCCATAGTATCCTATAAAGGAGCTATCCTATCATATCAATTTTTTATTTTATTATTTTTATTTTCACACATAATTATCCCTCTTTTATCTATCATTAATTCATGTCATCATTAATAATATTGTTATTGTTTTATATATTAGGAGTAAAATAAAAAAATCCTGCATATTTTAAAAACTATAACGATACTTGTTGGTTCATAATTATTTTTAGCTCTAAGAAACATTTATTACAATTAAATATGGAAGCTGAATCTTAATATGCAATTTCCAATCCAAAATACATATTATAGTAAAAAAAGAGCTGGAATCCCATGAAGAATTCTCCAGCTCTTTGTAATATATAAAATATAAGATTTAGTATTTTTTATATATATTCAATTTTAAGATATAGCTTATTTAACAACTAATACTGAAGTATCCGCATGGCGAACAACCTTATCACTTATACTACCAAGAAGGAATCTTTTGACTCCACCGTGTCCTTTATCAGCAAGAACTATCATATCAATATTATTTTCTTCAGCGTAATCACAAATCTCATCTGCAGGGTCACCTAAAAGAATAACTCGATTTACTTCTTTTCCTAGACTTTCAAAAATAGAAGCAGCCTCATTAACAATTTTACGTCCTGTTTCCTTTGCCTCTTCTTTTCTTTGGTCTCTTAAATCCTGCATAGTTTCAGCAGACATAGCGGAAGAAGCACCGTGAGGTACATCATAAACGGAACTTTCCACTTCTTTGAGGATAGTAATAATTGTTATATCAACATTTCCAGATTCAAATAGATCTAATGCTTTCTTTGCTGCTTCTAAAGATCTTTCTGATCCATCAACAGCTATAAGGATATTATTCATATGCGTTACCTCCTTGTATTTATATAATTCTATGTTTTCTGTACTATATCCTTTTTATTTATCCAGTTATATTAATATTACTTAAAACAAGAAGACCACTAACTTAACTAAACAAAAAAATCAATTTACTATTTTATATTTTTTATATACCTTTTTTCTATTTTAATTTTTAAAAGTTATTCTTGACTGTGTTCCAGACAGTTAAATTAAAAAACTCCTCAGGGCTTACCTCTCCCTTTATTATTATCGTATTGAGTTAAAATTTTTAAGGATTTACCATCAGTTATTATGCTAATAATTCCATTTTTATCTGTTCTATATATATTTATATCTTTTTGTTCTAATCTTTTTATAGTTCCAGAATGAGGATAATTATCATCTACACCACTTGTAATAATTGCAGCCATCGGAGATACTTTTTCTATAAATTCCTTGCTTGTAGATAAGTTGTTTCCATGATTACCAACTTTCAATATTTAAGCTGATATATTTCTATCAATTCTAATTAATTTTTGCTCCAGCTTTGAATCTACATCGCCCATAAATAAAAATTTATAGTTTTTATATTTCATTAATAGTACTAAAGAGGAATTTTTCAAATTATAAGTATGTTCATCTGGATGTAAAACTTCAAATTTTATTTCTCCCACTTGAAACTTATCTCCGGCTCTTCCAACTTCATATGTGATATTTTTTTCTTCTATCAAATCAAAATATTCTTGATATATTGGAGACTTATCCTTTACACCACTATCTAAAAAACCTTTTCTACTTCAAAATCCTCTAATATGGACAATAAACCTCCTATATGATTACGATGTGGAACGGAACTAATCACATAATCTAGTTTTTTGATTTCATTTCTATTTAAATAATCTTTTAAATTAACACTGGTTTCTTTATTACCACCATCAAACAATATTACTTTATCATTAGGTGACTTAATTAAAATTGAATCTCCAAGTCCAACATCTAAATAATTAACTTCAAGCTGATTTGCAGCCAAAGTTCCATTAAAACCCAGAATTAAGATTATTACTAATAAAATATATGGATATCTTTTTAAGAAATCAATAATATGCAACTCCCTTCTGAGATTCATATAAAATTATATCACTTTTCTTTCAATAATAATATATCCTGTAAATTTTTCTGTCTATAATTTCACTCTTACATAATATTTTATTTGTATATCTCCTAAAGTTCAGACTAAAAATAGTGTTGTAAAAACAATTAGTAGCTGAATTAAATATTCTTATTCAAAAAAATATAAACCATTGAAAATAAAATTAAAATATACTAAATAAATAATCGGGAAAGATTGCAAATTTGTTAGTACAATCTTTCCCGATTTCAATACAATTATTATTTTTAGGGTATCGGATACAACTGGCCTCCATACATATTAATATATTCTTTTAATTGGCTTAATTCCCCAGGTGATAATTCCAGATTATCTTTGTTATTTTTGAGTATATTAAGACCTTTATCAAGCATTCTTTTATCTCCAGGACTAATCGCAGTATCAATATCTTGTGATAAAGTAAACCTTAAAGCTAATTCGGCCAGTTCATCATGATCAAATACCGGTTTATACCAGGTATTATAATTATGCCTTTTTTCGTTCTCTTGCCACCTTCTTTGAGCTAAAGCTTTAATTGCTAAAATACCTTTATTAGTTTCGCGAGCTTTTTCAATTACTTTTGAACCTTGGTTTTCATTAAACCAATAATTCCAATTTATAGGAAACATAACTGTATCAAAATCAAAAGAGTTCATTAACTTCAGTGCAGCCCGTTCACTATGAGCTGAAAAACCTATATATTTAACTAAACCTTCTTGTTGAGCTTCAATAATAGCCTCAAGAGCCCCATCCGGTCCCAAAGCTTTTTTCAAAGCATTTTCATCTGTCACTTCATGTAATTGATAGACATCAAAATAATCAGTCTCTAAGAATTCTAAAGAATTTTCAATATCTGCTCTAACCTCATCTTTAGTATTATCGGGCTCAGTTTTACAGGTTAAAACCACATCATCTCTATAAGGTTTCAAAGCAGGTCCCAATTTACTCTGTGCATCACCATAAGTCGGCCCAACATCAAATATATTCACGCCTTTATCGATAGCTTCAGCTACCATTTGGTTAACTTTATCCTGGTCTTTATTATTAACCATTATACCTCCAAAACCAATAGCAGAAACTTCAATATTAGTTCTTCCTAATATTCTATATTCCATAAATTGCCTCCTTCGAGTCCACTCGTATTAAATAGATATACATTAAACAGACATAAAATCCATTATTATTATATTTTTTTAATAATTTAATAGCACCTCATAGCTTTTGGCTCTCCACTTTTATATTCTACATTTTGTGCATTTACCGATATATTAGCATTACCTACTGTATCCACGCCATTATAAAAAATTACAATTCCTCTAGGTGCTTCAAGATTAATTGTAGGATTTCCTGATATTGATTTTTTAAATTTGAGGTGTATATCACCTCTGTTACTTTTTACATTTATTTTAATATTGCCTGTTATTTTCTCTTGGAATAATAAATATATATCTCCTTTATCTGAACTTAAGTTAATAGTGGCATTACCACTAATGGATTCTTTATATACCTTAATTAAATCATCACTACCAGTTTTATTAACTTGTATATTTTGATTGCCCGTTATTTTGTTATCTTCTACTTCTACATCTTCAGAGTTAAAATCTCGTAAAGAAATATCCTCCCCCATGGCTCCTAATAAAAAGCCAAAAATTAGTAATATGATTAGGATTTTTTCCATTATATTTTCCCTCCTTCTAAAACTAACTACACCATTTATTATTTTATTTCTATATTGATACAATTTACCTTTAAGTTTACTATTTATTAATTTTGCTCTTTTAATATATTAAGATTTTCTTTTTAAAAATAAAAAACGATAGTATAAACTGTCAAAAAAAATGAAGCACTTTAAAACTAATTTTATTTAATTTTTCACTTCTTTTGTTAAAGTTTCTCCACCATAAATTTTTAATAATATTAATACTATACCCCAGGTTACTATTGCAGGTATAATTCCCATAACTGGATTATTAATAGTTAAATCCCCCAGGAAAAAGGTTGTTGAAGTATTTAACCAAGCATGGAGAAGTATTGAAATAAAAATACTTTTAGTGTTATTATAAAACCAAATCATGATAAAAGTTTGTCCGATAATTGCCATGCTAAATCCCGCTAAAGATAATACCAAAGGAATCCAACCCGAGTTTATATACAGTGAAATTACATACGGATAATGCCAAATCGCCCAGATTAAACCTAAAATCCAACCTGACTTCTCTGAAGTATAAATAGTTTGTAACTTTTCAAGAGCAAAACCCCTCCAACCAGGTTCTTCTAATCCACTAGTTAATGTTTCATAAACAAAAAATATTATTATATAATTAATTGATACACTACTATTAAAAAAAGAGTTAATACTGATCCCTAAAATTAAACCTATTAACACAACTGCGAAATTTAATAATATGGGTAAAAAAAATAAGTAAAAATACCATATAAAATTTACTTTTACTTTAAATATTTTATTTTTAAAAGCAACTATTCCTTTTCTTCCAGAATATAGATAAGTAGCTATTAAAGATCCAAACAATGGTCCATATACGCCAATTCTAAATATTATATGACTTATTATTTGATTTGGATTTTCAAAATTACAATTAAGATAATTTGAAAATGAAATATCTTTATAACCCATAAACAAAGCAATAATCCATAAACCCCAAGTAAAACTGAAGGTTGACAACAGATAAGTTTTGAATGCTTTATTATCTTCTTTTATCATCCTGGATCCTTTCTAAATCATACAAGCACTTCACTATATTTTAATTTCTTTATTATAAAGTACTAGAACCTCCGCTTCTTTATATTGATTATTCATAGAAGCAGTTTCGAAATAAGTCATAAATAACTTTTCTATAGGAAATGTCATCTTAAGAATATAGGAATTCTTATATCTGCTATCTCTGTCCATACACGAAAAAGCGTTTGCTACTTCATGATTAAAGGTACAAGATAGAAAGATACGATCTTTTTTAACCCATCCTTTTTCTGTGCTCATACCTCTGTATAATACCACTTCTTTTACATCCATTAGTTCAAAAAATGCTCTCATAAAAGCAAGTCTATGAATAATATATTCTCGACGGAGAGTTTTATTCCCTGCACCTTTAAATATATTCTCTGTTCTTACTTTTTTACCCTGATATGTAACTAACCCCATTTCTGCTCATACTATTTTTAATCCCTTAATCCATTCACCAGATTCGGGGTTTAAAACAAAACTAATAGTAGTTAAATTTTCTTGCTGAATTAGGTTATGCTGGCACATATAATCTTTAATATCCTTATACAGCATTTTGTATCCTGTTTTCCTGGTGAAATCAATAGCTTTCTTTTCTTGGAAGAAATTAGATTAATTCTTTAACCACTCTTTAATGTTTTTCTTAGTTTCTTTGACTTTGTTTTGGGTTATTTCTCTATCTCTAGGATTAGTTTTAATAGTAATTTTTTTATTGTATTTTATAATAGTATCTTCTATTTCTTTAATTTTTTTCTGTGGATCGTATGGTTCTCACATTTTCTATTTTTTATCAGATAAATAGTTTTCATATGTTTTATATTTTTTTATTTCTTCTTTATTTTCTTCAATAAGTTTTTCTCTTAATTCTCTTATCTCAGGATCTAAATCAATCATATCAATATCTAAAGAAGGAGTTACTACAGAAGACATTCTTAAACCAAAGTCTTCCATTCTTTTTAATAAAC
>Ga0207714_1000863_pt1 | contig 20506 bp, 20 predicted proteins | sample PonA232FremontCA_2_FD_187270 | JGI IMG/M metagenome (GOLD analysis project Ga0207714, IMG submission 187270) | Marine sediment microbial community from Fremont, CA, USA - Pond A23 Sediment 2 (SPAdes) | ecosystem: Environmental > Aquatic > Marine > Unclassified | place: USA: Fremont, California...
TTCGGAACTGGACTCGCGGTGATCGGTGCCCTGGCACTCTGGAGTGGCATCTGGAGCGAGATCGAGTACTGAACATCGATCACCGGAACAGGGTGCGGTACTTGACGAGTTCGGCGCTGATCTCCCGGCTCTCCAGCAGCGCGAATCCGGCGACGATGATCCCGAAGCCGACGAGCGTGAGCGGATGGATACGTTCGCCCAGGAGTGCCCAGCCGATCACCAGAGCGACGAGGGGGGTGAGATACGTCGTCAGGTTCGCCTTCAGCGGTCCTACCTCGCCCATCAACACGAGGTACATCACGAGCCCGACCGCTCCGACGAAGACGCTGAGATATACGACGAGTGCCACCACCTGCGGCGTCACCTGAATACTCGCGATCGATTCGCCAACTGCGACTGCGAAGACGGCGTGGACGGTCCCGCCGAGCACCATCGCCCACCCGGTGAGCGCAGGGATCGGCATGGTCGTCTGGCTCCGCCGGATCAGGACGGCTCCGAACTGGATGACGACCACGCCGACGAAGAAGAGTAATTTCCCGACGAGTTCCGGATCGAGGAGAGTCGCCGGATCCGGCCTGATGACGACGGCGATTCCGACGAAGCCCAGGAGCACGCCGGCGTAGTCGCGGCCGGCAAGCCGCTCTGCCGGGAGGAGTGGCCAGGCGAGCACCGCGGTGACTATCGGGGCGAGGCTGAAGATTATCGCAGCGACGCTGGCGGTGATGGATTGCTGGGCGACGAACCCGATGCCGATGCCGCCGACCAGAAACAGTCCGCCGGCGAGTACCGCAGTTACGTCCCGTCGTGATCGGGGATACCAGTACTCGGTCGTCGCGGCGACGTAGGCCAGGAGCAAAGCGGCAGCCAGGTAGCTCCGGGTCGCTGCGAACAAAAGCGGCGGAATAAAGGACAGCCCCGTCTTCACTGCCGGGAAGGCTGTCCCGAACAGGACCGTGACCAGGAGGAACAATCCGAGCGTTCGACGGCGAGGCATATGTGTGTTACCTGTTCTCAAAGACCGGGTCGGATAAGTATTCAGTCCGTTCTTCGGGTGTACCGTCGACGAAGCGGATGTTCGGGCCTGCGACGGAGACGCGGCGTGTCACCAGTTCGTGTTCACAGGATTTATTGAGTTCCTGATTCGATCGTCGGCGTCGAAGCCGCCGACTGCCGAGCCTGCTCCCGGGTTCGCCTGTATTCCTCGGGATCTGTCGTTTTCATCTGTACCTCGCCGAGGACGAAGGTCGGCCGTGTCGGTAGCGGAAGGCCCCCGATAGTCGGGTTCGTTTCCAGACGAACCGGGTGACCGAGAGAGTGACCGTTCAGTTCTGCGTCTGACTCTTCGATGAAGAACACTTCTTCCGGCATTATGACGGCGTCGTGACCGCTCGGCATAATAAACGAGAAGCGGAGCTCACCCATGCCGAGCAATCGTTTGGCCATCCACTCCCGGCCCCGCCGCAGGAGGCCGAGTTTCCACGACCAGAGCGGGAGCGTCGAACTCACCGCGTTCAGACCTCTTAGAAACAACGGGGCGGAGATTGCCATGGTCCACAGCAGCTCTGGTTCTTCCATCTCGACGCGTAGCTCGTTCGGCCCGGGCCACGAGACGTCGATGCTGGTGAGGCTTGCATGCTGAATAGCCGAGTTCCAGTACCGCGAGCACGTTGCCTCCAGGGACGGTCCATCGCTGTAGATCGACCAGTCGCCCTCGGATGATCGGTGCCAGACAGAGACGTACGGGCCGAAGTCGCTCTGTGGCCAGACCCGCAGCCCCAGCAGATCGCCCGAGGAGAACGGTAACACCATGACCGAATAGCCGCGGACGTACTCGTGGTCAGCCCACGGGGAACTCCCGAATCCCCGCTCGATCTCACCCACTCGTTCAGCGAGATTCATCGGTGTCCTACTTCGTCGGTTCGACGTTGTGGTTCAGCCGGAACAGGTTCTCTGGATCCCACTCGTTTTTGATCTCGACCAGCCGGTCGTAGTTCTCGCCGTAGGCGGCCTGTTGGTCGCCGTCTGCCTCGGGAACGAAGTTGGCGTAGACGCCGCCAGTCGCGTGTGGCGCCATCGCCTCGTGCATGTCGCGTGCCCACCCGATACACTCCTCGTCCTGGTCGGGGTCCGTCCACTGCGTGTGGAGGTTCATCACGAACTCGGCGTCGCGGTGGGGGTAGGCTGTCGCGTCGACCGGTCGATCGTTGATCGCTCCGCCGAGCTGTGCACAGGCTATCTCCGTGAGTTCGGTAGGGATCGTCTCGCCGAACTCCACGAACGTCTCGATCATCCCGTCGGTCATCTCTTCGAAGTTGTGGGACTTCCAGTAGTTCCGGTTCCCGGCCGGACCCAGGCCGTCGAAGGCCTGTTGCCAGCCGGCGTAGGGGTGTGGACCGACCGCGTCGGCGACCGGGTCGCCGATGTCGCGCCACGGCTGCAGGGCTTGCTCGCCGTCGCTCATCTCGCCGGCGTAGAACGCCGCGAGGATGATGACCCTCTCGCCGTGCCACTCCTCGGGGATGACCTCAAGAGGTGGTGCGTCCCGGATGACGAACCAGACCACCACCTCGTCGGGGGCCTCCGCAGCCAGTCTCCGGTGTTCCTTCAGGACCATCTCGGTGTCCTCGAAGGGATGGACGATCGGTCCGGATAGCACCATGGGTCCGACCTCGTGGAGCCGGAACTGGAAGGAGGTGACGATCCCGAAGTTGCCGCCACCACCCCGGATCCCCCAGAAGAGATCCTCGTTTTCCTCTTCGCTCGCGTGAACGAGTTCACCGTTGGCTGTGACGACGTCTGCAGAGAGGAGGTTGTCGACGGTCAATCCGTACTTCCGTGAGAGCCACCCCCAGCCGCCACCGACGGTCAGCCCGGCAACACCGGTCGTCGAGTTGTAGCCGACTGGCGTGGCGAGGCCGAACTGCTGTGTCTCGTGGTCCAGTTCGTTGAGCACGACGCCCGGTTCGACGCGGGCAGTCTTCGCGTCAGGGTCGACCCGCACCGATTTCATCGGGGAGAGGTCGATCATGAGGGCGTCGTCTTCGACAGCCCTTCCGGCGATGTTGTGACCGCCGCCTTTCACCGAGATGAGCATGTCCTGTTCTTTTCCGAACTCCACTGCATTGATAACGTCTGCTGTGCCCGCACACTGCACGATGAGCGCGGGATGTTTGTCGATCATCGCGTTCCAGACAGACCGCGCCTCGTCGTAGCCCTCGTCGTCCGGCCGGATGAGGGTACCACGGAGCCTGCCCGCGAATTCTTCGACTGCTTCGTCTGGTGATATTTGATTTTCTAGTGACATAGTTGTGTGGTTTCGACCGCGTCTGTAATCTGACAACGATACGATCTCTCCAGCTTAAAAGTTCAACTGGAGTGAATATAGCCGCTGCCTTCAGTACCGTCCCCGGAGCTGCTCGATAGCGGATGGGATATCGAATCTGGCGATGTGAGAGATTCACTACCAGCCTTCGGTATCGAAGGCTCGGTTCGTCTCCTCGCTCATGTGCCTGCTCGTCAGTGCCATTCGAGTCCGTGCAGGTCCTGCGGCGGTGCGAGTGGACTGCTCGGGAGTCCACGCGAAAGCCTCGGGACTTGACCCCGAGGCGATTTACTGGCCACTGCTCAGTTTGTCTGTCTGGGGGAAGACAACCTGTTTGACGGCGACGGAAAGCCCGCGTCGCATGCGCTGGGAGAGTGCACTGTCACTGATATCCAGTTCGTCTGCGAGTTCAGCGAGCGTAATTCCCCGGGGAACCTCGAAGAATCCACGTTGATAGGCTACTCTGAGTGCCTCACGCTGTTCCTCGGACAGTGTCGTCGCTTCCTTGGGCAGCGTGGGATTGTAGATGTGCCGGAGGGTGACTGGAATACCGCTCTCTGTCAGTGCCACATTGAGCTCCGAGAGCTGTTCGTGGGCTTCGAACCGGAGCCGGAAGTCCCACACCTCCGCTTCGCCCGTCGCTTCGAGTATGTTGGCCCGGGTATCGATGAGTGCCTTGACGATCCCGTCGACGTGGTCAGACCAGTGGACTTCGAACAGCGTCTCGTCGCCGGTCGTGGTGAGTATACTGACACTCTCCGTGTGTTGATTCTCGGTCAGTGCAGTCTCGATCGCTGTCGGATCGGTCCCGGAGATCCAGAATAGCGGGATCACGGTCTCGTGGAGCGGGACGACACGTTCGAGTTCGACCCTGACGTCCGGAAAGTCCTGCAAGACACGGCCTAGTTCGAAGGCATCTGCGGGGACCGTGATGTCGGCGATGACAGTCATCGATACTCGTCGTGATACGGAAGCGGATGTGCTGTCATTTGCTACGTACTGCGCTTATTGTATCTCGGTGATACGAAAATAAAACTATTAGCAACCTTCCAGTCACAGACGCTCGCCGCAGTTGTGTTTCCAGAGTTGTCGAGTGACGAATTGTGATTCTTGTGCCTGGACAAGTTTTCCCGGTAAATCAGTACGCTGTCTCCGGCTTTCTCCGAACGTCCGACCGCTGATCTCGGGCCGACTGAAGTAATAAAGTGTGGCGTATCGCAGGTAAGATGGTCATACTCTTTTCGTGCACACTCTTCGGAAAGAAACACTCGATTGCTGGGGCTACAACTGACATGAGTGAGACTCCGACGGACTCGGCGCACGTTCCCTGGCGCTCACGAACTGTACAGATCGTTCTGCTGAGCACCGCACTCGCACCGCTCGGCGTCCCGCTCATCGGCCCCACACTACCTGTGTTCAGGGATGCGTTCGCACTCACTGAATTACAGGCCAGCCTGCTGGTGGCTGGCTACTTCGTCGTCGGTACTGTTCTTTCACCATTTATCGGCGTGTTGACTGCCCTACTCCGGCGCAAACGAATGCTGGTGACTGGACTCCTGATATTCGGCTTCTTCGGCGGTAGTATCGCTTTTGTCCCGTCCTACGAGATTGCCATGACACTGCGTGTGCTGCAGGGCACTGGTGCCGCAGCCATCTTCATCACCACCGTGACGATCATCGGGGACACCTTCGAGGGTTCCCAGCGAAACACCGTTCTGGGTGTCAACATCGCAGTCCTCTCCGCGACCGCTGCGGTGTTTCCCGTCCTCGGCGGTGCTCTGGTGGGCTTCGGCTGGAACGTACCATTTCTCGCCTACTTCGCCACCGTCCCCGTCGCCCTGTTCGCTGTCGTCTTGCTCGAAGAGCCAGTTCGAGAGCCCAGCGGCCGTGGTGTCGCCGACCTTCGGGCGGCGTTCGACGCGATCGCGACCCCCAGGGCGCTCGGGCTGTTCGGGCGACGTTTCTGACCTTCGGCGTCGTCTTTACCGCCGTTCCGTTTATTCTGGCAGCGATGCTGTCGCCCGTTCTCATCGGCGTGGTGTTGCTTGCAGAAGAGGGGACATCGACGGCGACCGCAGCCACGAGTGGCCGCCTGGCACAGCATCTCTCTAACGATCGGCTCATCGCAGTCGGATTCGTCTGTTATGGAATCGGCTTTCTCGCGACCTGGTTCGTCTCCGCGTCGCTCGCTGTCGCCGGTGCCCTGATAATCGTGGGTGCAGGGATCGGTCTGTTACTCCCGACAGTCGAGGCTGCGGTGAGCGAGCGTGTTCCGGCGGAGTACCGCGCCGGTGCGTTCAGTCTGCGCAACAGCACGACCTTCACTGGACGGGCCACCGGACCCGTCACCTTTGCCGGTCTCGCGGGCACCGAATTCGTCGGCTACGGCGGACTCCTGCTCGCTGCGGCCGTCGTCGCCTTCGGTGCTGCACTCGTGGCTCTCCTTTCGGAATCGCAGTAACGACTGATCCCGGCCTCCCCTGTTCTGTCCGATGAGGGACGACCCACTGCCGATCTACAGGCGGGACAGGCCGAATGCCTCGGGGTCGTTCGGAAATCGAAGATTTCTGTGATGACGAGAATCTTCGATTCTCGAACCACTTGACCCCGAGGCGGTTCACCTCTCTCGCTGGAGGCGGTCACGCCGTTTTTCGAACTCTTCGTCGGAGAGATCACCGCGGGCGTACGTCATCCGGAGTTCTTCGAGTGCGTCGTCTCTCTGCCCGCCATTCCGTGTGAGCAGTCGGTAGACCGCGTATCCGAGACCGATCACGAGCACGAGTGGCACCACCATCGTGAGCACAACTGCGATCCAGCCGCCGCCACCGCCCCCGTTCCACATCCCCGGTCCCGACATGTGTGACCACCCGGTAGCCCCCATCATCGGCAGCATCACGAACATCATCAGAACGGGCAGTACCAGTAGCGCTATCACGATGAGCAAAGCCGCTCGTAGCACCGGTTCGCTGGAAGACATCGTTCTCTGTCAGTTCCCTCTGTTCACAGCCGCCACAACCGTCGTGTCCCGTATTTTGGTCTGTAGTATCATACAGTTGAACAAACCAGTCCCTGTCTTATCGGTATTTCTTTCTATTGTTCCACGCTGTAAACCAGATAGAGAGGAACAGAGTTCGATATACACCGTTCAGTTACGTCTACTCCCCGGTTTCGTACGTGATCGGCAACGACTCGACGCCGTAGACGAGCGAACTCCGCGTCGGCTGTAGTTCGGTTTCGACCATCTCGATTGTCCTCGTTCGGTCGAGCAGTTCTTCGAACGCGACTGCGGCTTCCAGCCGCGCCAGCGGTGCGCCGAGACAGTAGTGGGTTCCGTGGCCGAACCCGAGGTGCTGGTTCGGTGTTCTGTCGGGGACGAACGTCTCGGCGTCGTCGAACTGTCGGTCGTCGCGGTTGGCCGACCCCATCCAGGCGATCACCCGATCACCCGACTCGATCGTCTCTCCCTGAATGGTCACGTCTTCGGTCGCGACCCGGGAAATCGCCTGGACCGGTGATCGGTACCGCAACACCTCTTCGATCGCCGTCTGCAACTTCGTCTCTCCCCGCCGGAGGTCGTCGAACAGGTCGTGATTGTCGAAACATCGCACAGCGTTCGTGATGAGATTCGTCGTCGTGATATTCCCCGCGATGAGCAACAGGATGCTCGTTCCGAGCACTTCCTCCTGCGAGAGACGCGATCCGTCCGCGAGTTCCGCCGTGACGATCTGGCTCATGAGATCGTCCTGCGGCGATTCACGACGGTCCGCGATCATCTCGAAGAAGTAGGTGGCCATCTCCATCTGGACCTCGCGCTGGCGCTCGGTGTACTCCGCCGTGTCTTCGTCGGCACTCGTGGCCTCGACGAGCGTGTCTGACCAGCGCTTGAACCGGTCGCGGTCCTCGACGGGAACTCCGAGCAGTTCGGCGATCACCACGACTGGAAGCGGGTACGCGAACGTGTCGACGAGGTCTATCTCTCCTTCCTCGCCTGTGAGGGCATCCGAGAGCAGTCCGGTCGCGATGTCGCGGATCTCGGGTTCGAGTTCCCTGATCGCTCGCGGTTCGAAGGCGTCGTCGACGACGCCACGGAGTTCGTCGTGACGCGGGGGATCCTGGAACAGCATCGTCTCGAAGATGAGTCCTTCCTCGGGTCGCTCGGGCTCCTGGAAGTCGTCGGCCAGCCGTGGATTGGCAGTGAACGTCTCGTCGTCGGCGAGGACCTGCTTGACATCTGCGTACCGAAACACGTCCCACGTGTGCCGGTCCGCGTCGTACCGGACTGGGCTCTCCTGACGCATCTCGCGGTACCAGTCGAACGGTTCGAGCCACGCTTTTCGGGCGGAAAGTTCGTCGGGGAACGACTGCAACCCCTGTGGATCTGCGGAACTCATAGTATTCAAACGTTTTGTAGTCGAAAAAACATTATGGTACAACAGGAATGGGTGACGAGTCCCGGTGGGTCAGCCCGCCCGAGCGAGAGGCACCGACTCCCCCTAACTCTATCTGAGAGTGGGGTGAGGGATCTCGGTATCTCCTGCCAGCGTCTGTGATCCGTAGAGTACAGTGACGACTACGACGAAGGCCCACAGTGTGCCGGCATAGAAGAAGATATCTGTTCGTAATGTGCCCTCGACCGTCTGCAGCGTGAAGTTCGTCCAGGAGTGTAACAGGATGCTGGCGAGAATGCTGCCGCCTGTTCCGTTGTGTATCCAGGTGAACGCAACCGAGAGCGCGACGACGCCGATCATGAAAAGCCAGAACTCCGTCGTCAGGAACCCGACGGCATCGTGTTGATTCGTCCCCTCGATGAGAAAAAGCGGCAGGTGCCAGGCCGCCCAGACGACCCCGAGCAGCAACCCCGAGACGAGTGCCGTCCGCGTTCGTTGCAACTGATCGAGTGCGAAGCCACGCCAGCCTAGCTCCTCGAGCACTGGGGGCAGTGTCGAAAAAAGTAGCGTCGGGAGAAAGGCTGCGGGATTAGACGTGAGCTGTGGCACCCACTCGCCGACGAAATACCCGGTCCCACCCAGCGCGATATCGATTCCCGCTGCGATGGCGAACGTGATCGGTGCGTACAGAAAGACGGCGAGATACCACCGACCGCCGATCCGGCGGAGATTCGTCACCCGGTCCCAGAAGTCCGTCTGCGCACGCTCGGTATACAGGAGTTTCATCAGTACCACTCCTGTGAGGCCGGGGCCGAGAAGGCCGAGCAACAACAGGGCGAGGCCGAGAACGTTGTCGAACGCCAGGTCGAAGACGATCGCCGGTATCCAGAATCCCCAGGTGATGGCGAACGTGACGACGAAGAACACCACCGGGTTCGCGAGCGGGATCCGACGACCGCCCACAGTTAGCTCACGACCGGCGGTGGACTGTGTTTCTGCCATATCTTATCACACTAAAATAGTCTTCAACATTGCTAAAAAAAGTGCATCCCGTGGTATCTATCGCACTACCGCTGTCGCTGAAAATCGCGACGAACCGGTTCCAGAAGGTGCTACTCGGCGCTCGCGGCCGGCTGAACTCGGCAGTACCGACGACTGCTGATATAGAACTTCGAGTTCGCCATTTTTGAGTCGAAGACACTCTTGTCTCCAGCGACTACTGCTGGGCGGATATTCCCCCCCCCATATCGTGGAATCCAACCACGAACCATCCTCGATAACGACTGAACTGTACTTAGAATCATATTTTTATCGGGTATTGCAACCTGGTAGTACCCACCGTATTTATGACAAACTGGTGTCAAACCAGGGACGCGGAGTGAGAATCGATGAGTGACGAGTCACGACAGTCCGCCGTCCGATTGTGGATCGACCGCCACCGTCTCGTCTCGTTCGTTTCGATCAGCTACGCGTTTACGTGGGTGATTCAGGGGATCGTCGCTGCCACCGGGCTGGAAGCGTCGTGGACACAGTCGATCCTCATCGGGTTCGGTGGGTTCGGGCCGCCGGTCGGGGCCGCCATCGTCATCCGGGCCAGCGATGGCGACCTCCGAAAGTGGGTCGGACAGTTCTTCCGCTGGCGAATCGGTGCAAGGTGGTGGGTGATTGCGCTCGGACTGCCTTTTGTTTTGCTGGTCTCGGGAGTCGTCCTGTTCGTGGTGGTCGGGGGCCCCATCGATCTGCGTTCGTTCCCGTTCCCGGGGATCTATCTGTTCGTGCTGGCCTGGGGCACCGTCTGGGGCGGCGGTCAGGAGGATCTCGGCTGGCGCGGATTCATGCTCCCCCTCCTCCAGGACCGGTACAGTGCACTGGTCGCCAGTCTCGTCGTCGGTGCTGCGTGGGCCGGCTGGCACCTCCCGCTTTTCCTCAACGCGGCCACGACCCACGGGGGGTGGCCCCTCTCGCAGCAACTCATCTGGATCGTCTCGATCATGGCCGGATCGATCCTCTGGACCTGGATGTACAACAGTACTGGCAGTGTCCTCGCCGTCGCGGTGTTCCACGCCGGCGTCAACGGGATCGGCGTCTTCCACCCCGCCGACACGGAAGCGCTGGCACCCGGCGGCGTTCCGAACACGTGGCTGAACCTCCTCGCCGAGGTGACAGGTGCCCTCCCGCTCGTCGTGTTTGCACTCTTTCTCGTGGCTTTCTACGGTGGGACTCGACTCGCGGGCGGCGAGATTCCTGGTTCCGAAGTTGTCGGGCTCGATTAATCTGTCTCGGTCCAGTTCAGGCATCAGGTTCGCCTTCTTCACCTGATGGGAGCAGCGTCGACGTGAGAAGCACGAGGACGACGAGGAGCGTGAGAAGCAGTAAAGTACCCCGTTGTGCCTGCACGATTGCAGTTTCGAACACGCTGGCCAGCAACTCTTGCTGCCCTGGCGATAGCTGACTCAGGAACGCCTGCTGTGTCTCCTGTGTCGCCGTCTCTGCGGTCTCCTCCAGCGCCATCACGAGGCTGTTTCGCTCTTCGGCCGATACGCTCCGCCCAGCGAGCACACCGTCGACGACACCCCCGTAGAACTGCCTGAGCAGGTACGTCCCGACGATGGCTGTTCCGAACGAGTAGCCGAGCATCATCGTCGCGTTCAGGACACCGGAGGCGGCCGCCGAGTCGGACCCGTCGACGGCGGAGAGCGTCATCTCGATCAGTTGGGCCATGACGAGTCCGAGTCCAAATCCGACCAGTGCCATCGGGGCGGCGAGTTCGACGATTGTGACGTCGATCGTCGTCTGTGAGACCAGGACGAGGATTCCTGCTCCCATGAGGACGATTCCGGCCTGTACGAGTAGTTTGGGAGCGACGAACCGCCGCCATCCCGTGGTGAAGATAGATGCAACGAACGTCGCGACGGAGAACGGGAGCATCGCGACCCCAGTCTCGAAGGCCGTGTATCCGACGCCGGACTGGAGGAACACCGGGACGACGAAGATGAACCCGGCCATGACCAGCGACCGTGTGGCATTGGTGACGACACCGGTCGTGAATGGCCCGTTGGTCAACAGGTGGACCGGAACCAGTGGTGATCTGCCGATTTGCTCGATTCGACGCTCGTACTGAACGAACGCAGCGAACGTAACGAGTCCGACTCCGACGAGCCAGGCGGTCGGTGAGATACCGAACAGCTCGGTCTGAAAATCACCGATAACGAGGGGGCGACGCGACAACAACCAGCCGTATTTCCCAGCCAGTAGCACACCGCCGACGAGGGCCGTCGTTCCGACGATAGAGAGGACCGTTCCGCGCACGTCTAATTTCGTCCGCGCTTCGCTCAGGCGCTCACCGGGCAGATACCGGACGAAAAAGAGTGCGACGAAGACGATCAGCACCTCGATACCGAACCCCCATCGCCAGCTCGCGAAGGTGGTCACCGCACCCCCGAGGAGTGGCCCAAACGCAGCCCCGGCCGCGTTCACACCGGCGAGAATCCCGAGGGCTTTCACCCGGTCGGCTCCCTCGTAGCTGACGAGCAAGACAGTGAAAGTCAGCGGAAGCAGAACGGCCGCGGCGGCGCCCTCGATGAGAGACCAGCCGATGTAGAGAACGGCCATGTTCCAGCTGATCGCTGCCAGCGTCGTGCCGATCCCATACACGACCAGCGTCGCCGTCATTAGCCGCCGAATTCCGTACATCGACGACAGCTTACCGCCGGGGAGAATCAACGCGGCCATGACCATCGCGTAAAACGAGATTGCCCCCTGCACCACCGTCACTGTCGTCTCGAAGTCGGCGACGATCGCGGGAATCGCGACGTTCATCAGCGTCGAATCGATGACGCCGATGAACATCGCGAGACTCACGGCGATTGCTGGCCCCCAGTACGCCAACCGCCCCTCGGTTCTGTCCGGTGTCGTGTCTCCGTCGAGAATGGCGGTGCTCACGTCCAAGTTCACTCCTTTTTGATACGCCGCTCTTTCCGCGCAAGCGTGCGCCTGGTGGCGCTGTTCGAACGTGGTTTTGCGAGTGCCGGGAAATCGTGCCGAGATGTCTCGTTCATAGAGTCAAGCGCGCCGTGACACAGCGATATCACGTGCCGTCTGACAATTCACCGCGGCCGCCGAGAGGTGACAGGGCCTTGCCGAGACACGTGGGTTGGACCGAACTGGGCCGGTCTTGTAGCCGATGGTTCTACGATCTGGACACCGTCGGACGAGCGAGTGATAAGCCCGTCATCAGCCAGAGACTTCTTCGGCGGCGAAGGTCTCTCGCAGTTGCGTCTCGTCTGCTGGCGAGAGGTTGGTCTGGATTATCTCGAAGCTGAGATCTTTTGTTTCTTCTCTGATCCGTTCGATCTGTGCCTCCCGCGCGAGCAGGAAAAGTGCGGACTGGCCGGGTTCGATCGCCTCACTGACCTCCTTGATGAATGTGTCGTCGATACCGATGTCACCGAGTTTGCCACTGAGGGCACCGCCCGCAGCGCCAGCGATCAGTCCGAGCCACGGCGCGAAAAACAGGAGGCCGATGAGCATACCCCAGAAGGCACCACCGAGCGCCCCTGCACCGACGAGGCTGTGGGCCTGTTTGACTTTCGTCTTGCCGTTTTTCTTTCGCTTGACAACTGCGGCGTCTTCGATGGTAATCAGCCTGCGTTTCTGGAAGTCGAACATGCGATCACGCATGTTCTCTGCACCGTCTTCGTCCTCGAACGCGAGTACAACAAGTGAACTCATAATTCACTGGAGGATATGATAGATATTAGTTAATCACCTTGGAATATATAGAAATGTTCTCTTATTTTTGAGTAAGATGCTATGCTACATCCATGTGTAAACTGTGACGACAACTCGTCCGAGACGTGGTGAGTTATTTCGGAGTCACGTAGTTCGAGAGACGAAGTTTCGGTACGGTCCCGGCGCTTTCGGTTGGTTGTAATAGAGACTAACTGCAATCCCCCGGTTCGACAACGTCCACTGTCGAGGCGGAATATTACCGTTGTTCACCAGACCTGACACCACCCATTGCGAAGCAGTTGTATGGTCTCCAGTTCGGTGGTGCCTTCTCGGCAGACGGCCAGCGACGAACTTTTCAGCACATAACTAAATTGACGCCAACTGTTGCGTAACTAGAAAGCTGATGATCCCACTACAACAGGATATCCCCGTCGATTTGGGGCAGTACATCCCCCCACTCGTTAGCGCAGTCACGACCATCGTGTTGTTCGTCGTCGTACTCACGGTCATCTATCCAATTGGAAAATCGATTATCACCCGGGCAGTGGAACGGGGCCTCAGGCGCCGAGAGTACGATGAGACGCTCGTCGGACTTGCCGTGAGCACGACTGCTGTCGTCTTCGGCGTTTTTGCGGTGGCAGTAGCTGCAGCGGTTGCGGGCTTCGGAGCCATCCTCGCAGCGTTCGCTACGCTGGCTGGAGCGCTGACACTCGCCGTCGGGTTCGCCGCTCAAGACATTATCGCCAACTTCGTCGCTGGCATCTTCATCATCCAGGACGAAGCGTTCACTGCTGGCGATCGGATCGAATGGGACGATAACACCGGAGTGGTTCGAGAAATCCAGATGAGAGTGACGAAACTGGACACACTCGACAACGAGCTGGTTACCGTCCCGAACAACGACCTCGCTACTGCAGTAGTCATAAACAACGTGGCGAACGCTCAACGAAGGGTTTCGGTCGACTTCGGTATCGGATACGACGAAGACATCGAACAGGCACAGGATGCCATTATCGACACAGGATCTCGGGTAGATGGTGTGCTTGATGACCCCGAACCGACGGCCCCGGTCAAAGAACTTGGCGACTCGACCGTTGTCCTCTCGGGCCGAGTCTGGACCAACACCAAAGAGAAAAAAATCAAAGCAGTACGCGCGCAGTTCGTCAAGGCGGTCAAGGAACGCTTCGATACCGATGGAATCGATATACCGTACCCCAACACAGAACTGTCCGGCGGTGTGGAGGTTACGACTGTCGCCGAGAGCGAACAGGCCGTTGGCGACTGAATTCGAATCTCCCGGGCGGAAGACCGTTCACTAACTTGCGCCGGTCAGCACTTCCCCGTTGGGTCCAGAATCGAAGGTTGTCCTCGAACCCCGTCCCGTCCTAGTGTCCGGTTTGATTAACGCGGAATGCGGACTCTGGGGGGTCAGCGTCTCGCAAACGCTGTATCGAGTCGGTCTGCGAGTTCGCTGGAGACACCCGAGAGGCGTGTCGCACCGAAGATTGCGACAGCGAGTCCACCGAGGGAGTTGTAGAACAGGTCCAGTATCGTGTCTTCGAGTCCGTACTGCGTGAGGACGGACCCGGTCCCCAGCAGCTCTGCGCCGACGCTGATGTAGAACTCGAGGAGTTCCCAGATGACGCCGAATGCGAGGACGAACATGAGCATGAACGCGAAGAGGAACTTCGGCGGCATGTGGATAAATTCGGTGTGCTCGTCGAGTGCCCGGACGGTCGCGTAGGCGACACCAGCGACCAGCGACGACGAGAGCGCGTGAGTCATGTGGTCCCACCACCACGTCGACGAGTATGCGCTCTGGAAGTCGAGAAACGGGAGCGGGACCACTCCGAGAGCGTGCAGAAACATCGCGAGGGTGATCCAGAGCACGATCCCGACGCCCATCCTAAATCGGTAGTTCCGCTCCAGCACCGCAGGGAGGAAGGTTACGACCAGTCCGACGCCAGCGTTGATGACGATTCCGTACTCGCCACTGAGCAAGCCCACGAGAAGGATACCGCCCATCACAGCCTGCAGGGCGAGGACAAGTTGCCGCTTCCGGCGGTCGCTCCCGAAGTCACCGAGACTCATGCTATCTGTGCCTCATCGGTGGCTTCGATGTCGAGGTTCCGCTCGAGCTGTCGCCTGAAGTACCAGCGGAAGACGAGTCCAGCGACGATGCTCGCGAACAGCGCGGCCGAGAAAATACTCATCAACCGATCGTTCGTCGAGACGAACGACGACCCGAGAAACCGGGCAGAGGCGGCCGATCCGAGCGCCCACAGACCCGCCGTCCCGAGGGTGCTGATAACCACGAATCCGATCGCAAAGTTCGGTGTCATCCGAACCGCTGTCGTCATCTGGAGAGTCACCGCCACGAGGAGCGCCAGCGCCGAGATGCCGGTCCCAACCACGACGATGCCGAGGAACGAGCCACTCGCGCCGAAAACGAGTGGGAACGAGGCGACGAGCAGCAGTGGCCACGGAACAGTTTTGAGCCAGGACTTCGAGACCAGTGCCGGGACGACGGCGACGACGACCGCGGCGCTGGCGAGTATCACCGTGTCGAACCGGCCGTTTACCAGTCCGACGACGGTAGCCACGGCAAGCATTCCTGTCAGTATCCACGATATAACCGCATTTGCTCTTGTGTCTTTGACGAACCAGTTTTCGGGGAGTTGTTGAGTCATGATACCTACGTACCCGGCGGGAGCATCCTTACTCCACCGCCGATGGCTTTCTGCGTACTATGTAGGGAACACACATCAAATCATGATCATAATTTGTTTTAGTTACAGTGTAACAGCAGACGGATATAATCGCGATATGTACCCGCGGGTATATATTTACGTACGTTAGTTAGTGTAATATTCGAATTTTCACACACCCGTAACCGTCGTCAGCGCCAGAAGCGAAATCCTGTTGAGTGGGGGCCACTGTACTACGGTAGACACCCGCATGAACGAACCAGAAAGCCTCGTCGAGGAACATGGCTGACTCGACGCCCATCGTCGGGATCGTCGCGCTCTTGTTCCTGGCAGTCGCAGTGCTGGTGATCCTCCCTGCAGGTCCTAGCCCGCTGCTACCGGAGCAGGCCGACCCCCAACAGACGTGGGACGAGTATCAGGTAGACAACCCCTCGCTGGACTTTTCTGCTGGCTTCGTTCTCCTCCTCTTGAATCTCGCGCTCATGCTGGGTTTCATGTCCTACTCGCTTCTCACCTATCGCAATCCGGACGGGCAAGAACCCTGGCGTGAACTCCCCTACTACGAAGACGACGAGTGAGATTGATTCTCGAATCGCAGTCTCACCACGACGTGGATCGTGACAGGTATCGGCTACGTTGTCGAATATGAGTAGCAAACTGGAGCCAGTGTAACGTATTATTGTTACATATAGAGGGAAATAATTAAGTTTGTTACGTATTTTGGTTATGCCGTAACTCATGCAACGACGTACGTTTCTCGCTGCTGCTACCGGTGGGGTTGCGACCGCGCTTGCGGGTTGTCTGGGGAGCGGGCAGGAACAGGGTGCAGATATCCTCGACGAAACACTGACACTCACTACCACGACAAGCACCTACGACACGGGACTACTCGACGAAGTCAACGCCGCCTTCGAGGAGCGGTTTGGGGCATCTGTCGACGCAGTGGCACAGGGGACAGGTCAGGCGCTCGAAACAGCCAGCCGGGGTGACTCGGACGTCGTCATGGTCCACGCCCGTTCGCTCGAAGACGAGTTCATGCGGAACGGGTACGGAATCAATCGACGGGACCTGATGTTCAACGACTTCGTGGTCGTGGGCCCCGAAGACGACCCTGCTGGAATCAACGGAATGAGTGAGGTTACGAACGCATTCCAGACGATCGCGGATACAGAATCTGTCTTCATCTCGCGTGGCGACAACTCCGGAACCCACACGAAGGAACTCGCTATCTGGGAGGCTGCGGGGGTCGAACCCGGTGGCGAGTGGTATCAGGAAACCGGTTCGGGGATGGGGCAGGTGCTCAACCAGGCGAATCTGACGCCGGGGTACACGCTGTCCGACCGGGGGACCTATCTCTCCCAGCGATCAGAACTGGATCTCGTGATCCACGTTCAGGGGCCGATCGAAGGGGGGGCCGAACTTCTCGCGAACCCGTATGGGGTCATCGCTGTCAATCCCGGTGTTCACGAGAACGTCAACTACGACCTCGCGATGGCGTATATCGGGTTCCTGACCTCCCGCGAAGGCCAGGCAGTCATCGAAGAGTATACTGTCGAGGGAGAACAGCTGTTCTTCCCGGAAGCAGTCTCGGAAAACCCCGATTTCCAGCAGTACGTTCCCGAGGACTGGACTGCGAACGGTGGGTGAACGGTTGCTGTGTCCCGCCGGTGGTGAGCAGCGACACGCGTATTGATCGGGGAGCAGATCACCCCCGGGCTGCTCCGGTCAGCAATCGTCGGTCTCTCCGGTCGTTTTTGCCCACTCCATGAGCCTCGCCTGAACATCGTTTACCGGTCTGTCGTCGGGGCGAGACCGGACGTAGCTACCGTCGGAACGCAGTTGCCACGCGCGCCGGTTGTCCGAAAGGTAGTATTCCAGGATGTCGTCCAGTCTGGCCCGCAAGGTCGGGTCCTCGATGGGTGCGACGGCTTCGACACGCCGGGAGAGGTTCCGGTCCATCCAGTCTGCGGATCCGATAAAGTACGCTGGCTCACCATCGCCACCGAAGTAGAAGATACGTGAATGTTCGAGAAAGCGGCCGACGATACTGCGGACCGTGACGGTGTCGGTAACTCCCTCGATACCGGGCCTGAGACGGCAGATGTCACGGACGATGAGGTCGATATCGACTCCGGCCATCGCAGCCCGGTACAGTTCGGCGACGATCTCGCGGTCTTCGAGCGCGTTCATCTTCGCGACGATGCGGCCGTCACCGCCCGCCTCGGCGACGGCCGTTTCCTGTCGGATCATCTCGACGAGTTCCGTCCGTAGCCTGGTTGGGGCGACGAGCAGTTTCTCGTAGCCGGAATGCTCTGCATGCCCCGTGAAAGAGTTGAACAGCTGGATGAGATCCTGGCCGATCGCCTCGTCGCAGGTCAACAGCCCGAGGTCGACGTAGCTTCTGGCTGTCTCGGCGTTGTAGTTCCCGGTTCCGACGTGGGAGTAGAGCTGAATCCCGTCGGCTTCTCGCCGGACGACGAGCGCCGCCTTGCTGTGGGCCTTCAGATCGACGGTACCGTACGCGACGTGGATGCCCTCTTCTTCGAGGCGTCGAACCCAGCGGAGGTTGTTCGCCTCGTCGAATCGCGCTTTCAGTTCGACCATCACCGCGACTTCTTTCCCGTTCCGGGCGGCGGTGATCAGACTCTCGATGAGCTTCGAGTCCTGGGAGGTCCGATAGATGGCTATCTTGATCGCCGCCACGTCGCTGTCGGTGGCAGCGTCCGCGATGAGTCGCTGGACAGTGCCCTCGAAGGACTGGTACGGATGGTGCACGAGCACGTCGTCGGTTCGGACGACGTCGAACACGTCGCGGTCGGCGTCCTCGTCGAGTCCGTCGAACCGCGGGTGTGGACGGGGCGTCCAGGACGCCAGAGCGAGGTCGGGACGGTCGAGTTCGCGAATGTGAGCGAGGCTGCGGAGGTTCAGTGGTGCTGTTCGCTCGAACAGTTCCCGGCTGTCGAGGTCCAGGTTCGTCCGTATCCAGGAACGCAACTCCGGGGACATATCTGCGGCGATATCGACCCTGACGATCGTGGCGAACCGACGGTCGCGCAGTAGCCCTTCGATCATCTCGATCAGTCCCTCCGCGATTTCTTCGTTGCGTCGCACCTCTGCGTTGCGAGTCACTCTGAAGGCCGCCCATTCGAGTATCTCGACGTTGGGGAACAGGAGATCGAGATTGTGTCCGATCACCTCTTCGAGAAACACGAACCGGGACGATGGACCGCCATCGTCCAGCGCGATTGCCTCTTCGGCTATTGTCGAGAGATCGAGAAGGCGTGGCTGATTCTCCGGGACCTTCACCCTCGAGAGCCGGATCGTACCGTCTGTGCCGCGCGTGCGGACTCCGAGCGAGAGCGACAGATTCGAGACGAAGGGGAACGGCTGGTCGGGAGTGACAGTGAGAGGGGTCAGCGTGGGGAGCACTTCTGACCGCACGTGTGCCCGAAGCGCCTGCTGGACAGCGTCAGCGAGTGACTCGTACTCGCAAATCTCGATGCCGACTGCAGGGAGTTGCTCGGTCGCGAGTGTCCGATAGGCCTCGTCCTGGCGGGCCAGCATCTCCTCGAGCGTATCGAGCACGAGGGACAACTGCTCTCCGGGCAGGCGCCCGTCAGGTGACCGCTCCGTGACGGTGCCCGCGACCTGCTGTTTCAACCCCCCGATCCGTTTCATACAGAACTCGTCGATATTCCGGGTGAAGATCTCCAGGAACCGGATCCGCTCGAACAGCGGGTTCCGGTCGTCGAATGCCTCTGCCAGCACACGTTTCTGGAAGGAAAGCGCCGACAGTTCCCTGTTCAGATACCAGCCAGGATCGGCGAGGTCGATCTCGTCTGTCGCTGGCACTGGCACCGCTCCGTCTGGACCGTGCTCGACCCTCGCTGGCGGTCTCTGGTCGGTCTCACGATCTGCGCTCTCGGTGGTGTGGTCGTCGTTCATCTGCCGGAGGTGGGTGGATCGTCGTGCTCCACGAATTTCCTGTCGGGGCGGTCCTGATAGGTCGATGCTGCGGGAACGCTGAGAAACCGCTCGCGGGTGCAGTCGTAGGCTGTCAGCGAACCGCCGTAGACACAGCCCGTGTCCAATCCGACTGCCCCGCCGGTATCGACCGGCACGTCGAGGACAGTATGCCCGAAGTACACTTTCGGTGGGCCGCGGTACTGCTCGAACCAGAATGGGCCGTCGTAGCCATTCTCGGGCGGTATCGACCGGAAGGTTAGCAGAGACTGGACGTCCTGGTCGGCCAGTGGGCGTCGCGGATCGAGTCCGCCGTGCACCACGAGCGACGCGTCCCAGGAAATCGCAATCGGGAACGAATCGATGTACGCCAGGTCGTCATCGTCGAGCGAATCGAGTTCCTTGCGCTCTCTGAGCAACTTGTCCTCGTTGTTGCCCCGGACCGACAGCGTGTTCGGCAGCGAGCGAACGAGATCCAGGACGCCCCTGTTGTCGGGTCCTTTCGTCACGAGATCCCCGACGAACAGCAGGAGATCATCGTCATCTGGGTCGATCAGCGCCACGAGTTGGGTCAGTTCCTCGCGACAGCCGTGGACGTCACCGATGACATAGATATCAGACCACTGGGAGACATCGATGCGACGGTGTCGACCTGCAACCGACTCGTGGAAATCATCGTCACCGAGTTCCCCGCCCGCATCCGGGATACTGTCAGCGGAGTCAGCAGATCCCGTCTCGTTTCGTGTCATCTGTGTAGGAAGAAGGCACCCCGCGGCAAAAGTCGTGCCGGTGTGAGGGGTGCGTACTTAAAGCTCGTACTCGATCGCCCAGTGGTGCAGATGCCCGAAGACGGGAAACAGCGACTCCGCCTTCGAGGTTGGCGTGTACTCGACACGGGGCGGAACCTCGTCGAAGGCTTCCCGGTCGAGCAGTCCAGCCGCTGTCAGCGTTTTCAATCGCGTGGAGAGCGTATTCGACGCGTTATCGAGTTCTGTCTCGAGATCGCTGAATCTGAGCGGTTTTTCGGCGAACGCGAACACACTCAGAATCGACATCGTGTGGGTCTTGCCGAGGAGATCGAGTAGCTCCGCGACTCGCTCCTCGATTCGCTCCCGTTGTTCGTCGTCGAAGGACTCCCGGAGCCCGATAGCATCCTCACGTGACAATTCCGGACCGAGTTGGGGAATCTCCGGTGGCTCGCTTTCGTCGGTCATGGACGTTTGGATATGTTCGCTTGTTATTTTGTATCTTTGGCCAGTCTCCGGCCACGAAGCCGATACTTCGAATATTCGAAGTTGCAAATATATACTCTCGACGCTCCTACACCGTGTATGCGAATTGCCATCTTCGGTGCGACCGGCCGAACCGGTCACCCGCTCGTCGAACAGGCGCTC
>Ga0207714_1000864_pt1 | contig 20499 bp, 26 predicted proteins | sample PonA232FremontCA_2_FD_187270 | JGI IMG/M metagenome (GOLD analysis project Ga0207714, IMG submission 187270) | Marine sediment microbial community from Fremont, CA, USA - Pond A23 Sediment 2 (SPAdes) | ecosystem: Environmental > Aquatic > Marine > Unclassified | place: USA: Fremont, California...
CCCAGGGCATAACTAGCCCGCAGGGCCCACATGAGCAGCACAGTACGTAATACACCCTGCTTTTCCCAGCGACGGCCGGAGACGCGCACCCTGCTCCGCGGACAGGCGGGCGGACCATGGCGCTTGAGGCGGCTGCTCATCGCGATGTCCTCCATGAGCGGTATCTCCGGAAACCCGCCCTCGGACCGGAAAAGCTCCCTGGTCACGAACAGGGCCTGATCCCCGGTTGCGATCCCGGTCCAGCGGGAGCGGAGGTTCATCAGGGTCTCGATGAGGCGGAAAAGCGCCCCCTCTCCGGAAAGGCGGACGTCGAAGCGTCCCCAGCCGTATCCGGAATGCAGGCTACGCTCGATGGTTTCCAGCGCGTCCCGAGGCAGATTGGTGTCCGCGTGCAGAAAGAGAAGGATATCTCCGGAGGCGGCCCCTGCTCCGGTATTCATCTGCACCGCCCTTCCCCTTTCCGCATCGAGGACGCGGTCCGCGCCGGAGCGGGCAATCCCCGGCGTGCCGTCCGTGCTGCCCCCGTCGCAGACGATCACCTCCGCACCCTGGCGGCGAAAGGGCTGCAGGTGCTCCAGAAAGGATTGCAGACGCTGTGCTTCATTCAAGACCGGAATGATCACCGAGACCCTGGCGGTCGTGCTATTCTGGCTCATACAACCTCATTCCCGGGGCGACTCCGGGCACAACGAAACTTTTGAAAATGCAGCGCGACTCGCCCTGTTGAATCCCGCCTTCGGCAGGGCAGCTGCGCTGCATTCAACAGGGCGAGTCGGGGATTGCGTTGAGGCCAGTGTTTCATTTCGTGATTCCAGTGCCAGGGGCTGAAAAGCTGAACGATTTCAGCGCGCGACAGAATGTGTGTACAATCTCTCTCTCGGCAGCGCGGATCTTGCCGTGAATATCGGCAAGGTCTTCATATCGCGAAAAACAAGGGCTCGCCCTTTTTATGAAACACGGCTTCTACGCAATCCCCGTCGAGCCCTGCACTCATTCGGGGAATGTGTGCAGGGCAAGCCTCGCAGTATCTCCAGCTCATTCAAAGGGTCAGACACATTTCCATACAACCTGCATCCCCGGGCCGACCCGGGCACAGCGAACCATGAAAAGCGAGGCGAAGGCGGGTGGACGCTGAACCCTGCACCCATTCTCTGAATGGGTGCAGGGTGTCCTCGCGACGAATGCACCAATAATTCAATAAGTTAGACACATTTTCATACAAAAAAATCACGTCGGCCTCTCAGGAGAGCGGAATGTATGCTTGTAGCCATTGGCGAACAGGACCGCTCCTGATACAATAATTATTCGCATCAGTGGCTTCAATGCGGTTGGCCCCAAATCCAAGGAGCATCTCCCATGACCCGGCAGGAGTACTACGATCCCGCGGACCTGCAGGATTTTGAAAACATCACTGAAGACGCCCCGGACCAGGGTAACGCCTTCTTCAACTATTACGCCAAGGCATTGCAGGCCGGAGCCCTCAGCGAGCGGGAAAAGGCCCTTATCGCCCTGACCGTGGCCGCTGTCCGGCACTGTCCCTACTGCATCGACGCGTACACCACCAAGTGCCTCTCCCTGGGCGTATCCCGGGAGGAAATGATGGAAGCGGTGCACGTGGGGGCTTCCATGAGCGCAGGGGATGTGCTGGCCCATTCCACCCAGATGCGCAAGATCATCGAGCAAAAGGAGATGTGAGCATGCAGCGGCAGCAGCAGCTGGACCACCTCGCCCGCACCCCCAACGCGGAACACTTCCGTCACAAACTGCCCAGTCCGCTCTACGCCAGGGAGCTGAGCATCCTCCAGCTCAACGTGGGCAAGTTGTGCCCCATGCGCTGCAAGCACTGCCACGTGGAGGCGGGCCCGGACCGCACGGAGATCATGTCCGCGGACACGTTTTCGGCCTGTCTGGAGGTGCAGCAGCGGCACCGCATCCCCACCCTGGACATCACCGGCGGATCGCCGGAGCTCAATCCCAATCTGGAATGGTTCATCTCCCGGGCCGCCCCCCTGACCGAACGGATCATCCTGCGCTCCAACCTCCAGCTCCTGGACCGGGAGGAATACAAACATCTCCTGGATTTCTTCGCGGGGAACGGCGTGGAGCTCGTGGCCTCCCTGCCCGCCTATACCCCGAAACGGGCGGACAAGCAGCGGGCTCCCGGCAGTTTCGAGACCTGTATGCGGGTCATGCGGGAGCTCAACAAGCGGGGCTACGCCGACCCGGGCAGCGGCCTCGCCCTGAATCTGGTGCACAACCCCGTGGGCGCCTATCTGCCGGGATCCCAGGCAAGCCTGGAGCGGGAATATCGCCGTCACTTGGAAAAGGAGTGGAGGGTTCGCTTCAACCGGCTCTTCACCCTGACCAACTGTCCCGTGGGCCGCTATCTGGAGTTTCTGATCCACTCAGGCAACTTCGAGCCGTATATGAACAGCCTGATCCGATCCTTCAACCCGGCCGCGGTGGAGGATCTCATGTGCCGGGACACCCTTTCCGTGGCCTGGGACGGCCGCCTCTACGACTGCGATTTCAATCAGATGCTCGATCTGCCCGTGGAGGGTCGGGCCCCTTCCCACATCAGCGACTTCGATCTGCAGGCCCTGCGCCACAGGCGGATCGCCGTGGGCAACCACTGCTTTTCCTGCACCGCCGGCGCCGGCTCCTCCTGCCAGGGAGCCCTGGAGACGGATTGAAAGTCCGACCCCAACCAACCCATATACCGGAAAACCAACGGGCTCCATGCCTGAAGGCGTGCCAGTGATCCGGTGAGTCAGTAAGTCAGTCTGTCTGTCTGTTGTCGACAGCTCATCGACGTACCGATTCACCGACTCACTGACGGACTGACATACTGACACACCGACACTCTGTCGGTCCCCTACAGCCCCAGCCGCTCGAACTGCTCCGCGGTGAACAGGGCATAGGTCCCCTCTCCCGAGGTGCAGACCCGGTCCTCCCCGTCCCGGATCTCGGCGGCGACAACCGCCTTCCGCCCCCTGCCGCTCTCCTTGATCCAGCCGTACACGGTCAAGGGCGTTTGAACGTACACCGGCCTCCTGTAGCGGACGCTCATATCCCTGGTCAGGATGTACGGGGACAGGAGATGGATCGCGGTCCAGGACATGACCTCGTCCAGAATTGCGGAAAGGATCCCGCCGTGGACCAGGGTCTTCCAGCCGCAGAGGTGCCCCGGCACCTCCAGCTCGGAGCGGAGCACACCATCCCTGTGATAGAAGCGCATCCCCAGGCCGTAGGGATTGTTCTGCCCGCAGGCGAAACAGTCGAGATCCATTGGGGCGAGAAGCTCCCACTCCGTCTCGGTCATGATCCCTCCTTTCCGGAACCGCTCGCACACGCGGTCCGAATTTTCTTATCTGAGAAAAACAGGACTTCTGGTCCGTCCATGCAGGGGCTCTGCAAGCCCCGAGGTCAGCAGCCCGTTGAAAAAGTCGTAACTCTTCACCAAATCATGAATTCAGCGTAATCCCGCACGGGGCATTTTTCATCATGGACCTCCGACTCTGGATTTTCTAACGCTCGCCACGTGGGGGCATTCCTGTCCCCACCCGACTCTCGCTGGCTGCTGTTATTCCGCAACTCAGCAAAACATCCTCAGCATCATTTTTTTGACCATTTGAAGCTTGTTCACGGTCGAGTTCCCCCCACGTGGCGAGCGAAGAAAATCAATCAGAGCCTTGTATAGTGAAAGTCCATTGCATCTTTCCGGCAATCTCCATATATCCTGACGGGGAAGAGGGACAGAGTCTAAATGATTCAAAATACCCCGTGCAGGCTTACAGTTCAGCAATGTGGTGAATAGTTACAAAAAGTCTCTATAAGGCAGGGCGTTCAAAAATTTCAAGGGTCAAGCGCGACCCGGCACTCACTTACTTCCCGAAGTTCAGTATATTTCGAGCAAACATAAAAAAGTGAGTGCCGGGCAAGCTTGAACAGTAGTGAGCCTACGTGAAAGCTTGAACTTTTTGAAGCAACGCCGCAATTGGAAGATTGGGGGCGCCCTGTCAGCTCACGGAGCCGCCGCCCTGCTCTTTTGCCTCCGTCTGGGCCCCTCCCTGCAGCACCTGATGGACGTGCTCGGCAAAGACCTCCACGGCCTCGCCGGCGCTCTGCCTGGAACGGTGCAGGGCCAGGTCGATGGAGGGCAGGTCGGGCAGTCCCTCTTCCGGGGGGACCCGGCGCATGTCCGGGGACAGGGTGTTCTCGGTAACCACCGTCAGGGCCAGACCGGAGGAAACCACGGAACGGATGCCGGCCAGCCCCTGGCTAGTGCAGACCAGATTCCACCTCCTTCCCGCCTCTGCCAGGACGCGCAGCGCTGCCTCGCGGAAGACGCAGACCCCTTCCGGAAACAGGGCCAGGGGGAGCGGATCCCGGTCATGGACCCGGCCCTGCTCCGCCTCGGCCCAGACGAGCTGTTCCCGCCGCAGGAAATCCCCGCCCTTGCTCTGGGGCTGTCGGGTGGTCAGCGCGATATCGATGTCACCGCTGGCCAGCTTGCCCGGCAGATTCACGCTCAACTCGCAGGAAACCTCCAGCCTGATGCGGGGGTAGAGCGCGCCGAAGTTGGCCAGGACACGTGGCAGGAAGTACGCGGCGTAGTCGTCCGGAATACCCAGGCGCACCTTCCCCCGGACCTCGGGCTGACCCATCTCGTTCAGGGCCTCGTCGTTCAGGCGAAGGATTTTTTCCGCAAAAGGGAGAAAGGCCTCCCCGGAATCCGTCAGCCGCACTCGCTTGCTATTGCGCACCAAGAGCAGCTTGCCCAGATTCTGCTCCAGGCGCCGCAGCTGCATGCTCACCGCGGACTGCGTCCGCATGAGCCTGGAAGCGGCACGGGTAAAGCTCCGCTCCCTAGCCACGGTTACGAAGGCCCGAAGCAGATGGATATCCAGATCGGAATGCAGCATGGATCACGCCTCGTTATACAAGCATCACCGAATTTCGTTAGCCATCACCGGAGGCAGTGCTGTATCCCTTGGACCGGCTCCCCCACGGGAGCAAACCATTTCTTTCGGAGGTCCGAATCATGCGATTGCCCAACGGTTCCATGCTGCCGGGATGGCGCGATTTGCTCCTGCTCTTTGTTGCCTGCAGCTGGGGGCTCACCTTTATGTTCACCAAAATGGGACTCGTCAGCTTCGATACCCTGACCTTTGCCTTCCTGCGCACCGCAAGCGCGGCAATTGTATTGAACTGTTTCGCCCTTGTCCACGCCCGCAAATGGGGATCGGTACGCCTTAGGCCGCGAGATCACCTCGCCGCTGTCGGGCTGGGCCTTCTGGGGCTCGCGGGGTTTCCCTACTGCTTCAGCCTGGCCATGGTGAGCACCTCCTCCGCCAACGGGGGCATTATCTTCGGAGCCACCCCCGTCGTCGTGGGCATCATCAGCGTTGCCGCAGGTCTGGAGCGGCTTGGGCCGGCCAACTGGCTGGGGCTGCTCCTTTCCCTGTCCGGGATCACAGCCATTCTGCTTCCAGGCCTGACCACCCCGGGAGCGGACACCATCGCGGGCAACCTCTTCATGGTGGCGGCCATGCTCATCTGGGCGGCGTACACCGTGCTCAACCGCCTGCTCCCCAGGCACGTCAGCGCGCTGCACATGACCGCCTACGCCTCGCTCTGGGGCACGAGCGGGCTGGCCCTGATGAACCTGGACAGGCTCCTGGCCCAGAGCTGGTCCGCGGTTGCGCCGATCGCCTGGCAGGGGGCCGCATGCGCCGGGATTCTGGGAACCGGGCTGGCCTATGTGATCTGGAACGCGTATGTAAAGCGCACCGGACCGGCCCGGACAGCGGTGTTCATGAACCTGGTTCCGGTGGTCTCGGCCCTGGCCGGATACGCGGTGCTTTCCGAGCCCCTGGGGCCGCGCCACCTTGTCGCCGCCCTGCTGATCATTCCCGGAGTGGCACTGACCCAACTGGGTTCCGGCCAGGGCGCGCTCCCCGGTCGCCATCGCGGCCCGATTCCGGACAAACGCCCGACTGCCGCACCTTGACAGACTCTCGGCCTTCGGGATACATGACACTCTGTTGCATCCCAACCGTTTCCTCGGAGCAGCTTGACCGCTGCCTCCCATTCTCCAAGAGCAAGGAGAAAGACCCATGCGCCACAGGATTTCCTTGACCATCCTTTGCACCTGTCTGGCCCTGCTTCTCACAGCAGCCCACGCGGGAGCAACAACCCTGAACTACGCCAACTTCCCGCCCGCCGGGACCTTCCCCAGCGTGCAGATGGAGCGGTGGAAGAAGGAAGTGGAGAAACGGACCGACGGAGAGGTGACCATCAACACCTTTCCCGGCGGCACCCTGCTCGGGGCCAAGAACATGCTGCGGGGGGTGGTCCAGGGACAGGCGGACATCGGGAACCTGTCCATGGCCTACCAGCCGGGCGCCTTTCCGCTGGCCTCGGTCATGGAGCTGCCGCTTCGCTTTCGCTCCTCCCGGGCCGCCAGCCTGGTGCTTTGGGAGCTTTTCCAAAAATATGAGCCCGAGGCCTTTGACGAGGTCAAGGTGCTCACCGTGTTCACCAGCCCTCCCTCCAGCCTGATGACCCGGGAGCCCGTCCGGTCCCTGGCGGACCTGAAGGGCATGGAGCTGCGGGCCTCCGGCAGCGCCTCGGACATTCTGGACCGTCTGGGGGCCACCCCGGTATCCATGCCCATGTCCGAAACACCAGAAGCCCTGCAGAAGGGCATGGTCGACGGCCTTCTCTCCTCCCTGGAGGTGATGAAGGATCTGAACTTCGCCCAGTATTGCTCCTACGTGACCAGGGCCAATCTCCAGGTCTATCCCTTCGCGGTGGTTATGAACAGGGACAAATGGGAGGTGCTTTCGCGGGAGAGCCAGAAGGTCATGGAAAACCTGGCCCGGGAGCACGCGGAATGGACCGGGAAATACGTGGACGGCCATGTGGACGAGGCCCTGGAATACTCCCGCACGGAACACGATGTAACCGTTCTCGAGTTCTCGGAAAAGGAGCGCAGGCGCATCCAGGAGGATATTGAGCCCCTGATCGGGGAGTGGAAGGAACAAGCCAGGAAGGAGGATCTTCCCGCGGAGAAAATCCTCGAGGATGTCCGGGCTTGGCAAAAGGAATTCAGCGGTCGGGGTGAATAGCCCCGCCCGATCAAGGCAAGGGGCCCGTAAGGCGGGGGGATTCACCCCTGAGCCTTGCGGGCCCCTTTGCCGTTGAGGAAGACGGCAAAAACACGGTTCCAGGTAACAGCCAATATGCTCCACACTCTGGTCCACCGGCTCAATCGGACGCTCATATGGATAGCGGGGGGCACCCTCTGCGGCATGGTGCTGCTCTCCTGCGCGAACATGCTGCTCAGGGTCCCGGGTTATCCCGTCAAGGGCACGTACGAGCTCATGGGTCTGGCCGGAGCCGTTCTGGCCGCCTTCGCCCTGGGAACGACCCAGAGGCAGGGGGGCCATATCGAGGTGGACCTTTTGGAATCCGTGCTGCCCCGCAGGGTGAACCGCTGGCTCAAGCTGGCGTCCCACCTGGCCTCCACCGCATTCTTCGGCCTCATCTGCTGGCAGCTCGTCGTCCTCGCCCTGAGCCTCCGGCAGAGCGGCGAAGTCTCGGAGACACTGCACCTGCCCTACTATCCCGTGGTTCTGGCTGTCGCCCTCGGCGTATTCAGCCTGATCCTGGTCTTTCTCCGGCAGATCCTGGAACTTTTCCGAGGGAGGAGGTAGCCGCGTGAGCCCCATGGAGACCGGTATCGCTGGCGTCTTTGCCCTTCTCGGCGCCATTTTCCTCCTGCGGCTTCCCGTGGGCTTCGCCATGGGTATGGTGGGATTTGCGGGGTTCTGGAAGGTGGTGGGCCTGGATGCCGCCCTGGGCATGGTCGGCGAGGAAACCTGGAAGACCCTTTCCTCCTACGGCCTGACCGTCATTCCCCTGTTCATCCTCATGGGCCAGATCTGCTTCTACTCCGGGGTCAACGAACGGATGTACCGGGCCGCCAACGCCTGGATGGGACACATCCGCGGCGGGCTGGCCATGGCCACCATTCTCGCCTGCGCCGGTTTCGCCGCGATCTGCGGCTCCAACACCGCAACCGCGGCCACCATGAGCACCGTCTCCCTGCCCCAGATGAACAAGTTCAACTACAACAGGGTGTTCAGCTCCGGAGTCGTCGCAGCGGGCTCCACTCTGGGCGTCATGATCCCGCCCAGCGTGGTGCTGATCATTATCGGGCTGCAGACGGGGCAGTCCATCGGAGTCCTTTTCTGGGCCGCCCTGTTCCCGGGGCTGTTGCTCGTGGGGTGCTTTCTCGCCGTGGTCTGGCTCCTGTGCGTCTATAAGCCGGAGCTGGGCGGACAGCCCGCCGAGCCCGCTTCCCTCGGGGAAAGGCTGGCCGCTTTGCCCGGCGCGATCGAGATGCTCCTGCTCTTCATCCTGGTCATGGCGGGGCTGATCCTGGGGCTCTTCACCCCCAGCGAGGCAGGGGCGGCTGGAGCCGGTCTGGCCCTCGCGCTCAGCCTGCTGGGCGGGAAGCTGGGCCTGCGGGATCTGGGGCGGGCCCTGGACGACACCCTGCGCATCTCCTGCATGATCATGGTCATCATCCTGGGGGCCGTGATCTTTGGCCGGTTTTTGACCATCACCCGCATGCCCCACGAAATCGCCACGGCAGTTGCCTCATGGGCCGTTCCCCCCGGAGTGATCATGTTCGGGGTCTTCGGCATCTACCTCGTCGGGGGGGCGATCATGGACGCCCTGGCCCTGCTGCTCATCACCATCCCCATCTTCTTCCCCGTGGCGGACTCCCTGGGATACGATCCGGTCTGGTTCGGGGTCTGGATCACCCTGGTCACCACCATGGGGGCCATCACCCCGCCAGTGGGGATCAACACCTTCATTGTGGCCTCCATGGACGAGGGGATCACACTGCCCCAGGTCTTCCGGGGGGTCATGCCCTTTCTCCTCTGTTTCCTCGCCTGCGCCGTCATCCTCCTCGCCTGGCCCCGGATGGCCCTGTGGCTTCCCGGGGTGCTCAGCTAATTGCCATCCAAAAACTGTTTCAGGAGGAACATCTTGCCACTCATCGAATGGGATTCCAGCTTCAGCGTCAATGTCGAGCTCATCGACGAGCAGCACAAAATGCTGGTCAAGATGATCAACGACCTCTACGATGCCATGCTGTCCGGGAAGGAAAACAAGGAATTGAGCAAGCTGATCAACCAGATGAGCGTCTATGCGGCCATGCATTTCGCCCGGGAGGAGCACTATTTCGATACACTGGGCTACCCGGAGGCCGAAGAACACAAAAAGGAGCATCTCTATTTCGAAAACCAGGTCTCCCAGTTCGCAAAGGAATTCAACGAAGGCAAGCAGGAACTCACCAACGAGATCATGCAATTTCTGAGCAACTGGCTGGTCAAGCACATCAAGGGCACGGACAGGAAATTCGGCCCCTTTCTCAACGAAAGGGGGGTCAGCTAAGGAGCTCCTCTTTTCGATAGAGAAACCTGAGAATGGGGCGAGCATACACCCCTTTTCCTTTCTTGGGGAAAAGTGGAGCACGAGCTCGTTTCCTGGAATGAGCTCGCACCATCTTTCCCCTTTGTTCCCGAATTGATCGTCTGGTCGCACACATCCTGCAATCCGGCACTCTCGGAGTTACTCGTGATCTGGGAACAAAAAAGTTGTCTCTGAACCCCGTCGCCTTCGCCTATCGCCTGATCCGGGCATCCGGAATTTTGCCATCGGCGTTTCATCCCTGTTGAAACCGGGGACTCCTACGCGGTGCGAAACTTTATGCATTATTTGTTGCATAAAGTTCATATATGTATTATTAAATGAATATATTCCATCCAAGAAGACACTTGACAACAATATCAATTCCCAAAAGCGTGGATAGTGTGAGCACGGATTCCATCGTCCTTTACGTGGACATTCACCATTCCAGACGTGTCACGGACAGGTCCTGTTTCGCGCATGGCCTGCGCAGCGCTCTTGACAAACAAAACCGCGCTCTGGAAGATCATCTTCTGGGAAAGTTCTCCCTGCGAGCGGGAGCGGACGAATTCGTGGGTATCCTCCGTCCGCAACAAGGGGTGCTCGCCTCTCTGATCACGGAACTATGGTGGGACCTCCATCCGGTGGCGGGCAGGTTGATCCTGTTGAAGGGCGAGCTTGATGTGGTCCCCTCTCGAAAGGAAAACGGCCGACCTCCGTTGGCCTCGGAGTGCGATGGGGAGGCTTTGTGGCGGGCAAACGAAGCCATGCAGGAGCTCAAGGATAGAGACGGGTTCCTGTGGCTTGAGCTCAGTGAGTCGGAAAGGAAGAACGGTATGGCTTCGGCCCTGGGGGACAGCCTGTATGCGCAGACCCTGGGCTGGACGACAAGGCAACTCAGCGTTCTGCGCTCCTATATGCGGACCGGGTCTCAGGTTCGGACCGCAAAATGCCTGGGAGTGCATCAGACAACGGTCAGCCGCAGCCTGTCCTCGATCCGGTCCAAGCCCTTCCTCCACGACCTGCGGATGTTCCAGGACGAGGTGGAGCAGCTTGACCGGGAAAAGCCGTTGAGGGAGGCAAAGCCATGGTAGAGCTTGATATCTGGCTATTGGCCTGTTTTGTGGCAGTCGGGGGAAGCGAAGTCCTTTTCTGGAAGCTCATCACTCCGAAAAATCTAGATCTTACATTTTCTCCCCCCAAAAATGAAATAAGAATAAGCCGATATATCGGCAAATGCGAAAACATTTTCATTGTTTCGGCAGTAATGGTGGAGGCCTATACAGCATTGGCCCTGTTATACTCAGCAGACAGATCATGCGAACAGCAAGCTTGAGTGATATCATCATTCGGATTGTCAAAGACAAGGGGAGCGGACAGGAAGACCAAAACAAATCCAGTGAGATGGAAAGACTCAACTATTATATTATCACCATATTGGCCAATATCACGTGGAGTTTTGTCGTAGCTGTCCTTGTCTTTAAGGCCACCGGCGTACTCGAATAATCCAAAATCGAGAAGGATGCACAGGGACAGAGGCAAGGAGCCGGCACCCTCATAGCACTCCAGGGAGAACGAGTGTCCAATTTCCGCTTGCCGCATCATTTCAAGGCTAGGGCGCATCCTCGGGCACGTCGTTCAGGGACCAGTCATACCGGTCCTCGTCGATGTCGCCGATTCCACGCAGCTTTTGCTTCAACCCCGGCTCGGCGTAGCGGATAAGGTGTTCGATCACCCCGGTTTCACTCCCTCCGAAGTCATTTTCGGAACCACTCGTAACTTATAGTCGACCCTTTGGATCCCGTCGGGCCCAGTAATTTAGCCATTACGAGCTTCCTCCCGGGAAAAGAATAATGTCCCCGTAGTACCCCGTCGTCTCCTCCCCGGTATTATCCGTGTCCGTCATAATACCGATCCCAATGATTTCCGGAGGCTCTTCCCCGAAGGCGCGCTTATAGTCCTGTACGATATTGCGCTCTTCCACGACCCACTGTCCGCTGCGGGAATTGCCGCTTTACAGGACGATCATCCTGGATCTCTGCTCAAAAGGACTCGGCACAACTGTTTCCGGAGAGGCATTGCTGGCCCAGATATAGTTCAGGGCGCTCCCCGGAATCTCCTGATCGGTGAACGCATGAGCGGCCTTGCGTTTCATGCGCTGCCACAAGCTGGACTGCTCCGGCTCGAAGGCAAAAGCCACGTAAAGGCGGGCGGCATAGTCATCTCCGGATTTCGTGGTGACATCGCCCTTTTCCAGAACATGGTCGATTTTCCAGGACCATTGCAATCGGGGGTATTCACGGGGATCGATCCGTAAACGGCGGATCAGGCCGGATGCCGCATTCCGGCTGTGCGCCCGTATGACGGTCCGGTTGTCCTCCTGGACCAGGTTATAGCTGGTATGGGTATCGATGTCGGAAAAGGTCATTGGCTCCCACTGCTCAGGCAATCCTTGGTCAGGAGACAGACCGGAGAAGTCTCCCACCGTCAGCCCTTCGCCGTATGCCACTCCGTACAGGGCTATGAGCAGGAATGCCAAACAGGTGAGGCAGGCTCTATTTCGCTGCATGCCGGGCCCTTTTCTTGCAAGGAATCTTTCCTTTGCTCGGTTTACCGGCCCGGATCCCTACCGGAGAAATCCGGGAGGAGCCGATCGGAAACAGCGAGTTCAGGGCCCTGCCCAGGTTGATGACCGAGCGAGGGATAGAGGGAATGGGCCGCTTCAGCCTCTTCGTTGTTCGTGACTGCCTGATCTCGGGCCTTGAATTCCGGACACCCCAGATGCAAACTCCCGCCTGTCCGCCTCGAATGCTGTCAGTCCCTGTTCTGCTTGTAATACCGGACCATCCCCAGAACGTTGGCCGCCTTGAGACGACCGATGGGCCCGGAGCTGTAACTGGCCACTTCGACGGTGCCCGCGGGCCGGATCACAAAACCCGAGGGCTGGAAATACAGCTTCTCCGCTTCATAAAACCCCCCGAGAAAGCGAAGGGTCGATTCCGGGTCCAGGCCATGGGCCACGGGAAAGGCGAGCCCCAGCTCGTTGACGGTCTTCTGCGCTTCCGGGAGAGCGTCCACCGAGCCCGCGAGTACCCCCATGTTTTCGGCCTTGAACTCGTCCAGGTTCGCCTGGAAGTCAGCCAACTGCTGACTGCAGAAGGGTCACCAGTGTCCCCGGTAGAGAAGAACCACTCCGTAGCCCCGAGCGAAGTTCTCATCAATTGACACCCGACCGTGCGTCACTGTCTCAAAGACCATCTCCGGGAATCGATCCCCTGAGTCCAACAGAACATCTTCTTGCCAAGCCATGGGCACCTCCTTGTTTCGGTCTTTGTTCCGAATTTCAATTCCCCGAGTTCATATCCTTTGCAGAAGCCCCGGTTCCCGATGGGAGCTACTCCCACTCCCTGAGCTCGATCCCCAGGCCGTCAGGATCGGCAATTTCCGCACGCTTGGCGCCCCCCAGATCCATCGGTCCCCAGCTGGGATGAACATTCCGCTCCGCCAGATAGGACAGCGCCTCCTCCATGTCCTCCACCTCTATAGCCATCATGCGATAGCCCACCCGCCACGGAGTTTCCGGAGTTTTTTCCGGGTTTTCCACGGACAACAGCTCCAGCACGGTGTCCCCCAGGCTCAGATAAACGATTTCCCGCAGCGGCGGCACGTTGACTTCGTGCCGCTCCCCTGCCGTAAAGCCCAAAACATGGCGGTAAAAGGCAAGGGACCTTTCAAAGTCCGAGGGCACGATCTCCACGTGATCGATCCTCTTGAACATTCCAGACTCCGTGCTCATCGCGAACCTCCTTTGTTGCTGCCTGTGCGGATAACTTCCCGCCTCAGGCAAAACAGCCCTCCAGATCCAGGGTTATGCACTATCCGTGGAGCTGGCAGTATTTATTGTCTATTGTGACACCGCTTCGCGGAATGGGGCAAGAAAGACGGGTAGAAAATATCCCTTCCGGGGATGGAATTTCGCGGACTGCTCATTGCACAACCACCCGAATTCCTTCATCCTGTACCCAAGCAGGAAAAAACCGTGCGGCAGGGCAACCGGTGCCGCAAACAGCTAAACCCGCATTTCCCCCTTGCAACCTCCTGGAAGACGGCAGGCTGTGCTATATCAACTTCGGGCTGACCGGGACCCTGATACAAAGAGAGCTGGAAGTCATCAGCGACCTGCTGACCAGCATCATCGGCCGGAACGAGCAAAAGGCCGCCAGGGTTGTGGTCAAGCTGATGGAAGCCGCGACTTTGTAATCGCCCGGAGCATCGAGCGCGAGGTCGCGGAGTTCATAGAACGCTTTCAAAACGCTCAAGGCGCGGAACTTTCCTTTACCGCCCTTCTGGGAGAACTCGTGGAAATCCTGGTTCAAAAAGGGCTGCGCCTGCCACAGGACCTTTTCCTGCTGGTCAAATCCCTGCTCACGATTGAGGGCGTGGCTACCGCCTGGATGGTGAAAGCATCGGGCAGGCGCGGCAAAGCCTTTTCAAGGCGAGCTCGTCCCTTGTGTTCGCCGTTGTGCTCGGATCGCTGATCGTGGGCTCGGCGATCATCGTCCACTCCAAGGTCCCTCCGCTTTGGCACGAAGTGCCTGTCATCGGGATCGCCGGCTTTGTTCTATCCGGAGTGATCGGTTTCGGGCTGTTGATCAACATCATTCGCAACCGCGGGCTTTAACATCTGGCCACGGAAAGTATTGCCTGCATTCTTTCTCGGGACGAGCTGCAGGTAGCCCATTGTGAACATCAGCCGACAACAGGTTATGTGACCGCCCTCACGGGGTCCTGAGAATCCGCATGTTCGTAAACGGTAACCGACCGTTCGTCCTTCCCGATTCCTGAGAGGAGCATTCGCATGGCACTTTCTTCTGACAAAAACACATCCCTGCACTCTCGCCGGGGAATTCAGGTCACCAAGGCCTTTTGCATCCCGGCTCTGCTCGATCTCGCCTATCTCGCTGCAACAGCGGCATCAGTGCTCGGGTACAATCTCCATGCACTCACCCTCATCGGTGTCGTCGGAATCATCGTCAATTTCGCCAAAAGCTACATCCTGTCCGTTTCGGAAAAAAATGCCTTTCCATTCTGGTGGTTTGTGCCCTGTCTCCTTGTCCCCTGGAGCACCTTGTATGCCCTGAACAAGGGATTGTGGCAAAGAGATGAACAAACGCACGCAGCCAGGGACAGATTCAGGATCTCCACAACCATTGCAGGCCTCGCTCTCCTCCTCGCACTGCTTGCCGGAAACATCGCCGGTCCGTTGAACAACTACGCGGACAACGCCCTGGCCCCATTGGAGAAATCCGGACAGAGCTATCTTTTGGAAACATCGAAACAGGTGGGGATCGCTTTCGCCAGCGCCAGACTCCTCAACGGCATGCTTTCCATGATCGAGGAGCTCGAGGTTTCCGCCGAGCTAGGGGTCGGCGCATCCGTGAGCCCCGGCGAAATCCTGGAGCCCCTGGACGACTTGGCGGAGCGCTTCTCCGTGGTCATGCTGATCAATTTCGTCACGGTCAACGGCCTCCTCCTGTTGGGGGAAATCGGAAAAATGATCGGGCTCGCACTGGTTGTCCCATTGGGGCTTTTCCTGTTCATAGCCTCCATGTGGGGCCCGAAGAACGTCAGAACAGCAATGGCTGTTGCCGGATACAAAATGATTGTGCTAGGGCTTTTTCTATATATCCTGGTTCCGGCTCTCGGAGCGGGCAGCCTCCTCGTGGACCAGATTGTGCTCAAGGAAAAACGAGTTCAGGCCCAGCAAAAAATGCCCGAATTCGTGCGCAAAAAAGTCGCGGACAACACCCGGCCGGAACAAATCAACCATCCCGCGGAAGGCGGCTTTTTCGATATTTTCGGTTTTGCCAGCGAGATCAAGAACAATGTTTCCGAGCTCAAGGACCAACTGGCTCAAATAAGAGCTTCCCTGCCCCGAATCATTGAGTCGATTACAGAGCAAATCGTTGTCTTTGTCCTCAAAAGCATTGTTTTGCCGCTCGTTTTTCTGCTGGTGATTCTCCGCTTTTACAAATGGCTTACCGGAGACTCACGGGCGTCGCAGTCCATTGAAAAAATGCTGAGGGAAATCATCACCAACAAAAGGGACAAAGAAGGGATTTCCCCTTCAGATGCATCCTGAAACGCAATATATACAAACACTGATCATTTCCACCCATAGGTGTTTCGCTATTCAGCGACAATGGATCTTTCTATGAATCCATCACGACGCTCATTTTATCCGGGTCGCAAGAAAGGCAAGGAAAGGTGCGTCGCTCTGTTCCTCTTTATCCTGGGCAGGACCCTTCAGAGCCTGTCCCGGATCGATCCGGCCACGCGCAATGAGGTGGGCCAATGGGAAGAGGGTTTCAGCATCATGTTTCGCGTGTTCCCGGATTCCCCCAAAATGAGCCTTCAGAAAAAAGACGGTGTGCTGCGCTATTTGGGGTCGAAGGGTGAAGATGCGGATCTGAGCATCAATTTCAAGAACGTGGATTCCGCCTTGATGACCCTTACGCCCCAAAAAAGCATTTTTCAGGCCTTTGCCGAGCACAGATGCATTGTCATGGGCGACCTGACCGTGGCCATGTCCCTTATGCGCTGCCTGAACAGCGCTTTGATCCATCTCTATCCCAGGATCATCAGCAAGAGACTGGTGAAGCGTCCGCCTCCCAGGAGCTTCAATATGCCCTTGATCCGATTGCGCCTTTTCCTGGTCGGGATCCCCCTGGGCAAATAGGACAGGCCGAATCTCGTGAGGTCCCGCTATGCTGCCCGCGTACTATGAATTCTTCAATCCGGTGAAAATCCTCTCCGGAGACAAATCCCTGGAAAACATCCCCTTCGAGCTGGAGCGGGCGGGGTGTCGGCTGCCCATGGTCATTACCGACAGCGGAGTCGCACAGGCCGGACTCCTGGACATGGTGACGGGCGCCTTCAAGAGCTCCGGGATGCACATCGGCGCCGTTTACGACAACGTCCCCCCGGATTCCTCGGACCGTGCCGTGACCGAAATCGCGGCGATCTTCCGCGATCAGGGCTGCGATTCCCTTGTCGCCGTGGGTGGAGGCTCGGTGATCGACACCGCCAAGGGGATCAACATCCTCATCTCCGAAGGCTCAGAGGATCTCATGCAATTCACCGGGGCGGAAAGGCTGGAAAGCCCGCTCAAGCCGTTCTTCGTCATCCCCACCACATCCGGAACGGGATCCGAGGCCACAGCCGCGGCGGTGATCTTCAACGAAACCAGACAGATCAAGATGACCTTCACTTCCTGTCGCCTGATGCCCAATGCCGCGGTGCTCGATCCCAGAATGACCGTCTCCGTGCCGCCGCGCATCACCGCCGCCACGGGAATGGACGCCCTGAGCCACGCCGTCGAGGCCTATACCTGCCTGCAGAAGAACCCCCTGAGCGACGCCTATGCCACTGCGGGCATCGGGCTGATCTCCGAAAATCTTCTCCGGGCCGTGACCAAGGGCAGGGACAAAAGGATCAGGCTGGCCATGGCCAATGCTTCCACCATGGCCGGAATCGCCTTCTCCAATTCCATGGTGGGCATGGTGCACTCCCTGGGCCACGCCACCGGCGGCGTTGCTCACGTCCCGCACGGAGAGGCGATGTCTATATTCCTCCCCGCTGTTTTGCGCTACAATATGGACAGAATCGAGGAAGAGCTGAGCGAGCTGTTGTATTGTGTGGGAGGAGAGGCGGAGGTGGTCCAAACTTCTGTGGAGGGGCGGGCGGAGAGAACAGTGGAGCTTATCGAGAGGCTGCAGGAGGATCTGCACGAGGCCTGCGGGCTGCCCAGAACCCTCGGGGAAGCGGGTGTCGAAAGGGATCAGCTAGAAAGCATAGCCAAAACCGCGATCGACGATGCCTCCCTGACCTTCAATCCGGAGGAGATGACCTCCAAGGACGCCCTGGGAGTGCTCGAGCAGGTGTATGAATAACCTGCCCTGAACAAGATTTCGAACATACGCCCTTGTCGCTCGAGTTTCTCCGGAAGAGGAAAACACTGCTGCCGGGAAACCATCCCATTCAGGAGGCGGCCCATGAGTATAACCCTCGGATTCGATGTCTACGGGACCCTTATCGACACGTACGGGGTCAAGCGGGCCCTGCGGGAGCACCTTGGAGAGCGCGCCGAAGGCTTTTCCCGCCTGTGGCGCGAAAAGCAGCTGGAATACTCCTTCCGCAGGGGGCTGATGCAGAACTATGTCGACTTCTCCCGCTGCACGAGTCAGGCCCTGGAGTACGCCTGCCTGGAGTACGGCCTTGCCCTTTCCGACGGGCAAAAGGACCATCTTCTGGCGACTTACAAGGAGCTGCCGCCCTTCGACGATGCGACATCGGGCCTGGAGAAGGCCCAAAAGGCGGGATTCGCCCTGTACGCCTTCTCCAACGGCAGCGCCGAAGCCGTGACGAACCTGCTGCGCAACGCCGGTCTCCTGGGATTCTTTGTCGACGTAATCAGTGTGGAGGATCTGCGAACCTTCAAGCCGAGCCCTGCGGTGTACTGCCATTTCCTGCGGCGGACCGGCGCATTCGGTTCCCGGGCCTGGCTGATCTCCAGCAATCCCTTCGATGTCATCGGGGCTGTTTCCGCGGGAATGCGGGCGGCTTGGGTGCGGCGCTCCGAAAGCGCCATCTTCGACCCCTGGGAGATAGAGCCCACGCTCACCGTCTCCGGCCTGGACGAGCTTGCTGACCGTGTCTCTGAAGAGCGGTGAGCTCTCTTCCCGGGTTGCGATTTCCGACTCGCGATGCCGGGATAATTGACATCCCAAAGCTTTTCCTGGAAAACGCACCTAAAGGAAACAACGTCGACCCCCAAAGGGAGGCTCAGTGGCAAGGAAGGAAAAACCGTCCGGTCCGCAGCGATCGCGCGAACAAAAGCAATCATCCCCCGAAGAGGGGGAGGGCCCGAGCTTTTACGATCTGGTCGGCGCGCTTGTGCCGGCTCCCACCAGGGAACCGCCCCGCAACACGACCTGGCAGGGGGCCCCTCTGGCCCACCTGGAATACAAGCGGGAGCTCGAGCTGAAAAACCGGGCCCTGGAGAGCTTCTGGCAGCAGCACCAAATCCCCGGCACCCTCGAATCCTTCCGGGCTTCACCGCTGCCGCGCCACTATCGCACTACCTCCAAGCGGCGCGCAGCCTGGAGAAAAGGGGGCCTCTATCTCCATCTGGCCGGACTCAAGCCGTCCCAGCAGAAACAGCCCTTTCTCTCCTCGCCGCTGGAACCGGAATCCCACGGCCGCATCTTCCGCTTCCTGCGCTCCAAGATCAGCGAGCCTGCGTTCCAGCTTGTGGCCAGGCACCTGAATCACCTGATTATTCGCGGGAGTTATGCGGAGCTGGCGGTTATCTTCAATGTGGACACCCTGAACGGTCCGCTGGTGCGCAAGCTCAAGCTCCTGGCCGGACACCTGCAGAACATGGACGAGCCCATAGCCGCTGCGTTCGCCTACCCAGATCCGAGCGCCTCGCCCTACTACCTCGAGGCGCGCCAGTCACCGGAGCTGCTCCAGCTCAAGCGGCTCTTCGGCAGACAGCGCCTCATGGTCGAACACCACGACTGTCGCTTCCTGTTCCATCCCACTTCCTTCTCCCAGGTCAACGAATCCATCGTCCCGCTCATGCTGCAGGAAGCCCATTCCCTGCTCACGCCGGAACAAGGGGAGCGGCTTCTGGATCTCTACTGCGGGTACGGGCTGTTCAGCCATTACCTGGCTCCGGAATACAAGCAGTTGATGGGCGTCGAGGCCGAGGGGCCCTCCATCGATGCGGCCCGGGCGAACAAAAAGCTGAATCCCGGGGGAGACCGGGTCCAGTTCCGCTCCGGCCAGATCTCGGCCCAAAGCCTTGATGATTTGCTTCCCGCCCCATGGCCCGGAAAGGAGGCGATTCTTCTGGATCCGCCCAAACAGGGCCCCAAAAAGGGCGTTCTGTCGGCACTGGCCCGCAGGGACCCCGGAAAAGTGCTGCACATCCACTGCAACGCGGACCTGCTGCCCCAGTCAGTGCGGGAATGGGGCAAACAGGGCTACCATCCGCTCCGCGCCGTTCCCCTGGACATGTTTCCCGGCACCACAGAAATCGAGGTCCTGCTGGCGCTTCGCCCCGGGGAGACGATGTGACCCCTGTCCCTTTGATCATTGTCGACGCCAGCAGTGAAAAACACTTCGCTCAGGCCCTGGACGAATTGGCCACCTTCGGATGCCTTTTCGCCAGGATGGTGGTCATCTCTCAGAAGGCTTTCGCTACCAGCGGCAAGCTACGGGCCCTGTTCAACCACCCCGTGAGCAATCTTCTGCTTTTGCCCCGTCCCGGAATAGTTACTCCCTGTGAAACCTTCCTTTGTTTCACTGGGTCGTAGTGAGCCTCCATGAGAGTTTGAATCCGGCACCTATTTGTGGAGCCAAGTCAATCAGACGCCCTTTTGTCACCTCAAATAGGTGCCGGACAACCCAGTAATTAGAAGATTGGGGGCGCCCTGTTATCCCCTCTCCGTATCCTGCCGATACGGGGGGAAGACCTCGAAGCCCGGGGCGCTCGAGCAGGACTGAAGCCCGTGACACCATAAAATAAAGGGATAGACCATGAGTGCCATCATGCAGGAAGTCCGGAACAGGGATCCCTATCAGCACGAATTCCATCAGGCCGTCGAGGAAATTATCGAATCGATCAAGCCTGTGCTGGACCGCATCCCTGAATACCGAAGCAACAAAGTTGTGGAGCGCCTCGTGGAGCCGGACCGGGTGCTGCAATTCCGGGTACCCTGGATGGACGACAATGGCGAGGTTCACGTGAACCGGGGGTTTCGTGTGGAGATGAACAATGCCCTGGGTCCGTATAAGGGCGGCCTCCGCTTCCACCCCTCGGTCAATCTGAGCATCCTCAAATTCCTGGCCTTCGAGCAGGTCTTCAAAAACGCCCTGACCACCCTGCCCCTGGGAGGGGGCAAGGGAGGCTCCGACTTCGATCCCAAGGGGAAGTCGGACAAC
>Ga0207714_1000865_pt1 | contig 20466 bp, 16 predicted proteins | sample PonA232FremontCA_2_FD_187270 | JGI IMG/M metagenome (GOLD analysis project Ga0207714, IMG submission 187270) | Marine sediment microbial community from Fremont, CA, USA - Pond A23 Sediment 2 (SPAdes) | ecosystem: Environmental > Aquatic > Marine > Unclassified | place: USA: Fremont, California...
TTGCCCGAATTTCGAATTTCGATATTTGAATTTTATTCCTATAACAAGAAAAAATTCAAATACAAACAGCACATTGAATTCTAGAACAAAAAAGCCGTGGCCCTTAAAAATCGTCACATCTCTTTGTAGTGAAATACAGGGCTATTCAGGTCCCAAAAATATAATCGTTGACCAACAGGATTGAAGAAAAACATACAAACTGCTACAATTCTAGATCATACGGAAATAGCAAAATCAAACTATATATGGAAACAAGACATGGGCAGTGAAAAGATACAATTCGATGAAATCCTGAATTTTGCCGGTGCAGGAGTCTTTGTCCTGGATACCTGGAACAGGCTTGTAAGGACCAACAGCGCCCTGTGCAACAGGCTGCAATACGAACCTGAAGAATTGCAGAACAAAGAGGCACTGGAACTTCTGCATTCCGAGGACGCGGGCACGGCAAAAGAAGTTATCACCCAGATGGTCAAGGGAGAAAGAGAACAATCCAGACACACGATGCGCTATATTCGCAAGGACGGCTCGGTGTTATGGTCCGACCTCAGCCTTTCCGCTGTCAAGAACCCCCAAGGCGAATGCAGGGCATTGGTTGGCGTTGTTATTGATATCAGCGCTCGCATGGAGGCAGAGGAAAAACTTCGCAAAAGCGAGGAAAAGTACAGGAGCGTGTTTGAAAAATCCGGCTCCGCCTCCATCATTATAGAGGAGGACATGACCATTTCCATGTCCAACGAGGAATTCGAAAAACTTACCGGATACAGCAAGCAGGAACTGGAGAACAGGATGAAATGGTCTGCTTTCATTGTTCCCGAGGATCTGCAGATGATGATCAATTATCATTATGCAAGACGAACCCCCGGAAAAAGCCCCCCCAAAGAATACAACTGCAGATTGATAAACAGGGCTGGAAGCAAGAAGGACATCCTTATGAAAGTGGGGATGCTCCCGGATAAAAAGCGAAGCATAGCCTCCTTCCTGGACATCACTCCCTTGAAACAGACCGAAAAAGCCCTCAAGGAAAGCAAGTCCAAGCTTAGCTCCATAATCGAGGCAACTGCAGGGTATATATATACCTGTGACCGCAACTACAGGATCGAGTTCATGAACAAGGCCCTGATAGACAAAACCGGGCGGGATGCTACCGGAGAATTTTGCTACCACGCGATTTTTGGATTAAAAACCCCTTGTGAATGGTGCAGGGTGCAGGAAGTCTCCCGCGAACAGCACGTAAATCAGGAACTGCAAAATCCCCTGGACCACAGGTGGTATTATTTAGTTACCTCCCCGGTCATTAACAGCGAAAACCGGATATCTGGTTACGAATCCCTGCTTATTGATATCACGGAACGGAAAAAGGCTGAACAGGAACTCATGGAACGCGAGAAATATTACAGACAGGAAAATATCCGCCTGAAGGAAAGCATAAAGGAACGCTACAGATTCGGGGATATTATCGGAAAAAGCCAGCCCATGCAGGATATTTACGAACTGATCCTCAATGCTGCATCAACTGATGCCAATGTGATAATCTACGGTGAATCCGGAACAGGAAAAGAACTTGTCGCCAACGAAATCCACAAATCCAGTGAAAGGAAGCACTCCAGGATGATCACCGTAAATTCGGGCGCTATCCCGGAAAATTTGATGGAAAGCGAATTTTTCGGATACAAAAAGGGTGCGTTCACCGGGGCCAAGGAGGACAAGAAAGGATACTTGGACCTGGCAGACGGAGGTAGTTTATTCCTGGACGAGTTGGGTGAACTGGACATGAACATGCAGGTAAAATTCCTCCGTGTGCTGGAAGGCAGGGGATACACTCCCGTGGGTGGTACCAGGGTCAGACACCCCAACATCAGGATTATTGCTGCCACAAACACCGACCCCAAGGAACTGGTCCGAACAGGGGCGATGAGGGAGGACCTGTTCTACCGCATAAACGTCATACCAGTACAATTGCCGCCATTAAGGGAAAGGAAAGAAGATCTGCCACTTTTAATAGACCACTTCCTGACGAGATTCCGAAATTCCGAGAACTACTCCCCAATTACCGGAGAGATCCTGCAGGCCATGTATTCCTACACCTGGCCGGGAAACGTGCGGGAACTGGAAAATGTCATAAATCGCTACTTAACGCTTGGCAGCTTCGACCTCGCCGGGGCATCACTGTCCCAGGAACCTAAGTGCGAAAAAAACAACTTGCTGGATCAAGGGCTTCTTGAACTACCTTTGAAGGAAGCAGTGACAAACTTTGAAAAAGAAAAGATATCCGCTGCATTACGCAAGAATTGCTGGCACCGCGGAAAAACTGCAAAGGACCTGGGAATCAACCGCAGGACACTGTTCAAGAAAATGCAAATCTATGGGTTGGAAAATACCCAACCTGAGAACAATAGACCCCAGTAAACAATTCACAGGAATTTATTGAAATAATTTCAGCTGACGTGAAAACCGAGAACAATCGACCCCAAAAACAAAATCCAACTCCCGAACTTCATACTTGATACTATCCAGCACATCACCTTATTCCGGCAGTAAATATCTAAACAATGTTTACTGGCACGATTTTTGTTAACAAACTGGAGTTAACCACACTTTCTGAAACTTAAACAGAGAAAAACAAAAAGGAGGCATAATGTCTGTCAATACTGTAAATTATGAAATATTAACCCCGCTGAATTTTCTGGACCGGGCAGCCAATTATTTTGAAGACAAAACCGCGGTAGTTTACGGAGATACCAAATTCACCTATTCCCAATTCTTTGATCGGATTCAGCAATTTGCCAACGGCCTCAAGGCAAAGGGGATTGGAAAAGGGGACAAGGTAGCATTCCTTTGCCCCAACACACCTCCTCTTCTGGAGGCTCACTACGCCGTACCCATGGTAGGCGCTTCGTTGGTGCCAATAAATGTCAGGCTTTCCTCCCGGGAAGTCTCCTATATACTCAGTCATTGCGAAGCCAAGATGGTGTTTGTGGACAATCAGTTCAGCGAACTGGTCACCACTATCCAGGATGAGTTGAAAATCGATCCCATTTTTGTAAACATCTGCGATGTTTCAAACGAGCAACCCCTCCCCGGACCGGAATACGAAAGCTTTCTGGCCTCCTCTTCGAAAGAGCCGGTTCAGTGCGCCGTGGAAGACGAAAGGGACGTGATCACTATAAACTACACCAGCGGTACCACCGGCCGGCCCAAAGGGGTAATGTACCACCACAGGGGGGCATATTTGAACGCATTGGGAGAAAACATCGAATTCGGGCTCGATTTCAACTCGGTCTACTTGTGGACCCTGCCCATGTTCCACTGCAACGGTTGGTGCTTCACCTGGGCGGTTACCGCAACCGGAGGAACGCACGTGTGCCTTAGGAAGGTGGAACCCCAGACTATTTTTGACCTGATTGACAAGGAAAATATAACCCACCTCTGCGCAGCGCCCACGGTCCTTATCGCCCTGGCCTCGCATGCAACGGAGAAGGGGATAAAGCTGGACAAAAAGCTGGAAATCATGACAGCAGGAGCACCTCCAGCACCCAAGATTATTGAGGAAATGGAGGAAACCGGGGCAAATATCACCCAGACCTACGGACTCACGGAAGTCTACGGCCCGCATACCATCTGCACCTGGAATCCGGAATGGAACGATCTCTCGGTGGAGGAACGGGCCAAGATCAAGGCCAGACAAGGCATTCCCTATGTCCATGCACATCACCTGGACGTGGTGGAACCCAATACCATGGCCTCGATTCCTCGCGACGGGGAAACAATAGGCGAAATCGTTATGCGGGGCAACAATGTCATGCTGGGGTATTACAAGGACTCCGAGGCCACGGAAAAGGCCTTTGAAGGCGGCTGGTACCATAGCGGCGACCTTGCAATCAAGCACCCCAATGGCTACGTACAGATAATGGACCGCAAAAAGGACATCATTGTCAGCGGCGGGGAAAACATCGCCACCGTGGAAGTGGAAAACACCATATTCATGCACCCGGATGTACAAGAAGTGGCAGTGGTTTCCACACCTGACCCCAAATGGGGCGAGGTTCCCAAGGCTTTCGTCACCCTCAAACCGGACACGAATACGAGCAAGGAAGACATTATAGACTTCTGTAAACAGCACCTGGCAAGGTTCAAGGCTCCCAAGCAGGTGGAATTCTGTGATCTCCCCAAAACAGCCACAGGAAAAATACAGAAATTCAAGCTCAGGGAAAAGGAATGGCAAGGCAAGGAAAAAACCGTAGCTTAGTGGCAGTCACCTCTACGGCTTCTGACAAAGACAAGGTTCATGCAGAGGGAAAAGCAGTGTCGATCCCCATGCCGGGAAAATAAAGCAATGTCATGACTGCTACTAGTAAATCACAGGCTGCAGCAATGTAACTGCAGCCTGTGCACCTCTATCACTTTTGCTCCAAAAACCACCGCGAGTCCAACCTTGAACAGTACATTAGCAAGTTCCGGCCAGCCGCAACACAAGGACTAAACCCGGAATTACTGCTGCAACAACCAGACGTACCCCTTTAAAATATTATCAAGGCTCCTGCGGTTAGCACATATCAATTATACTATCTGTAATTCAGCACTTCGCTTTTGCTGGTCAAGGACAAAAGATCAATCCCAGTCTCCCGTACAAATTTCTGGCGGCTAAGCTCTCCGGAGGGGGCTTGTTCTTCCCTGTCCACACCAACGATTATCGCATCGACTGTGGCCCCGGAAACATTGGACAAGGTCTCCACTACTTCGTACTTGGTACCACAATCGGTTATCACATCATCCACCAGCAAAATGTGAGCTGCACTGGAGAGGTCGTATCCTACAAACTGTCCACCTTCGGCGTGCTTTTTGCGATCCTTCCTGTTATAGGCAAAGGGAATAGAGATATTGTGCTTCTGATACAGGGCAATACTGGTTGCAATACAAATATTTATGCCCTTGTAGGCAGGGCCGAAGATCACATCCACATAATCCAGGGAATTTTCAACAATATAGTCGGCGAAATAATTGCCGAGTTGAATCAATTCATTGCCGAAAAACAGTTCTCCGAAATTAAAAAAAATATTGGATTTGATATTGCTCTTGAGCGTAAACTCTCCGAATTGCACGGCGGCAGTGCCAGCCAAGAACCTTGCGAAATCAGTACTTATGGACATCCTTGTCATCCTTCCTTGTAATCAATGGCCCGCCCTGGAGGATTCGAACCTCCGGCTCCCGGATCCGAAGTCCGGTGCTCTATCCAACTGAGCTAAGGGCGGAATTTTTACAACTACTCTTTAAACACTTTGTAGTCAAGTTTTTTATTAAACTGTATATGTGGATTTTTTCCCTTGTTAAGCATTGGCATATCGCAAAACAAATATTCCGAATCCATTACAAACCCAAATTAATGCCTTTTGCAAGGCAACAGAAACAGGGCATTTTTCCGCACAATTATATCCTTTCCGCAACCCTGTTTTGCTTTAACTTCCTTATCCTGTTCAACACCGGAGGATGGGAGTATTCCAGGAAAACATAAAACGGATGAGGGGTCAGATTGGACAGGTTGTCAGCAGACAGCCGTTTCAAGGCCCTGACCAAGTTCTCCGAATCCCCGGTAGTTTCCGCTGCAAACGCATCTGCCTGATATTCGTATCTTCTGGAGAGATTATTCACAAAAAGTGCCAGTATTATGGAAATAGGTGTATACAAGAGCATGAAAAACACCAGCCCTGCATACACACTCACTTTCTGCATGCCAAAGGCCTCGAAGAGCGGTGGGTGAGTAATAAAAAAGGACATGATATACAAAAGCACCCCTGTCTTGAAAACACCCAGAAGCATATTCTTCAATATATGCTTCAACTTGAAGTGCCCCACTTCGTGGGCCAAAACCGAAACCAGTTCGTCCGGATCGTGGTTTTCTATCAAGGTGTCAAAAAGGGCAATGCGCTTCTTTTTACCAAAACCGGTAAAAAAGGCATTGGACTTTGTGGAACGTTTGGAGCCGTCCATGACGAATATCCCGCTCAAATCGAACCCCATTTTTTCTGCATACTCCATGATCTTTGTCTTCAATTCCCCCTCTTCCAAGGGGGTAAATCTATTGAACAGGGGCAGTATCCAGGTGGGAGCAACATATTGCAATACAAGCATAATCAGGAGTATAAACATCCAGGCATAAAACCATCCCCAATCCGTATAATTCTGGAAGAAGAGCAAAAAGCCGGCCAAAACAGGGCCGCCTATCAATAGCATCAATAGCAGTTCTTTTAATTTGTCGCTTAGATACGTACGCAGAGTCATCTTGTTAAAGCCGAACCTTTCTTCCAGTACAAAGGTGCGGTACAGGTCAAACGGCTCGCCGATAACCCCTTGTGCGAAAGTCAATACTGCGAAAAACAACATACCGGTCCACAGATTGGATAGTCCCAGGCTCCGCACCAGGGAATCCAGCCACGGGAAGCCGCCCAAAAGGATAAATCCCAGCACAATAGCCAGATTGACACTCGAGGATATCAAGTTTAATTTCGTGGAGTCCCTGGTATATTCCTGGGAGGTTTTATACTTGTTTTCATCAAATGTATCCCGGAACTCTTCCGGGAGTTCGGGGTCCAACGCCCTGATATTCAAGAGTTGTCCAACTCCTTCCAGCATATAGACCGCTATCAGGGAAAAGATAATAATCGCGAGGTAAATATTCATAAAAATGTCATCCTTTAGCAAGATTTTCTTCCACGGAGAATTACAAGATTTTCTTCAGCAAGGCAAGGGAATAGAAGGCCTAAATTACCAGGTAAACCGCAAGGCCTCCATAAAGGATGTTATCGAATCCCTGGGCCCCCCGCACACAGAAATAGAAAGAATCCTTGTTAACGGCATGGTGCGTGATTTCACCCATATCCTGAGACCCGGGGATATTGTAGAAGTTCATCCCCATACTCCCCCTGTTGACATTGCCGGGGATTCGGAGCTGAAGCCGGGAATCAAGGACAAAACCAGATTCATAGTAGACGTGAACGTGGGGAAAATGGCCAAGCTTTTGCGCATGTTGGGATACGACGCTGCTTATAATCCAAACTGGAGCGACAGGGAAATCGCCGATCTTGCACAAAGGGAAAACAGGATTGTTCTGACCAAGGACAGGGGACTCTTGAAACGAAGCAAAATCGCATGGGGGCGTCTATTAAGAAGTAGCACACCTCAAGAGCAGTTCCGGGAAACTGCCTCCTTTTTCGGACTTTCCCGCCAGGAGAATCCGTTTTCCAGGTGTCTTTGCTGCAACACCGAGCTTGAACCTGTAAAAAAGTCCGAAATCCTCCACCTTTTAGAACCCAAGACCAAAATGTATTTTCAAAGCTTCTACCGCTGCCCCTCCTGCAGAAGGATATACTGGCAGGGATCACACCATAAAAGAATGCAGGCTTGGCTTTCAATGTTGGATAAACAGACATGACAACAGTTACCCGGAAATCCCGTTGCATCCACTCACTGCTTCACAGCTCCAAGTACACGGCTAAAGGATTCCCGGATACGGTATCATTGAATACCAAGCAAGACGCGCCTGCAAAAAGTCTTTTGCAGGCAGTTTTATAGTTTTAGAGTGTTACGGTTTTACGAAAAATCAAAGACTTATAACTGGCATGTTTCAAAATCTGATAATTAAAGCTACTTTTTGCAGTGGCATCAAGCAAGTTGACCGGGATCTAAACCGGGAAATAGTGTGGGATTGGATTGAAGATACAGGAAAGGATACCGTGAATACAAGGCTTTATTGTCACTTGTCTGTGTAGCGGATCAGGCATTCCACTCTGTCCCTACCTTTTACCTTGGCGTTGTACAAGGCTTTGTCCACTCTACCCAACAAGGAATCCAGAGACTCGGAAGGATGATACTCCGTAACCCCGATAGAGACCCTTAAAACAGTCCCCCTGGGCAAACTGGGAAAGGCCATCTTCTTGGCATGCTCCCGTATCCTTTCTGCAACAACCATCGCCTGCTTCAAATCCGTATGCGGCAATAGAACAAAGAATTCCTCCCCCCCGTACCTGGCTAAAAAATCAATCTCCCTTAATTCATTTTGCAAGTACCCGGCAAAAGTTTTTAAAACGCTATCTCCTGCCAGATGGCCGTATGTATCGTTTATATCCTTGAAATAATCCACATCCACCAAGCAAACGGTAAATATGGTACGCTGCCTGTCACCTCTTTTCTTTTCCTCATCCAGCACCTGAAACATGCGCCTTCTATTGTATAGGTTGGTCAATTCATCTATACCTGCCAGATCTTCTATAGTATCCAGGGCCTCTTGAAGATCGGAGTTGGATTTGGCCAAACTGGCCCTCAACTTGCTTATGTATCCACCGAATACTGCCATCCAGAAAAGTGCTATCCCGAGTACAACAAACCTCAACAAGTCCAGACTCAGATCGAAGCGTTCCGGATGCAATCTGTACAACAAAATCAGCATCACTAAATAATAGATCAAAACCAAAAAAGACAGGCTTATGAATTGACCTATCCTCAACCTGAAAATACCGAACATGAAAGTGACAAAGTACAGCATCGATATTACGCCCCTTCCATCCTTACTAAAATAATAACTGCAAATTATAATAAGTAATGTAGGAAACACGATCTGGGGTATAGTCAGGCTGGGATCGGAAAAGTACTTATTCCGACCGGTGATAAACAGAAAAAATAGTACTGCATTAAACAAAAAACTAGCTGAGATAATCCCAACAAGGCCCTTTACGGAGATCAACAAAAAGCCCGCCAGGAAACAGTAATACATAACTCCCAAAAACAACACATAACTACACAGTGCCATTAAAAAACGCCTGAGGCGCAGGGCCTGATTATTTGTATAATCATACAAGGAAAAAAGAGACATATAATTACCTTATCATCAAGTTGTATCACACAGTTCACGGATTCAACATTCAATATCCGCAGCAGCAGAATCCAATCTCAACCGTATTTTGAAGGACAATTGAGATGGTTTCACTATCTTGAACCCGGAAACCGGCAACTTGAAGCTGAAAATCCCGGTTGCATAGAGACTTGCCAAAGGAAAAATTCTTATAGCAGCTTATATATTATTTAGCAATACAGACCAAGACAAGATTGCACAAATCAACCTTCATAGTCCGCGATAAAAGGACTCAGGATACTCTAGAGATGTGAAAATCGTTCCATTCGGCTACCTATTTGATATTTCCTGTATTTACAAAAAAAACAAACAGAATCTGGATTATTGGCATTAATCTATTGACAGAAACCCGGACTTCTATATAGAGTGTATTAAAATTTAATTAATCTGAATATATTGGTTAGCAACAAGACCATCTAACAAATTTATAAACCCTGTTTATAAATGTAAATATTATTGTACTTTATAAACCGAATGGACGGTTAACAAATATCATCAATACCCGAGTGTAGATACAATTTCCCTATCTTATACTAACTAGAGAGTTCGAAGTTTTCAAGTCAAAACAATATATTATATTGCAAGGGAACAAGTGCACTCAAGGGTAATATAAGACACGTAATTCCAGAGACTTGCCTTAGAACCATTAACTGTCAAGATACTAATTATATGGAGGATAAATATGAGTAAAACAATGGAATGGCCCACACCTTATTGGCCAGAAGGCGTACCCCGGGAAATATCCGGATACGACAAACCAGTTTATTCCCTGCTGGATGAAACTGCTCAGCAATTCCCAAATTACACTTATACCATTTTTAACGGTGCGAAAAGGACCTTTTCCCAGGTAAAAAACGCAGCAGACAAAATTGCCAACTTCCTTTATTCCCAAGGGATAAAAAAAGGCGACCGAGTAGCCATCTTTCTTCCCAATATCCCACATTATCCGGAAATATACTTTGGAATAATCAAGGCGGGAGCTATCTGCGTAACCTGTAACCCCTTGTACACTGCCAGCGAATTAAATTATCAACTCAACGACTCCGGGGCTAAACTAGTCTTTTGCATGGACCATCATCAATTTTATCCTACTGCTGTAGAAGCGATAAAAGAAACTGATGTGGAAACTACAGTTATCTGCAATGTAAAATCTTATTTGCCAAAAATAAAGGGATTAATGGGCTCGTTAATGGGCAAGATTCCTCAAGCGGAAAAACACGAACCGGGTCACCTGTTTTATGATGATATTTTGAAATCCTATAGCACCACACCCCCAAAAGTAGACATAGATCCAAGCAAAGACTTGGCATTGATAATCTATACTGGGGGAACAACAGGCCTGCCCAAAGGGGCTGCTCTGGTACACAGCAATTTGGTCTCCAATGTAATAGCCATGGAAGAATGGACCCGGATTCCCCATGAACCTGGTGGTGAGCCTGAAAAACCCAGAAAGGGATTCCATTGTTTTCTGGGTGTGCTCCCGTTTTATCACAGCTTTGGCATGACTACATGCATGTTGGGCGCTTGCAGTTCCGCCAGCCGACTTATATGCGTGCCTGATCCCAGGGCGGGGAATCCGCCTTTTACAGAAGTATTAAAATTAGTGAATGATTTCAGGCCTACTATGTTGATAGCTGTACCCACTATATTTTCTGCTTTTGTCAATCATTCTAAACTAGACAAATTCGACCTTAGTTCCATACTGGCCTGCTGTTCAGGTGGTGCTCCCATGCCGGTAGAATTGGCCAAAAACTTCGAGGAAAAGACAGGTTCCATAATTTTTGAAGGTTACGGATTAAGCGAGACCTCCCCGATAGTATGTGCCAATCCAAGCTTCAAGGAAAAAAGGAAATTCGGGTCAGTGGGCTTTCCGGTACCTAGTACCAATGTCAAAATCCTGGACATAGAGACAGGTAGTCAAGAACTACCGCAGGGAGAGGACGGAGAAATTGCAGTAAGCGGGCCTCAGGTAATGCAGGGATACTGGAGGAGACCGCAAGCCGATGCGGAAGTCATGCGGGACATAGACGGTGAAAAGTACTTCTTGACCGGCGATATCGGCCATATCGATGAAAACGGATATATACTCATAACCGACCGCAAAAAGGACGTTATTCTGGTGGGCGGATTTAATTGTTATCCCAGGGAAGTGGAAGAAATCCTGTTCCAGCATCCGAAGGTGGCTCAGGCAGCTGTCATCGGAGTGCCGGACTCCAAGAGCGGAGAGAGTGTGAAGGCCTTTGTACAGTTGAAGGAAGGAGAAGATGCGACTGAACAGGAGATCCTGGATTTTTGCAAGGAAAGGCTGGCAGGATATAAAAGGCCCAGAAGTCTTGAATTCAGGGACGAACTCCCTGTATCAGCAGTTGGCAAGGTCCTGAGGCGGAAATTGAAAGAAGAAGAAACTGAACAAAAGGCAAACTAGCCCCAAAAGCAAATAACTGGCCTGCCCTAATCCGTGACCATGGATTCGGCAGGCCTTTTACTTTGACTTCCCGGGACAGGAAAATTTGACCTTGATTTGCAGTAAAAGGGTGAAAACCTTAACCCATCGGGGGTTAAGAATTTGCGAACCACCGCTAATTCACCCTTTCATAGCTGCCAATCTCTTCTGTGCAGGTGCGTATTCCGGATTGATCTTCAATGCCAGATTCAGAAACTCACTGGACTTATCTTTTTCATCATTCAACAAAAAGATAACTCCGATATTGTAGGCAACAACTTCACTATTCTGGTAAAAATCATTATTGATACTCATGGCCTTTTTGATTGATGAAGCGGCCATTTGGTAATCCTTGTTTTCAAGATAGGCCATGGACATATTGTAGTAAATATTTTCATCATCAGGTGCATAATTCAAGGCCCTTAAATATTCCTGAATCGCTTCCTTGGGTCTTTTTTGCTTTCTAAGTGCGATGCCAAGCCGATTGAAAGTCTTTACATCGCTCTTGCTTAGGGAATTACCCCGGGAATTGATTGCAGACCTGAAATATTGCTCAGCCTTTTCCGGATCGTATTCCAAGACTTTTTCCGCTATTTCCAAGGCCATACTGCTGACTTTATCCTTGGCATCCTTTTTCGTGAATTTTAGGGCATCCTGAAAATACTTGTCCGCTTCCTCATTGTTCCCGGAATCCAGTTCCAGTTCACCAATATTCACCTTTCTTTCTACATTCAGGGGACTCAACTTGTCCAGCTTTTTCAACTGGTCCTTTTGCTCTCCTTTGCTTCCTTTTTCCTTATAAAATTCATGCAATTTTTTTATAGGCTCTAAATACATTTTTTCACTTTGATGGGCATTTTCATAAGCCTCTACAGCTTTATCGCTATCTCCCAACGCCTTGTAAGCGTCCCCTTGCAACATTAAAGCGGCCGGACTATTGGACTTAATTTCAAGTATCTCATTAGACAACTGCAGTGCCTCCTGATATTGCTCATTTGCAATATAATCCTTGGCTTGACCTATCAATTTGGATAATTTTCCCGGAGGGTTAATCGTATTGGCTACCTTTTCGATCACAGTGTTCATGCTAAGGGGCTTGGTAATAAAGTTGTCAGACCCCAACTCGTGCAAATAGATCAGCACGCTTTGGTCCACTTCTTCTGTTAACACGATTATACTTATATTATCGAAGTACTGCTTCAAGAACTTGATAAACTCGTTGCTACTTGTTCTGTTTATCTCCCTCTCTATAAACAATATTACCTGTTGCCCGCTTTTATACTTTCGCTTTAATTCATTATAAATCGTATTTGATTCATCTGAAGCAAGAATGCATTCCCGGGTCACAGAGAGCTGTTTATACATAACATTCTGAAACAAATTGATAAAATTATGATCATCTGAATAAACAATAAAAAAACCTTTTTCCTGGACAAACTTCCTGAGAACACTTTCCATTTGTGTACTTTGCAAATTTTTCTTGATAGTTACCGCCATTTTACTCTCCTTTTCTCTCCCTGTCTCCTTTTTTCTCCCTGAGTTTAAACCACTCTAGTTTGTAAATATATCTTAAAACCATTTACTTTGTCCAATAGAAGTTGTAATCAATTCCACGACAATATTTCCGCAGACAGGCACAAAAACATAATAGGCTGCAAATATACGTAAAAAATAAATCCCCCGGGATCAAAGAATGCTTTTACGACTTATCACTAGTGGATAATTGTAAACAGGGAAAGGACAAATCCAAATATTGCCAGGATGGAACAGCTTGCTTGATCTAAAAATAGTAAATAAATATGGGCTCATTGTGCCTGGTTTTCTCCGGGACAAGGACCTGGTCCGCCATTTGACCCTTCAGGGGGAAATTGCAGGAAATAAACACGGTGTCAGGCCCTGCCTCGTTTTGCAGCTTTATTGTCAACTCCTCCATAACATCCGGAAAGAGGTAGCAAAATATGATATCGAATTCCGCTAAACTTTTATCCAAAAAATCCCTTCTTTTTATCCTGATTTTTTTATCCCTGCAACAGAATATCTTGGCCAACATGTAGGCAAACGGGTTTATCTCGTATCCCAGTGCTTTTACATTGAAATGTTTCCTTATTTTGCGAAGGACCCGTCCATCTCCGCATCCGAGATCCACCACCGAACTCCCATGATCCACCGGGATGTATTGCAAAAAGGTCTCTATCCTTATATTGGGAGTTGTTACAAACAATGCCCCCCTGGTTATCCTTATTACCCATGCAGTACAAAACACATAAAGCATCTTTAACAAAAACAAGACTGTTATAATTCCCAATATTGCCACAAAGCAAATATTCATACCTTATTAGCCCCTCTATCTACCTCTAAAACCCTGAACCGTGAACTTGGAACTACTGGACTATTGGCATCACTCCAAACTGTATCGAAAACCCCGCCATTTATTGCCAAAAAGAAATAATTAATGTAATATAATAAAAAAATAATATTTATCTCATTAAACAAGCACAGCCTGTATTTTAACTGCAAAAATCATATAGTAGTCAATCAATCCTCCAAGGTCAATTTATGCTGGCTGGAATCGTCTGTGAACAAGGATTACGCGAATCCATGGAAGATACGTATTATCTGGATACCAACTTCGCAGGTCAAGGTTGGATATTCGGCGGTGTATTCGACGGACACAGGGGGAAGTTTGCAGCCCAGGAAGCCGCTCACCGCCTCCCCCAAGTATTCCTTGAACAGTTGGGTTGCTACAAGAATCCCATGCAAGCATTCTCGGTTGCTTATTCAGATGTTGCAGATGACTTAAGATCCTGTTATTCCGGTACTACTGCCACTACATTTTTAATTCGGGATCAAACAATATATTTAAGCCATGTAGGTGATTCCAGGGCCTTAACAATTGATAAACAGGATTTTTCTCAACTAAGTTCAGACCACCGCCTGGAAAATCATGATGAGAGGACCAGGATTGAACAGTGCGGGGCTCAAATATTTTATCCATATATTTATCAAGACGGCCAGGGTATCATGTTAACCAGAACTCTGGGGGACTGTGACTTCAAAGACCTGGGAGTAATAGATACTCCATCCCAAAGTGAGCATGCAATCACGCAACAAGATAAAACAATGCTATTAGCCACTGACGGACTGTTCGACGCTTTATCCAATAGAGAGATCTTTCAATTAACAAGAAACAACCATGACCCGCAGAAAATTGCAGATTCCCTCCTGGAGGAAGCCATGCTGAACAGGATGTCTCCGGACAATATTACAATCTTGTCCATAAATCTGCAAGAAATCGCCAATTTGAGCAGTTAATACCAAAATGGCAACAATACTTGCAACAGCATATCAATCCAAGCTAAACACAAGAGAAAACACCCATGAATACTAATTCTTCAGAACAATTATTTTCCAACTATTTGCAAAAGATGCAAACACTAAAGAAAAAAAATGTTGTAAGGCAAGTGCTTGCACAGGAATTACTCCAGGAAATGATTAAGTCCAACCGGGACAAGATTAACGAGTACCCCCTGCTGGAGACACAACAAAACTCCATAGTGAAATTCTTGACACACTGGGGAGCAGGATATCCGGAACACGAGCCCATACTGAAGTTGTTGGAAAATTTTATCAACTCCCTGAATAAATACGAAAAAAAACTTTATTTCAATGAAAGGGATAATGAATACCAAACTCTGCAATCCACTATAAAGAACCTGGAAATCTTGCTGATCAAATGCGTGCAAATGGTCATATACACTCAAGCCCTGATCCTGGACAACTTCAGCGAGATTCTTATCGAATATTTCGGGGAAGCCGCCCAATCCAGCCTGGACGAGCTTCTGGAAAAAATGGAATTGGACGAGAACTTCTGGAAAGAAGTTTATAAATTCTTTATCCAGGATTTTACAAACCAAACTTATTATCAAATAGCCCAAAACGATATTTCCATATCCAAGAATAGCTCCAGATTGCAGTTATTCCTTCCTTTTGACGCAATATTCTCCTACCTGGACCAACCTAATGAAAAAGTTGAAAAAACAAGGGTACAAAGCATGTTCGATTCCATCGAGCAGGACGAACACGCAAAGCAAAACGCGGAAATGGTATCCAGGTATTTGAACCAGCTAATAGAATCCGGGGATCAAATCCTGGAGACATCTAATCTCAACCTGTTAAGCAGAATAATATCCCTGGATCCTGCGGGAGCATCCTGCAACAAGGCTTATTCACACTTCTATCTCCGGAAAAACAATGACTCCCTTGATCAAAATGCTGACAATCAGGATCAAGAAGCCATCAGCAAGGAATATGCAGATCTGGTGTTCAAGCAGGTACAAATCATGGCCTACAGTATAAGCCTGACCTTAAAGATTGTGAAACACGACTTCTCCAAGGCTTTGTTCGACATCCAGGAAAAAAGGCAATCCAGGGCCCTGTCTTTATTGGGATCATTTCACCTGAATGAAATCGCAAATTCTCTGGAATACCTCCTGGAATGCCAATTAGTAACTATACTGCATCAACATGCAGAAGAAGACGCAAAAAAAATATCCATTCAATCCAGTAAAACCCCCCGGGTACCGCAACAAATGGCAGAATCCCTTAAGGGACTAGGATTAAGTAAGATCGGCCTGAACAAGCTTCTGGAAAAGGATCCGGACAGAGAAGCCTATTACCTGTTCCAACCCAAAACTCCAAAAGAGCTCCAAGCCCTACTTCGCACCCTTCAATGCGAAAAAACACTTGCCGAAGAGATCTTTAAGCATTGGAAACATTCTGAAATCAAGACTGTTATTATTGTAAGCATAGACTTGGAAATGCTCTCCAAAACCACATCGAACACCACCAAGAAACTGGCCCAACTTTTGAACAGATTTGGCATAAAATCCGCGGGGTCTTAAATAACCGGGGATGAAGTGCAGGTGAATCATGGAACAGGTAAGCGCTTGCAATCCTTCTATTCGCCCAACTGCTTTTTCCTCCGATAGACCGTACCTTGGAATGAAGCGCACAACTCGTTGCTTTCATCCCAGATAGCCACATAATATGTAGCCAATTTGAAATTGCGGGCTATCTCTTTTGCCTCTGCGATCAATGTGCCTTTTTCAACAGCCTTGTGGTAGGCAATGGAAACATTAATCGACACTGCGGAGCTGCCATGAGAGTTGGATGCCGCTGCAAATGCAAAGTCGGCCAGGGAAAAAACAAGTCCTCCGTGGGCTATACCTTCTCCGTTGGTATGTTCTTTCTGGAGCTCCATCCAGGCCCTGGCATAGCCCTCATCCAGTGAGACTATCCGCATGCCGAGACTTTTTGCAAACAAATCATTGCTATTGAAAAAATCCTGCATCTGTTTAAGATCCATAATCGCTCCCGAGTTTGTCCAACCTGATGAATAAAAGGACTGTCTAGATTTGGTACCACCTATGCTCCTTGTACTTGGGACCTAATAACAGCATGTTGTTCGGGAGTATAGTTTGGATTTTTTCCGTGGTGCTCCCGAAAAAGAAATCCTTTACTATCCCGTGACCGAAGATGCCCATAACTACCAGGGAATCATGGGGCACTGCGAAGAGGTTGACACTTAAATCCCCTTTTTCAAAAAAGTGCCAGCGATTTACGGTTGTTTGAAATGCCTCCCACAAGTTCCTCTGTTTGATAATCTCTTCGTAATGATTACGGGACTTGCCATTTTCTGCCTGGGTGAACATATACAGGGGCAAACCGCTTATCTGGGAGAGCCTTATACCCAATTGCAGGGCCTTTACTCCATTTATCGATCCCCCGAACATTACAGTCATGCTGTTCCACTTCTTGAATGCCTGACTGGGAATAAGCATGGGAAAAGAAGCGGAAAGCAAAAGATTGCGCACTTTGGAACCTATATGCCCCAATCCGATCTTGGAGGACAGATCGCTGACAACCCTGGGAGAGGACATGAAATCAAAGTCGGTCCCAAGATCCGCCAAGTTCGAGGCAGAATACTCCGAAGACCTGTACAACTCGTAATCTATATCCTGACCTTCAAGGCATTCCCGGATATGTATATCCCGGGTCTTCGGATCCTTGAGATAAGAAGAGTCCAGATCCACTTGTACTGGACGTCCGCGGAAATACATTAAAAGCTTCTTTGTTTCCGGGAGATAGATTACAAGCCTAACACCCAGTACACTGCAAAAATAAATCGATTGCAAGAGATTTTCCCTGCCAAAAGGAGTATTCCTGTAAATATGCAAAAGTTCGTTACGCATAACAAAAGACCTAATATTTAATATTATCTAAAAATTCTCGCAAAAACAGCAAATTTAATACCAAGCAACTGATATTAGCTCGCAAGCAAATTATTGAGAAAGAATAATAATAACCAGATTATGGGATGTTAGCAATAGTATGACCACATATTCCCGGAACAAATTTCTGCTTGGCCCCAATTCGGTATTTAAGCTTAAATTCAATATATTAAATACTTTTGTCCCCAAGATCAAGAATGTTCATAACGTCATGCACGGCTATTTTACCCTTGCCGCCACGATATAGACAGGGTCACTGACCCGGAGGTAGCCGTACCACCTGTCGTCTTGCGGACGCCACCAATTGCGGTAAGTTACTGTTTCCAGGCCGGTAAACCCGGAATCACGGATAAATAGCTCCTGGACCAGGCCCATGCGCTCGTATTCGTACAGATAAGGCCATATATCCATCACCTTGGGAGGGAACCAGCGGTTGGAGAGTCCGATAAGTACCACTCCACCGGATTTAAGAATCCTGCGTATTTCCGAGACAACCGTTTGGGGGCGAATCAGGTATTCCAGGGACAGGCTGCATACGACTGCATCGAAGGAACCGGTCTCAAAAGGAAGTTCGGGTTTTATATTAAGATCATGCAACAAGTAGTCCGATAATACGGGATTGGCTCGCAATTCCTGTTCATTCAGCCCCAGTCCGGTTACCTGCATGTCCAGGTCCCGGGGCATATGGGACTGCAAGCTGCTCATCAGATCCAGCACCTTCATCCCCGAGCCCAAGTGTCTTGCATATTCATTTTGCAGGTTCTCGCTGGCCTGGGAATCGATATGCCCCACCATCCTGGGTTTTGAATAAAAATTGCCATCATCCTCTTCGTTGGGTCTTCCCAAGGGCTCCTTCAATTGAAAATCGGTCTCAACTCCCGGGTATCTAACCTGCATCCCCGGGCCCAGGTTGGCGATGTCCTGGAGCCATACATTGCAACTGCCTCCCACGTCGCTATCCTTGACTGCAAAGTTGTGCACATACACGGAAAGCCTGAAAGGATACCGGGACAAGGGATGATTCAAATCCGCCAAGAAAGCTTCGGGATTTACTTCAATTGCCCGGAAAGGAAAATAGTTACTAGGATAAATCCCGGTCAGGCCGGTCAAGCATCCTTTGGGATAAAACCTGCCCAAACCGGGATTAAAATCGACTTGTGCCTTTCTCTTGGGACAAAACCTCTCCCGGTGCAAATCCAAGATACTGTTTTCACTGTACTTGGGTAAGGCCTCTCCTGGTGCGTAATCCATGCTCGCAACACCACCCGTTTCCAGCCCCTGGATCCTATCTTCCATGCCGGGAGGAAAAACATCCCTCCATATATTCACCTTTCTAGCCAGATAGCGCTCTTTGTGGGTAGCAAACTCGCTATTCCAATCCAATTCAAATTCCAGAGTGGCAAAACAGTCCCTGTCTATTCCTGTCATAATTATTCTCCTGTAATGCGTACAGCCTACTGTTGGTTGTAATAACTGCAATCCGCTTCAATCAGAAGATTTGGATTCGTCCACAGCTACCAAGGTTACTCCCAGTTCTTTTTCCAGTTCCTGCAACCTCTCCAGTTCCCCGCTGGAAAGATTGGAGTGATCCAGGGAATGGGAAGAAAAAGCCAGGACATACCTTCCCAGCTCCTTTTCCAGGGATTGAACTCTTGATACATTTTCGGGTTTCATGGACTGAGCTATACTGTATAACATGCTTACCTCCTTATCCAATTGCAGGTTTTTGATAATAAAATAATAAGGACTAAAGGCACGGAGGTAAACAAGAGTTCCAGGACAGGTAATTGGTAGGTTAATCCTCCCGTTCTGACAGGGAGTTCAAATAGGTAAACAAGCTGTCTCCCTTGTTTTTCAGGCCGAATTTACTGCGCAGATTCCTGCGGTGGAATTGTACTGCGTGCTCACTGCACTGCAGGGTTTCCGCGATTTCCTTGCTGCTCAAGCCCTGTCGGATCAGGGAAGCCACCTTGATTTCCTGCGGGGTGAGAGAAGAATGATGCTGGTTAAGATTGCGGATAAAAGGAGATACAATATCTTGAAGTCCTTGTTCTATATACTGCAGCAACTTTTGCTGTCTCTGCTCCAAGGGTGTCTGGCCCAGTTCGCTGACAAAAGGCAACACTCCCTGCTGCACATTTTCGATAACATTGTCCTCCACTTCCTGCCTGTCCCGGTCTCTTTGCTTCAGCAAGGCCCTTAGGGCGGAATTGGCATCTTGCAATTCTTCCTCTGCCAACTTCAAAGGAGTGACATTCTCATGGCTTATCACCACACGCAATGGTCCGGGACCCTGCAATCTCTTGGCGCGCATATAGAACCAGCGTTTTTCGTTGGCTGAATGGCAGGCATAGTCATGAACGAATTCCTCCAATTCTCCGTTTATGACCGAACGTATCCCTTTTGCTATTTCGTGGGAATGCTCCGAGGATTCCCCACTGGCTTGCTCGCATACTGCCAGATAGTTAACCGGCAGGTCCTGGGCCGGGGGGTTGGAATTATTGGAGCGGGCAAATTCCTTCCAGGCCTTGTTTGTTTTGACTATCCAACCATTTTCATCCAATATGGCAATGTGCGCTGACAAGGAATCGAGTATGGTATCCGCAAGACCCTCGACCTGCTCACCACAAAGGGTTTCCCGGCAATTTCCTTTTTCCTGCACTCCTCGGTTTGAACAATCTTCCTGCATCATCCCTCCTTGTTTATTTTACGGATCGGGTTTTAGCCCTAACTAGTGCTTGAACGAAAACTCACCCATCTACATCAAAGCTTTAAGACTTTGAAATCCTCATGTATTAATATACACTGCGGTTTCAAAATTTCTCGCTACT
>Ga0207714_1000866_pt1 | contig 20443 bp, 13 predicted proteins | sample PonA232FremontCA_2_FD_187270 | JGI IMG/M metagenome (GOLD analysis project Ga0207714, IMG submission 187270) | Marine sediment microbial community from Fremont, CA, USA - Pond A23 Sediment 2 (SPAdes) | ecosystem: Environmental > Aquatic > Marine > Unclassified | place: USA: Fremont, California...
ATCATTGGTTAATTTTTCCACCAATCCGGTGCTATCGATCTGGTAAAGTCCACGGCTGCGTATGGAGATATAGACATTATCGGCGGAATCCACATGAAAGCCACATTTTTGATAAAGCTCTCGATTGTTGCCTATGGCTTGTTTCAGTTGTTCATTGTAGGGATAACGTTGTATCTTCCCTTGCTGATAATAGGCAAGTTCCAGGTTCATGGTCATAAACCAGATCCGGCCCCGATAATCTTCGTAAATTTCAAAGACAGTGTTGTCGGGCAAACCGTCTTCCACGTCAAAATTTTGAAAATCTTCCCCGTCAAATCTGGATACGCCCATATTGGTAGCAAACCAAATAAAGCCCTTGGAATCCTGAAAAACATGATACACCTCTGAGGAAGGCAACCCCTGGTTTACTCCATAGTGGCGGTAATTGGGGCTCTGGCAGTGGGCCCCGGAGGCAACCGCCATAAGCAAAAGAGAGATAAAAATCATCCGAATCGCCATAGGCACGCTCTATAGATAGACCAATATCATGAAAGGCAATGAGTAAAATTAGCAGATTTTAACCAATAAAAAAAGAAGCAGCCGATGAAGCTGCTTCTTTATAAGGGGGGTAAGCAATGATTTATTCTCCGTCAGAGAGTTTTTTGTACTTATTGTACCGGTACTTGGCGTCATCCTCGGCTTGTTTAAAGAGCACATCGGCTTGCTCGGGGAAGGATTTCTTCAGGGAGGTGTACCGCACCTCGCCGGCGAGGAAATCCTGGAATCCGCTCCAATCAGGCTCTTTAGAATCAAGCTGAAAGGGATTCTTGCCTTCTTTTTCCAGTTGCGGGTTATACCGGTAATTTTGCCAGAAACCTACACGAACGGCTTCTTTTTCTTCCTCCATGGATTTGTCCATTCCTCTTCTCAGGCCATGGGCAATACAAGGGGAATAAGCAATGATCACCGAGGGGCCCTCATGGGCTTCGGCCTCTCTGATGGCCTTGAAATACTGGTTATAGCTGGCACCCATAGCCACCTGGGCCACATAAACGTGGCCATAATTCATGGCCATCATACCCAGATCCTTCTTGCGGCTCTGCATGCCGGAAGCGGCAAATTTGGCCACAGCCCCGGCCGGGGTCGACTTAGAGGCCTGTCCACCGGTATTGGAATAGACTTCGGTATCGAGCACCAGAATGTTGACGTCTTCACCGGAAGCGATCACATGATCAAGGCCTCCGTAGCCAATGTCATAAGCCCAGCCATCGCCGCCGATGATCCAAACCGAGCGTTTGATCAGATAATCCTTCAGGGAAAGGATATCCTTGGCCAGGGGATGGTTTTCGTTTTCAAGGGCTTTGACGACTTTATCGGAAGCTTTGCGCGAGTTTTCGGCATCCTCCTTATTGTTGATCCATTCCTGGAAAGCCTCGCGGGTCTGTTGAGAGATGCCATCTTCGAGGGCGCCTTTCATTTTCTGGGCAATTCTGCTGCGCAGTTTATTCACCCCGACTGCCATGCCATAGCCATACTCGGCGTTGTCTTCAAAGAGCGAATTGGCCCAGGCGGGACCTCTTCCCTCGTTATTGGGCTTATAGGGGGTAGAGGGAGCTGAGCCACCATAAATGGAGGAGCAGCCTGTGGCATTGGCGATCATCATCCGGTCGCCAAAGAGTTGGGTGATGACTTTGATATAAGGTGTTTCACCGCACCCAGGGCATGCTCCGTGGAATTCAAACAGGGGCTCGGCAAACTGACTGTTTTTGACCGATTTGGTTTTGTCTACCACGTTTTCTTTGTATCCCACCTGCTCGTGCATATAATTCCACTTCTCGATCTGGTCCTGCTGGGTACTGAGGGGTACCATCTTGAGGGCTTTCTCCTTGGTCGGGCAAACTTCTACGCAAACCCCGCAACCGGTGCAGTCCAGAACACTGGTCTGTAGCCGGTAATGATAGTTCTTCAGGGGGCCTTTGCCTTTTAAGGTAGCCGTCCCTTCCGGGGCTTTTTCCACCTCTTCCTCGCTCATCAAAAAAGGCCGGATAACGGCGTGGGGACATACATATACACAATGGTTGCACTGAATACAGTTTTCAGGGATCCATTCCGGCACATTGACCGCAACACCACGTTTTTCATATTGAGTGGTGCCGGCAGGGAACGTACCATCTTCACGGCCGGCGAATGCACTGACCGGCAGCTGATCGCCCTTCTGGGCATGGATCGGCATGGCCACTTTCCGGACGAAATCGGGCAGATGCTGATCATTCTCTGCGGTTTCTTCATGAACCTCCAGGTTCTTCCATTGCTCAGGAATCTCGATCTTTTCTACCTCACCGCCCCGGTCAACGGCATTGCGGTTCATATTGACAATGTCCTCGCCTTTGCGACCAAAACTCTTGACAATGGCCTTTTTCATTTCCTCAACGGCCTGTTCATAAGGGATGACATTGGCCACTTTAAAGAAAGCCGACTGCATGATGGTATTGGTGCGGCCTCCAAGGCCTACCTCTTCGGCAATCTTGGTGGCGTTGATGATGTAAAAATTAACCTGTTTCTCGGCCAGTTGTTGCTTGATGCGGTTGGGCAGCTTCTGTTTGGTCTTTTCAGCATCCCAGATGCTGTTCAACAGGAATGTTCCGCCCTGCTTCATGCCATCAAGCATATCATATTTCTCCAGATAAGCCGGCACGTGGCAGGCTACGAAATCAGGATGGTTGACATAATAGGAAGAGCGAATGGGATCATCCCCAAAGCGCAGGTGAGAGACAGTAATACCTCCTGATTTCTTTGAATCATAAGCAAAATAACCCTGGGCATATTTATCGGTTGATTCACCAATGATCTTGATGGAGTTCTTGTTGGCTCCAACCGTTCCGTCGCCGCCGATGCCATAAAAGCGGCCCTCAAAGGTACCTTCCGGTACAACACTCACCTCGGGTTGAATGGGAAGCGATCGATAGGTTACATCATCTACAATGCTGATGGTGAAATTATTCTTCGGTTCCTTCTGTTTCAGGTTCTCAAAGACCGAAAGGATGTGGGAAGGCTGTGTGTCTTTGGAGCTTAGCCCATAGCGCCCACCTACGATCAGCGGAGCATCTTCCTTTTCATAGAACAAGTTGCGCACATCCAGATAAAGGGGCTCGCCCATGGCACCAGGTTCCTTGGTGCGATCGAGAACGGCAATGCGCTTTACCGTATCGGGCAGGGCCTGCATGAAATACTTTTCTGAGAAAGGCCGGTAAAGATGTACATTGAGCAATCCCACCGGTTCTCCCTGTTTATTCAAATGGTCGACAACCTCTTTGATGGCCTGGGTTACCGAACCCATGGCAACAATGACGTGCTCGGCCTTTTCATCCCCGTAAAAAGTAAAGGGATGATATTCACGACCGGTCAGTTTGGTCATTTCCTGCATGTAATGATCGACCACATCAGCAACCGGCTCATAATAAGGATTGGAAGCCTCGCGGGCCTGGAAGAAAATATCAGGATTCTGGGCCGTTCCCCGGGTTACCGGATGCTCAGGGCTGAGGGCGCTGTCGCGGAACTTTTGCAGCGCCTCATAATCGACCAGCGGAGCCAGTTGATCTTCCTGGAGATATTCCACTTTCTGTATTTCATGAGAATTCCTGAAACCATCAAAGAAATGGGTGAAAGGAATCCGTGTTTTAATAGAGGTCAAGTGTGCGACGGCAGCGATATCCATGATTTCCTGGATACTTCCGCTGGCCAGAAAACCAAAGCCGGTTTGGCGGGCAGCCATCACATCACTATGGTCCCCAAAAATCGAGAGGGCATGTGTTGCCACACTACGCGCACTCACATGAAAAACCCCCGGGAGCAACTCACCGGCGATCTTATACATATTGGGGATCATCAATAATAATCCTTGAGAAGCTGTAAAGGTGGAAGTGAGCGAACCGGCCTGCAATGAGCCATGCACTGCACCGGAGGCGCCCCCTTCGGATTGCAGTTCTGTTACCTCGACTTCATCTCCAAAAATGTTCTTCCTCCCATGAGAGGCCCATTCATCAATATACTCGGCCATGGGAGATGAAGGCGTAATGGGATAAATTGCAGCTACTTCACTGAACATATAAGCTACATGAGCCGCTGCATAATTCCCGTCACACGTTATAAAATTTTTCTTCTGTGCCATGTTAATTCCTCAAATTATTTAAACTACAAAGTGTATCATCCAACAAATTTATAATAAAAATTCCACCCTTCTTTAGCTGATGACGAAAATCAGGCTAACGGGGCACAATTCATTTTTATTCAAAATAATGCTCACCCCGGCAATGGCCGGAAATATAAAAACAAAGCGGGCCTCCCAAAAGGAAGCCCGCCCGAATCGGTGATTTATGTTATGCAACATGTTTTGTGCTATTCACTGTTCATAGAGATCAGGAATTCCTCATTGGTCTTTGTACGGGCAATTTTATCGCGCAAGAACTCCATGGCTTCCACCGAAGTCATATCGGTCAGGTAATTGCGCAGGATCCATACTTTGTTGAGAACTTCCTCATCCAGCAACAGCTCTTCGCGCCGGGTGCTCGACATGGTAATGTCGATCGAGGGGAATATACGCCGGTTTGAGAGGCGGCGGTCGAGCTGCAGTTCCATATTACCGGTGCCTTTAAATTCTTCAAAAATCACATCATCCATCTTGGAACCGGTTTCGGTCAGGGCCGTGGCAAGGATGGTCAGTGAACCGCCTTCTTCAATGTTCCGGGCGGCCCCAAAGAAACGTTTGGGTTTGTGCAGGGCATTGGCATCCACACCACCGGAGAGGATTTTTCCCGAGGCTGGTGAGATGGTATTAAAGGCCCGGGCCAAACGGGTAATCGAATCCAGCAGAATCACCACATCGTGGCCGCATTCGGTCATTTTTTTGGCTTTTTCCAGCACAATATTGGCCACCCGCACATGCCTTTCAGCCGGTTCATCGAAAGTGGAAGAAATCACTTCCCCTTTTACATTGCGGGCCATATCGGTCACTTCTTCGGGCCGCTCATCGATCAAAAGGACAATCATGTAGACCTCGGGATGATTGGCCGATATCGCATTGGCAATATCCTTGAGCAAGATGGTCTTACCGGTCTTCGGCTGGGAAACAATCAACCCCCTTTGGCCTTTGCCAATGGGCGAGAACATATCCACCATGCGGCAGGATAAGGGATCTTTGTTGGTATTGGTGGTCAGTTTGAATTTTTCCTCGGGAAACAGGGGGGTCAGATAATCAAAAGGAACTCGATCACGGATAAAATCGGGATTCCTGCCGTTGATCTTTTGAACTTTAATCAGGGGGAAATACTTTTCTCCTTCTTTGGGCGGGCGAATGGTCCCTTCGACGGTATCCCCCGTTTTCAAACCAAAAAGCTTGATTTGGGACTGAGATACGTAGATATCATCGGGGCTGTTCAGGTAGTTGTATTCGGCCGAACGCAGGAAACCATACCCATCGGGCATAATTTCAAGAACGCCGCTATTGGAAATGATGCCTTCGAATTCATACTGACTGCGGTCCTGCGTTTTTTTCTTTTTCTGTTGGGCAACGGCCTGTTGCTGCTCCTTTGCAGAAGAGTGCTCCTTTGTTTGCAACTCTTTTGTTGCGTTATCTTGCGTTGAAGTCTCTTTTGCCGGCTGATCTTTTTGCTGATGATCCTTATGCTGCTGATCAGTCTGCTGGGTATTTTTTTCCTGGTATGATTTCGATTGTTGCTGACTTTGCTGCTGATTCCTCTGATGGCGGTTTTTCCGGGAAGATTTTTTTTCTGTCCCCTGCGAGGTTTCCCCTTTTTCTGAGGCTTCTTTCTGGGAGGTCTGTTGCTCGGGTTCCAGCGTTTTCGTCTCAGTCTGGGGTTCTTCCTGATGGTTTCCTTTTTTGGAGGATCCCTTGGGGTTGGTTTCTTTCGATTGCTTGGAAGACTGGCGGGAAGTGTTTTTCTTGGAGGAAGTCTTGCGCTCGGGTTTGGAATCTTCCGTTGCGTTGATGGCCTGCTGATCTAAAATCTTGTAAATAAGATCCTGTTTTTTAAGCGAATCGGCCCGTTTAACATTCAACTCCTTTGCAATCTGCCGCAATTCAGAAACCAATTTCTTGTTCAGTTCGAGAATATCGTACATAATAAATGTAATTGTTGGAAATTAAGGTTATAAGAATAAATAAGTATCTGCGTAATAAAATTAGGGGAAAAGAAGATTACCTCGATTGGAAATCCGGTGCAATAATAAAGATTTCACAGGAAATACCAAAATAAAACAACAAAATCTTTGACTTTATTGTAGGTTAAAGGTAAAAAAAATTTTTTTAATGCAATCATTTCATTATTTTCACAGGGTAAAAGCAACAATTTTTTAACCCCTCAGTTCGTTTTCTGAAAGTGCTAAGGTAGGTTCATGAGACAGTTAAAGATCATCAAACAGGTCACCAACCGTGAAGCCTTATCGGTGGATAAGTATCTGCATGAAATCAGTAAGGAAGACTTACTGACGGCGGAGCAGGAAGTAGAGTTGGCGCGAAGGATACGCAAGAATGATGAGCAGGCGCTGGAAAAACTTATCCGCTCCAATTTGCGTTTTGTGGTCTCGGTGGCCAAGCAATACCAGAATCAGGGTTTAAGCTTACCGGATTTAATCAATGAAGGCAATCTGGGTCTAATTAAGGCAGCCCGGCGTTTCGATGAAACGCGGGGCTTCAAGTTTATATCCTATGCGGTATGGTGGATTCGCCAATCCATTCTGCAGGCCCTGGCCGAGCAGGCTCGTATTGTAAGGCTGCCGCTAAACAAGATCGGATCGATCAATAAAATTAACCGGGCCCTGGCAGAACTGGAGCAGCGGCATGAACGGGAACCCTCCATCAATGAAATCTCCAAGACCCTCGAGCTGGCCCCGGAAGAAATCAAGGAAGCCCTCAAAAATTCAACCAAACCCCTCTCCATGGATGCCCCGCTGAATGAAGAGGAAGAAGACAGCATGTACGACATCATGGAAAGCAGTGAGCACCCACCGCCCGATGAAAACCTGATCAATGAGTCGCTTAACCGGGAAATTGAACGGGCCCTCTCCTCCCTGACGGAAAGAGAAGCCAAAATCATCCGCCTTTACTATGGCCTGGGCAACAAACATCCCTTTACCCTGGAAGAAATCGGAGAAAAAATCAACCTGACCCGTGAAAGGGTTCGCCAAATCAAAGAAAAAGCCATTAAAAGACTAAAGCACACCACACGCAACAAAATCCTCAAATCCTACCTGGGATAAAAACATTTACCCAACCTGGTTGGTTTGCGCCCCATCTTTTTAGATTATTTTTGCACATCTTATAAACGGAGGCCGGCTGCCGAAATCTGTGGGGCTTTACATGATAGTAGAACAGCAGGTGAAATCCGCATAAAGACGCAGGTAAGGGTCAGAGGATGTGCAGGATCTAACCCCCAAAAACCGGCAGGCGCCCTCGATTAAATCAGATCACCCATGGAGTTATTCAATTTTCAGCTTCCATTGATCACCGGGGATATAACGGGCACGGGCGGCCAGATCAAGGAGCAACCTGGGGATTTTGTGGTCGAGGAGATCCCCGTCTATGAACCGGAAGGTCAGGGAGCGCATTTGTTCATTCACCTGACCAAAGAGGGCATCACGACCCGGGATGTACAAAAAGCCCTGGCCAGGCTGTTTCAGATCCCCCGGAAGGATGTCAATTATGCGGGGATCAAGGACAAACACGCCGTAGCCACTCAGTACTTCAGCGTATGGCTTCAAAAAGGCCAGGATAAAAACCGGGTCTACCAGCTGGAGCAGGACTTACCGGTAACGATCCACCAATTGGTTTTTCACCCCCGCAAGATCAAAAGCGGTCATTTGCTGGGCAATGCCTTCAGCATCCGCATCCGCCACATCGACATGCCCATATCTGAGGCCGCAGAACGCGCAGAAGAAATCGCCGGGATGATCCATCAAAAAGGCCTGCCCAATTTTTACGGCAACCAAAGATTTGGTCTGGAAGGCGACAACGCCCAAAAAGGTTTAGAAATCATTAAAGGACAGCGCAGAGAGAAAAATAAATGGCTGCGCCAATTCCTTATGTCGAGCTATCAGAGCTATTTATTCAATTATTACCTTTACCGGCGGATTGAAGAAGGCCTGTACGAAACCATCCTCAAGGGCGATGTGGCAAAGAAGCATGCCACCGGGGGCATCTTCGTGGTGGAAGATCAACCGGCCGATCAAAAGCGCATGACCAATCAGGAGATCTGTTACACCGGTCCGATGTACGGAAAAAAAATGACCCCTGCCCAGTGGGAATCGGCTGCCCTGGAAGAAAAAGTCCTGGATGAACAGCATATGGACCTGCAAACATTACGAGAAGCCCGGCTAACCGGAACCCGAAGGCAGGGGGTTTTGTTGCCGCGAATCACCATTGAACCAGAACAACAAAGCCTGCGGTTAAACTTTACCCTGCCCAAAGGCGCTTTTGCCACCATGGTGGTGCGGGAATTCACCAAAAATTTCTGAAACAAACAGGATTTTCACTATTTTTGTCTCCAAACACCGCAAGCAAAAACAATAAATTTATGGACCTTCCATGATAACTTAACACAAAAAGACCTGTTTATCATGGAAGGTCCATATGACCAATTAATTAGATAAAAAAAAGAACCGTATGAAACATCTGGTTGCCCCTTCCATGTTATCGGCTGATTTTGCCAATCTCCAGGGTGATATTGAAATGGTCAACCACAGCGAGGCAGACTGGTTTCACCTGGATGTGATGGACGGGATGTTCGTGCCGAACATTTCATTCGGCCTTCCGGTGGTCAAGGCCATCGACCGCCATGCCCGCAAACCCCTCGACGTTCACCTGATGATCAATGATCCCGACCGATACCTGGAGGATTTCTACCACGCCGGAGCCGACCTGCTGACCGTGCATTTGGAAGCCTGTCAGCATTTGCATCGAAGCATCCAAAAGATTCATTCGCTGGGAATCAAAGCAGGTGTCTCTCTCAACCCCCATACCCCGGCCAATACACTGGAAGCCATTATCCATGAAGTAGATCTGGTTTTGGTCATGTCAGTGAATCCAGGTTTTGGCGGGCAGCAATTCATTCCACAGAGCATCCAAAAGATTCACAAAATAAGCCAAATGATCCGGCAAACCAACTCCTCCGCCCTGATTGAAGTAGACGGCGGAGTTACCACTGAAAACGCCAGCGAATTGCTGGAGGCTGGCGCCAATGTCCTGGTAGCCGGGAGCTTCGTCTTCAAATCAGCGGACCCGCCTGCTACCATTCAAAACCTCAAGCAACTCCGCAAGACAGCCGGTTAGCCTGTGCCTTCAGGCCTTTAGACCAATCAAAGCAAAAAGGGTTCACCCATAAATGCCCGGAATAAAAGGCTTGCGACCATATAAAGAGGCCTGCTCCCGGTAAAGATGAATCCGGAAGCAGGCCTTTATAGAAGTACCACATCAACATAACCTGCAATAAGGCCATTAGGGCAGAACCCGGCAACCTGCCCCTCTATTCCCTGCCATCGACATAATCCTGCAAATATTGATAGGGTTTGGTAAGTTTCCCCTCCCGGGTAATGGTGGCGCGCTCGATGACACCTTTCTGATCATCCCCCAACAGATAGGGAAAAATTTCATCCAGCAGGGTCTGGCCAAAATCCCGGGAAGCATCCCGGGGCAATTCTCCGGGAAGATTGTCCACGGCCATGACGGTCACATGCGCTTGACTGCTGAAGGCCGGTTCTTCCTGACCGGTTTTTGGATTGTAATCATAAAACGGGTTGGCAATGGTGGAAGAGCGAAGGGTTGAAGCAATCGGACCTTCCACATCACAACTCACATCGGCCACTACCGAGATGTTAAAATCCGACTCCTGCATATCGCTAGGGGTGATAAAATGAGGCGATTTGGGGTCCCAGTAATGACAGGCTATGTAAAGGTCGGTTACTTTTTGATAAGGTTTAAAAGTCGACTCGTATTGATCGGGATGATGGAAGAAATGTTGCAGGTCAAAGGGTTTGTTTTGGCGGTGCTTTACATAACGGTCCGGGTCAAGCCGGGTAAGGACCGGCTCGTTGAATTCCTTTTCCAGAAATTCCCCGGGGGAGACCTCCCGGATATTAAGCGCTCGGAGGGTCTCCATAGCGCCCTGAGCTACGCGTCCACCGCCGGTGATGAGAATTTTTATGGGTGGAAGGTTCAAATTTTTTAGGCCGGCAAACATCTCCTGCATATCGTGGCAGTTGTGGGCAGGATCCAGCTCAAAACGCCCGTAGCGAAGGCCCGCTGCCCGCACACCGTTATAGGCTCCAACCATTCCGGCCCACCGTCCAAAGGCAATCAGGCGTCGGCCATGTTGATCGGTCAGATATTCATAGTCAATCAGGGTGATGTTGTTGCGCACGATGGCCTGAAGCATCTTGCGGTTGTGGGGTTGTTTCTTGCCGACATGGGCAAAGAACATATAGGTTTTTCCGGGCAAAAAGGTAGTGTAGTCGACCTCCTTAATGCCCAGCAGAACATCGCAATGGCTAAGGTCTTCCTGCATGTTGACCCCACGCTCCTGGTATTCCCGGTCTTCAAAGCCCCTGAGTGGGCTGGGCTGGACGCACAAATCGGTTTGAGGAAAGCGTTGACGAAAAGCAAGGGCCTGATCAGGACTCATTGGTACTCTGCGGTCAGGGGGATTTTTGGTCTCGCGCAAAATACCCACGCGTTTAATTTCGTTCATATGGGTTCGGTTTAGGGTTGTTTTGGGTAAATTTATATTTTTTCATTCAAAATGCCTACGCAGATAATATAATTTATACCTTTGCGTTGAAACAACGGGGCTGACATGGCATTGACGGTAGGATCAATCGGAATGGCAGCATGCCGAGCGTTGGGAATCCGGCTCGTAAATCTCAATTCCCGTCGCCTATAAATGGCAACGAAGACTACGCACTCGCTGCTTAATCACGCGAAAGCGGTTTAAGCTTCATCCCGACGACAAGAGGTCGCGGGACGAGTCGCCTCTCCGGCGGCGCTGACCAGCCGCGGCCGGGTCAAGAGGTGTCACCACAAAGTTGGTATAGCTCAGTCACCGCCCCGATGGCTGGGTGAAATTTAAGGGGCTAGGAAACGGCGAAGGTGGGTTCCGGACCATGTCGTTTCCGAAACCTGAACCAGGAACTAAGCATGTAGAGACCATTTCGGTTTCTTATCCGGACGCGGGTTCGATTCCCGCCAGCTCCACTACCCAAAATTTTCAACCACTTCCCACCAGGGGAGTGGTTTTTTTTAATCCCGCCCATGCGCTACATCCCGAAAAATCTCATTAACCAAAATGCTTGTCGCCCTGGAATTTGAGCCCTGGGGTGATAGATACAAAATATTAAACAACCATACAGTGGATGTTCTTACTTCATCTTTTTAAATACAACTGGTGAAAAATTTAATGCCGGTAACCTAAAGATGATATATGCTTTCTCGAGCACATCTATATATTTTTCAACTGTTTTTGGATTGGTTCCACAGAGCCGGGCCAGTTCATTATAGGATACTTCGCTGCCAATTTGAAGGGCCAATGCTTTAAGTATCTTTTCCAGCAATTCACTTCTTTGAATGTTTTCAAGGCGGAGCAAATCCTTATAAAGATAGCTCCCCGAAATAAGCCTGAGGAGTTTTTGCTCCTCTCCCGGATGGGTCACTATTTCAGGATAATAACCATAAATCAGGCGCAGAGGAAGCATGCTGTTTTCATGGTAAAAATCCTTTTCCTCTACCATTTCTGAAAAAGAAAAAGGAAACAACATGAATTCAGTTTTACGGCCCGTGAGGGGTTCACTTGTCCTGTTAGCAAGCTCAAAAGCCGATGACCTGGAAGCAATGACCTGCAGATCAGGCAATCGATCTACAATGACCTTTATGGTTAACCTATATCGGGTAGGTTTTGAGCTTCATCAACGATTGCATAACGATAACCGTAGGAAATAGGTTGTAGGCGTCTCGAAGAAGGATCACCAAGCAATTCCCTTACACCGATTCATCTCCGTTTAAATACAAGGTTTTCTCATATGGCACGCAATTCAAATGCTCCAAAAGAGTGGTTTTCCCAACCTGCCTTGCACCAAAAAGCAAAATTGCTTTAGCCGATCCCGTGTGATCACATATTTTTTGTTCAAGAAATCGCTTGATCATAGCCAACATGTTTTCACAAGGAATATAAGATAAAAATACTTCAATCCAAAATTATAATAATATATTTGTATTACGATCCAAAATTATTATGACTTATTATATAAAAATCAGCCTTGCTTTCAAACCCTCTTTTCTTAGCGTCACATGGATGGGGTCATATTCATTTGAGTAAAAAAATATTAAGAATTCCTAAATATTCGAATATTTTTGGCAGGGAAACTTTTTTTTAATTCGCATCTTATCTCCCTCAGTTATTGGCATCCTCATATTGAATGCCTGTATTTCCTTCGGTGATTTTAACCAAAAAAGGTAGAAGGCAATAGTTCTGTAGTTGAAAAAACGCGGGATACTGCTGATTTCTCTGAAATCGACATCAGCGAGAACATCCGGGCCAACATCAAACAGGCAGGCGATCACAGTTTGACCGTGAGAACCGATGCCAACCTTCATGATTACATCATCACCGAGGTCGGTGGCAATACCCTGAAAATTCAGGGAAAGGACCATTATCATTTAAAACCAACTGAAAAAATCCAGGTATACATCACTTTCGAAGAGAATGACGAAATAGAGGCCAGCTCCGCATCTGGGGTTTATTCCGATTCCAGGATTGAAGCCGGGGAAATGGAGATTGATGCATCCAGTGGCGCGGAAGTCGAACTTGAAATCAAAGCCGATGAGATCACCGGCGACTGTTCCAGCAGTGGATCCATCAGGCTGAAAGGCGAAACAAAGAAATGCCGTCTGGATGTGTCCAGTTCATGTTCTTTCTCAAGGGCATGCAGAATTTTCATTGATTCCCGGGAGAAAACCGGGTGATTTTTGCTTGAATGCCGGGCTGCCTGGTTGTATCGCCTGAAAAAACCAAAAGGGTTTCCAAAATCTTCAAGCAGGTATGCTTTACCCCCATGAGCCAGCATAACATCTGCCATATAATAACCAATGACATGACCGCTCATGGGAACGAGTTCCTTGATTTTACCGGCATTTTCATCGTAAAGGGATGAATTCCCGGCCATTTCTGTCAACAAATGATTGATCGAGTCGATGATTCCGGGACTGCGACCGACCAATCGACGGTATTTCTCGGCCCAGGCTGTCTGACTCATCGATCCGTTTCCGAAAAAATGTTCTCTCTTGTCGATCTGATCGGCCAGACCTTCCTTATAAACCTGATCGTAAAACCATAACAGGTCGTTATCACCGGGATTCACAACCGAATAGAATGATTCATAATGGTGGTGAAATTCATGGGCAAGGAAAGCTTCTGCAAAGGACATGTTTTGGGATAAAAAATACAGGTCGATCAGTATGGTCTCATATCCCCTTCCGTCAGGCCCAAATATGAGAAAGCCCACTTCAGGACCGGGATATCTTCCGGTGGCCTCTTCGGGCAGGTAGCAGGTCGTACGTAAAAGGGCCTTGCTAAATAAGACCTCCTCCCTTCTGAATTGCTCCATCCACGACTCCAGTGAATCAAGGCGGTCATTCAGGTGAACCATATGCTCGAGGTAGGATATATAAAAGCCTTCCTTTTTCAGCTCCCGGGCAAGTTTATCTTTTTCCGATGGCTTAAAGGCCAGTCGGTAATAACGTTTAAAAAACTTTTTGCTGAATTCGGTCTCAATGGCGCACTGATAAGCCGGAGTATGAAACAAAGCCTTCCACAGCTGACCCGGCGGTTCCTGATCCTGTCTGAACAAATGGGCAATCTCAAAAAAATATTCCATTCCGGAATAATCGATGGAGGCCTTCGGCTCAGAGGCCCGGATCGGGCTGGAAGTATATATCAGCCCCAAAAAAAAGATTAAAACAAGTCTTCTAATCATAATGGCGGTTTTAGACAATGACGACCCCGGTAACCCTTTTGCTGCACGAGCAGCTTATTATCATATTTGCCGCACCTGCCGCATTTTCCCGGTTAATCGGCGAATCCAAATGAGCCCTTGCATACCGGAGAAAAATACGGCCATCGGAAACCATTAAGAAATCAGATTTTCAGGATGCACACCGGAAATCGATCAAGATTTCTGAAAACTCCAAGACAACAGAAATTTGTACCTAAAATCAGGTATAACCCATCTGATTAAAATCCCGGAACAGGCCCTTCCGCTATCAGCTCTCGCACCATTCACAAGCCCCGGCAAAATAAAAAGGAAAAACTTTCAACTCCCGAATCCCTTCGTGCGAAATGCTGACAAATGTTCATCAAGCACAGCATAGTAGGAAGTCCTGCATTATCTACCCAATTTCCGGTATTGACGGGCTTTATAAGTTATTATAACTTACATTAAAATAAAACATTAAGATTAAGACCGGATCATGCTCTGATACAATCCAACGGGTTTAAAATCACCCATTTATATCAGATCCCGTCACCAGCCAATGGGGAGAAAATCATCACCAATGCCAGGGAGCTCATTTCTTAACCATACATTCATTTATTTAACCAAAAATTCAACACGTTATGAAAAAATTAATCAGTCTTTTTGCAGTAGTCATATTCATGACCGGCATCGTAGTAGCTCAAAATGAAGTTGAGTCCACAGTAAGTGGAAAAAAACATACCCAGACCATCAATCAAAAGGGAGATGATCAGAAGATCATCATGAACCAGTCTGGAGTAAACATGGGAAATACGGCCATCATTACCCAGGAGAATTATCAACAGGGATATCAGGAAGCTGAAGTCATCCAGGGCAATGAAAAGAATATGGCCAACATTTACATGAATATGAAACGAGGAAACAATGCGATAAATGATGCGTATGTCAAGCAAATAGGAACCCACAATGAAGCCATTCAAAATTTTAACGGCGTCAAACTATACGGGGACATCGACCAGGACGGTACAGGCAACTATTCCTGGCAGCAAATGGGAAACAATGGCCGGGGCAGCAATAACGCCCGTGGCACGATGAAGACCTCCGTTGATATTGAGGGTAATTACAACAAAACCTATCAGCAGATCATCGGAACGGCTACTGGTACGAACAAAGACAACAATGAGAGCACGATCCAGATCCAGGAATCCAGCCAAAACAAGGAAGTAAGAACTTATCAGAACGGCACATACAACACGGCCAACGTAAAGCTTAAAAATCATGCTTCAGAAAACAAACTTGTCTATGCCCGTCAACTGGGAAGAGAGAATACTTCAGACATCAAACTCAAAAACCATTCTTCAGAAAACAAGGATGTAAGGAGTTATCAGAACGGTGAGTTCAATAATTCCGAGATCATACTTACCAACAACTCTGATAATAACTATTATATAGGTTCCCGCCAGGAAGGCGATGACAACAGCACCTATGTAAAGCTGGACAACTCGGATTATAACTATGTGAATGTAGACCAAATGCTGGATGACAACACCACCAGCTTATGGTTTAACCAGGCAAATAAGAACACGGTGAATGTTTGGCAGGGCAGTGGTGTAAACATGGTATCTGAAACGATCTCCGGCAGTGGTCACAACATTTCCATCAAACAGAACCGCTAGAAGCTGCTGAAACGGATATGAAGCAGTTATTTGAAAAATCATCAACATTTAATATGCCACATGAAAGGTCAATAAATATGGATTCAAGGGCCGCGAAATATGCAAATATCTTGATGATTTTTCTCCTGTTGGGTTTGATGACCTCCACAGAAAAATTATTCGGGCAGGAAGAAGAACGAAGCAATCTTCATACTATTGAACAGGTCTCGCCCAATACAGGAAATAATGAAGACATATTAATACAAAACGGCTATCTTTACGGGGATGACTTGTATCCCCCCGACCAGGGGCTTCCTGTCCATATAATGACAACCCCCATCCTCAACACACCTTCATTAAGAAATGAGCTCACCGGGGTGGGGGGCAATTATATAGAACTGGACATTCTTGGTCACAACAACAGCATCGAAGCCATCCAGCAGGGTCATCATAATTTCATGGATCTGGGCATCCACGCGAGCGATTCCAGAGAAAATCAATTTGTACAAACAGGAGATCACAATTACATCTTCGACCGGGTCACTAGCCAGGGTATCCACCATGAAATATACCAGGAAGGCAACCACTTTGTTGTTCAAAACAGGGGATGGCAAAAGGTTCCCATGATCATCCATCAGCACACTCCTGTTGAAGGAGGAAGTGGCATGAAAATAATCATCACGGGTCGGCCTTCATTTTATTAGGCAATCCTAATGAATCGAACAGTTAATGAGGGTGGAAGTGTTCTTCTGCCCTCATTTTTCTCACGGCACCCGGCGTACGACCCCACGCACCGGGCTTTTTTCCTGCTAAAATAAAGGAAGTGCCATAAACCCAATTGCCAGCACCGGCATTCCTCCACAACTATACCAGTCCCGCCTCCATGGCGAAGCGGATCAACTCGGCTGTACTGTGAAGTTCTATTTTTCGCAGGATGTTTTTTCGATGCGTCTCCACGGTGAAATAGCTGATGCCCATTTCCACGGCAATCCTTTTTGAGGTAAATCCTTTGAAAATGAGCTGTATTATTTCTTTTTCCCTGTTTGTCAACAAATAAGCTGCCAGTTTATGCTTTAGCCGCTTGTTTTCTTGGATCAGCTGCTCCTGTTTATAATCATCCTTCAGTTTTTCAGTTAAATTAAAAGCGGTTATAAATACTTCCCTGGGCTGCCCGTGTTCTCCATAAGTCAGTGTATAACCTTTAAAATAGTATGATACCTCCCTGTTTTCAGCGTCTCTTATTTTAAAAATGCCATGATTGGATGGATCTCTTCTCACCGAATCATGTGTTTCATTTATTGTTTCCTGTTGCAGGCTATAGAACTGTCTGATCTGTTCAACCATATGTGGCTCATCGAAGTGGCAGGTTGCTTCTAAAAAAGCAAATTCATCATTTCTCCACTTAATGCTTTTCCTTTCCAGATGAATGATAAAAAAAAGAGTAGGTATTTTCTGAAGCAGCGTCTTGTAAAAGACAATCCGATCGGCAAGGTTTTTATTCTCCTTGCGGATGCGCTCCATGTCATCAATGAGCTCATCATAAATATGCATCATTTGGGTGATCTGATCCGAACCAGATTTATCGCTCCCTTTAAACATCTGTTTTTGAAAGATTTAAAACATTTAAACACCATTGCGGCACCAATTACCGCCTTTTTCCCTTATCCCATTCAATGGAGAGGAATTGGATCCATACTTCATTTAACCAATGAAGTGAATGAGGAGATAAAAACTTCATCATGTCCAACTGTTTATATTCAACTATATAATACAACCTGTTGCTAAAAGGTTATACATAAAGTGCTGTCTTATAATGAATCCACCACATTCATAACATGCTGTTGACTTGCATATTGAACGCCTTCAAAAATTGATGGGAACCGGGAATGATAATAAACCAATGGAAACTCAATTATAGTCAATATAATTACCTCACCTGACCTCTAAAACATTTGCCATTTCCGGTTATGGAAAATTCTTCGATAATTTGAATTCACCATTAAAGGTATAAAAAATGAGGAAGCAATTCAACAGTAAAAACAAATTATAATTTAGGAACATAATATCCGGCCACAGGCACTTATAAATGTTAACAAGACCATTCACGCGATCCCCATGAAACTTCTCAGTATTGATTTTATACTTTCAAAAACCATCTGGTTTAATAAATTAAAACATTGACAAACAATATTTTAACTAAAAAATGAATCTGTATAAGAATTACGGCGAAAAGTAAATGACCCTATAAAAAAAACATCCCTTCATTTCCACTATCAGGCGCATCCGGTTTTCATAGCAGAAAAAAGGGATGTCAACAACATATGTAATATCATTTATTGTACCTGGGAAAAATCATATTCTTTGGGTGGGGTAGCCCCCATCAGGTGCTTCACAAAGTAATCCCACCGGCGGCGGGTCATGTAATCGTTGTATCGATAGCCATGGCGGCTGTTGGGGAAGAGGATCAGGTCAAAATCCTTGTTGGCTTTGATCAGCTCCTGCACCACCAGCAGGGTGTTGTAAGGGGGCACGTTGTCGTCCATCATCCCGTGGGCGAGCAGGAGGTGGCCTTCCAGGTTTTCCGCCAGCAGTTGATTGGCCTGGCTGTGATAGCTGGTGCTGTCCTGACCGTAACGTTTGAGCAGCCCGTGCCATTTTTCGCCCCATGGGGCTTCATAGTTGCGGTTGTCGTGGTTACCGGATTGCGAGACAGCGACCTTGAAGAAATCCGGATAACGCATGATGGCATCGGCTGATGCATAGCCGCCTCCAGAGTGCCCGTATATCCCGGCGCGGTCAATATCGATCCACGAATGCCGCCCGGCCAGCTGTTTCATCACGGTGATCTGGTCGGGCAGGGTATTGTCGCCCATGTTGCCGTAATAGGCATCATGAAAAGACTTGGAGCGGCCAGGGGTACCCATTCCGTTGATGGCCACCACTACAAAACCCAGCTCGGCCAGGGCCTGCCGGCTGCTTTGGGCCCTAAAACTAAATCTGCGCACACTGCCACTTTGGGGACCGGGATAAATCTGGTTGATGATGGGGTATTGCTTGTTGGGATCGAAATCGGTGGGTTTGTACATAATGCCGTACAAATCGGTTTGGCCATCCCTGGCTTTGGCCTTGATCAGTTCGGGCTTCTGCCAGCCGGTTTTGAGAAGCCGGGATATATCCTCTTCCTCCAGCTCCATCATTACATCACCTTCCATGTCTCTTAAAACCGTGACAGCAGGTTCTTCCACCGATGACCAGCTGTCCACAAAGTACTTGCCGTTGGGAGAAAAGCTGAGCTCATGGTGGCCGCCTTCCGGGGTCAGACACTCCAGGCCGGTGCCATCCATGGAGATCTTATAAAGATACTCATGATAGGGATTTCCTGGCTCCCGGCAGGAACCGACAAAATAAATCACTTCCCTGTCATGGTCTATTTCAACAATTCGTTTCATGTTCCAGTTGCCCTCGGTCACCTGGCGAATCATTTCTCCCGTCTTCAGGTTGTACATATACAGGTGGCCCCAGTTGTCACGGTTGGAAAACCACAGCACCCTGTCTTCATCAAAGAAAACCCGCCAGTTGGGCTCGGAAAAACCCGATTCAAAAAAGGTATTGGTGTTCTCGGTCAGCACCTCACGCACCTCGCCGGTCTGTGCATCAGCAATGCGCAGGGTAACCTGCTGGTAGTCGCGGGAAGTCGACACAAAAGCCAGCCTGGAGCCGTCTTCGCTCCATTGGGCATCCAGCAGTTTTCCGTCATAACCGGCCACATGGTCGGTGATGGTCGAACGCTGGGCATCAGGCCCCTTCTTCAGAGGAACTACCTTCAAAGGATCCAGGTGAATGATCACCCGATGGAGGCGGAAAATATTTTCATCTCCGGGTAAGGGATAATTCCAGGCCTCAAGCTCGGGATGACCAACATTCGTGGTGGTCAGATACATATCCTTAACCTGCCGGGCGTCCTGCCGGAAAGTGGCGATTTTCTTTGAGTCGGGCGACCACAGCACCACCGGCTCATCGCTTTTGATCCAACCGGCATTGTTGGTGGCATAGCCAAAGTCTTTTTTCCCCTTTTCGGTGAGTTGCTCCTCATCCCCAGAGGGGGTCTTTCTAACCCATAAATTGTGATCGCGTATAAAAAGCTCCTTCTTCCCATCGGGAGAAATGCTGGCCGCCTCAAACAAACCGGGGCGCCCCTGCTTATCCTTATGCTGCTTAAGCTCTCCGGTCTCCAGATGGTAACTGTAGTGCATGAAAAAGATCCGTTTTCCGTCGTCTGAAAAACGAATGCGCTGAAAGGGAAGGTGATCCGGGTCAACCGCTTTTCCTTCCTTCTTCGATAAAGCCTTCGCAAGTTTTGAATGATCGAACAAAGGCTCCCGGGTTTTATCTTCCGGATGAACCTCAATAAAACGATGTCCCCGGGATGTATTCGTGTTGTACCAAAACCGGTTGTCATCGGTCCAGCCGCTGCTGTTGATGCGATTCAAAATCAAATCATTCAGGCTGTCGGACATCATACCCTGTGCCCGGGCATAATCCTGAGGGGTTAATTGTCTGTTGCTGTCCTGATTAGGCTGCCCCATAGAAGCAACCATGAAAGGAAAGCATAAAAACATGGCCAGTAGTGTCAGATTTCTTTTCATAAATGATGGTTTATAGATTAGCAATATTCATAATTCATACGATTATCTTTTATTTAACATTTTGGCCGTATGGAACCTGCATGAATAATCATGTCCTTGTTGTGTAGGTTACTGGATGCAGGTTTCATTCGT
>Ga0207714_1000868_pt1 | contig 20416 bp, 17 predicted proteins | sample PonA232FremontCA_2_FD_187270 | JGI IMG/M metagenome (GOLD analysis project Ga0207714, IMG submission 187270) | Marine sediment microbial community from Fremont, CA, USA - Pond A23 Sediment 2 (SPAdes) | ecosystem: Environmental > Aquatic > Marine > Unclassified | place: USA: Fremont, California...
ACAAGGGCGCGCCTGTATATGAAACACGGCCTCAGCGCGGGCACCGTCGAGCCACGCCTTGCCCTTTCCCCTAATAATTCAGCAAGTTGAGCACATTTTTATACAAAAGATATGTCTAACTTTTGAATTGTTTGTCAAATGGTCGCGAGGCCGCTCTGCACCCATTCCCTGAATAAGTGCAGGGCTCAGCGTCCACCCGCCTTCACCTCGCATGTGCATGTTTCGTTGTGCCCGGGTCGGCCCGGGGATGCAGGTTGTATTGACCCTGGAAAATGCCTGAACCATAATTGCCTATGCCGGAATGAATCACTCCACCCAGGGAGAAAGGGACATGAGCCTGAGTCCGCATATAAAAACGTGCCGCCCTTTGATACGGAAGACCTCCGCGAGCAAAGCCCGAACCCCCGGAAGCGCCGGAGTTGGGAGTGTCCGCAAGAGCTGCGGAGAGACTGGAGCCATCAAACGGTTCCTATCGGCCACCAATTCATTCAAGGGATTCAAGGCGCGGATGGTCGCCGCAATCGGCCTGGCTATGGCCATCCTGACCCTTGCTCCCGCCGCATCCGGCATGTCCGCCGAAAAGCAGGCTTCCGGAAAGGACGGGACAAAGTCCGTTCCCTGTTTCGCCTACCACCGCTTCGGAGACAGCCGCTATCCCTCCACGAACATTCCCCTGGACGTTTTCGAGTCCCAGTTGCAGTACCTGAGCGAAAAGGGCTACTCCGTGCTCACCCTGGGCCAGGCCCTGTACCGTTTGCGTTCCGGGGAGGGGATTGCGGAGAAAAGCGTGGTCCTGACCGTGGACGACGGATACTCCTCCTTTCTCTCCGGGGCCATGCCCCTGCTCCGGGAATACGGCTTTCCGGCCACCCTCTTCGTGCAATCCGAAAATGTCGGCGACCCCGGATATCTCGGATGGGACGAGCTCAGGCGGCTCCAATCCGAGGGGATCGAGATCGGCAACCATTCGGCTTCCCACGCCCATTTTCTCAATATGAGCCAAGACCGCCGTCTGGAGCGCTTCCGCGAGGATATCCGGCAAGCTCAACACAAATTCGCCTCCGAGCTCGGAGAGGCCCCCGATCTGTTTTCCTATCCCTTTGGCGAATACACACCCGGGATGCAGGAAGTCATTCGGGACATGGGTTTTGCCGCAGCCACTGCCCAAAAATCCGGGGTTATTCACGCCGGCGGGGATCACTACGCCCTGCCCCGCTTTCCCATGGGCGGCCCCTATGCCACCCTGGACGGATTCAGGTCCAAGATAGTCATGCGCCCCCTCAAAGTCCGCCGGGAAGAACCGCAATCACCCATTGTCAGGAGCAATCCCCCGCCCCTTACCCTGGACCTGGAGGCGGAGCCCGTGGATCTGAGCGGAGTGCAGTGCTTCGTGGCCGGAAGGAGGGACTGCAGCATCAAGCGGGACAAGAAGAATCCGAGCCGCATCAGGGTACAAGCGAACCAGAAGCTCACCCAGCGCCGCACCCTGTACACGATTACCGCCCCGTCCTCGAAAGGCTCAAAGTGGCACTGGCACTCCTATCTCTGGGTCAGACCAGAGATCAAAGAGTAGCAGGGCGACACCTATCTTCCAATTGCTTCGTTGTCCGGCACCTCTTTGAGGTGACAAAAGGGCGTCTGATTGACTTGGCTTCACAAACAGGTGCCGGATTCAAACCCTCATGGAGGCGAACTACGCCCCCATGAAACAAAAGAAGATTTCACGGGTAAACGACGACCTTGAAATTTTTCAACGCCCTGCCCGATAAGTTTTTCATCAGCCAAATCAGCTCTCTCGGACGTCTCCGCTCATCCGAGACCCTCGCATCAGGCCAGGAGCTCGAGAACCGAGCGCATGAAGGCCGGCAGATCATCCGGCTGGCGGCTGGTCACCAGATTGCCGTCCGTCACGGCCTCGCTGTCTTCCCATTTGGCCCCGGCATGCACCAGATCGTCCTTGATGGCGAAAAAGGACGTGAGACGGCGCCCCTGGACGATGCCCGCTGAGGCCAGCATCCATCCCGCATGACAGATTGCTCCGACAACCTTGCCCTGGTCGTGCATTCCCCGCACCAGATCGATCATACTTTGGTGGCGGCGCATATAGTCCGGAGAGTATCCCCCGGGAATGACCAGGACGTCCCATTCCCCAGTGTCCACATCCGGCGCGGCCAACCCTGAAGTCGCAGTCGTTCCGTATACCCCCTTGTAGGTTCTATCCGCTACCGGCCCGACGAGCCTCGTCTCCGCACCCGCCTCGATGAGCCGATAATAGGGATACATCAGCTCATGGTCCTCAAAAAGATTTTCCACCAATACGATCGCTTTCTTGCCCCTGGCTTGCATATGCATCTCCTTTTCTTCTTTCGGGTATTAGGGCTAGTTACCATCAAAGGCCCCTTCAGTCAGGCATTCACTCAGATACGGTCCTCCGCCTGCTAAGGCCCCAACCTGTTTCCCGGCTCCTTCCAGCTCTTCCCGGTTCACGGATGTCCCTTTCCCAACCGAACAGATCCCGCGTACATCGGCTCGGTTTCAGCGCTATTCCCGAGCGCCCAATGTCGCGAAAAGATTATCTTTCAACCTCAGACAGCCCCTCTAGGCGACAATTCCTTTCCCCAAAATGGACCCTCCTGCCGAACGGGGCAATATTGTCCCCATCCATGTTCATGATACACTATAAAAGTATGTAAATATACCCTGTCCACATGTCCTGGCTCAGCTCCTTCACACGGGAAAGAACTCGGCAAGGGAAACCCTTGCGGCTTGCTCAGGACTTCGTTTCCTTGCTGTTCAAACTGGGCGCCTTGGCCCAGCGGCGGACCTCATATGCAATAGGCAGGAACAAGAGATGTGGCTATTTGGTGACGCGATTCATACTTACCAAGCGAATAACTGGGATCACGAGCGTCTAGTGTCTTGCCAAGCGTGAATTGTCGTATTTTGTAAATCCTGCATAACCACTTGTGTGTTATGGTTCGGGATGGTCTCTGTAAATAGGGCAAGACACTAGCTTCGCTTCTTCTTTTGACAAAAGAAGAAGCGAGAAAATCAGAATACTATTTCACCACCTTTTTGTTTCTTTTTGTAAAAAAGAAACGGACCTAGTGTCTTGTCTCCAAAAAACTACCCGATTCTTTTATGTCTCAGGCGTTATTTTTTGAAATCCTCTTTTACGACACTTGAAACGTGACAAGACACTAGGCCTTCTTGAATCAAGTCAGCAATTGACAATCCAAGGCCTGCTCAGCTCAGAACCCCGAAAACCAAGAAGGAGATTCCGCCATGCCTGAATTCTCCAATCCCTTTTCCGGTCTTCGTGCGGACCGTACAGTGACCCACGAAGAACTTGTTCGCTGCATCCGCTATTCCCTCTCCGCGGAGTACGAAGCCATTCAGCTCTATATGCAGCTCGCCGAGTCCACGGACAATGAGCTCGCCCAGGAAGTATTGCGCGACATCGCCGACGAGGAACGAGTCCATGCGGGAGAATTCCTGCGGCTCCTGCGCGAGCTCGCACCGGACGAGGAAAAGCTCTATCGGCAGGGTTACGAGGAAGTGGAGGAGATGATCCAGAAGAGAAAGCAATCCTAGCCCCGCTAACACTGCGGCCTGGCCTGGCCGAATGGCGTGTGCGAAAACGCGCCATCCCTTCATATGACCGGCTAACAGCCCATTGAAAAAGTCTTTATCAAGCAGGGCGGCTCCCGAGTGAGGAGCCGCCCTTTTTTTGATCACGCGGGAACAAGAAGACAGCGGAAATAGAACCGGAGTACGGACGTCCCGGCCATGAATCATCTGGCCGCAAAGCGAGCGCTTCTCCGCTCGGCACTGTCCAGCCCCGTATCCGTCAGAATGGCGAAAAGGCCGGACAATACGGCGCCCTGCAGGATAAAGGCGGGATTGTCGCTATTGAGACCGGCAATAATCGGGGCCCCCAGGCCTCCGGCGCCGATGGTCGCACCGATGGTGGCGGTACCGATATTGATGACCACGGAAGTACGGATTCCGGCCATGATCACTTTCAGCGCCAGGGGAAACTCAACCCGAATGAGCGTCTGAAAGGGAGTCAGCCCCATCCCTTGAGCGGCCTCGAGGACCTCCCGGCCCACGGACTCCAGTCCGGAGATGGTGTTCCGCACGATGGGCAATAGCCCGTAGAGGAAAAGGGCGATGATTGTCGGTCTGTATCCGAACCCCACAACGGGGACGGCAACTGCGAGCACCGCGACCGGGGGAAAGGTCTGCCCTATGGAGACCAGGCTGTTGACCACCGGCAAAAATTCCCTGCCCCGCTTTCGGGTCACAAAAACGCCCAGCCCGATGCCGATGAGCGTGGCCAGGAGACTGGAGACGGCCACCATATTCGCGTGCTGGACCACGAGCTCCCACAGTGGAGCCCGGCTGTAGACCAGCTTCTCCAGATTGGGGAAAACCGGGCGGAAAAGGACCTGCCACAGGGAGGGACTGCCGATCAGCAGCACAAAAAGGGCCGCGAGGAGCATGAGCTTGCCGGTGAAGAAAGCGGATCGAAGGGACATGGATCACACACCGAGCAGATCGTGGAGGTTGAGCTCGCCGAGTACGCGGCCGTTTCCGTCCCGCACCGGGAGGCGCTCTTTCCTGTGCTGCAGGAGCAGGGCCAGGGCGTGCCTGAGGTCCACTCCCGGATCGAGGGCGAGCTCGTCTGTCTGTCCGCTTGCACGGCTATCGGACGCCGGCGCCGACGGCCCCGGATTGTCCGGGACGGCGATGCCGTCGATACCTGTGGCGGAATTCTCCCGAACCTCGTCCATCCCGAGGGCCCCATAGGGGAGAGCCCGCATGGCGTCGCTGACCCGGAGGCGGGACAGACGCTTCAGGGAGCGCTCCGAGCCGAGAAAGCGCTCCACGAATGCGTTCCCCGGACTGGAAAGCATCCTTTCGGGATAATCCGTCTGCACCACGCGGCCGTCCCGCATCAACACGATCCGGGACGCGAGACGGACCGCCTCGTCCACATCATGGGTGACGAAGACAACGGTCTTGCGCAGCTCGCTCTGGATCCTCGCGAACTGTTGCTGCAGATTGGCCCTGCTGATGGGATCCAGGGCCCCGAAGGGCTCGTCCATGAGCAGGATATCGGGATCGCCTGCCAGGGCCCGGGCCACTCCGGTACGCTGGGCCTGTCCCCCGGAAAGCTCCCTGGGGTATTTGTCCTTGAAGGTGTCCGGGGGCATATCGAAGAGCTCCAGGATCTCCCTGGCCCTGGACTCGGCCCTTGCCCGGTCCCATTTGAGCAGCCGGGGCACGACGCAGATATTCTCCATCACGGTCATGTGGGGGAAGAGGCCGACACTCTGGATGACGTATCCCATGGACCTTCTGAGCTCATGGGGCCTTAAATCCGTAATACTGCGACCGTCCACCAGGATGGACCCGCTTGTCGATTCGATCATGCGGTTGATCATCTTGAGAGTGGTTGTTTTGCCACACCCCGAGGGCCCTATGAGGCAGCAGAACTCCCCCTCCTCCACGGTCAGGTTAAGGTCCAGCACCGCCGGAGCGTCTGCGAAGAATTTGTTCACCTCCCGCAGCTCGATCATTGGAGCCCCCTCGGTGTGACAAGGCGGATCAGGACCTGAAAAAAGGCGTCCACGCCCACTGCCAGAAAAATGGTGGGAACCGCCCCCAGCATGATCAGATCCAGGGCGGACTGACCCAGCCCCTGGAAAATGAACACCCCCAACCCCCCTGCTCCGATAAGCGCGGCCACTGCCGTATTGCCCACATTCTGCACACAGGCGATGCGCAGGCCGCCGAGCACGATGGGCAGCGCCCGGGGCAGCTCCACAAGGACGAGGAGCTGCAGCCGGCTCATTCCCATTCCCTTGCCAGCTTCCACAAGTTCCGGCTCAACATCTGCAAGCCCGGCGTACGTATTGCGAACGACGGGGAGCATGGCGTAAAGGGTGAGCGCGATAACGGCCGGCGTCCAGCCGATTCCCTGAACGCCCATCTCATTGAGCAGGGGAACCGCCGCGGCCAGGAGGGACAGGGGTGCGATGAGCAGCCCGAAAAGGGCCAGGCTGGGGATAGTCTGTACAATATTGAGAACGGAAAAGGCCTTCTCCCGCAGCCAGGGTCTTCGGAACACGGCGAACCCCAGAGGGATGCCCGCGAGTGTGCTCAGGCCCACGGAAACACCGGTAATCCAGAGATGGTTCGTGAGCTCGGCTGCAAAGCGCGCCCTGCGCTGGATCAGCTCGGTGAGAAGGGACAGATCGTTGAGCTGCCCAGAAACGGCGATCCAGAGCACGAGGACCGCGCTCGCCCCAAGTGGCAGGTATTTGGCTCTCTTCTGGCCGTAACGGGAATACAGGGCGATGAGGAGGATGAATAGGGCGACAATACAGATCCAGACCCCCGGCCCCATGGACACCCTGGCATAGGGCTGGGCAGTGGCGAGGATCCGTGTGGCCGCCTCTCCCACGAAAAAAAGGAGACAGGGAGGCGCCAGCGCCGCGGGAACCAGCTCCAAAGCCCTGATGCGATCACTTCCGGCGAAGGAACGGATCAGGAAATAGCCCCAGAAGAGAAGGAATCCCAGCCAGGCAAACCAGGGAACCGCCTGGAAAAGCGGGACGCCCTGTCCCTCGACAATGCGATTCTCTCGGAATATGAGGAATTCCAGGGGCCAGGCCGCGGACAGGCCCAACAAGCTCCCCGTGAGGAGCACTTTGGAGCGGAGACGCGGGAACACGGGCATGACAACTCGAGAAAGACTGCTTTTCCGGTCGCGCGAAGGAGAAGGCCTTTTTCAACAGGCTTCTAGGGAGCGCCCTCCCCATCAAGCACCCCCTGATTCCGGAGGTACTGCTTGGCCACCTTTTCCGCGGGACGCCCTTGAACCGCGATCCGGGAATTGAGCTCCTGGAGGGTCGTTTGATCCAGGGATTGGAAGACGGGGCGCAGAATGGAGGGCAGCTCGGGATATGCCTGCTTGACCTCGCGCCGGAGCAGGGGGGCGGGCTGATACACGGGCTGGATCCCCTTGGTGTCCTGGAGAACCCTGAGATCGAGAGCGGCCAGGGACCCGTCCGTGCCGAAGGCCATGGCAAAATTGACGCCACTCGTGCCCCGGGCTGCGGCCTGTTCCGTCTGGGCGGTGTTGCAGCCGGAAAAAACCAGGAGCTGATCCCCCTCCAGAGAGAAGCCGTACGCCTCCTGAAAAGCGGGTAGTACGTCCTCGCGATTGACGAACTCCTCGCAGCAGGCCAGCTTGATACGGCCTCCGCTGTTGGCGAACTCGGCGAAGTCCTCAAGTGTTTCCAATCCGTGCTCCCGGGCCAGCTCCCTCCGGACGGCGATGGCCCAGGTGTTGTTCGCCGGTGCCGGCTTCAGCCAGAGCAGATCGTTTTGTTCGGCGTCGATCTCCCTGACCGTTTTGTAGGCCCTGTCCCCATCCCTCCACACATCGCTTTCCACGGAGTCGAAGAAAAAGGCCCCATTCCCGGTATACTCCGGATAGATATCCAGCTCGCCGGCCTTGATGGCCTTGCGGACAATGGGAGTCGTTCCGAACTCCGTCTTGTCCACCACCTCCAGGTCGTGGGCACGGAGCACCGCCACCAGCATTCTGCCCAGGAGGGCGCCTTCGGTGTCGATTTTGGAACCGACGACAATGGGTTCCCGCTCTCCGCCCTGTGCGCTGCTGCCGGCCCAAGCGGGAGCAAACAGGAGCGTAATGAGGCATAAGGCGAAACAGAGACGAATCATGGACATATTTCCGCATCCTCCGCTCTTTCGACTATGGCTTTGCAGTCGCAGCAACACGCATTCGCGATGCGTCGTCACCTGGCCCAACATCGGCCCGTCCCCGGATCGGCCCGCTAATACACGCACGGGAACAATTCGATCCATTCCCGCCCGTCCCGAGCCCAGTCCGTCATGCCCGGGCGGATACAGGCATGAAGGAAGCATGAAACGGCTGCGTGGCGACTCCAAGTAACAGACAGCGGGCAGAGGACTGAACAACAGATATCGGATATCGACGGCTTACCGTATTTGCGGACGAGCCTCGCAGCATCTGCATGCTTGGTTGTATCTGGGTGGCCCGGGAATGAACGTTTACGTAAAGACGGGAAATAATGATACAGTATAGCAATCAACGGATACTGCATCAACCTCTGGGAGGGGAAGAAGGGGAAAGGCCGATTTTCCCTTTCAGGGAAGGCCGGATTGTCCGTTTGTATCCGGATCGACCCTTCTGGGACAGAAAAAGCTCGCTACGCGACGAGATGCGAGGACGATTCCGTCCAGAATTTCAGGGCGAACCTCGGAGGCAACACACGCCCGACACGGACGGTGGTCCTTGAAAGATCTTGCATGCATTCAGTGCGCGATCAACGCCTGTACCTCATGTGCTTACCGGTTGCAGTCCGGTCAAACAACTTGGTAAACGATACAATGTCTGGCGTCTCGGCGCGGGAAAGGCAAGTCTTTACGAACTTTCCGATGGCAAGGAAACTCGAGACGTTCTCCCATGGCTCTCATGAAACGCAATCAACAGGCATAGCCTTGAACGAATCACAATGTGGAAGACCCTTCATCAACATTTTCCGAGGAGCCCTCGGACTGCACCGATTCGAGATCAACAAGGCTCTCCTGACTCGTTTCGGATTGGAGTGCTTCCTTCTGCTTCCAGGAACTGAATCTCCCCTGAGACTCACTTTCTTTACTCGTACCGTTATCAGCCTGCATCTTACACAGACCGTTGAGACATCCACCTGTAACGACAGTCAGGGACTTTGTTTGCACATCGCCATTTACACGGCCAGTAGCTCCGATATTAATCTCCTCTTCAGAAACAATGTTTCCGTTAACCTCTCCGTGGACAATCACGAAGTTGGATTTGATATCGGCAGTTACTTGCGCACCTTCATGAACATATACATTGTTCGTTCCTTCAATATTACCTTTGAATCCCCCTTCAATGTAAATACTTTCACTTCCTCTATAGATTCCCTCGAAAGAACTGTCTGCTCCAATGAGTGTCGGAGACGCCGTAGAATTGTTATTAGATCTGTTTTTCTTTTTCATTGAAGAATCACCTCAGGGATAGGGTTTGACTTTTACGATCCAGAACATATTTCATGGGGTCCTTTGCCTTGCTGTTATGGACCACCTCGTAGTGCAGGTGCGTTCCCGTGCTCCGCCCGGTGTTGCCCATATAGCCGATCACGTCGCCTCTTTCAACTCGTGCCCCCTTCTTAGTGGCGAAAGAATGGAGGTGGCCGTACGTCGTTCTGAGTCCGTCACTGTGCCGTATACGGACATACTTGCCCAGGATGCGGCTCTCGCCGATCCTGTATACCTTCCCTTCGGCGGGAGCGACGATGGGCGTCTTGTATCCACCGGCCACATCGATGCCGGTGTGCATCTCCCTCCGCCCGGTAATGGGATTGGTTCGCCTCCCGAAATCCGCGGACATCCAGACATCCTCGCCCTTGACCGGGAGAATGGAAGGCGTGTGGCGCAACTGTTCCTTTTTCTGCTCCAGGGAGCGCACCACCTCCCGCAGGCTCTCCTTGAGGGTGAGGGAATAGGAGACGACCTGGTCGGACTTCATATTCGCAGTGGAATTCTCCATGGGGATTTCAGCGACCTCGCCATCGCCGTCCATCTTGAATCCGCCCTGATGGGAGCGATCCTCGGACAGGGGCTTCTTGTGCTTGAGATCCAGGAAACGGCGCAGCTTGATTTCCATTTCCCGTATTTCCTGAAGCTCCTCCTCGGATTTTTCGAGTTTGGTCCGCATCCGGGAAACGGTTTTGTTCTGGGCAACCACATTCTGCTTCAAGCTCTGGATGCGTTGCTCCTGATCGGCAATCCGTTCATTCAATCGCTCGTTCTTTGCCTGTGTGGTCCCCATCCAATTGGCATAGAGACTGGTGAGAACAATGAGCACAAGGGAGAGCATCAGCAGGAAAATGGAGGTGCCGAAAAAAAACTTGATCACCCATTTCCGCAGGGATATCATTTTCATGGGCTTTCCGGCCTCGGAAAACCAGACAATCTTGGCTCGGCTCAAAGCGCCTCCCCTTCGTTGAAAATTCGGATATTGGTTTCACTCAGTTGCCAGCCGCAATACACGTCATCACTGAAAATGCAACCCCGCGGTTGGCTGATTTGTTCCAAACCCTATCTTCTTTTCGGTCATATATCCAATGGTTATAGGAGGAATTTACAAAAACTTACAACCCTGTCAAATCGCTCGAATTTTCCCGGAATTTCTTGAAGTTACACACCATTTATTTCCGAGGAAAAGTCCGTATTCCATCTTGTCAGAACATGGGCCCGCCGTGTTGGCTCCGGAAGCCTGTATTTCGTGGTCATGGCCAGAACAATGTCTCCCGCCGAAGCCTGCCCGACCAGATGGCCACAGGAGACGTAAATCGGCTTCACCCGAGTGCGGCTCCGAAGCACCTGACCCACTCGCTCGCCTTTGCGGTAAAGCCACTCCCGGCACCCCTTCTCTTCCCCCACGGAATCATGGTCACCCACGAGCTTCGACTTCGCCGCGCCCACACTGGGCATGTCCAGAATGACCCCGAGATGCGAGGCCAGTCCCAATCCGCGGGGATGGGCGACCCCCTGTCCGTCGCAGAGGAACATGTCCGGCGGATTCTCCAGGTGCCGCAGGGCCTTGACCACAGACGGAATCTCTCGAAAGGAGAGATATCCCGGGATGTAGGGAAAACGGATGGACTCCTCCGCCGTGGCCGCCTCCACCAGACGCAGATCCCTTGTTGCGAGAACAGCGACCGCGGCTTTGGCGACACCCCGCTTGGTGTCATACCCTACATCCACCCCAGCGATCAAATCCGGTCCGCGGTATCCGTCCCGGCAGACCACTTGCCAGCGCAAATCATCCTGGATCGATCGTGCCTCGCCGAGCTCTTCGGGCCACTGCTTCACCCAGGCCTCGGCTTCCCGGAGCCGTTCGGCCCATCCCTTGTCCTGGCCTGCCTTGTGTGGCATAGAATGAAAATTGGAGTCTATTTGCGCCACTAACCCCCTGCGAGCCACAAGCCCGGGAGCCGTGAACAAATGCCCCAAGAGATACTGCCCGGAATCCATCGCATCCCCGTACCCCTGCCCAAAACCCCTCTGGGAAACCTGAATTGCTATGTCATCCGGGACAGCGATCGCTGGCTCATCGTGGACACCGGATTCAACAGCGCAGAGTGCAGCCGGGCCCTGTTCGACGCCCTGCGGGAGCTGGACGTGGACCCCGCGCGCAGCGATGTCCTGTTGACCCACATGCACGCCGACCACAGCGGGTTGGGCTATCTCCTGGAAACCCAGGGAGCCAGGATCAGCTGTCACCCCCTGGATGGCCGGATCATCAATTCCATGGGCCAGTGGGAGGAAATCCTTTCCTTCGGCCACTGTTGCGGCCTGCCCGGGGATCGACTCAGACAGGCCCGGGACAGCCATCCCGGATATCGCTATCGGCCCGATGGCGCCGTCCGCTACCACCCCTTGCAGGACGGGGCCACAATCCGCACAGGCGGGTATCGCTTCACCTGTCTGCATACCCCGGGACACAGCGACGGGCACATCTGTCTTTACGAGCCGGAGGCGGGACTGCTCATCTGCGGCGATCTGCTTCTGCGCGGGATAACCCCGAACATAGCGCAGTGGACCGCAATGGGCAACCCGCTCAAGGACTACCTGGAAAGCCTGGCCCGGATCCGGCAGCTCGACCCCTCACTGGCCCTGCCCGGCCACAGGGAGCCCTTCGACGATCCCGTCACCAGGACCCGGGAGATAACCGCCCATCATCAGGAGCGGCTGGAGGAAATCCTCACCCTTCTCACCAGTGACGGACTTCCCCCCTACGAGGTGGCCTCACGCATGCAGTGGGACCTCGACTGTTCCAACTGGCGGGACTTTCCCCTGGCCCAGAAATGGTTCGCCACGGGCGAGGCCATGGCCCACTTGCGCTATCTGGAGCAACAGGGTCGTGTCGCCTGCCACCTACTTTCCGGAAAGTATGTTTATACCAAACCCTAATCCGGAGGCAAGCATGTTCGACCATCTCCTCACCCGTGAACAGCTGGAACTGCGGGATGAAGTCCGGGACCTGGTGAACTGGGTCCCCAGGCAGATGATCCTGGACATGGACCAGGACAGGATCACTTTCCCCAAGGAATTCCTCCAGGAGGCGGGCAGACGGAACCTCCTGGGCTGCCGCTATCCCCAAAAATGGGGCGGGCGGGAGATGGACTGGGTCACCACCTGCATGATCATGGAGGAGATCGGGGTGCTGGGGTACGAGTTCGCCTGTGTCTTCGGAGTGGGGGCGGAGCTGGTCTGCGACGCCATCGTGCAGCACGGCACGGACGAACAGAAGGAGAAGTACGTGAAGCCCCTGCTCCGCGGGGAAAACTTCGCCGCGGAGTGCCTCACCGAGCCGCGCGGCGGCTCCGATTTCTTCGGCACCAGCACAATCGCCAGGGACGAGGGAGACCACTTCGTGCTCAACGGCCAAAAGCGCTTCATCGTGGGCGGCGAGGGGGCGGACTTTTTCCTGGTCTACGCCCGCACCAACACGGACCCCCAGGCGGACCCCAGGCAGGCCCTGACCGCGTTCATCGTGGACCGGGGTCCCGGGGTGGAGACCCAGTACCGCTACGGGCTCATGGGCTGCCGTGGCGGCGGCACAGCCAGGCTCTCCTTCCGCGAGGTCAAGGTTCCCAAGGAAAACGTGATCGGCGAGATCAACGGGGCCTATCCGGTGTTCAACACCATGATGATCCCGGAAAGGCTGGGCACCGCCACCATGACCATCGGGGCGGCCCGCCCCGCCCTGGAGGTCGCCACGGACTACACCTCCAAGCGCAAGGCCTTCGGCCAGCCAGTGAGCGACTTCCAGGGGGTCAGCTTCCAGGTCGCGGAGGCGGCCATGCTCCTGGACGCGGCCCGCTCCATGTCCTACAGCACGGCCACTGCTGTGGACAACGGGGAGGACCGCCACAAGGTCCGGCGCCTCGTCTCCGAATCCAAGAAATTCATCACCGAATCCTGCCAGAAGGCGGTGGACCGGTCCATGCAGGTGGTGGGCGGCCTGGGCTACACCAACGTCCTGCCCATCGAGCGCATTTACCGCGATGTCCGCCTGGCTTCCATCTGGACCGGAACCAGCGAGATCATGTCCGCGATCACCGCCCACGAATGGTACAGGGAGCGAAAGAAGCGCCGCGACGCGGCCAAGTACCGGGATTACTGGCAGGATGCCGCTGAGGCCTTCGCCGAAGAGGAGATCATCTACGAATAGGCAGGGATGAGATCGTGCCGCGGGCCCAGCCCGCGGCACGGAGATAAGGGTCGCATTGCGGGGCTATTCCGTGAAGGAGCCGGAAAAGCTCGGCTTTCGCTTTTCCAGAAAGGCCCGGGCCCCTTCCTTGGCGTCCCTGCTTGCGAAACAGGTGGAGAACGCGTCCAGCTCCAGGGTACTGCCGGTTCGCAAATCCGCCTCGGTCCCGCGGTCGATGGTCTGCTTCGTCGCCCGCAGGGCCACGGCGCCCTTGCTCGCCAGGGCCGAGGCGATCTCCATGGTCTTGTCCCAGAGCGAATCCGCATCCATGATCCTGGCCACCATCCCCTGTTCTTTGGCTTCCTGGGCGCCGATCTGCTCACCGGTCATGCAGAGGTCCTTGGCCCTGGCCCGTCCCACCAGGCGGGTCAACCGCTGTGTCCCGCCGAATCCGGGCATGATCCCCAGATTGATCTCCGGCTGCCCGAACTGGGCCTTTTCCGAGGCGTAAATAAAGTCGCAGGCCAGTGCCAGCTCGCACCCCCCGCCCAGGGCAAAGCCGTTGACGCAAGCGATCACCGGGATGGGCAGGTTTTCGATGGAGGCAAAGACATCCTGGCCCAGCTGGGCGAAACGCCTGGCCTGCAAGGAATCCAGCTCGGGAAACCTGGAAATGTCCGCCCCTGCGACAAAGGCCTTTTCCCCGGATCCGGTGATCACCAGCACGCGCACGCTCTCCTCGCGCCTCACCGCATCGACGACGTGCCCGATTTCGGAGAGGGTCTCCGGATTCAGGGCGTTGAGGACATCGGGCCTGTTCACGGTCAAAATCCCCACACCGTCGCGCACTTCATAGAGAATGTTTTCGTAGCTCATGGCAATCGACTCCTTGTGGCTTGGACGCCTCGAGGCAAAACGGTTCCCGAAAAAAACTCCTCAGCCCGCTGCCATTATTGGTGGTCCAGGCATCCGCGGGTTGCAATTTTCCACGAGAATCTCCTACCCTATTTGAATCAACGCTGCAACCCCGCCGCACAAAACACAAGGATGAATGGATGAGCGAACTTCCCCGTTTGGAACAATTCCCGACTCACGTCGAAATCCCCGTTCTCTGGGGAGATATGGACGCCTTCCGCCACGTGAACAACACCCGCTTCTTCCGCTACATGGAATCCGCGCGCATCAAATATCTCGAGGCCCTGAACCTCCCTCCCGCTGCGAAACAGAGCGGAATCGGCCCCATTCTGGCCCAGACGAGCTGCAAGTTCATCGCCCCGCTGGCCTACCCGGACAGTGTCATTGTCGGCTGCCGGACCAGCGCCATCCGCAGCGAAAGCGAAATGGAGCAGGAATACCTCCTGGTCAGCTCGGGCTCGAGCTCCACAGTCGCCTTGGGCTGGGCCCGCATCGCAGCGTACGACTACAACGCCCTACACAAGGCCAGCTTCCCCGAGGATATTCTTGCAGCGGTCAGGGAGCTGGAGGGCGGCGACCTGTGATCGCGACAGGAAATTGCGGACACAATCATCACCGCCATCAGGCGAGCTCATCCATGCAAATCTATCTCGTGGGCGGCGCCGTCCGGGACGAGCTCCTGGGAGGCCACCCTCCGGACAGGGACTACGTGGTGCTCGGCGCCACGGAAGAGGCTTTCCTGGGGGCCTACCCCGGCGCCAAGAAGGTGGGCCGGCGGGAACACTGCGTCTACATCCACCGCGGGCGGGAATTCACCCTCTCCGATCAGCCCGATATCTGGGCCGACCTCGAGCGGAGGGACCTGACCATCAACGCGGCAGCCAAGGACGAACAGGGCCGGATCCTCGCCACCGAGCGCACGCGCCGCGACCTGGAGAACAGGGTGCTCCGCCCCGTGCATCCGGCCAATTTCCGGGACGATCCCCTGCGCTGCTACCGCGCCGCCCGCATGGCCGCCTGTTTCCCGGAATTTACCCTCCATCCCGAACTGGGAGATGTCCTGCGGCATATGGCCGACTCTGGGGGATTGGAGCACATCGCCGCGGAGAGGGTTTGCGAGGAGGTACGCAAGGCTTGCGGCTGTCTGGCTCCGGGCAGGTTCCTGCAGGTCCTCGCCGAGCACGGCCTCTTCGCCATCTGGTTTTCGGAACTGGCCTTTCTCGGGGAGCACCAGGACGCTTCACCAGCCGACCCGGACCTTCCCGGCCCGGCATCGGCCGCAGAGCGTCTGGACCGCCTCCAGGGCGACGCCCTGCGCGTCTGGATGGGGATGTGCAGCCTCCTGGACGCGGCAGCATCTCCGGAATCCTCCGAGACGCGGAATTCCCGGGCCGCCGGGATGGCCCGAACCATGGCGCAGCGCCTCAAAATGCCCCTCGTTTTCATCCGGGCCGCGGAGAAGGCGGCCGGATGGATCCGGGCCGCTGCCCGCTACAACAGGCTGCCCCCGGAGGCCAGAGTGGATCTCTTGACGGACCTCGCGAGCCACGAGCTCAACGAAAGAATGCTCGCCGTGGCCGCGGCCATCTCCCACGACGTGAACCCGAAGGCCTGGTGCGACGATTTGCGGCGGATGGACAGTGTCTGTCTCCCCCCGGAAAAACAGGGCCTCGGCCCGGAGTCGGGACGCATCCTGCGACGGATGCGCTGCGAAAGCCTGCGCAGGGGCTGATCTTCTCAAGGCCAATGCAAGTAGAGAGTTTCTTGGCCTTTTTGAACCGCCAAGACGCCAAGGGCGCCAAGGATATCGCCAAGGGAAGATATTTTGCCTTGCGGGAACGCCCGCAAAGCAAAAAGCGCCTTCGCTGTTAAAGACGAACTTCGCCATTGGGCCCGGGCGCTCAGTTTGAACAGAAAGGGAATTGACCCCTGAGCAAGCCTGCAGGGACATCTTCTCACAAGGAGGTTCCGATTCTCAATCTCCACCTGAGTCGGCTCAAAGAAGTCCCTGCAAGCTTGCTCATTTATGAAATTTCATAGGAGAGCGTAAGGCAAGCCTTTTCCTTTGCCGAGACCCGGCAAAGGAAAAATTCTTACTTGGCGTTCTTGGCGTCTTGGCGGTTTCATCTCATGGAAACAAATTCAGGCCGGTCTCGTCCCGTGGCTTCTGGACCCCGGGGGCCTGGTGTGCTAGGTGAAAAGGCTATGACGGCTTCCCGCAGCCCAGTGGTGCACATGGCGCACCGACAAAGCTACGAAGAGGATGGGCTCCGCTCTGCCGCGGCCGACTGCCTGGACCACGCCCTTGACCGTGAAATCCGGAAGAGCACGGTTCTGCTCAAGCCCAACTTCATCTCCAGGCAGAACGCCTTTCTCTCCTGCACCCACCCCGGCCTGATCGAGGCGGTCTGTGCCCATTTCTCCGACCTGGAAAACCGCGTCCTCGTGGGAGACTCCCCCGCCTTCGGCTCCGCCCGCAGTGTAGCCTCAGCCCTGGATCTGCCCGAACGCCTCGCCCCCTTTGGGGCGCGAATCGTGGAGCTTAAGCCGGGGAAGCAGGCAGCGCGGCGCACCGCAGAGGGCCCGGCGCTCGCCCAAATTCCGGATGATGTGGAGCTCGTGGTCAATCTGCCCAAGCTCAAGGCCCACAAGCAGATGGGCATCAGCGGGGCGACCAAGAACCTCTTCGGCCTGGTGCCCGGAGCGAGGAAGGCAGTGGCCCACGTGCGCCACGGACAGAGCCATCGGGCTTTCGCGCACATGCTCTTGGATCTTTTGCCGGATTACCCGGAAAGCGTGAGCCTTCTGGACGGCATCCGGGCCATGGAGAAAAGCGGTCCCACGGACGGCGAGCCCAGGGACTGCGGCATTCTCGCGGCGAGTCGCAATCCCCTCGCCCTGGACACGGCGGTCTACCTCGCCCTGGGCCTGATCCAGCGGGATGTTCCCCTGTGGCAGGCCGCTGCGGAAAGGCAGCTCCCGGGGACCGACCCGAAAACAATCGCCTACTCCGGGATAAAGCCACAACATTTGCAGACGGATTTTCATATGCCCGAGTGTCTGAACCCGGTCAGCTTCCATCCCCTGCGGCTGGCCAAGAGCATCTGCAAGCGGGGACTGGCCCGGCTCAGGCCGGCGGGGTAAGAGCGCCCGGATGCCGACGCCAGAGGCCAGAGACCGGAGGTCGGAGATCGGAGAGATCAGAGGCCAGGGATCAGAGGCTAAAACCAGAAATTTGAAATCCGAAATTCGCAATACAGAGCCCGGTACCTGGCAATCGACGTTTCATTGCTGTTCAAACGGAACGTCTTGGCCCAGTTGCGGAGCTCTTTGCAAGCACCAGGTCACACAAGATCCCCAAAATGACCCGGAAACAGGACACTGATTCCCATACAGCCGGCTGGCGTGGCTGCCGGGCCCTGGTCCAGGGCAAGGTCCAGGGCGTCGGCTTCCGGCCCTTTGTCTACAGGCTGGCCCGCGAGGGCGGCCTCTCCGGCCACGTGCGCAACACCTCCCAGGGCGTGAAGATCGAGCTCCACGGCCCCGCTCCGGAGGTGGAGCGCCTTCTTCGGCGCCTTGAGGCGGAGCTGCCCCCCTTGGCGGAAATCACCTCCCTGAGCACCGAGGAAATTGCTCCACGACAGGACCTCGCTGCGTTTTCCATCCTGCAGAGCCAGGAGGACGCCACGCACAGCGTGCTCATCAGCCCGGACATCGCGGTCTGCCCGGACTGTTTGGCCGAAATCCGCGATCCGGCGGACCGGCGCCACCGCTATCCCTTCACCAACTGCATCAATTGCGGCCCCCGCTTCAGCATCACCCGCTCCATCCCCTACGACAGGTCCAGGACCTCCATGGCCTGCTTCCCCATGTGTTCCGCCTGTCGTGCGGAATATCACGATCCGCTGGACCGCCGCTTCCATGCCCAGCCCAATGCCTGCCCCACGTGCGGGCCCGAGCTCTGGTATACCGACGCACAGGGCCGGACCCTCGCCCGCGGGGACGAGGCCCTGCGGTTGACCACAAGCGACCTCGCCCAAAACCGGATAGCGGCGATCAAGGGTCTGGGTGGTTTCCACCTGGCCTGCTCCGGTGACGACCCGGAGGCGGTGGCCGAGCTGCGCCGCCGCAAGAACCGTCCCCACAAGCCCCTCGCCCTCATGGTCCCGGATCTGGATACCCTCTCCCGGTTCTGCCATGTTTCCGAAGCGGCAAAGGAATGGCTTACCGGACGGATCAAGCCCATTGTTTTGCTCCCCCGCCGAAACGGAGCCATGCCCCGCGGGCTCGCCCCGGACACGAGCGACCTCGGGGTTATGCTTCCCTATACCCCGCTGCACAGCCTGCTCCTTGCGGACTACGCCCAAATGCTCGGGCCGGATCGCATCCCCGCCCTGGTCCTGACCTCGGGCAACCTGAGCGACGAGCCCATCGCCCTGGGCAACAGGGAGGCCCTGCGGGGGCTTGCCGGAATCGCGGACCGCTTCCTGCTCCACAACCGGGACATCCTGTTGCGCTGCGACGATTCCGTGCTCCGCCCGCTCCCTTCCGGCGCTCCCCCCCTGCTCTACCGCCGGGCCCGCGGCTTCGTCCCCGACCCGATCACCCTGCCCCAAGACGGGGAAATTGTTCTGGGCCTGGGGGCTGACAGCAAGGCGACCATCTGCCTGAGCAAGGGGGAGCGGGCTTTCGTCTCCCAGCACATCGGCGATCTGACCAACCCGGAGACCCTAGGGTTCTACCGCGAGGTTGTCGAACACGCCCGGACCATTCACGAGGCAAAGCCGCAGGTGATCGCCGCGGACCGGCACCCGGACTACGCGAGCACCCGCCACGCCACAGAGTATTCAGAGCTCTCTCAGGTGCGCGTGCAGCACCACGTGGCCCACATCCTCTCCGTCATGGCGGAGAACGGCCTCTCCCAGTCCTGCCTGGGGTTGGCCCTGGACGGAACGGGGCTCGGCGACGACGGCACCCTCTGGGGAGGCGAGCTCTTCCGGGTGGACTGGGAACAAAGGGCCGTCCACAGGCTGGCCCACTTCCGGCACGCCGCCGTTCCCGGCGGAGACCGCGCGGTTGTGGAGCCGTGGCGCATGGCGCTCAGCTATCTGCTGCAGCAGAACGTTGATCCCCAGGCCTACACCTGGCCCTGGCAGTCGGAATATTCCAAGGCCCAGGACATGGTGGCCCGGATGATCCAAGGCGGGATCAACGCCCCATTGAGCAGCAGCTGCGGACGCCTTTTCGACGCAGTGGCAGCCCTGCTGGGCCAAGCCAACTCCACCAGCTACGAGGGCCAGGCTGCGGTCAAATTGGAAGCCATCCAGACCCCCGAGACGGAAGAAGGGTACACCTGTTCGGTGAACACAGAAACCGAACCCGCAGTCCTGGAAACCGGCGAGCTCTTCTCCCGTGCGTACGAGGACTGGAAGCGAGGCGTGGATCCCGGAACAATCAGCCGCCGCTTCCATACGGGTCTCTGCCGGAGCCTTGGCTGTCTGATCCGCCATTTCCGGCAGCACACGGGCCTGGACCAAATCGTTCTCAGCGGCGGCGTCATGCAGAACCAAACCATGAGCACCCTTTTGCCCAGCGAGTTCGCGCAGCAGGGGGTCGAGCCATTCCTGCACACCCGTCTGCCGCCCAACGACGCCTGCATCTCCCTGGGCCAGGTCGTCTACGCCCGCTTCTTTACCTGACCCCCCACAGGTCTTTTCTGTTCTCCTATGCATCTTCAATGATTTCCCAAAAATAAATCTTTAGCCGGTACAGCGGAAAAAAAATGGCTCGCGCAGCGGCGCAAAGGCGCTGCGTAAGAAAGAAGAAAAAAAGAATAAGTTGACAGGATTTACGGGATGAGGACGATATCGTTTTCTCTTTTTCTGAAAATCATGTTCATCCTGTAAATCCTGTCGACATTCTTCCTCTTAAACTTTGAACGTTGAACTGAGAACAAAACACCCTATGACCCCCCATTCCCCTCCTTGTTTTCTGACTCAAAAATGATTACTTTTTTCGTTTACCCGAAGCTACGGGGGCGTCGGTTTGACCCGAAGCAACGGGGTCGTCGGATTGCGAGTCTTGACCCTCATTCCCGGGCCGACCCGGGCACAACCAAGCATGAAAATGCTGCGTGGCGAGCCCTGTTGAATCCTGCCTTCGGCAGGGCAGCTACGCTGCATTCAACAGGGCGAGTCG
>Ga0207714_1000870_pt1 | contig 20392 bp, 18 predicted proteins | sample PonA232FremontCA_2_FD_187270 | JGI IMG/M metagenome (GOLD analysis project Ga0207714, IMG submission 187270) | Marine sediment microbial community from Fremont, CA, USA - Pond A23 Sediment 2 (SPAdes) | ecosystem: Environmental > Aquatic > Marine > Unclassified | place: USA: Fremont, California...
GAGAAGCATGAACACGCTTGCTGGCGATCCAAGGCCGATCACGACATCGGGCCGTTCGCGGCGCATAAAGGCCAAGCTTCGAAGGAAGGTACCCAGCGCCCCACGCAACGAGGTCAGGATCGAGCCCGATCCTGTGTTCTGAAAACGCGGCGCCACGAAGTAAGTACCCTGGGGAAATCCAGCCTGGTCGGGTCGTTTCCCGTACGGCTCCAGCATATAACAGAAGTCCGCTTCGTCGCGGAGCATTTTGACGATTTCGCCCAACTGATAGCCCCAACCGCCACCATGGATGGGTATGAGCACCTTGGTCACTGGCTACCTCGCAACCGACTCATGCTCACAGGAGAAAAGCTGTGTCGATCGGGGTCACGAGCGAGCGTGGTGTACCTCGCAGGAGGGGGGGCATCCGGCTTGGCCGATTTCACGCCCGACCTCCGCGGGGGCGTGCGGGCACCGTCTTGGCGCGTGACCGGCGCTGTGAGCCGTGAGATTTGCGTGTTCCGGCGCGCGGCGCGAACCGGCCGCCGCTGCGCCTGCGGTCGCGTCGATGCAACGACGGCTCGGGCTCGCCAGCGCCCTCGGCGCCATCGGGCGCCTGCATCCCGAGCAAGCCGGTCTGCTCGTCGATGCGATCCGCGGCATCATTGCGAATCGACCAATACACGATATAATAAAATATGCCAATAAATCCAATAATAATAAGGGTTTCCAGCATATCTGGTAGCTCCTCGCGTCATATCTTATGGGCAAAAATTTTCATCTAAGGAGTGCAAATTTAAGAGCTTTTGCCTGTTTTGCTTAAATCTTCTTTTTCTTTTGGTGGGAACTCGATGAGATAGTAGCGAAAGCGCTTATTGTATCCTGTCGCTTTCCAGCGCGAGCTTTGCGGCTCATAATATACCCCCATGTATGGCATGTTGTTGCTGCCGCAACGGATGTCGGTCCGGTGCCAGGGCGTGTCCCATGGGGCGAACGCGCCGGGCCGGTGCGTCTCCCCGTCGGCCCAGGTGAGCATGCGGACACCGCACCAGTAGCGCAGGCCCACCCAGACGCCATTGCTGGCCGGAAGATCGGCGAAGTCGAAGGTCTCGACGATCCATTGGTGCAGCTCGGCCGTGTCGATGCGCGCCAGGCGCCCCTTGCGGTCCTTGTACTGGGTGTTCCGCGCCTTCTGCACAGCAAAGGCCCATTTCCCCGTGCCCGTCCGGTTCACCACGTCCTTTGCAAGCTGGAAGTAGGCGTCGCGTGGTTCGTAATACGCGGTTTGGAGGATCTCCCGGTTGCGCAGGTTCTTCGGGTTGGGCGCGGCGTTGGCTGGTACCGCGGTGCCCGTGGCCAGGATGATTCCCGCAAGTCCCGTTGCCAGCCAGCGTCGGCGGATCGTGCGGCGAAACATCATCGTCAGCCCGAGCTTTCTGGTTGCTGAACACCGGACGGTGTGCGCAGATCGCCCGCCTCGGCGGTCCCCGGCGACACGGCGGCGAGCGGTCCCTGGGACTGCCTTTGGGTGGGCAACGCCGCAAGCCGCGTGTCGAGACCGCGCAGCACTTCCGGCCAAGCGTAGGCACGCCGCATCGCCGCCGCCGCTGCGTCGGCCAGGTCGCCCCGGCGTTTCGCATTCCGCATCAATGCCACCGCCCTGGATGCCATCTCGGCGGGCGTTGCGGCCGTCAGTATATGCTCGCCGGGCGTGGCCGCGACACCGCGCGCCGCGAGCTCGCTGGCGATCACCGGCACGCCCATCGCCATGGATTCCAGAATCTTGTTCTGCGTCCCCCGAGCGATCTTGAGCGGTACCACAGTCGCGGCAGCCCGGCGGACGTAGGGCCGAACGTCGGGGACGCTCCCCGTCACGGTCACCCCTGGAAGATCGGCCAGGGCGCACACGGCCGGAGTCGGCTCGGCGCCCACGATGAGCAGCTCGGCCGCCGGGCGGGCGTGCCGGATGCGCGGCCACACGTCCCGGCAGAAATCCTGCATTGCTTGGATGTTGGGGAGGTAGTCCATGCGCCCGACAAAGCACAGCGTGTCGGGATCGTACGTCCGGTCGCCGGGTGTGTAGTAATCCAGGTCCACCCCGTTGCGTACCACGCCATTCGGCACTTCGCCGGCAATGGCGCGCAGGCTCGCGGCCTCGTGCGTGGTGGCGGTGAGGCACAGGTCGAAGCGCCGCGCCAGCCGGCGCTCGGCCCGGCGCAGGGTGACCCCTTCGCGCCAGTATACCAGGTTCCGTGGAAATCCCGTCGCGCCCGCGTAATCCTGCCACTTGCGCGAATCCATGTCGACGAAGTCGAGTACCTTCGTCACGCCGTCGAGAACCTCGACATAGGGTGCCACGGCGGAGGAATGCACGATCGCCAGATCAAACGGCCGGCGCGCGTGCGCGTCGCGGATCCGCCGGCCGAGCCCCGGCGCGTCAAAGTAGCCCATGGACGCCGGCCGCCACGTCGCCGCGTGCCAGGCTGCCTGGATCAGGGCGCGCATCCGGCCGATGGGCGCGGTGATCACGGCCACCCCTTCCGCCATTTCGAGCTCGCGCGCCGCCGCCGCCTCCTCGGCGGATCGCACGGGCGCGGTGACGGTGACCGCGTTCTGCTGCGCCAGATGCCGCATGCAGTGGTACGCCCGGACGCGCGCGCCGCCGTGCGGCGGGTAGGGCAGACGGTGCGTAACGTAGAGAATGCGCCGGCCCGCCGGCACCGATTGCGTGCCTGCGCTCCCGCCGCTGGCGTCCGGCCGTTCGCGCATCCCGCTCATGATGCGGCCGCCCGCTGCAGGCCCGGCGCCGCGTCCGCCGCGGCGGACGTTGGGTGGTCGCGCTCGTGCTGCCACAGCTCCAGCATGAGCAGATCGTAGACGATGGCGTCGTACACAGACCCGCCGGCGTTGCGGTGCGCCGCCAGCACGGTGTCCAGGAAGGCGGGCCGGAACACGCCCCAGGTCTTCAGGCGCGCAACGGCGTCGTCCACCATGTCGCGCAGGCGCGGATCGGTGCGCGTCCATTCGGGAAACGGCATGCCGAAGCCGTGCTTGCTCTTGGCCAGCACCTGCGCCGGCAGGAAATCGCGCATGGCGTGCTTGAAGAAGTGCCGCAGTTCCAGCCGCCGAATCAGCGTGTCCGGGGGGATCGTGGCCGCGAAGGCGACCAGGTCCGGGTCGAGCATGGGATAGGCCACGTGCACACCCGCCATCTCGCAGGCGCGGCCGACCTTGCGCAGGTCGTTGTCCGCCAGCGCCATGCGCAGATCCAAGTGCTGCATCGCGTAGACCGGCTCGGTCGTGCCCGCCTCGTCGTAGTGGCGCTGCCAGATGGCGTAGGGCTCCTCGACGTCCAGCTCGGCAAGCGCCTCGGGGGTGAAGATTCCCGCCAGCGCGTCGCGATGGAAAAGCTGGGGATACAGCATGCGCTCGGGCATGGGCGTGCGCGCGCGTCGGACGAAGCGCCGGGCCTTGGCGGGAAGCGAGCGCCCCTGTGCCGGCGCGGCGCGCGTGGCGACGGCGAGCCCGGCGCGCAGCAGCCGGGGCAGCCGGTGGTACAGGCCCAGCGTCTTCTGCTCGACGTAGCGCTTGTTGCCAGCGAAGATCTCGTCCCCGCCGTCGCCCGCCAGAAGCAGGTCGATGCCCGCTTGCTTTGCCATGCGCGCGCAGGCGTGGGCGGGAATGACCGAGGAGTTGCCGAACGGTTCATCGAAGGCGCGGCTCAGTTCGGGAATCACGGCCACGACGTCGTCCGGCGTCAGGGCGTATTCGCGGTAGGCGAAGCCGAAGTGCTCGGCCGCCGCGCGGGCGTAGGCGCGTTCGTCGTAGCGCGGATCGTCAAAGGAGATGGTGAACGCGGGCAGCGGCGCGGAATGGCGCTCCTGGAGCAGGCCCGCGACCACCGAGCTGTCCAGACCGCCGCTGAGAAATGCGCCCCGTGTGGCCTCCGGACCTTCGCCGGCGCTGCGCCCGACGGCCGTGCGTAGGCGGTCGAAGAGTTCGGCCTCCAGATCGGCCCGGCGGCGCCGGCCCCGCGACCCGTAATCGGGCGCCCAATAGCGCACGGCCTCGGCGGTTTGCGCGCCGTCGGTGCGCAGCGTGTAGCCCGGCAGCAACTTGTCACAGTCGTCATAGATGGTGCGCGGTGCCGGGGAGACCGTGTTCAGGGCATAGCGGTACACGCCGCGCGGGCCCACGCGAGCGGCAACCCAGGGATGCTGGCGCAGCGCGTCCAGGCTGGTGGCGAACGCGATGCCCCGGGACGTCTGCGCATAGACGAGGCTGTGGATTCCCATCCGGTCGATCGCGAGCTGCGCCCGGCCGCTGCGCAGATCCAGGACCGCCAGGGCGAAGCCGCCATGCAGGTGGTCCAGAAAGCCGTCCGGGTCGTCGCGATAGGCCCGGGCAATCGCTGCCGCGGTGCCCTGCTCGCGCGCACAGGCCACATCCGCCGGGCGGGCAAGCGCAGGTGTGCCGTGCAGGGCGACCAGGATGCCGTCGGGATGGACCGCCAGGGGGACGTCGTCCCGCCCGGCTGCGTAGACGGCGCTGTGCTGGGTCATGCGGCGATCCGCATGAACCTGACCGTCCCACACCAGCCCCGCGGCCATGGTGCTCAGCACCGTTTCGGGGCGCTCGGGCGGCGCCGTACCCAGCCAGCCGCAGAATCCGGACATGCTGCGATCGCGCTCCCGTGTTTGGTTCCAGCCGCGTCGCGCGGCCCGTTAAGCCTGTCGGTTTCGTTTGCGGAACCAGCGGTTGCGCAGAGCTTGAACCACGGGTCCCCGGTCGTCAGATGCCCAAAAGGCGTAACACCGCCGCTGTCCAAGGCTGCGCAACAACGGGCCTACCACGGCCGGGTCGCGCGCTTTTACCGCCTCCTTGAGGCTGCCGGCGATTCCGGACCAGCGCAGCCACACGCCGTGCCCTTGGGCACCCTGGAACGCCTGCGGTGGCAGGCCGATGCGGGCGCGGTAGTCCAGCCAGGGCAGGTCAACGCCCAGGGCAGCGCCCAGCGCGTGCTGGTCCCAGTGCCGCGGATTGATCTCGATCAGCCGCGGCTCGCCGGTTCGCGTGTCGGGCTTGAATTCCGCCTCGCAAACCCCGGCGAAGCCGATGGCGCGCAGGAACGCCAGCGTGCGCGCCATCAGGGCGTCGTCCGGCTGCGCCTCATAGAGGCAGCCCAGGCCGACGCCCGGCGGGTACTGCAGGCGCTTGCGCGCGGTGAACGCGCCCAGCGCGGTGCCGTCCGCCGCCATGGCCGCCCCCACCACGCGATAGCCGTTCTCCGGGCCGTTGATCCATTCCTGGATCAGCGCGGCCGGTGCGACCTCGGCGATGCGGGCATAGGCGGCGCGGCACGCAGCGTGGTCGGGAACCCGCCAGCCCTTGCGCACGCCGACCCGATCCCGGAATTCGGCGCTGCGCCAGGTGGTGGTATCCACGGGCTTGATCACCGCGGGGTAGACGAGTTCGGTTGCCCGGGCGTCCAGGTCAGCGAGCGAGGCAACGTACCGCGTCACCGGGGCGGACAGGCCGTGTTCGCGGGCCATGGCGCACAGGCGCGCCTTGTCGGTTATCGCGTGGAGTAGCTCGCTCTCCGGCACGCCGAGCGTGAAATGCCGGCGCAACCGGTCGCGGTATTTGTCAATGAAGGCGAGATCGGCGTCGTTTGTGGGAAAGAGCACGGCCCGCTCGCCGAGCTCGGCGCCCAGCGCCTCGAGGAAGGCGACCAGCGCGTCCGGCTCGGTCAGGGAATCGGGGGCGGTACGGATCTCGGCGTAACGTGTTCCTGTGCCCGGTGCCCGGCTGTCCGCGCCCGCCCCGATCACCCGCACACCCCGCCGGCCCAGGCTGCGCGCGATGCCCAGGCCGGTCTCGTGCATGTTCAGCACCACGGCCGGCGGCAGGGATGCCGGTTGGGTCAGGGTGAGCTTGCGACCGGGGTCCGGGCGATGCATATCGGGCCCCCGTCGTCAGCCTTCGCCGCGGCGCCGGAGGCCGCGGAGCTGCGCCTGGACCGCCCCGCGGTACCGCTTGCCCGTGCGCACCACCCGGCGGGCGCCGGCGTAGCCGCGGCTGCGCCACCCCGGCGGCGCCGCCAAGAGGCGCAGGTTGTGGGTCTGGTGCGCGCCCCAGGCGAGCTTGTGCGGCGTCACGCCGGCAAGGAAATCGTAAACGGCCACGCCGCGTTCGACGCAGTCGCGGAATACCAGGGCGCGCAGCGTGTTGCCCACGCCCGCGTCGGCCCAGGCCTTGTCGAAGCCCTCCTGGAGCAGGGACATCGTGCCGCCGCGCTCGAAGCAGAACTGGTGGGCAATGTACTGGCCACCCCAACGCAAGGAATAGAACCGCAGCCAGCCGGCCGCCAGGAAATCCCGGCTCATGCGTTCGTAGAAGGCGCGCTTGGCCGGTTCGGTGAAGATCCCGTCCTGGCCGCGCAGTTCCCAGCGGGATCGATGCAGGGCGTATAGCGATTCCAGGCGCTCAGGGAGGTCGGTCTCGGCCGTGCACCGGTCGAAGACCAGATCGGGATCGGCGTCCGCCTTTTTCAGGAGCGAGCGCACCTTGGTGCGCATGCGCGGCTTCAGCGTCTTGAGATAGCCGTCCCAGCTACCTGGCAGATCCACCCGGGCGCAGGGGACGTCCTGGGTCTCGACGAACCAGCCGCGTGCGTTCAGCCAGCCGCGCAGGGCGGCGAGCGTGGGTGAAGTCTGCGGGGTTTCGTTCCAGGCCAGCGCGTGCCAGCGGTCGCCGAACGCCTCGACCTGCGCCATGACCGCTTCGAACGCGGCCTTTTCCTCGCCGCGCGCGGCGATGATGTCGAGATAGTCGCTGTCCGCGGAGCCGTCGGCGGCAAAGCAAAGGCGCGCCTGCAGTGGCCATTCGCGCGCGCCGGCCCGGCGCAGCGCCAGGGGCGCCAGCCCGATCAGCCGATCCCCGCGGTACACGGCCACGACGCGCAGACCCTCGCCAGTGCCGTAGGCGTGCAGCCACGCCTCGGTCCATTCCGGGGTGAGGAAGATGGTGTCCGCCGCGCTGCGTGCCAAAAGATCGCGCCAGGCGGAATGAAGCGCGCCCAGCCCCCCCCTGTCGGTGATCAGGGTGGTGTGCGTCGGGGTTCGGCTAAGCAAACGCATGGGCCGTAAAACTCGCCCAGGGATATGGAAAGGCGCCCGGCGCCTCGGGACTGCCCGACCCGGGTATCTTCCGGATCGCACAGTGTAGGGACTGAGCTTACCCCGGCGGAGAGAGTACCCCCTCCGAGGCCGGCGCGCTGCCGGTCACCCCCTCCAGGACGGCAAGGTGCCGGGCGGCGGTGTCGCTCCAGGTAAAACGCTCGGCAAACCGGCGCACCGCCGCGCGGTCCGGGTAGGCGGCGAAAAGCCCGTCCACGGCGTCGGCGACCGCCTCGGGTGTGCGCGCCGGGGCGAGCCGTCCGCAAACGGCCTCGGTGACGAGTTCGCGCGCGCCCCACACGTCCGTGGCGACCACGGGCGTGCCGCAGGCCATGGATTCCACGAGGACATTGGCGATGCCTTCGCGGCTGGAGGCGAGCACGAGGGCGTCTGCCGCCTCGAAGTAGCGGGGCAGCTCTGTCTGCGCCACGTGCCCTTCGAAGCGCACCCGGTCCGTCAGGCCCCGCTCGACCACTTGGCGCCGCAACGCCCCGTCCATTTCACCGTCGCCCACGATCACCAGCTCGCAGTCGGGCAGGGGCGCCAGGGCGTCGATGGCGATGTGGTGGCCCTTGCGCTCGATCAGGTGGCCCACGGAAAGCAATGTCCGCCGGCGAAACCCGAGGTCGCGCCGGTGCCGTTCGCGCTCGCCGGAAGGTTGGAACAGCGTCAGATCGACACCGTGCAGGATGACCGCGATCTTGTCGGAATCGACCCCCAGCTCGACGAGGCTGTCGCGCAGCGCCGCGCACACCGTGGTCACGGCGGCCGCCCGGCCGCACGCCCAGCGGATCATGCGGCGCGGCAGCCGATAGCGGGGCATGAGATTGACGTCGGTACCGTAGGCGGTGAGCACCACGGGCTTGCCCAGGAGCCGCCCGAGCAGAGCCGCCGCGACGCCGTCCGGGTAGATGTAGTAGGCGTCGATGACGTCGATCGAACCAGTGGGGACGTGCTGCCGAACCGTCCGCGCCAGGCTCCGGAACATGGTGAGCGGCGCGAGGTTCTGCCCGATCTTCGGCACGGAAAGGTAGCGCGGATAGATCACGCGCAGGCCGCGGCGTTGGTCGGTGGCGTTCGTCCGGGCGTACCCCCGGTAGCGCGGTAGACGCCGGAGTATAGGCGGCGCCCAGGGCACGGGGGAAACCACCGTGGTGCGCACGCGGCCCGTCGCGACCAGATGCCCGATCCGGTGCTCGGTGAAGATGCCGTGGCGCGGCTGCGCCGTGCTCGGATAGAGGGAGGTCACGGTTAGCGTGGCGATCGGCCCGGGCGGACCGGGTGCCGCTGAGGCGGCATTTTCCGCCGCAGCGGGCTGCGCCGCGGGCGGGCCTGCGGTCGCGTCACGCGCCACGCGCTGTGCGGATCGGGACGGGTTCGACACGTGCTTCGCTCCCCTCGTCGGGCAGGTGGATGTTTTACGGTGCGGCGGCGGGGGCCACGGGGCGGGCAGCGGGCTCGCGCCCCAGCATGGCGTGCCGCACCATGGTCGCCAGGTCGCTGTAGCGCGGCGTCCAGGCGAGGCGGCGCCGGGCCAGCCTGCCGTCCGCGATCAGGACGGCCGGATCGCCGGCGCGCCGCGCGGCGTCGTGCGCCGGCACCGGGCGCCCGGCCACCGCGCCCACGGTGCGCAGCACCTCGCGCACGGAAAAGCCACAGCCCGTGCCCAGGTTCGCCACGAGCGGGTCCGCGCTCGCCCGCACGTGTGCGAGCGCGCGCACGTGCGCGTCCGCCAGGTCGGTGACGTGGACGTAATCGCGCACGCAGGTGCCGTCTTGGGTGGCGTAGTCCGAGCCGAAGACGTGCAGCGCGGGGCGGTGGCCGAAGGCCGCGTCGAGCGCCAGCGGGATGAGGTGCGTCTCCGGATCGTGGGCCTCGTGCAATTCCCCGCCGGGGTCCGCGCCGGCGGCGTTGAAATAGCGCAGCGCGCTGTAGGTGAGTCCGCCGGCCGCGGCCGCATCGGCCAGGATGTCCTCGACCATCCGCTTGCTGCGGCCGTACGGGCTGACGGGCCTTTGGGGATGGTCCTCGTCGATGGGCACGTGCTCGGGATTGCCGTAAACAGCGGCGGTGGAGGAGAACACCAGGGCCGTACAGCCTTCGCGTGCCATCACCCGAAGGAGCGTCAGGCTCCCCCCGACGTTCACCTCGTAGAACCGGCGGGGCTCCACCACCGACCGCCCGGCTTCGATAAGCCCGGCGAAGTGCAGCACGGCCGCCGGCCGATGCCGTCGCATCACCTCGCTCAGGCGCGTCTCGTCCCGGATGTCGCCCACTTCGAGCGGCCCCCACTTGACCGCATCCCGCCGGCCGTTCGACAGATTGTCGAAGGTAACGGGGGCGTATCCCTCGGCGGCCAGGGCCTTGCATGTGTGGCTGCCGATGAACCCGGCACCGCCCGTGACCAGGACCGTCCCATGCATGGCTGACCCTCCGTGGCGTATGGTTTGGGGAAGACGGGCTCGGCTGGACGGGCGGGTCACGCGCCACCCTCCGGGCCGGCGCGGCAAATCACCCGCATCGTGCGCGCCTCGGCGACGGCCGTGGACAGCGAGCCGGTTTCGCCCGGCTCGATCGGGACGTCGGCCGTCGCCAGGAGCGTGCGGACGCTCTCCAGGGTGTAGGCGAAGGCGACGTCGCGGACGACTTCGCCGGTGCGCCGGTAGACCTCCGGCGTGTCCACCTTCGCCACGACCACGCCCAGCAGCCGGCCGTCGGCGCCGAACAGCGGCCCGCCGCTGTTACCCCGGCGGACCTCTGCGCGGAACGCGATCACAGGCGGACCGGCACCCCGCTGCGCCACCGCGACCACCGGACCGCGGACCCGATAGGGCCGGATGCGCGGCAGCCCCTGCTCGGGATAGCCGATGGCCGTCACTCGCTCGTCCGAGCGCGCGACGTTATGGGCGCCGGGGGCGGGTATGGGCACGGGGGGCAGCAGCGCACGCCCGGCCTTGAGCACGGCAAGGTCGGTGCGATCCGATCGCGCCACCACGCGCGCCGCCGATTCCGCGCCGGCCGTGGTGGCGATGCGGATCTCGCTGCAACCCTCGACGACGTGCCGGGCGGTGATGACGTGTCCGGACGTCCCTACGGGAAAGCCGGAGCCGCTGCTCACGCGGCCTTTGGCCGGTTCCGGTTGGTGTTTCGTTTCCGTGTCGGTGTCCGGGCGCAGCGCGCGCAGGCGCCGGCGCTGGCGTTCCTCGCGGATCTCGCGCGCGCGGGCGTCCGATACGACCTCGCTGTCGCACGCATGGGCCCGCTTGCTCTGCACGATGCCGCGCTGCGGGTCGTAGCAGTTGACCACGTCCGCGCGCGCCGGCCCGGCGGACAGGGCCGCGGCGGCCACTACGCCCGCCAGGAGGGCGCGCCGGTTCCACAGGTCTTCAGGCTTGATGAGCGGCATGGCCGGTATCCGCAACACGGCAGATGGACACCGGCACGGAGCACACATGGAATGGCCCGGGGCAGCCCCGCATCGGCCCTACCCCGTTCGGGCGGCCCGGGCGGCGCGGGGACTACCCCGCCCGGCGGAGATGGGCCGGTCACCGATCTGGCGCGTAGAACCGATAAGCGATGCGGCCGAAGACTTCGTGCAGCCCGTAATAGCTTGCGCGCAGACCGCCCGGTGACGGCAACACGCTGGCCAGATCCAGGCTGGGGGGCTGGGTGAAACCCGTGGGCGCGGGCGTGACGCGAAGGCCGTGGTCGCGAAAGGCATGAACCGCCCGGGGCATGTGCCAGGCATGCGTAACCAGATACACGCGCCGGATTCCCTCGGCGCGCAGCATGGCCGCACTGTACGCGGCGTTCTCCCAGGTGCTCCGCGCGCGCGGCTCGACCCAGCCCACCTCGGCGCCCATCCGCTCGCGCAGGAAGCCGGCCATGACCCGGGCGATGGGCGGGGCGCCATCCCGGATCCGGCCGCCGGTGACCAGGATGGGCAGGCCGGTGATGTCCTGGACCGCGTCGGCGTAGAGCACACGGGTGAGCGACAAGCCGTCGAGCAGGGTGCCGCCGGCCTCCGGCGCGGCGTCGCGGAAGCCGGCGCTGAGCACGACGATGGCGCCGGGCTCGCGGGTCATCCCTGCGGTGCCGAGTGGCGGGTGGGTTTGATGCAGCACCAGGAACCCCTGGCCGACCAGCGGCGTGCACAGCAACCAGGCCGCGATCGCCGTGATCGCGATGGGCAGGCGTCGGGGCAGGCGCAGCCACGCCCGCAGCGCGAGCAGCACGACGGCAAGGACGACCAGGTTGAGCGGCGGCAGGAGGAAGGGCTTCACGGCGTCTCCGAAACCCGCCTTGCGCAGGTGCGCACGGCGCTCGCCGAAGGGCGTCCGCTGCTTTGCGTCATCGTGGACACGGAAGAGGAGTTCGACTGGTCCAAGCCGTTATCGCGTGCCAACCGGTCGGTCGCCACCATTCCCGCGCAAGCGCATGCGCAAGCGATCTTCGCCGAGTTCGGCATCGTTCCCACCTACGTGGTCGATTATCCCGTGGCCGCCGACCCCGAGGCTTCGGGGTTCCTGCGCGCCTGCCGCGACGCCGGCACCTGCACCATCGGGGCGCATTGCCATCCCTGGGTGAACCCGCCCGAGGTCGAGACCGTCACGCCATACAATTCGTATGCCGGCAACCTGCCCGCGGATCTGGAGTACCGCAAGCTTGCCGCGCTCACCCATACGATCACCGAGGCCTTTGGCGAGCGGCCCACGGTCTACAAGGCGGGGCGCTATGGGCTGGGGCCGAACACGCCGCGGATTCTGCGCGATCTGGGCTACCGGGTGGATGCCAGCGTGGTGCCATATACCAGCCTAACCGGCGACGGCGGGCCGGATTTCACCGGTCAGGGTGCGCATCCAGGCGCGCTTTCGGGTGCGCCGGACCTGCTGGAACTGCCCTCAAGCGCGGGCTTCGCGGGACTCCTGCGCCGATGGGGCCGGGCGCTGTTCCCGCCCTTAAGCGCGCCCACCGCAATGCGCCTGCACGTTCCCGGCGTCCTGGCGCGTACGGGCCTGCTGGAGCGCATCCGGCTCACGCCGGAAGGCGTGACCCTGACGGAGCAGCGGCGGCTGACGCGCTGTCTCCTGGCGGACGGCGTGCGGGTTTTGTCGTACAGCTACCACAGCCCGTCGCTGGCACCCGGCAACACCCCCTATGTGCGCACCACCGACGACCTCGATCGTTTTCTCGCCGCGATGCGGGGCTATTTCGCGTATGCGATCGGAGACCTCGGGGGGATGCCGGTAACGCCGCTGGAGCTGGACGCCCTGTGGCGCATGGGCGTGCCCCTTCACGCCGAGGCCGCGTCGGCGGATGTGGCGCGCGCGCGAAGCTCCTTGAGGATGTCGTAGGCCTCTTCCGACAGATTCTCCACGTGCTCCCACTCGTCGAGGAGCTGGCCGAGCTGGCTCTCGATGGCGGCGAGGTTCTCGGAACGCTCGTGGTTGGCCACCATCGTCGCGGCGACGGCGGCCTTAGCGGGCGCGCGGTACAGCGCGTCCTCGCGCAGCGCGGCGATTTCCTCGGACTGCGCGTGCACACGCTTGCGCAGGCCGCGGTTGGCACCCAGCAGCACCGCCAGGTTGATCAGGGTCAGCAGCGCGAGCAGAACCAGCCCGCCCAGGAACGCCGCCTCGAGCGAGACGCCGAGGGCTTGCAGGTGGCTTGCGACGTTCATGGCTGTTCACCTTCATCGCGGCTTCGAGGCCAGGCGGATTGGCCCACGACGCGCGCGCCGTTGGTCCAGAGCGCCTTTGCATGGCCTTGATCCGCGGTTCCTTGCCGCGTTCCGACCGAGCGGATTGCATCCGGTGCATCGCTCTGGCGTGGCACGACGCTGATGCTACGGGTCAAGGTCCGCCCCGCATGCTGCGCGGCCCGGCATCCACCGGCCGGATCACTTCTCGACCTTGGTGATCCGGACCAGGCGCTGCGAGTCATCGACCCACACCGCCACAGCGTTCCGCACGGCGTCACGGTCGAGTTGCCCGTCTGTCGCGGGCGCCGTTGTCGGGGCCAGGTCGCCGTCGTTCCAGATCCAGGCGTTGCACACGCCGTTCGAGTCCGCGCAGGCCTTTCGTCCGGCGTCCCGCCAGCCGTTGGCGTCGAGTGCCGGTGGACACACGAGGATGGCAACCTTTTGGCTGTGGCTGCGAACCTCGCATGGTCCGGGCTCGGCACGGGCGCCCGCGGACCCGATCAGGGAAGCTGTGACACACGCCAATATGTAGAGGCGCAATCCGGGGGGTCGGTAGATCTGTTTCATGGTCGGCCTCAGCGGGTCTGAGGGGAGGATGCTAAAGCAAAACGCCTTCGGGCCATCCCTCACCCGGACGGGGCAATCCCGTCGCGCGGCGCTGGTCAAGGGCTGACTCACGAATGATGCGAAGGGCGCAAAAAAAGCGAGGCCGCGCGGATATGCGCGGCCTCCAAGCATTGCGGTGATGGCTACGGCTGGCGCGTTACGCGGCGGCCAAGGCCGTTGCGCTTTGGCGGCGCCGCCCGATCCGCGTAGCCGCAAGACCGGCAATTCCCGCCAGCGTCAGGATCAGCGTGGCGGGCGCGGGCACGTCGACCACCGCCTGGATCTTGGATTGGATGACGGGGCCGAACGCGTTGAAGTCGCTCACCGGTACCACCCAGGGATTCACGCCGGTCGCAAGCGGGTTCGGCGGCGTGGCGTCGGTGGCCAGGATCTGACCGCTCCCGTCATTCGGGTTCGTGTTGGGCCCGTAGACGAGAGATTGAAGGTTGTTCAGGTTCGCCCCGCTGCCGATACCTTCGCCGGTCAGGGCGTCGATGCCGGCGGTTTTCGCCGCGTTGGCGGACGTCAAAGCCGGACTCAGAGAGAATCCACCGTCGGTGGACAGATTGATAATCGAATCGCCGCCGAAATTGGACGATCCTGTCATCTCGCTCGTGAGGCGGTCGATGGCGAGTTCGGGGTCGGTGCCGCCGCCCAATTGGCCGATCGCATTCGTCTGCGTGACGAGGCTATTGCGGGTAGCGACAGAGTCGATGAGAAGCGGGCCGACTTCCAGTCGCTGGCTGCTGGAGAACTGGACGACGGTGATCTCGACGCTGGAGTCCGTCGGAAGCGCGCCGAAGGCATTGGCGAGTCCCTGGCGCTGGGTCGAGAACTCGGTGGAGTTGATGCTGCCGGAACCGTCAATGGCAAAGCCGAGCTGGGTGGGCGCGGCGAAGGCGGACGCACTGGCGAGCGCGAGCGGGACCGACAGCGCTAACGCCTTCAATCGCGTTAGACCAAAACGGAACATGGTTGTTACCTCCTGTTTCCCCTCGGATTCTGGGCAGGAGAAGCAACGCAATAAATGTGCCATCCTGAAAAAGGCGGTTTTTTCAGTTGGATGGCGCCATTCGTGAAAATTTATAGATATATCATGTAAATTGCTCGGACATGCCGCGGCTTTACAAAAATCGCATGTCGGTGGGGGTCCGCCGGCATGAAGGCTGGAATGTCGATCTAGGGTGGATGCGTTCGCGCCCGAGTCGGATGTGACGGTGTTAATATAGCTGACAGCCATGCTGGCGGGTGGTCGACGAACCAAGGGATCGCCGCCTGGGGCGAATCAGGGCGGTTGCTTTTCGGCACGAGACCGTAGCATTGCCGCGCGGCGCGCGATTACAGCACCGTCTTCGCCCTGCCCGGTCTCGGTACCGCGAAGGGAGCAGGGACGCCGGACGCGCGGTGACGTTACCCGAGGACCCAGATGATGCCGGCCCAGGCCAGGAGCGATGCGATGCCCACGGCCGCAGCCGCGGTCCGGATGGAAAGGCGGTCGGGCGCGGGCGTCGTGTGGCCGGCCGTATACCGCCGGCTAAGATCGAGGCTCGACATGGGGCACCTCCGTTGCACCGGAAGCGTCATCCATTCGAATTTAACAAAACGCTAAGCGCCCGTCCCCTCACGAAATCGTGAACGCTGGCAGGGGCGGCGAAGCTTGAAGGACGAGACGCCCATGGCAAGCACCGTTCTGGAGCAACGCGCGGCCGATCCGGCCGAGACCTTCATCGCCCGGGTGGACGACCGCAGCCTGCGCGTGGGCGTCATCGGGATGGGCTACGTCGGGCTGCCGCTCGCGCACGCCTTCCACGACCGGGGCTTCGGCGTGCTCGGCTTCGATGTCGATCCCGGCAAGGTCGCCGAACTGAACGCCGGACGCAGCTACATCAAGCACTTCGCCCACGAGACCATCGCCGGGATGCGCGCCACGGCGCGCTTCGCCGCGACGGCGGATTTCGACCGCCTACCCGAGGTGGACGCCATCCTGGTGTGCGTGCCCACGCCGCTGAGCCCGCACCGTGAGCCGGACATGTCCTACGTCGAGGCGACCACGGCGCAGATCGCGCGGCGCTTGCGAGCAGGCCAGCTCGTCGTGTTCGAATCCACGACCTATCCCGGCACCACGGACGACGTCATCAAACCGGTGCTGGAGGCCACGGGCCTGACGAGCGAGCGCGATTACTTCCTGGCCTATTCGCCCGAGCGCGAGGATCCGGGCAATCCCGATTTTTCCTGTGCGCGCATTCCCAAGGTGGTGGGCGCCGATGGCCCGCAGGCCGCGCGTGCCGCCGAGGCGCTCTACGCCCCCGTGGTCAACGGCGTGGTACCGGTGCCCGACACGCGCACGGCGGAGGCGGTGAAGCTCACCGAGAACATCTTCCGCTCGGTCAACATCGCGCTGGTGAACGAGCTCAAGCAGATCTACCGCGCCATGGATATCGACGTCTGGTCGGTGATCGACGCGGCCAAGACCAAGCCCTTCGGCTTCATGCCGTTCTATCCCGGGCCCGGGCTGGGCGGGCACTGCATCCCCATCGACCCGTTCTATCTCACCTGGAAGGCGCGCGAGGTCGCCATGCCGACGCGCTTCATCGAGCTGGCGGGGGAGATCAACACCGCCATGCCGGCCCAGGTTGTGGCGCGGGTGGCGGAGGCGCTGAACGACCGCTTCGCCAAGGCGCTCAACGGCGCGCGCATTCTGCTCGTCGGCATGGCGTACAAGAAGAATGTGGACGACATCCGCGAGAGTCCCTCGTTCACGCTGATCGAGGGGCTGGAGGCCAAGGGCGCGCGCGTGGACTTCCACGACCCCTTCGTGGACGCCATCCCGGAGACGCGCGAGCATCCGGCGCTGGCCGGCCGGACGGGTGTGGCCCTGGACGATGCCACGGTCGCCGGTTACGATGCCGTCCTGGTCGCCACCGACCACGACGCGGTGGATTATGCCGTGCTCGACCGCGCGGCGCAGCTCGTGGTGGACACGCGCAACATCATGACAAAGAACGGCCTGACCAGCGAGCGCGTGGTGAAGGCGTAGGGCAGGTCCCCGGTAGGGGGACCTGCCGATGTATGAGTGGCGGGTCCGCCTTCGGTGGACGCCGCCCTACGCCGTCCCCTGCGTGGCCATGCTGCGCAAGACGTAATGCAGGATGCCGCCGTGGCGGTAGTATTCCACCTCATCCTGGGTATCCAGGCGCGCGGTCAGGTGCACCCGCTCGGTCGCGCCGTCGGGGCGGTGAATCGTGGCCGTGACATCCTTGCGCGGGGAAAGGCCCTCGGCGAGCCCGGTAATGTCCCAGGTTTCCTCGCCGGTCAGTTCAAGCGTCTTGCGGTCGACGCCATCAGGGAACTGCAGCGGCAGGACGCCCATCCCGATCAGGTTGGAGCGGTGGATGCGCTCGTAGCTTTCCGCGATCACCGCCTTCACGCCCAGTAGGCGGGTGCCCTTCGCGGCCCAGTCGCGCGACGAGCCGGTGCCGTACTCCTTGCCCGCGACCACGACGAGGGGCACGCCCTCCTCCTGGTATTTCATCGCGGCGTCGAAGATGGGCATCTGCGCGCCGTCGGGCAGGTGCCGGGTCACGCCGCCCTCGACGCCGGGCACCATCTCGTTGCGGATGCGGATGTTGGCGAAGGTGCCGCGCATCATCACCTCGTGGTTCCCCCGGCGCGCGCCGTAGGAGTTGAAGTCCTTGGGCTGCACGCCGCGGTCCAGGAGGTACTTGCCCGCGGGGCTGTCCTTCTTGATCGCGCCGGCGGGCGAGATGTGGTCGGTGGTCACGCTGTCGCCCAGCATGGCGAGCATGCGCGCGCCGCGCACGTCCTGGAGCGCCGGCAGCTCGGTGGTCATGCCGTCGAAGAAGGGCGGGTGCTGGACGTAGGTGCTCGCCGGGTCCCACTGGTAGGTCTTGCCGCCGCCGGACTCGATCTGCTTCCACTTGTCCGGGCCCTCGAAGACGTTGGCGTAGCGCTGCCGGAACATCTCCGGGGACAGCGACCGCGCGATCAGGTCACGGATCTCCTGCGCGGAGGGCCAGATGTCCGCCATGTAGACCGGATTGCCGTTGCGGTCCTCGCCCAACGGCTCGCGGTACAGGTCCTTGCGCATGTTCCCGGCCAGGGCATAGGCGACCACAAGCGGCGGCGAGGCGAGGTAGTTCGCCCGGCAGTGCGGGTTGATGCGGCCCTCGAAGTTGCGGTTGCCGGAGAGCACGGAGCACGCGATCAACTCGCCCTGATCGATGGCCTTGGCGATGTTCTCGTGCAGCGGGCCGGAGTTGCCGATGCAGGTGGTGCAGCCGTAGCCCACGAGGTTGAAGCCCAGCGCGTCCAGGTCGTCCTGGAGGCCGGCGGCCTGGAGGTAGTCCGTGACCACCTGCGAGCCCGGGGCGAGCGAGGTCTTAACCCAGGGCTTGACCTCGAGCCCTTTTTTCAGGGCGTTGCGCGCGAGCAGCCCGGCGCCGATCATCACGCTGGGGTTGGAGGTGTTGGTGCAGGAGGTGATGGCGGCGATCACCACGTCGCCGTGGTTCAGGCGATAGCTCTCGCCCTCGACGGGCACGCCCTCGTCGCGGAAGTTCTCCAGGTCGTCCTGGATCGCCGCCGGGCCTTCCGCGGCCATGTCGGCCGGGGCGCCGTTGTTCGGATCGACGCCCAGCTCGCGATACATGTGCGCCTTGAACTCGCTCGCCGCATAGGTGAGCGCCACCCGGTCCTGCGGGCGCTTGGGCCCGGCGAGGCTGGGTTCCACCTGCGACAGGTCCAGGTGCAGGGTGTCCGAGAACACCGGGTCGGGCGTGGCGTCGTCGCGCCACAGCCCCTGTTCCTTGCAGTACGCCTCGACCAGCTTGATCCGGTGCGGATCGCGCCCGGTGAACTCGAGGTAGCGCAGGGTCTCCTGGTCGACCGGGAAGAAGCCGCAGGTCGCGCCGTACTCCGGCGCCATGTTGCCGATGGTGGCGCGGTCGGCGAGCGTCAGCGCGCTCAGGCCGGGGCCGTAGAACTCCACGAACTTGCCCACCACGCCCTTCTGGCGGAGCATTTGGGTGACCGTGAGCACGAGGTCCGTGGCCGTGGCGCCTTCGGGCAGCTCGCCGGTGAGCTTGAAGCCCACCACCTCGGGGATCAGCATCGAAATGGGCTGGCCCAGCATGGCTGCCTCGGCCTCGATGCCGCCCACGCCCCAGCCGAGCACGCCCAGGCCGTTGATCATGGTGGTGTGGCTGTCCGTGCCCACGAGCGTGTCGGGCAGGGCGACCATGCGGTTGCCGTCCTGGCGGGTCCACACGGCCTGGCCCAGGTATTCCAGGTTGACCTGGTGGCAGATGCCCGTGCCCGGCGGCACCACGCGGAAGTTGTCGAACGCGGTCTGGCCCCAGCGCAGGAAGGCGTAGCGCTCGTGGTTGCGCTCGAACTCGCGCTCCACGTTCTGCTGGAAGGCCAGCGGCGTGCCGTAGGCGTCGACCATCACGGAGTGGTCGATGACCAGGTCGACGGTGCTTACCGGATTGATGCGCTCGGGCTCGCCGCCCAGGCGCGCGATAGCGTCGCGCATGGCCGCCAGATCGACCACGCCGGGCACGCCGGTGAAGTCCTGCATCAGAACCCGCGCGGGGCGGTAGGCGATCTCGTGGCTGGAACGCTGGGTTTTCTGCCACGCAGCGATGGCCCGCGCGTCCTCGGCGGTGACCGTTTGCCCGTCCTCGTGGCGCAGCATGTTCTCCAGCAGGACCTTGAGCGAGAACGGCAGGCGCGAGAGATCGCCCAGGCCGTTGCGCTCGGCTTGTGCGAGGGAATAATAGTCGTACTCGGATCCCTCGACGCTCAGGGTCCGGCGCGTATCGAGCGTGTCCGTGCCAGCCACCGTGATGATCTCCCCTGTCTCGCGCGCGTTCGCAAGCGTTCCCGCCGGTGCGCCACGCCCGTGGGCCGCGGCGGCGTTTTGTCCCTGCGCCCGACCCTAGCGATCTGCGCCCGCCTGTCCAGTGCTGCGGTGCGGGAAACCGGCGGGTTCCGGGGTGCATTGTGGCGGGTCAGACCCCCTCACCCTGCCCCTCTCCCCTTTGTATCCAAAGGGGAGAGGGAATGCGGTCGCGGTCGATCATCGATAGATCCTTTCTCCCGCGCTTCCGGGAGAGAAGGTCAGGATGAGGGGGAACGGGCCGCAGGCGGATGCCTATTCCGCCGCCTTCACGGTGACGGGCAGGATCGCGCGGGACACGCGGGTGTCGGTCAGACTGTAGAAAACCTTGTCGCGCCGTCCCGCGAGCCGGTCCGGGAGGGTCGCCATGTCCCGGCCCGCGATCGCCACGGGCAGGCTCGCCGGCCGGTACAGCGTGGCGCGTTCGTACGCCCGGATGCCGTCAACGAGGCGTTCGGCCATGTCGGTGAACGGCTCCGCCGCGGTGGCCGACTTACCCACAGCCTGCTAGACCACTCGGCGCGACGCGACCTTGCGAACCAGTAGCGGAAGGCTGAACGCAGGTTAGCCGGGCTGTTGAGCCACGAACCGCCGCGGACAACACGCGCATCACAATCGCCGCCGTTGTCCGCGCCCACGTGTCGCCGTGCATCGGCGCGCCCAGGCGTGGCCCCAACCCCGTTGGGCCGCGACGCACGTCGCCCAAGCGCGCAGCGCCATATATTCTTTTTTTGTTCTCTTTCATGTGCTAGCCTTTCCGACATCCGGCCATGCGGCAAGGGGGAGAATGCGCGGCATGAGCGAAGTCGCAGAACAGTTGTCGGCGCGCCAGGAGGCGTTCTGTGTCGCCTACATCCGCCTGGGCTCGGCGGCGGCCGCGGCGCGGCGCGCCGGGTACAGCGCGAGTGCGGCGAAGAGTCAGGGCTGGCGGCTGCTTCAGGAGCCCAGGGTGCGCGCGCGGCTGGACGAGCTGCGCCGGGGCAGCGGCGGGCCGTCGGCGGGCGGCAC
>Ga0207714_1000873_pt1 | contig 20329 bp, 15 predicted proteins | sample PonA232FremontCA_2_FD_187270 | JGI IMG/M metagenome (GOLD analysis project Ga0207714, IMG submission 187270) | Marine sediment microbial community from Fremont, CA, USA - Pond A23 Sediment 2 (SPAdes) | ecosystem: Environmental > Aquatic > Marine > Unclassified | place: USA: Fremont, California...
CCGGCGCCTGCCCCACCGCGCGCGCGCCCTGGAGATCCTGCGCGAGCCCGACAGCCGGCCCACCGGCGGCGACTCGGGTGGCAACGTCGTGGCGCCGGACTTCCGCCTGGCGCGGACACACGCGAACGGCGACGCCGAGGCACCGCGCGGGCGCCCGGTCAATCTCCCGTTGTACGGCCGCATCGCCGCCGGCACGCCCATCGAAGCGCTGCGCGACGAGTCGGCCTTCGTCGAGGTGCCGCCGGCGCTGCTGTCGAAGGGCGAGCACTACTGCCTGGAGGTCGAGGGCGACTCCATGGTGGAGGCCGGGATTTTCGACGGCGACACCGTGGTGATCGAACGCTGTGACGCGGCCGAGAACGGCAGCATCATCGTCGCGCTGGTCGACGGCGAGGAGGTCACGCTCAAGCGCCTGCGCCGCAAGGGCCACGCCATCGCGCTGGAGCCCGCCAACCCCGCTTTCGAAACCCGCATCTTCCCACCAGATCGCGTCCACATCCAGGGACGGCTGGTGGCGCTCCTGCGCCAGTATTGAAGGCGCCCGTCAGCTCCCGTCTGGCCAGTGCACCCAGGGGCGCCGGCCGCGCGCCCCGCGCACCGAGCGGACGCTCGGCGTGCCGCCGTCGAAGCGCACCACATGCGCGCCTTCCCGCCATAGATCGAAGCGGTCGATGACCACCTTCGGGCCTCGGCATCGCCCATCCGGCACGGGCGATGTGCTCACCACCACCGTTGCGAAGCGGCAATCCCCGCGGAGGGCGCGCGGATCGCGGACCAGCGCCACGGTCCCGGCATCGCGGTGTTGGATGCAGCCCAGCGGATCGCAGCGCAGCTCGGCGCCGGCCGCCTTCCGGCCCGCCGCCGGAAACGGCTCCCCCGCGGTCAGGCCGGCGCTGTGCAGCCACGTCTCGCCCGTGTAGCTCGACTCGGCGCCCGGTGACAGCCACAGCCCGCCATCGGCCCCACGCACCGCCGTGGTTTCCGCCTCCCCGCCGACCAGCACGTCCGGCGGTTTTGCCTGGGTCAGGCTCAACGCCCCCAGCGCGATCGGGATGAGGCCGAGGCGCCGCCACGGGGCGGTCCAGATGCACAACCACAGGCCGCCCGCGAGGACCAGGAACATGCCCCAGAGCGGCGGCGTCGGCAGGCGCAGCACCGCGTGCGGCCACGCCGCGATCTCCGCCGCCACGGTGAGCACGATCTCGATGCCCCAGGTCATCGGGGTCAGCGCCAGCGCATGGGCGCCCAGCGGCATGAGCACCAGGGCCGCGAGCGCGAGCGGCATGATCCAGAAGGCCGCCAGCGGCACGGCCACGAGGTTCGCCGCTACACCGTAGATCGCCAGCCGGTTGAAATGCAGAACCGTGAAGGGCGCGGTGGCCAGGGTCGCCACCACGGTCGTCAGGACGATGCCACCCAGATAGGCGGCACTTCGCGCCACCGGGCCAGTCCGTCGCGGCGACCCCCACGGCCGGTCGCGGAGTGCCTCGTAGCACGCGATCAGCGAGACGGTCGCGGCGAAGGAAAGCTGAAAGCTCACCCCGACCAGGCTTTCCGGGTGCACGAGCAGAAGCCCGCTCGCCGCGAGCGCCGCGACCCGCATCGTGATGGCCCGCCGGTTCAATGCCACCGCCAGGAGCACCAGCGCCGCCATGACGAAGGCGCGCACCGTGGGCACGGTGAACCCGGTCAGCGCCAGATACCCGGCGGCCGCCGCGGCCGCCGCGACGGCCGCCACCGTCTTGAGCGGCAGCCGCAAGGCCAGCGCGGGGATCGCGGCGCCGCCAAGGCGCACGAGGAAAAAGACGAGCCCGGCGACCAGGCCGACGTGGAGCCCGGAGATGGCAAGAAGGTGCGCCAGACCGGCATCGCGCAGGTCCGCACGGACCGGCTCGGGGATGGCGCCCCGCTGACCCGTCATCAGCGCGGCGGCGACTCCGCCGGCCGCGGTCGGTTCCGCCGCGCGGACCCGCTCGACGATGCGCTCGCGCACGCGCTGGGCGGTCGCGAGCATACCACCTCCGGCGCGGCGCTCCAGCACGCGAACCTCGCCGAGCGTGTAGCCCACCGCGCCCAGCCGGTCGAAGTAGGCGTGGCGGGGGAAATCGAACGCCCCCGGCATGGGTGGCGCGGGCGGCGGATGCAGGACGGCCTTCAGTTGCACGCGGTCGCCGGGTCGCGCACCTGCAGTGTCCCGGCGAACGGTCACGCGCACACGCGCCGGGGTTCGCGCCGCCGGCAGGTCCGCGACCTCCGGCGCGGCCAGGGTGAGGCGCACGCCGCCGTCGTGCGGCTCCGTCGCCGCGATCCGGCCGGTCACCCGCGTGGGCCCGGTCTCGTCCGCGACCACCGGCGCAGCGACGGTGTGCGTGCGCACCTGCGCCGCGGCGAAGCCGAGCGCGGCAGCCGTCAGCAGAACCGCTGGCAGCGCGGCGCTCGGCGATCTGCGGCCCGCAACGGCGATCCATGCGGCGAGGGCGAGAACCACGCCCCCACTCCACCACGGCGGCTCGAGCGGGAGCGCGAAGTAGACTCCCACGCCGCCGGCGAGCGCGATCGGCAACCACAGCACCCAGCGCGGCCGGTCGGCTGCCGCGTGCACACGGACCCGCGCAAGTGCCCGGGCCAGCCACGCCGCCAGCCGGTACCGGGTCATCACGGCCGCTGCCTTGTCCACATGTGCCTGCATGCACAGCGCGATGCCATGCGATCGCGCTCGCGTCGATGGCGCGGGCGTCGGGCGAACGGCGTTCCGGGCGTGGTCCGGCCGCGACCGGTGTGCTACACGGCGCCTTTCACGGTTCTACACTCCTCACCAGGCCTGCAGCGCAGAGGCGGAGCCAAGGCATGACGGTCGTGACGCGGTTCGCACCCTCCCCCACCGGGATGCTCCACATCGGCGGGGCGCGCACTGCCCTGTTCAACTGGCTGTTCGCGCGCCACCACGGCGGCACCTTCCTGCTGCGCGTCGAGGACACGGACCGGGAACGCTCCACGCCCGAAGCAATCCAGGCCATCCTGGACGGGCTTCACTGGCTGGAGCTGCACTGGGACGAGGCGGCGATGTATCAGTCCGCGCGGGCGGAGCGGCACGCGCAGGTCGCCCATCACCTCCTCGAAACCGGCCAGGCCTACCGCTGCTACGCCAGCAAGGCCGAGCTGGACGCCATGCGGGAGCGCGCCCGCGCCGAAGGCCGGCCCATGCGCTACGACGGCCGCTGGCGAGACCACGATCCCGCCGACGCGCCCGCCGACGTGACCCCCTGCATCCGCATCAAGATGCCCCAGGAGGGCGAAACCGTCATCGCGGACCGCGTGCAGGGGCGCGTTACCGTTCCCAACGCGCAACTGGACGACATGGTGATCCTGCGCGCCGACGGCACGCCCACCTACAACCTGTCCGTGGTCGTCGACGACCACGACATGGGCGTGTCCCACGTGATCCGCGGCGACGACCACCTCACCAACGCATTCCGCCAGACGCAGGTCTACCGGGCCCTGAGCTGGGTCGAGCCCGAGTTCGCCCACATTCCGCTCATCCACGGTCCCGACGGCGCCAAGATGTCCAAGCGCCACGGCGCGGTCAGCGTTTCCGCCTACCGCGAGCAGGGTTATCTGCCCGAGGCGCTGCGCAACTACCTGCTGCGGCTCGGATGGGGTCACGGCGACCGGGAAATCGTACCCACCGAGGAAGCCATCGCGCTGTTCAACCTGGAAAATGTCGGCAAGTCCGCCGCGCGGTTCGATTTCGACAAGCTGAAGTCGTTCAACGCCCACTACCTGCAGGAAGCTGACGACGATCGCCTCGCCCGGCTGACCGCACCTCATGTGGCGGAGCGGCTGGATCGGGAGCTGACGCACTCGGAGCACGATATGCTGCGGCAGGCGATGCCCGGCCTCAAGCAGCGCGCGAAGACACTGGTTGACCTCGCCGACGGCGCGGTATTTTACTTCCAGCGGCCACAAACCTTGACGCAGAAGGCAGCCAAGCAGCTCGACGACACGGCCCGCGACCGGCTTCACCGGCTGGCGGCGACCGTCCGCGATCTTACCTCGTGGGACGAAGACACATTGGAATCCGCCGTGCGCGAGTTCGCGGCCGATGAAGACTGCAAGCTCGGCCAGGTGGCGCAGCCCTTGCGCGCCGCCCTCACCGGAACGACTGTGTCGCCGGGCATCTTCGAGGTCATGGTCGTCCTCGGCCGGACGGAAACCCTCGCACGGCTCGAGGCGGCTGCGCCGGACAACGCAGCGACGGTGCCGTGAGCCACGCCGCCAGCGCCGCGTTGCGTGCACCGCAACATAGCTCTAGGCTGCTGCGCATGCGGAACAACCTTCGAGCAATCAGGCTTAAGGAACAGGGTTATGAGTGACTCCAAGGAGGGCTCGCAGGAGCATACGGCCACCCTGACGGACAATCTAACGGGCGATCGTGTCGGCCTACCGGTTCTCCATGGCTCAATGGGGCCGCGTGTGATCGATGTGCGCCAGCTTCACAAGAACACCGGCGCCTTCACCTACGATCCGGGATTTACTTCGACGGCAAGTTGCTCCTCGAACATTACCTTCATCGACGGGGACAACGGCCGCCTGTATCACCGCGGCTACTCGATCGAGGATCTGGCCGAGAACTGCGACTTCATGGAGGTCTGCTATCTGCTGCTGCACGGCGAACTGCCGACGCGCAGCGAGAAGGCGGACTTCGAAAGCTCCGTCACCTACCACACGATGCTGCATGAGCAGATGCTCTACTTCTTCCGCGGCTTCCGCCGCGACGCGCATCCCATGGCAGTGATGGTCGGCGCCGTCGGCGCCCTCTCCGCTTTTTATCACGATTCCACGGACATCACGGATCCGCACCAGCGCATGGTCGCCTCGCACCGGCTCATCTCCAAGATGAGCACGATCGCGGCCATGGCGTACAAATTCTCCGTCGGTCAGCCGTTCATCTACCCGCGCAATGATCTCTCGTTCGCCGAGAATTTCCTCTACATGACCTTTGCGGTCCCCACCGAGGAATACAAGCTGAGTCCCGTGCTGGCGCGGGCGATGGACCGGATCTTCATTCTCCACGCCGACCACGAGCAGAACGCCTCCACCTCCACGGTCCGCCTGGCCGGCTCCTCGGGCGCCAACCCCTTCGCCTGCATCGCGGCCGGCATCGCCAGCCTCTGGGGCCCGGCGCACGGTGGTGCCAATCAGGCCGTGCTGGAGATGCTCCAACAGATCGGCAGCAAGGACCGCGTGCCGGAATTCCTGGAGCGCGCCAAGGACAAGAACGATCCCTTCCGGCTCATGGGCTTCGGCCACCGCGTGTACAAGAATTACGACCCGCGTGCGGCGGTCCTTCGGCAGTCCGCCCACGAAGTCCTGGATGAGCTCGGCATGCGCGATGACCCCCTGCTCGATCTCGCCATGGAGATGGAACGCATCGCGCTGGAGGACGAATACTTTGTCGAGCGCAAGCTCTTCCCCAACGTCGATTTCTATTCGGGCATCATCCTCAAGGCGATGGGCTTCCCGATGTCGATGTTCACCGTCCTCTTCGCCGTGGCGCGCACGGTCGGCTGGGTCGCGCAGTGGAAGGAGATGGTCGAAGACCCCAACCAGCGCATCAGCCGGCCACGCCAGATCTATACCGGCTACGGGCCGCGCGAATTTATCCCCGTGGATCAGCGGGGCTGACCCAGGGCCACGCGAAAGAGGCGGCGCAACGGCGCCGCCTCTTTTCGTTCCGTTATCCAGTGCAATCCTGGGGCCGTCGGCTGGTGATGTAGCCCCATCTGACGCTGAAGGGTCCAGCCACACCGATCCAACGGGCCGGCAACGGTCCGTCGTCTCGCAAGACAGGCGAGACCACGTCCCCATTCCCTTCCGTCGGCTTCCGCGAGCAGGCTTATTCGTCCCGGATCATCGCCGAATACGTGGCCTGGGCAACCGATGTTCCGTCGACCCGCGCGTCCGCCTTGAACTTCCAAACGTTGCCGCGATTGCGCAGCTTTTCGACGTTCACGTAGACCGTATCGCCGGGATAAACCGGCCGTCGAAAGCGCGTCTCGTCGATCGACATGAAGTAGACCAGCTTCCCTGCCGCTTCGCCTTCGAGCGTCTCAACCACGAGCACGGCCGCCGTCTGCGCCATCGCCTCCACGATGAGCACACCGGGCATCACCGGTTCCCTGGGAAAATGCCCCTGAAAGAAAGGCTCGTTGATGGAGACGTTCTTGATGCCAACAGCCGAGACATCTTTGTAAATATCGCGGACACGGTCGATCATGAGGAAAGGATAGCGGTGCGGGATCATCTCCATCACCCGCATGATATCCGCCATCGTGGCCTCACTCGCCGCATCCGTCGTGTCGTTCGCCATATCCGCCTTCCGTGCTCAATTGGCCGGCGCCTCTGCCGTCGCGGCCGCCCCTTTCAGAATATTCGTTTATCCCGGCTTATTGCTCTCCACTGCCGCTAAATTGGCCAACATTCACTGTCTTGAGTTTGCTGTTCAACGCGTCCAGCGCGTCACCGGTAATTTCCATCTGACGCCGCACCAAAAGAATGGCGCTCTTGTTAACGACAAGGTCAATCCCACGCTCTTCCGCAATATTGCCTACAATTTCGACCAATTCCTTCTTTACCTCGTTCATAGCACGATTGTAGACTTTCTGAAGCCCTTTTTTCTGGGATTGAACGTCACCTTGGATATTTTGTATCCGCTTTTCCAGCTGCTTTTTCTTCTTTTGGTATGCTTCCGCTGACAGTACCGAGCGCTGTTGTTCGAGCTTCTTATTTTCTTCGCGAAGCTGCTGCTCTTTCTGGCTCAACTGATTCTGGTACTCGGACCGACGCTGTCCGATCTGTTCCTGAATGGACTGAACCGCCTTGGACTTCTCCATAACCTTTTGGGTGTCCAGGACGGCAATCGTCGGTGATGTCATGGTGTCGGTCTGAGCGCTTGCTGGCGCGACCGCGACCGTGGTGCTCACAACCGCCAACAGCGCAAGCGCTGTGTAAAGACGAGTCAAACTGGGCATGACGACTTTCCTCGACCGGAAACTAGAATTGTGTGCCAAAGCCGAACTGGAAGACCTCCGTCTCATCGAAGTCCTCATCGATCACAGGGAAGCCGATATCGATCTCCAGGGGCCCAAGCGGCGAGCGCCAACTGAACCCGGTGCCCACGGCAAGGCGCGGACTGGCACTGTCCTCGGGATTTACGTCGACATCGCTCGGGATGTCCACCCCCCAGGCGGCTCCGGCATCGGTCCACACGCGCCCCTTGACGTTGAACCGGTCAGGAAGCCCCAAGGGGAACCGCAGTTCGACGGTGCCAGCGTAGAACTGCTTGGCGCCGAGTGCGTCGTCCGAACCATCGTCGTCACCCAAGTCACGCGGGCCGATGCCGGCCGGTGCAAAACCGCGGATGGACGAACTGCCCACGAAAAAGCGGTCCAGAATGCTCGTGTCCTCGCCGATGCCGAACACGTGACCGCCTTCCGCGCCCAGATGCAGCGTCAGGTTCTCGGTAATGGGCGTGAAGAGGTCGGCGCTCGCCTCGTTCTTGGCGAAGGTCTCGGTTCCGCCAACGCCGGCGAAGGTGTTCGTCATCGACAGCTTGAAGCCGTCCGTCGGGTTCAGCCGGTTGTCTCGGCGGTCGTACGCCAAGGTGTGCGAGACGCTCGAGCGCGTTGAACTTCCCTCTTCCAGTTGCAGGACAATGGACTCCGAATCGTCCACGTCGGAAAGTTCACGGTTAGAGAACCGATACCGCCAGGACTGCCGCCAGGGCTCGATGATGCTGTAGCCCATGCGCAGCGCGCCGCCCGTACGGTCCTCCTCGAAGGTAAGCTCATCCTGATCCGTTTCGGTGCGGAAGAGGTCGAAGCCTGCCGAGAGGTCGCGACCCAGGAAGTATGGCTCGGTGAAACTCAAGTCGATGCGCTGGGTTTCGAACGACAGCGAGAAGTTGAGTTGCAGATCCTGTCCCTTGCCGAGCAGGTTGCGCTCACGAAGCTGGACGTTGCCGAGCAGGCCCGTGGAGGTCGAGATGCCGGCACCGAAGCTCAGGCTGCCCGTGGATCGCTCTTCCACCTTAACGTCCACCACGGTCTGGCTTGGCGAGGAGCCTTCCTTCTTGTCCACCTCTACCGACTTGAAGAAGCCCAGGTTGTTGATCCGCTGGCGCGCCCGGCGAACCTTGGAGGCATTAAAGGCGTCACCCTCCACGATATCGAATTCGCGCCGGATGACTCGGTCGAGCGTGCGCGCGTTGCCCTTGATGTCGATGCGTTCGATGAAGACGCGCGGGGCTTCCTTGATCGTGTAGGTCAGCTCAATCCGCTCGTCCGCGCGTCGCCGCTCGACGTTCGGCTGAATGTCCACGAAGGCGAAGCCGCGGTTGCCCGCGACCGTGCTGATCCGGTCCACGGTGTCCTGGACCTCTTGGGCGCTGTACCAGTCGCCTTGCCGGGTTTTGAGCGCCTTGCGGAGGGACTCGGGCTTCAGTTTATCGATGTTGGAATCGATCGACACGGAATCGATCTTGTATCGTGGGCCTTCGTTTACGCTGAACGTGAGGATGAACCCTTTGCGGTCCGGCGTCATCTCGGAGATAACGGAGTCGATCTGGAAATCCGCGTAACCGTTGTTGAGGTAGAACCGCCGCAGCTTCTGCCGGTCGAAGTCTATGCGATTCGGGTCGTAGGTATCGTTTGAGGCGAAAAGACGATACCAAGCGGATTCCGTGGTGACGATGGCGTCTCGAAGCTCGTCATCGTCGAAGGCCTTGTTGCCGATGAAGTTGACGGCCCGAACCTTGGTCTCGGGCCCTTCGTTGATTTCGAAAACCAGGTTGACGCGGTTCTGCTCCAGGTCGATGCGTTTCGGACTGATTTCGGCACCGAAGCGGCCATTGCGACGGTACACGCGCCGGACGCGTTCGACGTCGTTCTTGACCTTGGTTCGGGTGAAGACAACGCGCGGGCGCAGTTCGACCTGTTCGCGCAGCGTCTTGTCGTCGATCTCGTCGTTGCCTTCGAAGACGATCCGATTGACGATCGGGTTTTCGGTCACCTCGACAAAGAGACGGTCATCCTCACGCCGCAACCGCACGTTGCTGAACAGACCCGTGTCGTAAAGCTCTTTCAGCGTCCGGTTCAGCGCGGCGCGATCGAAGGGATCGCCGGGATCGACCGTCAGATACGAGCGCACGGTCGCGGGCTCGACCCGGCCAGTGCCCTGGATCACGATCTCGTTGATGGTGCCGCCCGATTGGATGGTCTGCGCGGCGGACGGCCCAATCAGGGCCGCCAGCGCGGCGATGACCAACGCGATCCGGGCGACGCGTGCAGCTAGTCGCCGGCCGAGCACCACTGTTTCCGTCTCGCTGTGCTGTGCAGCTGGATCGGGCGGCAAGCCCCCGGGGCGCGTGTGCCCGCGTCAGCCGAACGAGGTCAGCTGAGCCAAGTCGTTCCAGGTCACGAAGACCAGGAGGGTCAATACCAAAGCAAGCCCGATACGGAAACCGTATTCTTGGGCGCGTTCCCCCAGCGGCCGGCCACGCACGCCCTCGATCGCGTAGAACAGCAGGTGGCCGCCGTCGAGCATGGGGATGGGAAACAGGTTCACCAATCCGAGGTTGATCGACAGCACGGCCATGAACCACACGAGGTTGGTCAGACCCGTGTCCGCTACCTCACCCGACATCTGGGCGATCTTTACCGGCCCACCGAGCTGGTCGGCGCTGCGCTCGCCCATGACGATCTGGCCGACGGCCTGGACCGTAGCGCCGGTGATTCGGCCCGTCTGCTGGGTGGCCTCCCAGACCGCGGAGGCTGGGTCGTAGCGCTTATAGGCCACCTCGGAGCCGGTCACGCCGAGCAGGCCGATCGTGTGCGTGTTCCCGAACTCGTCTTTCACCTGCCGCTGCTCGGGCGTGACCTGCATCGTCACGCGCTCGCCGTCGCGGCGGACAACGACCGTGAGCCGCTCCGCGGGGTTCAACCGCACGACCCGCTGAACCTCCTCGAATCGCTCGATCGAGTTGCCATCGATTGCAACGAAGCGGTCACCCGGCAGGAAACCGGCTTCGGCTGCCGGGCTCTCGGCTTCCACCTGCCCCACCACGGCGGGCGTGTATGGCTGGCCGTGCAGCGCGAACACCGCGCCAAGCGCGACGATGGCGAAAACGAAGTTCGCCGCCGGCCCGGCGGCCACCACAGCGGCGCGCTGGTGCAGGCGCTTGAAGGGGAACGCCACGGCCCGCTCCTCGGGTGTAAAGGTGCGCTCACTGTCTGCCTGGCTCGCCGCGTTGGCATCGCCGAACATCTTCACGTAGCCGCCGAGCGGGACGGCGCTGAACTTCCAGCGCGTGCCGGCGCGGTCCGTGATGCCCACGATTTCCGGTCCGAAGCCGATGGAGAACGTTTCGATGTGAACACCGACCCGGCGGGCGACCCAGTAGTGACCGAACTCGTGCACGAACACCAGCACGGTCAGGACGACCAGGAAGGGGATGATGTAGCTGCCCAGGATCTCCATGCCGCTCGCCTTGCCAACCGTCGTGGGAATCAGGCGGATGCGCGCGCCCGTCTCGCCAGCGAGCGGGCGTGCGCGCGTGCGTCGTCGTCGGCGGCCGCAACATCCGCCAGGCTCGTGATGGGCCCGATGTCGTGGCGGTCCAGCACGGTCTTCACGCTCGCGGGCACGCCCGGGAAACCGATCTCGCCGTCGAGAAACGCCTGAACCGCCACTTCATTGGCCGCATTCAGGACAGTTGGTGCGCTGCCGCCCCGACGCAATGCCTCGCGCGCCACATCCAGCGCGGGGAAGCGCTCGGTATCCGGCGCCTCGAACGTCAGCTCGCCGATGCTTGCGAGATCCGCATGCGCCACCGGCCCCGTCATGCGTCCCGGCCACGCCAGGGTGTGGGCGATCGGCGTGCGCATATCCGGCAAGCCGAGCTGCGCCAGGGTCGAGCCGTCGCGGTACGCCACCATACTGTGAATGATCGACTGTGGATGCACCAGCACGTCGATCCGAGTCTCGGGCATCTGGAAGAGGTGGTGGGCCTCGATCAGTTCCAGGCCCTTGTTCATCATCGTAGCCGAGTCGACGGAGATCTTCGCGCCCATCGACCAGTTCGGGTGCGCCACCGCCTGCTCTGGCGTGACGCGGTCCAGCACCTCGCGCGCGGTATGCCGGAAAGGGCCGCCGGACGCCGTCAGGATGAGGCGGCTGACGTCCGCTCGCCGCTCGCCGTCGAGCACCTGGAATATGGCGTTGTGTTCCGAATCGACGGGCAGGAGCGTCGCCCCGTGGCGCGCCACCTCCGCCATCACCAGCTCGCCCGCGCACACGAGCGTTTCCTTGTTGGCCAGGGCCACGGTCACACCGCGGCGGATGGCCGCGAGCGCCGGCGCAAGGCCCGCGGCGCCCACGATGGCGGCCATGACCCAGTCCGCGGGCTGCTCCGCCGCCTCCACGAGGGCATCCTCCCCGGCGCCCACAGCGATGCCGGTGCCCGCCAGGGCGTCGCGCAGCGCGGCGTATTGCCCGGCGTCGGCAACGGCCGCGTAGCGCACCTGGAATTCGCGCGCGAGCGCCGCGAGTTCGTCGACGTTTTGCCCGGCGGTCAGCGACTCCACGCGGAACGCTTCGGGATGGCGCCGCACCAGGTCCAGGGTGCTCGTCCCGATCGATCCCGTGGCGCCCAGGACGGCGATGTGCCGCGGCTCGCGCCACGCGGCGGGCCCCTCGTCCTGATCGTGCAGCTCCGTCATGCGTGACTCCCCAGGACAAGGTGAAGCGCCGCCACGGCGATGAGCACGGCCAGTAAGCCGTCCGCGCGGTCCAGAACGCCGCCGTGGCCGGGAATGATGACCCCCGAGTCCTTAACGTCAAAGTAGCGTTTCCACGCGGACTCCAGCAAATCCCCACCCTGCTCCACGGCGGCCAGACCGGCACCGGACAGCGCGGCCACCGCGAAAGAGCCCGCGCCCGGCACCTCGCGCAGCGCTGGCCACGCAGCGGCCACAGCGCCCGATACCAACGCGGCGCTTGCCATGCCGGCGAGCAGGCCGCTCCAGGTCTTGTTCGGGCTGAGCCGGGGCGCCAGACGGCGTCCACCCAGTGTGCGCCCGCCCGCGAAAGCGCCCACGTCCGTGGCCCATACGATCAGCAGCAGCCAGATGAGCGTGGCCGCACCCACCTCCTCGGGCTGCTGGCGCAGCCAGATCCCCGCGGCGCAGGCGACAGCGACATAGGCGAAGGCCACGCCGCTCACCGTCCCGGCCACGCCCCGCAGGGCGAGGCCGGTGGCGAGTCCGCCGGCGAGCGCGGTCACGAAGACCGCCTGCCATGTCTGGGTGACGGCGAAGATGATGACCAGACACACGGCGCCCACCGCGACGGGCACCGCAACGGGACGCTCCCTGCCCCCGGCGGTGTCGGCCAGCTCCCCGGCCATGGCCATCGCGCCCAGGAGCACCAGGGCCGCCGTGGGAAGCGTGCCGGTGTAGACGATCGCCAGAACCACCGGTGCCAGCATGGCACCGGTGATCACACGCGTGCGCAACGCACCGCGCTCAGCGGGTTTCGAGGGTTGCGCCATAGCGGCGGTCGCGCTGCCGGTAGTCGTCCAGGATACGGGCGAGATCCTCGCGCCCGAAATCGGGCCACAGCTTGTCGAGGAACATCAGCTCGCTGTACGCGCACTGCCAGAGCAGAAAGTTGCTCAGCCGTTTTTCACCGCTCGTTCGCAACAGGACGTCGGGATCGGGAAGGTCGGGCGCTGCCAGCTCGCCGGCCAGCGCGGTTTCATCGATGGCCGCGGTGTCCAGGGCGCCGGCCGCCGCGCGCTCGGCGAGGCGGCGCGCGGCGTCGGCGATTTCCTGCCGGCCGCCGTAATTGATCGCCACAGTCAGCGTGAGCTTGGCGTTGTCGCGCGTCAGCCGCTCCGCGTCATCCATCAGGCGCACGATGTCGGGTTCCAGCTGGCCGCGCTGGCCGATCACGCGCAGCCGCACGCCGTTGCCGTGGAGTTCGTCGATCTCGGCCTGAAGATAGCGGCGCAACAGGCCCATGAGATCATTGATCTCGCCCGCCGGCCGCTTCCAGTTTTCCGCGGAAAACCCGAACACCGTGAGGTAGCCGATGCCGTACTCGGCCGCCCCTTTCACGGCCTCGCGCAGCGCCTCGGCCCCGCGGCGGTGGCCGGCCGTTCGCGGAAGCCCGCGTGTGCGCGCCCAGCGGCCGTTGCCGTCCATGATGATGGCGAGGTGCCGGGGAAGGCTCCCCGGAGGCCGGGCGCCGCCTGACGACATGAGTTCAGACCTGCATGATCTCGTTTTCCTTGGTCTCCAGAAGCTGGTCGACCTGCTTGATGTGGTCGTCGGTCATCTTCTGAAGCTTGTCGCTCGCGCGCTTGGCCTCGTCCTCGGACAGATCGCCGGCCTTCTGCTGCTTCTTGATGGCGTCCATGCCCTCACGGCGGACGTTGCGGATGGCCACCCGAGCTTGCTCAGCATACTTGCTGGCAATTTTGGAGAGTTCTTGACGCCGCTCCTCACTAAGTTCGGGGATCGGCACGCGGATCGTCTGCCCCTCGGTCTGGGGATTGAGACCGAGGCCGGAATCGCGGATGCCCTTTTCCACGTTGGTCACGATCGAGCGGTCCCAGACCATGACCGAAAGCATGCGCGGCTCGGGAACGCTGATCGTGCCCACCTGGTTGATGGGCATTTCCGTGCCGTAGGCCTTGACCGTAACCGGTTCAAGCAGGCCGGCGTGCGCCCGGCCGGTGCGGAGCCCCTTGAACTCGCGCTTGAGCGTTTCCACCGCGCCGTCCATGCGGCGCGCCAGATCGTCGAAATCCGCTTCGTCGCTCACGGTTGCGCCCCTCCCCGGTTCGCTTACTGCTCGCCCTCGACGATCGTGTAGGTGCCCCCACCCTGCAGGATCTCCGGGAAACCGCCCGCGCGGGCAATGGAGAACACGATGATGGGGATGCGGTTCTCGCGCGCGAGCGAGATCGCCGAATGATCCATCACACCCAGATCCTGTGTGAGCACGTTCATGAACGTGAGGTGATCATACCTGCCGGCGCCCGCGACGCGCCTGGGATCGGCGCTGTACACGCCGTCCACCTTGGTGCCCTTGAACAGCGCCTGGCAGCGCATCTCGGACGCGCGCAGCGCGGCGGCGCTGTCGGTGGTGAAGAAGGGATTGCCGGTACCCGCCGCGAAGATCACCACCCGGTTCTTTTCCATGTGCCGGAGGGCGCGGCGGCGGATGTAGGGCTCGGACACGGTGTCCATTGGGATCGCGGACTGCACGCGCGTCGCCACGTCCAGATCTTCCAGGGCGTTCTGCATGGCCAGCGCGTTCATCACCGTGGCCAGCATGCCCATGTAGTCGGCGGTGGCCCGCTCCATGCCGCCCGCCGCCGCGGCCATGCCGCGGAAGATGTTGCCGCCGCCGACGACCAGGCAGACCTGGACACCGAGATCGTGCGCGGCTTTCACGTCGGTGGCGATGCGCGTCAGCGCCTCGCCGCTCAGCCCGTAGGGCTCATCGCCCATCAGGGATTCGCCGGAGATTTTCAGCAGGACCCTCGTGTACACCGGCTCACCGGCCATGCCGTCGTCCCCTCTCCGACGCGGTGTCGCGTCCACCCGCCGGGGTGAACCGGCGGGTGGACGCTTGATTCGCCGGCCGGGCCTCAGGCGTTTTCCGCCTCGGCCGCTTCGCTCTCGCCGCCGCTGGTTTCACCCAGCGAGAAGCGGACGAACCCGGCCACCTTGACCTCGGTGCCGAGATCCTGGCTGGCCTGCTGGACCACGTCGCGGACCTTGTTCTCGCCGTCCACGACGAAGAGCTGGTCGAGCAGCGAGACCTCCTCGTAGAACTTGCGCAGGCGGCCTTCGACCATCTTCTCGATGATGTTCTCGGGCTTGCCGCTGTCGCGGGCCTGCTGCTCCAGCACGCGGCGCTCGCGCTCGATGATCGCCGGATCGATGTCCTCCTGGCTCACCGCATTCGGCTCCGCGGCAGCCACGTGCATTGCCAGCTGCTTGGCCAACCCCTGGAGCTTCTCGGACTCGACGTCCGCCTCCAGCGCCACCAGCACGCCGATCTTGCCCAGGTTGGGCGCGAGCTGGCTGTGCACGTAGCCCGAAACGGCGCCGCGTTCCACGGCCAGGGCCGTGCTGCGGGAGAGCTTCATGTTCTCGCCGATCGTGGCGATCGTCTGGGTGAGCTCTTCCTCGACGCTGCGTCCGGTTTCCGGATAGGTGGCGTTCTTGAGGGCTTCCAGATCGCCGCCGGATTCCATGGCCAGCCGCGTCACCGTGGTGACGAAATTCTGGAAATGCTCGTTGCGGGCCACGAAGTCCGTCTCGGCGTTGACCTCGACCATGGCACCGCGAGTGCCTTCGGTGTGCACGCCGATCAACCCGTCGGCGGCCGTGCGGCCGGCCTTCTTCGCCGCCTGTGACAGCCCCTTCTGGCGCAGCCAGTCGACGGCGGCCTCGATGTCACCCTCGGTGTCGGCCAGGGCTTTCTTGCAGTCCATCATTCCGGCGCCGGTGCGTTCGCGGAGTTGCTTGACCAGCGCCGCGCTGACGTCAGCCATGTTCGTTCCCTTCCGTGTCCTCGTCGTCTCTCGATTTCCGGCGCGGCCGATCAGGCGCTGCTCGGCGCACTCGCCTCGGCGCTCTCGGTCTCGCCCTCGCCAGCGGACTCGCCACCGGTGTCCTCGGCGTCCGTCTCGTCGTCGGTGTCAGGAACGTGCTCGCCGGCCTCCTCGGCCTCGCCGAGGTCGGCGCCGGTCGCGGACAACTCGGCCTGGATGCCGTCGAGCACCGCGTCGGCGACGAGCTGACAGTACATGTTGACCGCGCGGATGGCGTCGTCATTGCCCGGGATGGGGTAATCGACACCCTTCGGATTGGAGTTGGAGTCCAGCACGGCCACGACCGGAATGCCGAGCTTCTGCGCCTCCTTGATGGCGAGATGCTCCTTGTTCGTGTCGATGACGAACATGACGTCCGGCAGGCCGCCCATGTCCTTGATGCCGCCCAGCGCACGGTCGAGCTTGTCGCGCTCGCGGCGCAGGTTGAGCGTCTCCTTCTTGGTCAGGCCGGTGCCGCCCTCTTCGAGGATCTCCTCGAGTTGACGCAGCCGCTTGATGGAGTGGCTGATGGTGCGCCAGTTGGTCAGCATGCCGCCGAGCCAGCGGTGATTGACGTAATACTGGCCGCAGCGCGTCGCCGCTTCCGCCACGTACTCACTGGCCTGGCGCTTCGTGCCCACCATGAGCACGCGCCCGCCGTTGGCGACGACGCCGCGGACGAACTCGAGCGCGCGGGAAAGCTGCGGAACCGTTTGCTGAAGGTCGATGATGTGGACGCCGTTGCGCTCGCCGTACAGATACGACGACATCATCGGGTTCCAGCGGCGCGTGGTGTGGCCGAAGTGGACGCCAGCTTCCAACAGCTCGCGCATCGTGAAGGTCGGGAGCGCCATGTCTACCTCGTCTTGCCGGTTGGACCTCCGCGGGCCGGACATCCGCGCGCGCGGCGCGGACACCGGACATGCCGGCGGTGCCGCCGGCCGAGCCCGCGTGTGGATTTCGGGTGCACGCGGGGGATACGCCCTGTTACGCCGGAACGCAAGGCCGTCGGCGGGACACCACCGGTACGCGCCCGCGCGGTTTCAACCGTGCCGGTGACGGCGTGTCAGAGGTCTTCCAGCTCGACGCCGGCAACGCCCTTGAGTGCCTGACGCGCCTCGGCCGTCAGGCGGTAGCCGCCGGGAAGCTGCATCTCCACCTCGCGGCCGTCGTCCAGGTCGACGACGACGGACACCCGGCCCCGGCCCGAGCGGTCCCGGTCGAGCACGCTCTTGAGCTGATCCAGCGCGCCGCTGTCGCGCAAGTGGACCCGCAGGCCCGCGGCAGCCTCCGCCACGGCCTGGTCCAGGTCGGCGACCTCCAGCGCGGACAGCCGCAGCTCCTCGCTGTCCTGGCGCACCTCGACCGTCATCAGCACGGGCTGGCCCACGACCAGCAGCTCGCGCGCCTGGGCCAGGGCCTCGGCGAAGATCACGATCTCCTTGAGCCCTGTCTTGTCGGAAACCTGGACGAAGGCGAACTTGTTGCCGCTGGTCTTGGCCCGGCGCTCCTGCTTGCCCACGACCACCCCGGCCACCTTCTTGCGCCCGGAATCCCGGCGCATCGCGCGCGCCAGCTCGCCGAACCGCGTCACCCCCAGGCGCTCCAGGCTGCGGCCGTAGGCGTCCATCGGGTGCGCGGAGAGGTAGAAGCCGATGGCCTCGTGTTCGTGGCGCAGCCGGTCCGTGGTCGGCCAGTCGGCCACCTCGGGCAGCTCCACACGCGGCGCGCCGGCGGAACCGTCGCCGAACAGGCTGACCTGGGAATCGTGGCGTTCGTCCGCCGCCGCCGCGGCATGACGCACAAGGGTGTCGGCGCCCTGATAGACCTGTTGCCGGTTGCCGCACAGCGAGTCGAAGGCGCCCGCGCAGGCCAGCATCTCGATCTGTTTCTTGTTGATAAGCCGCGTGTCCACGCGCGCGGCGAGGTCGGTGAGATCGGCGAACGGGCCGTTCGCCTCGCGTTCGGCGACCAGCGCCTTCATGGCGGCGTGGCCGACGTTGCGCAGCGCGCCCAGCGCGTAGCGGATGGCGTGCGTGCCGTCGGCCGTGACCTCGACGCTGAAGTCGGCCTCGGAGCGGTTGATGTCCGGCGGCAGCAGCGGGATGCCCAAACGCTCCAGCTCCTGGCGGAAGACGTCCAGCTTCTCCGTGCTGACCATGTCGTAGGTCATGATCGCGGCCATGAACTCGACCGGGTGGTTCGCCTTCAGGTACCCGGTCTGATACGCGATCATGGCGTAGGCGGCGGCGTGGCTCTTGTTGAAGCCGTAGCCGGCGAACTTGGCCACCTGGTCGAAGATGCGGTCCGCCTGCCCGCGGTCGACGCCGCGCTCCACGGCGCCCTCGACGAACTTCTCGCGCTGGGCGTCCATTTCCGACTGGATCTTCTTGCCCATGGCGCGGCGCAGCAGGTCGGCGGCGCCCAGGGAGTAGCCCGCGAGTTCCTGGGCGGCCTGCATGACCTGCTCCTGATAGATCATGATCCCGTAGGTCTCCTCCAGGACCCCCTGGAGGGTGGGATGCAGGTAGTCGATCTCCTCCTCGCCGTGCTTGCGCTTGGTGAACGAGGGGATGTTGTCCATCGGCCCCGGCCGGTAGAGGGCGACGACGGCGATCATCTCCTCGAAGCGGTCGGGGCGCAGGTCCCGCAAGACGTTCCGCATGCCGCCCGATTCAAGCTGGAAGACGCCCACCGTCTCGCCGCGGGCGATCATGGCGTAGGTGGATGCGTCGTCCAGCGGGATCGTGGAGAGGTTCACCTCGATGCCGCGCTGGCGCAGCAGCTCGCACGCCCGTGCCATGACCGACAGCGTCTTCAGGCCCAGGAAATCGAACTTGACCAGCCCGGCCTTCTCGACGTCCTTCATGTTGAACTGCGTCACCGGCATGTCGGCGCGCGGATCTCGGTAGAGCGGGATCAGCGCGTCCAGCGGCCGGTCGCCGATGACCACGCCGGCGGCGTGGGTGGAGGCGTGGCGGTACAGCCCTTCCAGCTTGAGCGCGATGTCGATCAGCCGACGCACCTGGTCGTCGCTGTCGCGCCACTCCTGGAGCTGCGGCTCGCCGTCGATGGCCTCCTGGAGCGTGACCGGGTTGGCCGGGTTCTGGGGCACCAGCTTGCAGATACGGTCCACCTGCCCGAACGGCATCTCCAGCACGCGCCCCACGTCGCGCAGCGCCGCGCGCGCCTGGAGCTTGCCGAAGGTGATGATCTGGGCGACGTGCTCGTGGCCGTACTTCTCCTGGACGTACTGGATCACCTCGTCGCGCCGGTCCTGACAGAAGTCCACGTCGAAGTCCGGCATGTTGACGCGTTCGGGGTTCATGAACCGCTCGAACAGCAGGTTCCAGGCAAGCGGATCGAGGTCGGTGATCGTCAGCGCCCACGCCACCAGGGAGCCCGCACCCGAGCCGCGCCCCGGCCCGACCGGGATGTCCCGGTTCTTGGCCCACTGGATGAAGTCGGCGACGATCAGGAAGTAGCCCGGAAAGCCCATGTTCTCGATGACGTCCAGCTCGTGCTGGAGCCGGTGCCAGTACGGCTGCGCCGCGCGCTCGCGGGCTTCGGTGTCCATGTCCGCGGTGACGACGTGGGTTTCCAGCCGCTCGCGCAGGCCGGCCTCGGCCGTTTCGCGCAGCACCTCGATCTCGCTGCGCCCGTCGCCGATGGCGCTGGGCAGCATGGGATCGATGGGCTCGGGGAAGTGGTGGCAGCGCTGCGCCACCACGAGGGTGTTGTCGACGGCTTCCGGGAGGTCCGAGAAGAGCTGGCGCATGGCGCCGGCGGGCTTGAAGCCGTGGTCGGGCGTCAGCTTGCGGCGGTTGTCCTGGCTGAGGTAGGCGCCCTCCGCGATGCACAGCAGCGCCTCGTGCGCCTCGTGCATGCCCTCGTCGGGGAAGAAGGCCTCGTTCGTGGCGACCAGCGGCACGTCCGCATCGTAGGCGAGCCGGACCATGCGGTCCTCGATCGCCTCTTCCGTGGCGAGGCCGTGGCGCTGCATCTCCACGTACAGGCGCCGGGGAAACATGCCGGTCAGGCGGTCGAGACAGGCCCGCGCCTGGTCGTCCTTGCCGTCGCTCAGCAGACGGCCGATGGGCCCGCTCGGCCCGCCCGTGAGGCACAGCAGGCCATCCGCGTGCGCGGCCAGCTTGTCCCAGGACACGTGCGGCGTCTCCCCGCTCGGCGTGTCCAGGAAGGCGCGGCTGACGAGGTGGATGAGGTTCCGGTAGCCGGTTTCGTCCTGGACCAGCAGCACGAGCTGATCGGGCGCGGCGGCCTCAGTGGCGTTGCCGTTCCGCGAGCTGCCCTCGGGCCGTGCCACGGCGAGCTGGCAGCCGACAATGGGCTGCACACCTTGTTTCTTGGCGGTCTGGGCGAACTCCAGGACACCGAAGAGGTTGTTGGTGTCCGTCATGGCGACGGCCGGCATGCCGTGCTGGCGGCACAGCTCGACCAGCTCGGGAACCTTGATGGCGCCCTCGGACAGGGAATACGCCGAGTGGACGCGCAGGTGGACGAAATCCGCGTGGCTCATGCCGGCGACTGTGGCGCGGCGTGCCGATTCCCGCCAACAGGCGCAATGGGCTAGCGGTGCATCAGTTCCTTGATCTGCACAGCGCCGCCGCCGCGCACCAGCCGCAACCGGCTGCCGTTGACGAT
>Ga0207714_1000874_pt1 | contig 20326 bp, 20 predicted proteins | sample PonA232FremontCA_2_FD_187270 | JGI IMG/M metagenome (GOLD analysis project Ga0207714, IMG submission 187270) | Marine sediment microbial community from Fremont, CA, USA - Pond A23 Sediment 2 (SPAdes) | ecosystem: Environmental > Aquatic > Marine > Unclassified | place: USA: Fremont, California...
CCTCACGGTGATTAAAACGCAAGCTTAATGAACATATACGTACATCGATGTACAAGGATGAGCAAAAGAAAGAGCGGTGGCAAGTTCGACGGATACGGAGGGCAGTACGTTCCGGAGGTGCTGATGCCTGCGATAAACGAGCTGGAGGATGCTTACGAAAAGTACCTGAACGACGACGAGTTCTTGGACGAGTTACACGACAAGCTAAAACACTACGGCGGGCGTCCGACCGCTTTCTACCACGCACCGCAGTTGAGCGAACGCGTCGGCACGAAGGTCTATCTCAAACGTGACGAACTCCTGCACGGGGGAGCGCACAAGCTAAACAACGCACTTGGACAGGTGCTCCTTGCGAAAAAGATGGGGAAAGAGCGCATCATCGCCGAGACGGGCGCGGGTCAACACGGCACAGCGACAGCGATGGCGTCCGCCGCGCTCAACATGGACTGTGAGGTCTACATGGGAAAGAAGGACATGCAGAGACAGCGTCCGAACGTCTTCCGTATGCGTCTCATGGGTGCGACCGTCACACCCGTCGAAGCCGGAAGCGCGACTCTCAAAGACGCTATAAACGAGACTCTGCGAGACTGGGCTACGAACGTCGAAGACACCCACTACGTCATAGGTAGCGTCGTCGGTCCGCACCCGTTCCCTGCGATGGTTCGTGACTTCCAGTCCGTGATAGGAAAGGAGATACGCGAGCAGTCGATGGAAGCGGAAGGACGCCTTCCCGACTCGATAGTCGCTTGCGCAGGCGGAGGTTCGAACACGATGGGTGCTTTCTACGAGTTTATCGAGGACGAGGAAGTAGACCTGCACGCTGTTGAGGCTGGCGGTTCTTCGCTCAACCTGACGGAGGAACGCGCGCCGAACTCCGCATCGCTCAACATAGGCGAGGACGGTGTTTTGCATGGTGCGCGTACGAAGGTTCTGCAGAACGAAGACGGGCAGATACTCGAAAGCCATTCGCTTTCGGCGGGTCTCGACTACTCGGGTGTTGGTCCCGAACTCGCCGCTCTTGTCGAGGAGGGACGTGTCGAACCACATACAGCGGACGACGAAGAGGCGATAGAGGCATTCCGCATCCTTTCTGAGGACGAAGGTATCATACCCGCACTTGAACCGAGTCATGCCGTCGCACACGTCCTGCGTGAAGGTGACAGTCTCGGCGACTACGTCGTCGTCAACCTTTGCGGGCGCGGCGACAAGGACTTAGAGACCGCGATGGAGAAGATAGGCATGGACATGGATGTGGGGTTCGAGGAGGACGAATAATGCTCGAACTTCCCGAAGAACCTGCCCTCATACCGTACTTCGTCGCGGGCTATCCGTCCGTCGAGTCCGTGCCCGAAGCGATAGAGGCTTTCGAACGCGGCGGTGCGGACGTTATCGAGGTGGGTCTTCCTTTCAGCGAACCTATCGCGGACGGACCAACGATACAGAACGGGATTACACGGGCACTCCAAAACGGCATGAGACCTTCGATGTACTTCGAGAAGGTCGGCGAAGCGGACATCGACGTTCCGTTGGTCTGTATGACCTACTACAACCTCATAATGAAACGCGGCGTCGAGGAGTTCGTCCGCGACTGTAAAGCCGTCGGCATCGAGGGTGTTATCGTCCCGGACCTTCCCGTCGATGAGTCGGACGAACTCTACGAGGCGTGCGAGAAACACGGTGTCAGCCTCGTCTTTATCGTCGCACCGACGACCACGGACGAACGTCTCGAACGGATAATGGAACGTGTCTCGGGTTTCGTCTACGTGCAGGCGCGTCTCGGTACGACGGGTGCGCGCGAGGACGTTTCGGGTACGACGTACGACGTTCTCAAACGCGTCGAGGGTTACGACGTTCCGAAGGCTGTCGGATTCGGTGTCTCGAAAAGCGAACACGCACGCGAAATCATCAGAGGCGGCGCGGACGCGGTCGTCGCGGGCAGCGTATTCGTCGAGATTATGGACGACGGTATCGGGGGTATCGAGGAAAAGACGCGTGAACTCAAACAAGGCGCGTTAGAAGGCGTCGGACAGAAGTAACTACGCGACACCGAACAGGAAAGAGAGGACGACGTAAAGACCGTATCCGACGAAAAGCGCGGAGACGAGCGAGACAAGCCAGACAGCGACCGTGTAGCCTATCTTGCTCGAAGAGACGCCACCGGAGCCTTCAACCAATCCGCTACCGATTAGGCTCGAAATCACGATTTCGTTCGCAGAGATAGGAAGACCGAGGGTTATCGCAGCCTGTGTTATCAGAAACGAAGGAACGAGAGCGGAGATAGAGCGTCGCACACCGAGTTCGGAGTACTCGCGCGAGACGGCTTGTACGACACGTGGCGCGCCCGTCCACGCACCTATTAGGAGTGAGACAGCACCGAAGCCAAGCAGGTAAAGCGTCGGCAGGTTGAGTTCGTCGCTGAACAGGGTTTCGAGCGGTCCCGTCGCAAGACCGACCTGAGAACCACCCGACGAGAAAACCACAAGCGCGCCGAGGACGACTAAGAACGTCTGAACACCTTTTTCGACGGAACGCTGCACAAGACGACGTATCACAACAGCGACGACGAACCCGACCAAGACGGTAAAGACCAACGAGAAAGCGTCGTATCCTGCGAACGCGGGTGGTTCGAACGCGGCTGCTTCGGCGACGTACTCCGAGACGTAACGCGCACTCGTTCCCTGTGCGCGCACCTCGTCGGGTATGAATGTGAACCTCATGTTCGCAACCGTCGCACCCGTCACGAACCCGAGAACAGGAACACCGACGGTTTCGGGCAGACGTTCGGAGCGGAGTAACTTCGCTGTCACGAATCCGATGAAGCCGCCTACGAAAGGTATGGCTATCCAGAAGGCTGCTATGCTCGCGTACGTCGCCGTCGCTGCGTCGCCGCCGAGCGCGAGACCTACACCTACCATAGCACCTGTGACGGTGAAGGCAGCGGGTATCGGATAGCCACGTCTGTTACCGACGGTGATGAAGACCGCCGCTGTGAGAAGACCTGCGGCAGCAGCGAGCGGTGTGATACTGACGCCGTCTATTAGGTCGTTGCCGACGGTTTCCGAGATGCTCGCGCCCTGTAGGAGCGCGCCCAAGAAACCGAAGATACCGACGAGGAGCGCGGCGCGCATCACAGGTATAGCGTTCGCGCCGACTGCGGGTGCGAAAGGAGGCGAGTTCGAGTTCGCGCCGATAGTCCAAGCCATGAAGAACCCGGCTACGAGCGCGACCGCGACTACCACTACTACGGACATCACCCACACCTCCGACGCCTTTTCATATTACAGAAGTCAGTGCCGTTAGGGGGAATAAAGAGTTTCGGCTCAGCCCTCAGAGGAACGCGGATAAGCCTTGGTTACGAAGGGAGCTGTGCCTTTTTAGGTCTTTATACCGTACTTACTGATGTTATAGCTGTACTTACTTGCGGTTAGGCGGCATAAACTATCTGAGGGGTATTTTATACTGGAAAACAAAAACGACTCATGCGTCAGAAAAAAAACGGAAAGGAGATTCCGGATAGATCTATGTCTGCCGATATTCTTGTGGCTGAGGACGACGAGGACGTGAGAAATCTCATCGAGGGCAAACTGGAGTCCGAACTCGGCGGGAAGTACGATATAGTAACGACGACGAACGGCGAGGAGGTATGGGATTTCCTCGAAAAGCAGACCGAAAACCCACCTGAAATAGTAATACTCGACGTTATGATGCCGAGCCTTGACGGCTTTTCCGTCCTTGAAAGGATACGCGACGACGAAAACCTCAACGACGTAAAGGTGATTATACTGACCTCACGTAGCCGCGAGGAAGACATCTCACGTGCACTTGAGGCGGGTGCAGACGACTTCGTTGCGAAGCCTTTCTCGCCGAAAGACCTCGTGAGTAACATAAGAAGTATGTTATAGAATCTTCCAACCGGTTTAAGTATTTTAATCCCGTAAACCCGTTCTAACCAACCCCTATATGTGGATAGCAACCATTATCACCGTCGTCGGGCTTCTCTTTGTGGCGATAATAACACAGTTCAAAGGTTACAGACTCGGCGGTGTGATAACGGTTCCTGTGATGGTGGTCTACTCACTCAGGGAGTTTCTTATGCTGTTCGTCTTTCCGATAAGCATCATAATCGCCTACGTCGGTCTTTGGATGCTCAAACGGTATACCTTGATGTACGGTCGTAACCTGCTCGTCTCTACCATCGTTATCGGGAGCATCATACCGACAGGGGTCTTTCTGCTTCTGGCAGGTGTGGGTGCCGAACTCGGTGTTATCCAGTTCATAGGAAGCATACTACCGGGTCTCGCAGCCTACAACTATCAGGAGATAGACCCCGACTACAGAAAGAAAGACCTCCTTGCGGCGGCGGGTCTTTTTGTCGTCCTTTTCGTCGGTGGATGGCTGCTTGTGTCACCTTGGATAGCCGAGCGGTTCGGGACGTTGACACCGCCCCTGCTTTTCTTCCCCACCTCCGATGTGGCTGTCTACAGAGGTGCGGCGGGATACGGGGGAACCATCGGCGTTGTAGAAGCCGACCCGATTATACTTTCTAGGACGTACACGGTCGGTATCTTCGCAGCCGGTCTCACAGCCACAGAGGTCATACGGAGACGGCTGGGTGTCCGTATAGGAGTCGTCGCTCCGGTTCTCATAGCGATATACGCGATAGCGAGTTACTGGCTACCGATAATGTACCTGATGATGCTCGGTATGATGTTCGTGTTTATTCAGGGTGTCAACAAGTTCACGCTCAGATACGGTAGGGTTCTTCTGGGTATGAGCATGGCTCTGGGTATGGTAATAGGGGTACTCCTTACCTTCGTTTTCCCGATAGAACGCGGTCCTTCTGCTTTCTTCGTGGCTATACTTGCAACAGTTTCGGCGTACAACGCACACGTCTCGGCACCCATAGAACGTCGTCTCGTTCTTCCTCTCCAGTTAGCTATCTTTGCACCGACCGTCGTCGTCACACGTCTTCTGACAGAACCGCTACCCCGCGGCGTGCCCCAGGAACTAACCTCACCTATGATACTGGGTGCGGCTGTCGTCTCTGTGCTCTGCCTCGCCTTCGCCGAAGCGTACACGGTCAGACAGCCCGACGACGAAGATGTACTGTCCGAGTCGGTTCTTTCGGGAGGGGAGTCATGAGCACGAACGCACTCGAAATATACGGACGCGGCTTCGGATGGAGCTGGCGGCTCCGTGTCGAAGGTGACGTTGTGGCGACACACGGTCACCACTACGACGAGTCGCGTGAGGCACGTCTCGCTGCGAAACGTCTGCGTGAGGCTGTCGCGTTTCTCGACGGCGACAGGGACGCATTTGACCCGAAGGAAGGAGGCTATCCACGTATCGTCTTCGAGCAAGACCCGACGCCAGAAGGCGAACTCCCCGAGGACAGAGAAAACTGGGTCTGGAAGATAGAGACGACAGACAAGGTGCTTGCCCACAGCGCGGAGCGTTTCAAAAGAAAGGGCGACGCCGAGAACTCCTTCAAATGGTTCTTGGAGCATATCACAGATACCCCGATGATAATGGTAGGCGCGGAAACCGACTGGAAGGGTGGGCCGCGGAACGTCGGCGTCGGCAAGCCGAGCATAACAGGATTCATCTCGGAGCTTCTGCGCGGCTACCGACACCGAAAGAACCTCGAACGCGTCGAGACAAGGATAGTCGTCTCGGGTATCCGCGGAAAGTCATCGACTGCACGCCGACTCGACAGTATATTCAACGAACGCGGCTACGACACATTTACAAAGATAACGGGGAACCGTCCCTATCTGGTACACAACGGCGAGGTTCATCCGATACAGAGAGGCGGTCCACGTGTCACGCTTTACGAAAACATCAGCCTCATAAACGAGTTCTTCCCCGAGATGGACGCGTACCAGCCGGAGGACTTCGGTGTCTTCGAGAACCAAGGTATAACGGAGTACACAACACGGTTCATAAACAGGAGGCTGGTCAAGCCACAGGTCGTTCTTCTGACAAATATACGTCAGGACCATATCGACACGCTCGGCGAGACGCGTGCGGATATAGCGCGTTCTTTCGCGCGTTCGATACCTTCGGACACACACGTAGTCAGCGGCGAACAGCATCCTGTTCTCCACGAGTACCTGACCGAGTCGATAGAACGCAGAGGTGCGACGATAGAACAGGTCGAGATACCTGAGCGTCACGAAGGCATGATAGGTGCGGAGACGGTTCACGCGATAGACGCTGTTCTCGACGCGGTGGACGAAAAACCCCTACCTGACGGGAAGATGGAGGAGTACCTCGAAGAGACACAGCCCGAATGGACGCAGGTTCCGAAAGGACGTATCTTCAACGCTTCGCAGGTGAACGATGTCGAAAGCACCGAGATGGTACGCAACGCACTCGCTGGCGACGAAAAGGTGCTGCCTTTCGTCTATCTCCGCTGGGACCGTCGCGGACGGACGGCGTCGTTCGTCCGGTATGTAAACATACTCATCGAAAGAGGGCTGATAGACGAGGTACACATCGGCGGTGCAAACACATCGACGTTCGCAAGAAACGTTGACTGTCGTGTCACACAACACGCGGAGGACGCAGACGCCGAAGAAGTCCTTGACGAGATGCTCGACAAAGGATATCCTGTCGTTCTCATGGGTAACACGGTTGCCGACCTGATGCGTGACATGCAGGACTTCATAGAGGAACGCGCAGAACAGGTCGAGGAGACGGAAAAAGAGAGAGGTGAAGACGAGGTGGCTTCGGAGTTAGCCGAGATGCTTTCCGACCAACCGAGCGTCGAACAGTTAGCACGACGGTCGGAAGGTGGTGGGTCAGAGGATGACGGACAGTAGCAAGCGTGGAGCGGGGGGCTTCCGAAACGGGATTTAGGCTGCGGAAGACGAAAACCCTTATACTTGTAGCACGCCACCTGCTTCTATGCCCAACTCGAAAGGAGAAAGGAAGGATACACGCGACAAGCTCAGCAACAGCGTCAGGGACAGGGGCGCGAGTCCGCCGAGCGGTGCGGTACAGGAGTTCGAAGAAGGTGCGAAGGTACACGTAAAGATAGACCCGAGCGTTCCGGAAGGACGCCCGCATCCAAAGTTCCAAGGACGCACAGGCAAGGTCGTCGGAGAACAAGGACGCGCCTTCGAGGTCGAAGTGGACGACGGGGATTCGACAAAGACCCTCTTCGTGCGTCCGCAGCACCTCGCGGAGCAAGGATGATAGTAAAGGAGAAACTCGACGAAGAGTACGTTACCGTCGCGGAGGTCAAAGAGACGCTAAACGAAATCGCGGAGGAACGCGCAGAACAGGACCGCGAGATGGCTTTCGAACTCAGACAGTCGCTCGACCACGCAAACGAGTTCGCCGTACTTGAAGCCGACGAGGCGCGCGACCTCCTCGACGAACTCGGCGAACTCGAACAGGTCGATGACTTCGTTGCGCACAAGATAGCCGACCTCCTTCCGGAGAACCGCGACGAACTCCGTGCTATATACGCGAAAGAAAGGTACTCTCTCGACTCCGACGAACTCGACGAGATACTCAATATCGTCGCCAAGTATAGGTAGGATGAGTACGTAGCAACCGAAGTAAGGTGTCAGAATGTCAGGATCGGACTCCGACAGGGAAGAGTACATCTACGTTCTCGACTACATGCCCAGCGGTCGGTCGTCGGACAGGTCGAGCGACGAGCCACTCGTACAGGGACTCGGTGTAGACGGGTTCACGCTCTTAGAGGTCGTCCCACGTACAGACGCGGATGTCACGATAGGCGACCGCGTCTACGTCGGCGACGGCGACAGGGAGCGTATCGAACGCGTCAAGCAACGGATAGACTACAACGACCTGACCGAAGGTTCGAAGACGGAGCTCGACTACGCTGTCGAGGATATCGTTGAGGAACAGGAAGAGAGCTTTGTCGAGTTCTTTAACGAAGCAGGGTCGGTTACGATACGTATGCACCAACTCGACCTTCTACCGGGTGTTGGCGAGAAGATACGTAACACGATAATCGAGGAGCGCAAGTACGACGAGTTCGAGAGTTACGAGGACTTGGAAGACCGCGTCGGTGGCTTTCACGACCCAGCCGGTGTTCTGGTTGACCGTATACTTCAGGAGATACGTGACGAGGATGTGAAGTACAAGCTGTTCGTTCGTTGAGTGCCCTTTTATTCCTCGTCTAACCCCGTTCTTTCCTCCACACGTCTTCCGTACGTTCGACCCGGTGCTGTCCAACAACCTATTTACAGTTCCCGACCCAAAAACAGATACCGATTATGGAAAGAGGTCTTCGGAGAAGAGACTTCCTCCGTCTGTCCGGTCTCGGTGCAGCGGCTTCTGCTTCGGGATGTCAGGTGCTCGGTTCGTCGGAACAGACGGAACCTAAGCCCGTAGAGGGAACGGTCGTCAGCCTCGAAGGGGAACCCATCGAAGATGCGACGGTGGAGGTCATCGCAGGAGGTGGCGAAGTAATCTCCGAAGACACGACCCAAGAGGACGGTAGTTTCGGAGCCAAAACCGACGCGGGCGCGGTCTGGCTGAGGGCTGATGCGTCGGGATTTCTGACAAGAACCGTCGCGGCGGCACCCGAGTCGTCTACGCGTATCAGACTCACGCCGCGTGAAGGGACGGTTTCGATGAGTTTCGGCGGCGACGTTATGTTCGGTCGGCGTTTCTACGACGACAGCGAGTCGCCGGGATATCCTTGGTTCCGCATCCGTGAGTCGGAGATAGAGGAAGACCACGAGGAGATACTGAGTCATATACAGCCACTTCTGAGCACGGCGGACATAACCTCGGTAAACTTGGGGACGACGCTCACGGACTCGGGATGGCGGCATCCGAAGAAAAGCTACGTCTACACGTCGCATCCTTCTGCGGCAACGGCTCTCAGGGAAGCGGGTATCGATTACGTCGCCCTCGGAAACAACCACGTCTTCGACGCACTCAAGCCGGGTCTCGACGACACGTTCGACGCGCTCGGTTCGGCGGGGATATCTTACTCGGGTGCAGGGAACTCCAGCGAGACGGCTTGGGAGCCAGCGTACTTCGAGGAGCGAGGTTTGGTCGTCGGAATGATATCGTGTACGACACCCGGTTTAGCCGGCGTTAACTACGACATCGACTGGTCCGCCGACAAAGGAGAGTCCAGCACGTACACGTTTACACAGGAGATAGACGGCGAACAAGAGTCGTTGACTTTCTCGGGGGGTGTCGGTGTCGCCTCAGCGACGGAGGAAAGGCTCGCGGAAAACGTACGCGAGGCGAGGGAGATAGCCGACGTTGCGGTCGTCCAGATACACGGCGGTGAGGAGTATCAGCGCGCGCCGACGGAAGAGGTCGAAAGCCTTACCGACGCTGCGAGTGAGGCGGGTGCGGACCTCGTCGTCAACCATCACCCACACGTCACCGGGGGCTTGGAGTTCCGCGGCGACACGCTCGTCGCATGGACACTCGGTAACCTCGTATTCGACCAAATTCTGTGGGAGACTTTTCCTTCGTATCTGCTTACGGTCCACATCACGGACGACGGCGTGGGACGCGCCTACGTCGATCCGCTTCTCGTGGACGGGTACGTTCCGAAAGGCGTCGTCGGTGAGACGAGGGAGTCACAGTTACGCAGAACCGCCGGTCTCTCTTCGGACGAGTTTTCGCTGAGACGGAAAGCCGTCGAGTACGTAGACAACGCAAGGAGACAGGAAGAGACGGAAAGGATGTCCTTCGAAGGAGAAGACGACATCTTCGTACGCGAATCCGGATGGGTCAGCAACGTCGTCGAAGGTGCGGATTCGGTCGAACTTGGAAGAGACCTTTTCCCAACAGGTAGTTTCAACGAACCTACTGTGGACGAAAACGGGCACGACGGACCTCTTTGGCGTTTCGACAGAACACGTGCCGAGACGGGTCCGGATGTGGGTCTGGACGGAACCGGCGGAATAAGGGTTTCTCGCCATCAGTCAAACTCCAGCCGTATCATACTTTCTCAGTGCGCACGTAACCGGTTCTCGGGTTCTCTCACACTCACAGGGCTGTACAGATACAACTCCGCCGAGGGTCTCGAACTACTCGTCAAATGGCACGAGTCCTCGGGCGACATAGACGCTATCAGGGAGGAAACGTACACTATAGAAGGAACCGAAGGCGAATGGAGAAGTCTGCGAAAAGAGTTGCAGCCGCCCAAAGGTGCCGCTTTTATCGATCTTTACTTCCGTACCTATCCACCTTCACCGCAGTTTCCTATAGACCTCAAGACAGAGAGAATCGCAACCTTCGACGAACTGAGGCTGATAGAGTGGAGCGACGGAGTAGACGGTGGTAGAGAGTACGACCATATGCGTGTAGACGGTTCGGCAACAGTCGAAGTCGTCGTCAAAGAAAATGGGCAGGACACCGAATGGAGTGCTCTTTAACTTCCGTCTTTCGGCGTTGTCAATGAACCGTCAGAACGGGCACGTCGGAGGTGTAGACAACCTTCGTAGAGACGCTGCCAAGGAGACGGTCGCCGATGCCTTTCTCCGACCTGCCACGTGAACCTACGACGATAAGATCCACGTCGTTTTCTTCGACGTACTCGGCTATCGCCACATGTGGAATACGTTGCTCGACATGTGTCACGACCTCGACATCCTTTGCGCGTGCGGCATCGGCGACCCCCTCAACGATAGATTCGCCCGACTCCGTGGCTTCCTCCAACGTTCTCTTTACGCTGTCCGAGGAAAGGAGTTCGAAAAGACGGGGCGAGACGGCGTGGAGCACATGGAGACGTGCGTCGAAACTTCGACATATCTCGACGGCATGTTCGACCGCGTGTTCCGCGGGTTCGCTTCCGTCGGTCGCAACGAGTACCTCGTCGTACATGTTTCAGTCCGAGCCTACGTGTGCGGCAACGTCGGCGTCGGTGATTATACCCGCTAACTTCCCCTCACGCGTCACAAGTACCGCACTGCTGTGGTTGAGGAGGCGCGAGACGGTCGTTATATCGGCACCCGGCGAAACCGTCGGGAACGACTCACCCATTATATCACCAACACGTGCGTGAGGAAGGTCGTCGGTTTCGGAGCGTGCGCGTGCGACCATTGCGTCGCTCGTCGAACCGACAGGCACGCCGTCCTCAACGACGGGTAGCTGTGAAAACTGTGCCTCCTGCATCGTCCCGACGGCGTCGCGCACCGTGTCGTCGGGCGAAACCGTCACAACCTCGTCGCTCATCAGGTCTCCTGCAGTTACAACGTCTTCCTCTGCCGTCTCGAAGACCTCGACGATACGCGCTACAGTCGAAAGACGTGGGTCGACGTCGCCGTTCTCTATACGCGCTATAAGAGGCTGGGAAACACCCGCACGGTCGGCTATCTCGCTCTGGGTCATGCTCAGTGCCTGTCGTTTCTCACGTAGGTCTTCCGGGGTAGGTATCTCCATCTTATAACCCATAGTTATCAGAACCACTTAATCTTAACTCAGATGCCGACGGCACCGTTCGTTTTTTGTTGCTCCACGACGAACCGTCGCGCATGTTCGGAGGAGGAGATTCCCAGCGGATGAAGAAGATGATGGAACAGATGGGCGTAAGCATGGACGAGATTGAAGGTGTAGAAGAGGTAGTAATAAAAACGGGGACAAAGGAGATAGTGATAGACGACGCAACGGTCAACGCCATAGAGGCGCAAGGTCAGAAAACCTATCAGGTGATGGGTAACACGAAGGAGAGGTCGCGCGTAGACGAAGACGACGTGGAACTCGTCGCCGAACAGGCGGAGGTGGACGACGAGACGGCGCGCGACGCTTTGAAAAAGACTGACGGCGACCTTGCAGCAGCGATAGAGAGTCTGAAGTAAAAATAAGTCTCTACAACGAGCGCGTCTCTTTTCCGCTTTCGGAGGGCACGACCTCTATCTCGCCGCCGTCAAAGTCGGCGTCTAGTTCGTCACCGTCGAAGTACTCGTGGAGAAAGACTGCGAGTGCTGCGACCTCCGAGTGTGGTTGGTTGGTTACGCCGACGTTGTAGTCGGACTCTCCGTAAACCCAGCCGTCCACCTTCCCCGCACCGACGACTGCAAGAACGGGTTCGTCGGTTTCGCGCACCTCGTCTATCACGTCCTGTAGGGGTTCGCCGTACATGGTCAGATGAACGACGTTTCCCTCGAATTCCTTCACGACCGAACGCGGAGATTCGACTGTGCTTGCCTCAAAGCCGCCGCCGAAACGTCGTGTAATCTCCTCGGCTGTCTCGACGGGACGAGCGTCTTTGCCGTCTACATGTACGGCGTCCGCACCGAAGGCGCGCGCAGTCAGACAGATATGGGTTGTGAGACGTTCGTCGCGCTCAGGACGGTGTCCGAGACGTAGTACCTCGGCTCCTTCGTTCCTTTTGTCTTCTTTCACTTTCGGTTCGGCGTAGAGCGGGCGACGGGTTACTTCTTGCGGTTCTTAGCGTCTGCAAACGTCTTGAACTGTCGTGTAGTAGCCGACCGGCGTAGTAAGGTATAACAGAGAGGAAAACAAGATGGTGTATGGCAGAAAGACATAGAACAGCGCGTTTCGCGGCGGTACTGATGCTTTTCCTTGTTGTCACATCCGTCGTAGTTGGGACGGTCGCGGCACAGCCCGACTGTAGTACGGTCTCGTACGACGAAGATGTCGAAGGTAACCAACTCGTCGAAAACGTTGACCAGCTGCAGTGTATAGCCGCGGATCCTGTCGGTAGCTATGAACTCGGCAACGACATAGACGCGGATGAGACGTTCGACTGGAACAACGGTACGGGATTCGAGCCGATAGGTGTCACCTTCCGCGGCACTTTTGACGGCGACGGCTACACGATAATGGGTCTGTACATCAACCGCACGGAAACGGATGTCGGTCTTTTCGCCTCGACAAGCGGAGATGCTGTCGTCAAAAACGTCGCGCTCGAAGAGGTGCGCATCACAGGTGAGGACAATGTAGGTGGACTCGTCGGACGAAACGAGGGCGAGGTGAGGAACTCACATGTCACAGGGATCGTGACCGGTGTAGATGAAGTGAGCACAGGTGGCCTCGTCGGTCGCAACGTCGGCGGTGTCGTAACAAGGTCGTCGTCGTCCGCCGATGTTATCGGTCACCGTTATGTCGGTGGTCTTGTGGGACGCAACACAGGCGAGGTGAGTCTCTCGTACTCGGATGGAACTGTGGAGGGAGACGACACCATGGGGGGATTAGTAGGGTACAACCTCGGAACCGTGCACGATACTTACTCGACAGCGGATGCGGAGGGACGTGTCACGGTAGCGGGTCTCGTCGGACGAAACCGTGGAACCGCCGTAATAAGGAACTCTTATGCCGCGGGTAAGCTCAGCGGCACAACGGAGGTGAGAGGTCTCGTCGCAGGAAACAGCGCGACAGTAGAAGGTTCGTACTTCGATGAGAGTAGCGTGACAGGGATGGGAAACCCCCTCGTTGACCCGGGTGGATTCGGTCTCACGACGGAAGAGATGACAGGCGAACGAGCGAGGAATACTATGTCGGCACTCGATTTCGAAGAGACATGGGTAACTACCGACGACTATCCGGTGCTCGCTTGGCAGATGGAAGACAGACCCGTGCTCAACGGAGACGACGGCGAAGATGACGACGGTGACAGCGAGGACGGCGATGGAGAAGACGGAACCGATGATGGAGATGACGGTGTTGGAGACGGAATGGACGGCGAAGACGACGGTACAGGTGATGGAACCGACGACGGTGCCGACAACGAAACCGACGACGGCACAGACGCGGACGCAGAAGACGGAACGGATACAGACGATAACGCGACGGGAGATGATGGTGGAGAAGACGGAACGGATGATACGGGCGACGACGGAGGAGAGGGCATGCCCGGATTCGGTATATTCGTCGCCGTCGTGGCAGTCGTGGCGGTCGGCATTTCGCGGAGATTCAACGGTATAGCTTAGCGACGCATCAGCCGAGACGACGCCTGACACGCTCCGCTACGGCGGAACGGAACTCCTTTTCCGACACGACGAGTTCGTCACCGCTGTACAGTTTCGTGTAGTTTTCACGTACCACGTCGGAAAGTAGACGGTCAAGGACGGCTTCGACGGTCGTTTCTTTCTGTGCTTCCGCGAGAAGGTCGGCGGTTAGGTCGATACGTTCGTCTGTTGCGTATCTCTCGGCGATACCTTCGGGTGTCCCGACGCTGGTGTCGGTGTCCTTTTCGACGGCTTCCTCTCTACGCGCAACCCCCCTTCCGCCCGACTTGTCACGGACGAGAACCCCGAAAGCGGAACCGTCGCTCCATTCCGAGGACGGCATCTCTCCTGCGACATAGCCGTCGAGGTCTGTGTACTTCGCGGAAGCTTCTTTCTCAACCGCGGGCAGGGACGGAAGACCGACCGCGTCGTACGCTTTCGCACCTGCATCAGGCGGGAGATACGCGTCGGTTTCGTCAGACCAGATATCGACGCCGACGAACGGCGGTAGTTCGGACCAGTCGTAGTCAATACCTTCGTAGAGGGTAGCGACGCCGAAGAAAGTGATAGACTCCGTGTCTTCGGTCGCTTTTCTCAACGCCGTCAGGTTGAGTTCGTCGCGTACGTACGCCGTCGCGCGTTGGTAATGCAGGGGAACGTCGTTACCGTCAAAGACTTGCTTCGGCGCGCCGAATCTCAGCAGACCCGACTCCGCGACCTGAAAACGGAGCCGTCTTCCTGTTACGACTTCCTGTATCCAGAGATGTCCCGATAGGGACGCTTCGGAAAGCGGCGGTGTTTCGGGAAAAGGCTTCACGGTCGTAACTCAGTCTCTTTCTTCTTAAGAGATACGCCGGTTTCAATCCTCTCCGTCTCTATCGAGTTGACACATATTCTCCAAGAAACCAGCACCTTCGGCTCCTGTTTCACGTTTCTGTCTTGAGACGGAACGGTTCAAGACGGCGCGCTGACCGCGGTCCTCGTCGATCCAGTCAAGAGGCGTCGTAGCAGTTGGTTCGACTTCGACAGCCGTCGAACCACCTTCCCATTCGAGAGCGAGTTCTATCTCGGGTGGGGTTCCCTCATGCATCCATCCCCGTGTCGTCTCCGCACCGAAAGACGGCTTTTCGTCCAGTTCCGCATCCGTAAGCGGATAGGTCTCCTCGCCGTCGTACCAGAAACCGTTCACCATCCGTTGTTCAGGATAGTCGGCTAACCAGAACGAAAGATGGTTGAACGCGGTTCCGTCGTCGAAACCACCGGATATCCAGAGCCATTCAGCGTCGCCAGCCCACTTCCGCCGTCCCCACGAATGGTCGCGTTCGCCGACACCCGCGAAGTCGCGCCCGTTGTCTCCGCCTTCGACTTTCACCGTGCCCTCAACACGTGTCGCAACCTCGTATCTGTCGGCGTCGTCGCTTAGAGGAAACGTCTCTCCGTCGGAGTAGTAGAACGGGTCGTGTTGGCTCTTTGAGCGTAGTTCGACCTCCATCTCAGTGGTCTCGCCGCGTCCTTCTAAGACGGCTTCGGTGTCGTCGGTGGACGCCGTCTTTGCTTCGCCTTCGACCACGACACGCCATTCGTGAGGGGGTTCGACGGGTAGCATACGGAACTTCCATCCGTCCGTCTCTGCGACGAGTCCGTGGGTGTCCGACGGCGCGACCGACTCGTCACGGAGCCAGTAAACGTTACCATCAGATATCAGGTACGCGAAGACGTTCGCGGCATCCCGGTTCGGGTAGAACCCTATACGAGTGTGGAAGGCAACATCGTTGTCCCGGTCAACTGCGTCGAGGTAATAGCTCTCGCTCCAGTACTCCTCGTCGGTCGGTTCGTGGAAGAACTCGTCCGCCGTATTCATGCCATCTACCTGTGGCGAAGATATATATCTTTTGCGCCGATACGGAATCCCATGGTAGCGAACCTTGTCGAGGAAGATGAAGAAGCACTACGGTCGTACCTCACCGAACACCTCGGAGAAAGAGGCTCTTTTTCGATCGAACCTTTCGGCGGCGGTAACGCTAACGAGACGCTTGCGCTCGAATGGGGAGACGAGGTGTACGCATTGCGGAAGCCGCCGGTCGCTGAACCGGCACCCGAGGTGCTACACGGTCTTCTTAGAGAGTGTGAGGTTCTCAGTGCTCTCGAAGAAACATGGGTGCTAGCACCTGATGTGGTACTTGCCTGCGAAGGCGAATCGGTCATCGGAGACATCTTCTACGTGATGGAGCGTATCGAAGGCGACGTACTCGAACTCGCCGAACCGGAGAGGTTTCAGACGTCGGAACAAAGACGCCGTATCGGTGCCGAGACGGTAGATACGCTCTCGAAGATACACAGTATCGATGTTGACCGTGTCGGACTCTCCTCGTTCGGAGACGAAGAAACCGACTACCTCACGCATCAGGTCGAACAGCTAACTGCGCAACTCGAATGGGCGCAGGAACGCACAGCCGAGTCGCGCGAACTCTCCGTCTGCTTCGAGGTAGCCGACTGGCTCGCAGACAACGTCCCCGAGTCAGAGAATCACACGCTGGTACACGGCGATTACAAGTTAGACAACATCATGTTCGCGTCCGGTACGCCCGCGCGTATCGCAGGTGTACTCGACTGGGAGATGTCCACGCTGGGCGATCCGCTCGCCGACTTGGGGTGGCTACTCTCTTACTGGACCGAGGAACGTGACCCTTCGCCAGTCACCGACGACATCGAAGAGGAGTACAGCGACCACGACTACTTTCCGATGCTCAATGTCTACGCCGAGGAGTACTCAAAGTTCATGCGTCACGAAGACTATCACAGTCGGGAGGAACTCGTAGAGAGGTACGAGAAACAGACGGGCTTCAAGTATACGAACGACAGGTTCTACCGCGCCCTCGGTGTCTTCAAGTTAGCCGCGCTTTGCGAAGGCTTCTACAGGATGTTCTTAGAGGACGCTCCTAACACGAAGGAGTCGTACCCACTCATGGAACTCATGGTACCGACACTCGGTCGTCAGGCAAAGCAGATAATCGATGGCAAGACGCCTCTTTAACTTAGACGCGCCTCAGCGACGCGTTCGCGGTGTTCCTCCGGTGTTCCGAGGAAAGTCTCCCACGTCCTCGCCTGCTTCAGGAAGATATGTGCGTCGTGGTCCCATGTGAAGCCCATTCCGCCATGGTTGAATATATCGTCTCCGAAGACGTTTGAGCACTCCTCGGTCGTGAACGCCGCAGCGGATGCGACGGCACGAGGCGCGTCTTGTGCGTCGTTTTCGAGTCTCCAAGCGGCGTTGTAGACGAGCGACCGCGCGCCCTGCATGTTCATCCACATGTCGGTGATACGGTGCTTGACAGCCTGAAAACGTCCGACTGGATGTCCGTACTGCTCGCGCTCGTTTCCGTGCTGTGCCGAACGTTCGACTGCTTCGTCCGCGCCTCCGACGAGCATCGCGCTTCCACAGACGTTGAGACGGTCTATTCCGCGTCTGAGAGCGTCGCCTCCGCCGTGTAGAGAGCCAAGGAGTGCGTCCTCGTCGAGAGTCAAGCCGTCGAACTCTACCTCGTACAGGGGACGTGTCGAGTCGAGCGTCTCTACGGGTGTCGTTTCGACATCGGCGGTATCGACGACAAAGAGCGATATACCTCCGTAGCCGGATTCGTCGCGCGTCTTAGTCGCAACTACGAGGCTGTCAACCTCGTCTGCGTAGGGAACGAGCGGCTTGGTTCCATCAAAGACGTAGCCGTCGTCCGTAACCTTAGCTTCCATCGTAACTGTCTCCGGAGGCGTTTCGTTGACATCGTCGTGGAGAGCGACGCTGAAACGCCCCTCGCCGTCGGCTACCTCGGTCAGATATGCTTTCTTCTGTTCTTCGGTACCGAGTTCGTCTATGAGCGGCACAGCAAAACCGAGCGTCTCCGCGAAAGGTCCGGGCGTCGCATACCGTCCCGCCTCCTCAAGGAACAGCGCGAGATACAGCATGCCGTCTCCCAGACCGCCCTGTTCGACGGGGACGGTGAGTGCTGTGTAATCCATCTCGGCGACAGCGTCCCATACCTCGTCCACGACGCCTTCTTCGCCGTCCATCTGTCTGCGCGCGAGTTCGACGCCTCCTTCATCCTCGAAAAAGCCGCCCACAGTCTCTTTCATACGTCTCTGTTCGTCCGTCAGGCTGAAATCCATGCTTAGTACCTCCTTGTCATTGTTTTGCGTCCTTCGGAAGCCCGAGAACCCTCTCGGCTATGATGTTCCGCTGTATGTCGGGCGTACCACCGGCTATCTGTGTGCCGAAGCTCTGCAGGTAGTCTGTCTGCCACTCACCACCGGGAGAACCCTCGTCCCAGACTGCGGATTCAGGTCCTAAGAGCTTCGTCTTGAACCGTTCGAGATCCTGCTTTATTTCGCCCGTGAAGACCTTGTCCATCGAACCCTCGGGTCCGGGTTCACCAGTCTTCATCTGTTTGCTGATGTTTCTGTAGTATGTCAGCTTACCTGCCTGTATCCGTGTGTCGAGTTCGGCGAGTTCCTGACGCACAGTCGTGTGTTCGCTCAACGGCTTACCGTCGCGTTTTGTGTTCTTACAGTACTCAACGAGTTCGTCGAAGCTCTTTTCGAGAGCAAAAGCCTGTGTAAGCGCGCTTCTCTCGAAAGCCGAGAGCTTCATAGCGACACGCCATCCGTCATCAATATCACCGACGACATTTTCCTTCTTCGCCACTGCGTCGTCGAAGTAGACATGGTTGAACGTCGAGTCATCGACTATCTGGTCTATCGGCTCGTAGTCCACACCGTCTTGGTTCATGTCCACGAGAACCGCCGTGATGCCGTGGTGTTTGGGTCCTGACTTGTCGGTTCGGACGAGAAGGAAGCACCAGTCGGCGTAGTGCGCGTAACTCGTCCATATCTTCTGACCGTTGATACGGTAGGTGTCGCCCTCGTCGATAGCCTCGCACTGAAGACTCGCAAGGTCGGAACCCGATTCCGGTTCGGAGTATCCTTGGCACCATACCTCCTCTCCGTCGAGTATGTGGGGAACGAAACGCTCCTTCTGCTCTTCCGTACCCGCGGCGATGAGAGTCGGTCCGACGAAATCGGTGCCGATGACACTTATCGAAGGCGGCGGGTCGACACGCGCCTTCTCCTCGTTGAATATCAGCTGTTCGACAAGCGTCGCGCCTCGACCGCCGTACTCCTCGGGCCAGTGTACGCCAGCCCAGCCGCCTTCGTGTAGCTTTCTCTGCCAGTCGCGGAGGAACTGTTCGCGTTCGTCCTTGTCCTCGGGTATGTTGCGTTCGCCTTCGAGCCATCCGTCGGGGAGATTCTCCTCGTACCAGTCGCGGAGTTCGTGACGGAACTCCTCCTGTTCTTGTGTGTACTCTAAATCCATTGTGCGCTCCGTGAAACGGTCTAGCATGGTGGGTCTGGCAGATATATGTTGTGGTGGTAACCAAAACAGGTCGGAGCGAAGAGGTCGCCGAGAGTTGCCCTCGTTTCGACTTTCACCCTCTTGTCTCCGACTCCGTGACATCGATTGCGTACAGGTTGCCGTTCTCGGAGCCGATGTAGACGGTGCCGTTCGATACTGTCGGCGCAGAATACTCGACATCAGAGAGATTGAACTTCCACTTCTTGCTTCCATCAGAGGCGTTCAGGGCATACAGCGGATCATAGCCGCCGACGTAGACCGTACCGTCGGAGACCGCCGCTATTGGATTGTAAAGGTCACTTCTTGAGAAGATCCACTTTCTCTCCCCGGTCTCCGTGTCAAGAGCGTACAGGTTGTACGACGAGGTGACGTACGCATTTCCGTCGCGCACCGTCGCGTCGTGACTCACTGAATTTCCTGTCGGAAAGCTCCACTCGACAGACCCATCGGACGAGTCTAAGGCGTAGAACCTGCCGTTGTTAGAGCCGACATAGACGGTGCCGCCGGCTACTGTCGGAGATGAATCCATCACGATATCGCTCGGGGATTTCCATTCCTGTTTTCCCGTTTCCGCGTCCAGTGCGTACAGGTAGCCTGATGAGGTTGCGTAGACCTTTCCGCCATCTACTGCCGGCGACGAGCGTACCGCCCCTTCGGTACTGAACCTCCATTTTTTCTCTCCGCTTGACGCACCCAAGGCGTACACATAGCCGCGTTCAGACTCAGACCCGATGCCTTCGGATTCAGACCCAACGTACACCGTGTCATTAACAACCTCTGGCGATGAGTAAACTCGACCTGCATCGAAGCTCCATAACTCTGTCCCGTCCGAGACGGTCACTGCGTACAGACCGCCGCTGAAGCCGTCGCTGAGAGAAACGTATGCTATGTCGTTCGCAACCACCGGTGACGAGACTACACCGCCCTCTGAAGCTGAGAAGTTCCACCGCTTTGTTCCTGTCTCCGCGCTCACCGCGTATATGCTTCCATCGGCTGACTC
>Ga0207714_1000877_pt1 | contig 20285 bp, 12 predicted proteins | sample PonA232FremontCA_2_FD_187270 | JGI IMG/M metagenome (GOLD analysis project Ga0207714, IMG submission 187270) | Marine sediment microbial community from Fremont, CA, USA - Pond A23 Sediment 2 (SPAdes) | ecosystem: Environmental > Aquatic > Marine > Unclassified | place: USA: Fremont, California...
TCAACGTTCAACGTTCAACGTTTTCTCGTTCGGCGGTCCATGTTCACGGTTCGGAGAGTGAGGGATGTGAATCAGGTAAAAGCCCCCGGCTGACCGAAATTGGTCAGCCGGGGGCTTTTTTTCGTGCTATTTCGTGTCTTTTCGTGGGCCGTTTCTTGTTTGTCTTTTTCCGTGGGCCGTTCTCTTCTTCTCCTGGAGCCCCAAAAAAACTACTTGGCACCCTCGCTGTCCACGAACTCGGGATAGGCGCTCATGCCGCAATCCATCAGATCCAGGCCCTCATACTCCATTTCCTCGCTGACCCTGATACCCATCATCTTCTTAATCGCGAGCCACACCAACAGTCCTGCCCCGAACATCCAGGCAAAGATCACCGCGATACCGGCAAGCTGTCCCAGAAATGTGGCGTCCGGATTGGAGAACAGGACTGCCAGTAAACCCCATATACCGACCACTCCGTGCACGGAAATGGCGCCCACGGGGTCGTCGATTCCGGCCCGGTCCAAGCCGACTATGGAAAAGACCACAATGCCTCCCCCTACAGCACCTATTCCGGAAGCAAGGATCATGGACGGCATGCTCGGTTCAGCAGTGATGGCCACCAGCCCGGCCAGGGCTCCGTTCAGGGCCATGCTCAGATCCGCCTTGCCGAACCAGAGCTTGGATACGATCAGGGCCAGAACCAAGCCGGAAGCGGCGGCCATATTCGTGTTCGCAAAAACTTGGGCCACCGCATTGGCGGACTCCACGTCGGAAAGCTTGAGCTCGGAGCCGCCGTTGAACCCGAACCAGCCCATCCAGAGGATTAAGGTGCCCAGGGTGGCCAGTGGGAGATTTGCCCCGGGAATGGCGTTGATTTTCCCCTTGGGACCGTACTTCCCGCTTCTGGGACCCAACAGGAGCACACCAGCCAGGGCCGCAGCGGCTCCGGCCATGTGAACGATCCCTGAGCCGGCGTAATCCGCGAATCCGATCTGGGCCAGAAAGCCCCCGCCCCAGGTCCAGTAGCCGTGTACGGGGTAGAGCACTCCAGTCAAGATTACTGTGAATAGGAAAAATGACCACAGCTTCATCCGCTCGGCCACGGCACCGGAGACGATGGACATGGCAGTGGCCACGAAAACCACCTGGAAGAAGAAGTCGGAAATGTCGGAATAGTATGGGGCGTCCGCACCGCCGCCGACAACCTGTGAAAGGGTGTTGTCCCCAGCGACCAGGAAACCGAATCCTGGAATGACGGCACCGCCGTTGCCGTACATGATATTGTACCCCACAAGCATGTACATGATGCAGGATATGGAATACAGTCCCACGTTCTTGGTCAGAATCTCCACTGTGTTCTTGGAGCGCACCAGCCCGGACTCCAGCATGGTGAATCCCGCGGCCATCCACATGACTAATAGTCCGGATATCAAAAAATAGAAGGTGTCTAGTGCGTAGCTCAGCTCGGCAATCTCTTCCATGGCTTCAAACTCCTTTTGCTCGCTTTCCCTCCCCTTTTAAGGGGGAAGCGTTTTTCTCCTTCAATGGCATAGACGGCAGAATTCGGGTTCTACTAGAAACGCTCCTACAGGGAATCCTCATCCGTTTCTCCAGTGCGGATCCGTACAGCCCGCTCCACCGGGGAGACGAATATCTTGCCGTCTCCGATGGAGCCGGTGCTGGAACTGCTCCTGATGGTGTTCACGACCTCCTCTGCGCTGTCCTGGGGTACAACCACCTGGATGGCGATCTTGGGCAGAAAGTCCACCACGTATTCCGCACCCCGGTAGACCTCGGTATGTCCCTTCTGACGCCCGAATCCCTTGCACTCGGTGATGGTCATGCCGGTGATCCCTAGCTCCACCAGGGCATCGCGCACCTCGTCCAGCTTGAAGGGCTTGATGATTGCCTCGACTCTTTTCATACTTCCCCCTTTTTGGGATGCGATTGAGAAAAAACGCGATACCTCCGTAGGAATCGAAAAGCAATTTTCTTGCCAAAGGATGTCAAAATTCAACATTCTGTTTTTGCTGAACATATTTTTGAGAGACAAAAATAGAATTTGCATTGTGTACAAATAGTGATACGTTGTTGTATCAATGGGGCGGCAGACCCAAGTCTCCGAGCGGAGTGCGTCTGGAGGTTAGTATGGGTTGTTCCTTGAAGGGCGGGGCGGGAGTCCTTAAATAGCCAAGGCGCGACTGCCTGCGAAAGGGGCTACGTTTTTGTGCCCACCGAATGGGTGAAGGCGTCTCTCAGGCCAAGTTCGTTTTTCAGGGTCTGTTGCTTATCGTTTTTCGATTGCGGGGATTCTGTGAGGCGGGCCGGAGACGATCGATCTCCCCGGGGGCGATGCCCGGGGCGATCTAGTCCTCGAAGTTACCCAGACTGGCGGTTGCGTGAAAGAGAGTGCTTTCCGTCTTGAGGATGCGGAGTGGGCGCATAAGCTAGATCAGCCCGAGGTTAGACTTTCGGTGGATTGAAGGCGGAACTCGGGCGATTCGCTTCTGAGCAGTGTCATCGCTCGCGTATGGTTCAGGATGAGCGGTTTTCAGTTGATTTTCAGCCAGAGCATCCGGGCTGTTTCGTTTCCCGGATTCTTCCACTGGGAGGGCATATCAGCCCTGAGATGGATCGCGTCTCCAGGTCCGGCAGCGTGCTCCGAGCCCGCGGCCACCAGCTTCACCCTGCCGGCGAGGACATAGCCGAACTCCTCTCCTTTGTGCTGGAAAAAGTGGGAGTCAAGAAAGGTGTCCGGGTCGATCTCCACAAGATAGGGCTCCACTTTGCCCTTTCTGTCCAACGGCGCGAGCGAAGACACGGCTACTCCCCGCCTGGCGAGATCCTTGCCTTCCACGTTCCGCGCAGTCTCTGGCCCGAGAACCAGGGGGCCATCGCTTTCCGTTTTCCGGGAAAAGAAGGAGCCCACCTCGACGCCCAGTACCTCGGAGAGCTTGAATAGGGCCGGAAGAGAGGGCAACATGGAGCTGCTTTCCACCTGGGAGACCGTGCTCGGGGTCAGTCCCGCTAGGCCGGCCAGCTCTTTCTGGGAAAGCCCCTGCTTGGTCCGGAAATCCTTGATCCTGGCCCCCAGGGCCCGTTCGGGAACAACCGCTTTTTCTTCCCGAAATTCCGGGGTCATGCCCTCGGTCTTGAACATGTGGGCCGTGTTCTGATTGTTCAGGTTCCGCTTCTCCGCCTTGTGCACGGAGAGGGAGGATGCCCCCTTGTGCTTGGTCAGCTCGATGGCTACCTGAGCGATCTGATTGATATAGGCCAGGAATTGTCGGGAATGGAGATCCTTTTCCAAGACCCAGTAGGCGACTGTGTCCAGCTCGTAGAGCCGTGGACAGGCCTGGGAATAAAAGCGCATAACAGATCCTTCCTCGCCCCAAAGATCCTGCATCCCGGTCAGGCTTTCGAAGACGAAACGGACCTCCCCGCTCAGGGACTGATGCAGCCCGTAAAACGCTTCCGCCACCTGTTCCGGATCTCCGGGGTTGCGCACCTGAACGATCCGATAGGGCCATTCCGGACTGTTGGGCTCGTAGAACTGGGCGAAGATCTCGGAGCTGTCGCCCTTGCCGTGGGTGAAGCAGTCCAGGATGCTGATTTGCGGGGTTTCGGCCAAGGAGCCGAGCATGTCCAGCAGGTTCTTGGGCGACCGGTCAAAGCTGACGTAGATAACCGGCCTTTGCCGGTGAACAGAGTCCGCGATCAAGTTGTAGGCGAAAACGGAGGCCAGGCTCCCGGCCTCGTCGTGCCAGACCACGTTGTCCCCGATGAAGAGACTGCCCAGAACCCGGTCCAGATAGGGCACTCCGGAGGGGATTCGCTTTTTTCCGCGGCGCGTCATGGCCTTTTCCTTCCCTTTTTTGAGGGCTCACCGGCGACTGTGAGCAAGGGGGCCAGGACCGGAGAGCATCCGGGCCCTGAAGACTTCTTCCGTAGTTCCGTAGGAATGGCTGCACAGAATATGCCACGAGCGCCGAAGATAACGCACGGGCCTGTGGCCCAGGAAGCCCCGCACCTTCGCCTTACAGAAGCTCCTCACCTCGGCGTGCTCGTCGTCCTTCCCATGTGATGCCGGAAGGCATGAAGGCCTGGACAAGACAAGGGAGTGACACAATCGTGTATCACAAGGATGTGCGACACAACTTTGTGTCAAATAGTGTATATATAAATGGTCGAATTAATTCGATATATTTAGATATGCTGATCTCGTGTTCTGCTTGCGACACAATATTGTATCACATTTCCGGGGATCCCAAGGGCGGGTTTCGGGCAAATGGGAGTTGGGAGTCTTGGGGATTTTCTCGGTTGGCGAGTGTGGAGGGTTCCCCCTCGACAATTGGCAAAGTTGTTGCATTAAAATGGGTTCCCCTGATGAACCGGTGATTGTGTCGGAGTGCCGCGCGGACTCCCGACACACGGCGGAAAAAGGAGAGTATGCTCTATGTGTCGTCTTTTTGCCATTCAGGGCAGTGAGCCGGAGAGCCCCATGGCCGCGATGCGGGCCATGGACGCCATGCGCGAGGGCCACGACGGATCCGGCGTGGGGCTCTATCTCACCGATCTGGGCGGAGTCTTCGGGGAGATGAAAGGATTGCCCATCCTGTCCGGGATCTTTACCCGGCAGGGCCTGAAGCGTCTGGATGAGTACATGATGGGAGTGGGCTTTACCACGAGGCATCGCCTCGCGATCAAGCCCTCCAAAAGGCCTCCGCCCGGAGTCCCCCGGAGAGACCACTATGTGGTGCGCGCCTACGATTATCCCGAGGAATGGAAGGAGCTTTCCGAGGCCGAAGCCAGGGACAGGCTGATGCGGACCCGGCTGGCCCTGCGGGAGATGGGTCAGGAAAACGGGGATATGATCGTCTTCAGCTTCTGGCCCGATACGGTCATGCTCAAGGAGATCGGCGATCCCATGAGTGTGGCCGAGCACCTCGGACTTGAGGACCTGGGGCTTTTTTCCAGGGTGGTCATGGCCCAGGGCAGGCAGAACACCAACTACGCCATCAATCTCTACGCCTGCCACCCCTTTTTCCTGCAAGGCGTGGCCAGCATGACCAACGGGGAGAACACCGCCTTTGTGCCCATCAAGGAATTCCTGGAGTCCAGGGGATTCCCGGGATACAGCGGGTATCAGTCCGACTCCGAGGTGTTCACGCATATCCTGCACTATACCCTGAACAGTCTGGGACTGGGTCTGGAGGGGTACAAGCATGTGATCACCCCCCTGCAGAACGAGGAGTTCGACAGGCACCCCGACGGAGAGTTCCTGCGTCGGCTCAAGCGCAGCTGCCGCAGGCTCATCATCGACGGCCCCAACTGCACCATAGGCTGCCTGCCGGACAATACCCTGTTCATGGCCCAGGACCGCAAGAAGCTGCGACCAGGGGTCGTTGGCGGCCGACCCGGCCGCTACGCTTTCTCCTCGGAGTTCTGCGGCCTGGAGGCAGCCCTGCCGGAGAAGGAAAACGAATATTTTCAGCCCATGCATCTGGATACGGCCATTGTCGGCCCGGATGCCCAGGAGGTGCGCACATGCTCGCAAGCGGATTCATTGCTCCGAGCTCACTAGGTCCCAAGGATCTGCCCTGGCAGGTCCGATGGAGCCAAGACAAGTGCACCCTGTGTGGCCGCTGCACAGCGGTGTGTCCCGTGCACGCCATCGATCTGGGCGTGTTCCGGCAGCGCAGCGTCCAGCCCCAGCTGGGGCTGGAGCAGCCCCCGAGCACAGCCTATCAGATCTATTACGGGATCAGGCAGAAGACCGATGCCGCGTACGCCTGCATCGGGTGCGGCATGTGCAGCCAGGTCTGCCCCAATGAGGCGATCATGCCCTGGCACAACGATGAGCCGGATAAATTGCGCTTTCACATGGACCGGGGCGGCCAGCCCATGCGCCGGGGAGGGCGCCGCAACGACCCAGGGGGCGTCCTGGATCAGATCAAGTTCACCCGGATCTCCATGCTCACCGACCCGGCCCTGGATGCGGGACGCCACGAGTTCGAGCTCACCACCCTGCTGGGGCGCATCCTTTCCCCGGAGGACCAGCTGAAAACCTATCGGGAGCAGGGCTGGGAGCCGCCGGTGCGGGAGATCTATCCCCTGATCATCGGGAGCATGTCCTTCGGCGCCCTGTCCCCCAATATGTGGGAGGGGCTCATGATGGGCGTGGCCTACCTCAACGAGGAGATGGGCATGCCCGTGCGCATGGCCACAGGCGAGGGAGGCTGTCCCCCGCGGCTCCTGCGCTCGCGATTTCTGAAGTACGTGATCCTGCAGATCGCAAGCGGGTACTTCGGCTGGGACGAGATCATTCATGCCCTGCCGGAGATGAAGGAGGACCCCTGCGCCGTGGAGATCAAATACGGCCAGGGCGCCAAGCCCGGCGACGGAGGGCTTCTCATGTGGTACAAGGTGAACAAGCTTATCTCCGCCATCCGCGGCGTGCCCATGGGGGTCAATCTCCCCAGCCCGCCCACCCACCAGACCAAGTATTCCATCGAGGAGGCGGTGGCCAAGATGATCCAGTCCATGTCCATGGCCTGGAACTTTCGCGTGCCGGTCTATCCCAAGATTTCCGGCACCTCCACCTCGCTGGCCGTCCTGAATAATCTCACCCGCAACCCCTATGCCGGGGCCATGGCCATCGACGGCGAGGACGGGGGCACAGGCGCGGCGTACAACGTCTCCATGGATCACATGGGTCACTCCATCGCCAGCAACATCCGCGACTGCTACCTCAACCTGGTCAAGCTGGGCCAGCAGAACGAGATCCCGCTCTTCGCCGGCGGCGGAGCGGGCAAGCGGGGGAACCTGGCGGCCAACGCCGCATCCCTGATCATGCTGGGCGCGAGCGGCGTGCAGTCCGGCAAGTACGTCATGCAGGCCGCGGCCGGCTGCGTGGGCTCCGAGACCGGACGCTGCAATATTTGCAACATCGGCCGCTGCCCCAAGGGCATCACCTCCCAGGATCCGCGCCTCTATCGTCGTCTGGACCCGGAAAAGGTGGCCGAGCGGGTGGTGGACTTCTTTCTCAGCTTCGACACCGAGCTGCGCAAGATCGTGGCCCCACTGGGCCGCTCCACGTCGCTTCCCATCGGTATGTCCGACGCACTGGGCGTTTCGGACGCCGAGATCGCGGAGAGGCTGAGCATCAAGCATGTGGTTTGAAGAAGTTCAACGTTCAACGTTCAACGTTTCAAGAGCAGACTTCGAGTTTTTTGAGTAGCCAGAACCTCGAAAACCCAGGAGAGACAGTTTTGGGCCAGGATAGAGATCAACTCCTGCATATACATGGCGTCGAGGGCGGGCATCGCCTCGAGTCCAGGGTCCTGGAGGAGAGGCTGCAGCGGGCCGTGGCGGACGGACACACCAAGCTTCGGGTGGAGGCCATGGGGCACCACGGCATCGGGGGCCGGCTCTGGCGAGCCGGGGACGCCGAGGTGGAGGTGACTGTGGACGGTCCCTCCGGGCAGCGGCTGGGCTCCATGGGGTTCCCCAACACCCGCATCGTGGCCTTGGAAAACGCCTCGGACGACGTGGGCTGGCTCAACGCAGGAGCGGATATCACGGTCCGCGGTCACGCGAGCAACGGCGTGGCCAATGCCATGGCCCAGGGCCGCGTCAGCATTGGCGGGAACATCGGTTCGCGGGGCATGACCATGACCAAGCACAATCCCCGCTTCGATCCGCCGGAGCTTTGGGTGCTCGGCTCCGTGGGGGACTACTTCGCGGAGTTCATGGCCGGTGGTGTAGCCGTGATCTGCGGCCATGAGCCCCAGAACCCGGAGAACATCCTGGGCTATCGGCCCTGCGTGGGCATGGTGGGCGGTCGGATTTTCTTCCGGGGCCCGCACGGGGGATACAGCCATGTGGACGCCGAGCTGGTCCCTATCACTGACCAGGAGTGGCAGTGGCTGCGAGAGAATCTCGCCGCCTTCCTGGAGCGCATCGGCCGAACCGAGCTCTTGGAGACGCTCGCGGACCGCGATTCCTGGCAGCTTGTGCAGGCCCGCAGCCCCTTCGACAAGGCCTCCCGTCCCAAGCAATCCATGCGGGCCTTCCGGGAAACCATCTGGGACCGGGAGCTGGGACGGGGCGGCCTGATCGGTGATCTGAGCCAGGCCGACCGAAGCCCCATCCCTGTGATCACCACTGGCGAGCTGCGCCGCTTCGTGCCGGTCTGGGCCAACCGCAAGTACGCCGCTCCGTGCGAAGCCTCCTGTCCCACGGGCATGCCGGTGCAGGAGCGATGGCGTCTTATTCGCGAGGGACGCGTGGATGAGGGCGTGGACCTGGCTCTGGCCTATACCCCGTTTCCGGCCTCGATCTGCGGCTACCTCTGCCCCAATCTGTGCATGCAGGGCTGCACCCGGGGACAAAACGGCCTGATCCCTGTGGACGTGCCCCAACTGGGCAAGGAGAGCGTCGAGGCGCGGCCTCCCTCGGATCTGCCGGAGATCACCGGTCGCAAGGTGGCCGTGATCGGGGGCGGCCCCGCGGGTCTGTCCACTGCCTGGCAGTTGCGGCAACGGGGCCACAGCGCCGTTGTGTTCGATCGAAGCGAGCGGCTCGGCGGCAAAATGAGCCAGGCCATCCCCTCCTCCCGCATTCCGGAGGAAGTGCTTGAGTCGGAGCTGGAGCGGATCAGGGAGGTCCTGCCCCATGTGCATCTGCAGCAGGAGCTGGGGCCCGAGGATATCCAGCAGCTGAAGCAGGACTACGACTACGTGGTTCTGGCCGTCGGGGCCCAGCAGGGGAGGAAGCTCCCCGTTCCCGGCAGTGAGCTCCTGCTTCCCGCGCTGCAGTTCCTGCGCGACAGCCGTGCCGGACGCGCCGAGGTCGGCCGGCGCGTGGTGATCATCGGTGCGGGCAATGTCGGCTGTGATGCGGCCACCGAGGCGGGGCGCCTGGGCGCCGAGGCGATTACCCTTATCGACATCCAGGAGCCGGCCTCCTTCGGCAAGGAGCGGCGCGATGCGGAGGAATTAGGGGCTGTCTTCCGCTGGCCCGTCTTCACAAAACAGGTGCGCGAGGACGGAGTGCTTCTGACCTCCGGGGAGCTCATTCCCGCGGACACGGTGATCGTCTCCGTGGGCGACCAGCCGGAGACGGAGTCCTTGCCCGGCTCCGTGGAGCTGGAGGGCGGCTTCGTCCGGGTGGACGAGCAGTACCGTACATCCGATCCGGAGATCTTCGCAGTGGGCGATGCCGTGGGCCCGGGGCTGCTCACCGACGCGGTCGGGGCGGGGCGGCGCGTGGCCCGCGCCATCGAGGGGCTCGGACAGGGCCGCGAGCCAGAGAGCGGCAGGCGCCCGGTCATCGACCCCTCCCGGATCAGGACGGAATACTTCGATCCCAGGGTCCAGTCCCTGGACGGGCTCGACGACTGCTCCAAGCAGTGCGCCTCCTGCGGGACCTGCCGTGACTGCGGCGTCTGCGCGGCCATCTGTCCCCAGGCGGCCATTTCCCGAGTAGATCTGGGAGCGGAGGGCTTCGAGATGCGCGTGGACCCGGAACGCTGCATCGGCTGCGGTTTCTGCGCCGGGGCCTGCCCCTGCGGCATCTGGGAGCTGGTGGAGAACGATCCCCTGCCGGAATAGGGTGTCAGTAAGTCAGTAAGTCGGTGTGTCAGTGGATCAGTAGGTCAGTGGGACAGTGAGTCGGTGATTCGGTGAGGCGTCGATGTAGTGAACAGTGACAAAGAAAGCTGAAAAGGAGGCGGGGCATGCAGACTTTTGTCATGATCGGCAAATACACGATGCAGGCTATGGAAGAAGTCAGTGCCGAGAGGACGAAATCCGTGGAGAACTATATAAAAACAATAGGCGGGAAGGTGAAGGAGATGTATGTGCTCCTTGGCGAGTATGATGTGATCTTGATTGTCGAGCTTCCCAGCGAAGAAAAAGCCGTACAAGCTTCACTGGGCCTCTCCAAGAGCACCAATATCGATTTTACGACCTATCCGGCAATATCGGCGGAAAATTTCGATAATATAGCCAATCAAATGGGCATTTGAACTTTTCCTCTTCCTGGAGAGGGATCAGCAGCTTTAGATGCGCTGGTTCAAGGAAAAAGGCGGCTCCTTCTCCACGAAGCGAGCGCTCAGCCGGAAAATCCCGCATTCCGCACTGTCTGTTCCACAATCAGGCTTCAACCGAGCAGGCAAGCTGGCGGCCCTGTTTTGAGCCCGTCCTCTGACTGCACCTGCTCCAGCATGCTATGTCATGATTGATCTCGCCCCGATTTGCAGGCAAAATTCCGGCATGGAGCAATTCAACTACAACGAGCTCTATGCCCTGTATTCCGTGTCCCGCACTTTGGCCGGCGGAGAGGAGTTCAAGGAGCAGTTTTTCGGAGTGCTGCAGGTTTTGAGCGACCAGCTGGGCATGCACCGCGGGATGATCTCCGTCCTGGACTTCAGGTCCGGCCAGGCCTGGCTCGATGTGGCCCACGAAATGGACGTGTACCAGGACCAGGTGAGCTATGGGCCCGGAGAGGGGATCACGGGCAAAGTGGCCCAGAGCGGTCGCCCCATGGCTGTTGCCGATCTCGGGCAGGACACCCTTTTCCTGGATCGCACCGGGGCAAGGAAACAGCTCAAGCGGGACGAGCTGTCCTTCCTTTGCGTGCCCATCTTCTATCAGGCCAAGGTTGTGGGCGTTTTGTCCGTGGACAAGCTGAGCCAGGAAGTGCAGAACCTGGACCGCGAGCTGGAGCTCTTGTCCGCTGTGGCCGATCTCATGGGCAAAGTCGTCTATTTCCGAGCCGTGGAAGAGGAGAACAGGCGGCTGCGGTGGATCCTGGCCGAATCGCGGCGGCCCCGGACCAACATTATCGGCCGGAGCAAGGGCATCCAGGAAGTGCTCCGGATGATCGACCAGGTGGCGGACATCAGCTCCACCGTGCTCATTCAGGGCGAGACCGGCACGGGCAAGGAGCTCGTGGCCAAGGCCCTGCACGAGAACAGCAGCCGGGCCGAGGGCCCCTTCATCCAGATCAACTGCGCGGCCATGCCGGAGAGCCTGCTGGAAAGCGAGCTCTTCGGCCACGAGAAGGGCGCCTTCACCGGAGCGACCACCCGGCGCAAGGGATGCTTCGAGGAGGCCCACAGCGGGACCGTCTTTCTGGACGAGATCGGGGAGCTCTCCTTTTTGGCCCAGGCCAAGCTGCTCCGGGTGCTGCAGGAAAAGACCATCCAGCCCCTGGGCTCCTCAAGAAGCCGGACCGTGGACGTCCGGGTCCTGGTGGCCACGAACAAGGACCTGGAGGACGAGGTGTATAAGGGGCAGTTCCGAGAGGATCTCTACTACCGGCTCAACGTTTTTCCCATCTTCATTCCACCCCTGCGGGAAAGGGGCTCGGACATCCTCATGCTCGCGGACTACTTCGTGGTCAAGTATTCCGACGAGTTCGGCAAGAACGTCAAGCGGATCTCCACCGCAGCCATCGACATGTTGCTCGCCTATCACTGGCCGGGGAATGTCCGGGAGTTGGAGAACTGCATGGAGCGGGCCGTTTTGCTGGCCACAGGCGATACCATCGAGACGAGCCACCTGCCCCCCTCGCTGCAGATGAAGAGCGAGGGCTCCACGGAGCAGCCGCGGGGCAAGCTGGAGGTCTTGGTGGACAACTTCGAGCGTGATCTATTGGTGGATGCGCTCAAGGACGCCAGGGGGAACCAGACCCAGGCCGCCAGGTTGCTTGGAACCACCAAGCGGGTGGTGCAGTACAAGGTGGCCAAGTACGGGATCGATACCCGGCGGTTCCGGGAGAAGAGGTGACGGGCCTTGCTCCTGTTGCTGCAATGCCGGAGATGAGGTAGGGGTGAGGCCCTTCCGGGCTGAGCTCAGGGACCGGAAAAAGGCGGCACAGGATGCCTGGAGGCGCGCATGCGAATCGGTCTGGCGCAGATCAACCCCACTGTAGGGGCTTTTGCCGCCAATTGCGAACAGATCCTTCGCTCCACGGAACGGGCGGCGCGCGAGGGCTGCGACCTCGTGGTTTTTCCGGAAATGGCCCTTGTGGGCTATCCCCCGCAGGATCTGTTGGACAGGGAGGGCTTTGTTCAAGAGAGTCTCGCCTCCTGGCGGCGTATTGCCGAGGCGAGCCGTGATGTGGCCATTCTCTGCGGAGTGGTCGCCCCAAATGAGTCCGGTGCTGGCAAGCCGTACCACAACGCGGCCCTGTTCTGTAGCGGCGGCCGTGTGGAGCGGGTTTTGGCCAAGCGGCTTCTTCCCTCCTACGACGTCTTCGACGAGGAGCGCTATTTCGAGCCGGGCACCGAGTCGGCCTGTGTGGATTTCGGAGGGCTGCGCCTAGGGGTGACCGTGTGCGAGGATGTCTGGACCCGGGAGCCCTTCGTGCCGGATCGGCGCTACCGCTTTGATCCGGTGCGGGAGGTGGCGCAGCATGGTCCTGATCTGTTGCTCAACATTTCCGCCTCCCCGTACCATACCGGAAAGCCGGAGCGGATCCGCGAGCTGCTCGCCCTCCACGCAAGGGAGCACAAATTGCCCGTGCTCCATGTAAACCAAGTGGGGGGCAATGACGAGCTCATATTCCACGGTCGGAGCATGGTCCTGGACCGGCAGGGGAAAGTCACTGCGCGTGGGGCGGATTTCGCCGAGGATTTCATCCTTTGGGACAGCAGCGGATCAGAGGGTGCGCCACCGCTTGAGAGCGCCGCCACTGAAGAGGCCGAGATCTCGGGGGCCCTGGAGCTGGGCCTTCGCGACTACATCGCCAAATGCGGCTTCAATCGAGTAGTGCTCGGATTGAGCGGAGGAATCGACTCCGCGGTAACCGCCTGTCTGGCCGTGTCCGCCCTGGGGGCGGGAAATGTGCGCACCGTGGCCCTGCCCGGGCCGTACAACGATCCCGCCAGCCTGGAGCTGTCCCGGGAGCTGGCGGCGAATCTGGGCACCGCCTTCGACGTGATCCCCATCGAGGAACTCTACCACACAGCGAATCAGGTGCTCGAGCCCCTTTTTCAGGGCCTGCAGCGGGACGTGACCGAGGAGAACGTTCAGGCTCGGCTCCGGGGTCTCCTGCTCATGGCCGTCTCCAACAAGTTCGGCGAGCTCCTGCTCAACACCGGGAACAAATCCGAGCTGGCAGTGGGGTATTGCACTCTGTACGGGGACATGAACGGCGGCATCTCCGTTCTGGGGGACGTGCCCAAAACCACCGTATACGAGATTGCCCGCCTGATGAATGAAGAGCGCAGCTGGATCCCGGAGGGGATCATTGCCCGCCCCCCGTCCGCCGAGCTGAGCCCGGGACAGAAGGACGAGGATTCCCTGCCGCCGTATCATGTCCTGGATGATATTCTCTGTGCCTATCTGGAGGAGAACCTGTCCCTGGAGCAAATCGCCGCGAGGGGATACGATGCCCGCACAGCCGAATGGGTGATCCACAGGATCTACGGCAACGAATACAAGCGCAGGCAGGGACCGCCGGTTCTGCGCGTGACGAGCAAGGCCTTCGGCATGGGTCGCCGCCTGCCCATCGCCCACGGATATCGGGATGTTGTTTGACTGTGTAAGTGGAGGTGGAGCTGTCAGTGCGAGAATAAGGTGAGGGGTAGTGCTGAGCAAGGGGTAGAATTGGAGTTTTCGCTTTCGCGAGCCCGGGATGGGTGTGCGATCAATGGCCACACCTCCACTCCCCTACCCATGCACAGGCCGGCCAGCTCCACAGACTGGAGGAGATATGAAGAAGATCGAGGCGATCATCAAGCCGTTCAAGCTGGACGACGTCAAGGAGCAGCTCAGCGACCTGGGGCTGCAGGGCATGACCGTGACCGAGCTCAAGGGATTCGGCAGGCAGAAGGGCCATACCGAGGTCTATCGGGGAGCGGAATACGTGGTGGACTTCCTGCCCAAGATCAAGGTGGAGGTTGTGGTCGAGGAGGACCAGGTGGAGGAGGTCCTGGAGACCATCTGCAACGCCGGTCGAACCGGGAAGATCGGTGACGGTAAAATTTTCGTCCTGCCCGTGGAGGAGTGCGTCCGCATCCGGACCGGAGAGCGGGGAGAGCAGGCGCTGTAGAGGGCTCAAGGTACAACGTTCCAGGTTCAAGGTTCAGATGATGGAGCAGAACAGAAACGCCGCGAGCACCTCGCTGAGCGGGACTCCGAGCTGGAGCGCCTGTTTGGGCAGGCTGAGTGCCCTCAGGGACGCCTTCCGCAAGGAATGCGGGGAGGAGGCACCGGGTGTGGGGGGCGCCAGGAGCTATGCCCATCGAGTTCACGCGGCGCTGGCTCGTGATCTTCCCCTGGACGGGCTTCCTTCCCAGGGATGGGCCCTTGTTGGGGTGGGCGGTCTGGGCAGGGGGGAGCTCAGCTTCCTCTCGGATCTGGATCTGCTCCTGCTCTATCGCCGGAGGCTTCCGAAGGCCCTGGAGCACTTTCTGGGCAACCTGGTCTCCGGGCTGTGGGACAGCGGCTTCAAGGTGGGCCATATCGTGTCCTCACCCTCCGGGCTGGACAGGCTGATGCGACAGGATTTCGCCACCCGGACCAACTATCTGGAAACGAGCCTCATAACCGGAGACATCGAGCTTTATCGCACATGGCGCGGCCACATGAGTCGGAGCCGGGGGCCCAGGCGGACCAGGCGCTTCGTGGAGGAGCTGGTCCGCTATCGTGACGCCCGGCTGTCCCGCTTCGGGGAAAGCAGCTACCTCCTGGAGCCCCAGGTTAAGGAGGGACCCGGAGGGCTGAGGGATCTGCATCTCCTGCGCTGGGCCGGGGTGGCTCTGCTCGGCGATCCGAGCCTGGACGCCCTTTGGAATCGGGGATTTCTCACCGCGGATGAGCGGCAGTGGCTGAAACAGGCCCAGGATTTTTTGTGGCGGGTTCGGCTGCAATTGCACGATCTCCGCGGCAGACAACAGGATCAGATCCTTCTGCAGGATCAGCAGGATGTGGCGGAAAGGCTGGGATTTGTCCAGACCAGCGGGGCCTCGGGAGTGGAGGCCTTCATGCGGCGCTATTACCAGCATTCGGCCCGGGTGCGACGGGTGACCTCCTTTCTGCTGGAGCGCTTCCAGGAGGAGGTTACTCCAGTCTCGCGCCGCTCGAAAAAGCGAACCATCCTTCCAGGTCCTCTTCTTTTGGAAGGGGGTCACATCCGTTTCTACGATCCGGAGATCATTCCCGCCAACCCCGGCCTGCTCATGGAGCTCTTCTGGCAGGCCGCCCGCACCGGGGCCCATTTCCATCACCAGACCGGCCAATTGGTTCGGGAGAACCTTGCCGCATTCGATGAATCATGGCGCAGGGACCCCGGGGTGGCAGAGCGCTTCTTCGACATCCTCCTGGATCCGGAGACAGCCTATCCCACCCTGAAGGTCATGCTGGAGACAGGGTTCCTGGAGCAGTACATCCCGGAGTTCCAGTCCATCCGCTATAGGATGCAGTACGATGAGTACCATACCTATACCGTGGACGAGCACCTCCTGCGCGCAGTTCGCCGGATGCATCTGCTGCTGGGCCCGGAGCGGGAGGAGCTCCCCATAGCGAACGAGGATGATGACGCCCTGTGGAGCCGTCTAGCTGGGAAGAAGCCCCTCTTTTTGGCAGCGCTGGTGCATGACGTGGCCAAGGGACAGGGAGGGAGACACGCTGAGAAGGGCGCTGAGCTGGTCCGGCCCATCGGGATGCGCCTGGGTCTGGGCACGGAAGAGAGCGAGGAGCTGGCCTTCCTGGTTCGGGAGCATCTCCTTTTGCCGGAGACCGCCCTGAAGCGCGACCTCTCCGACGAGAAACCCATTGAGCACTGCGCCTTCAAAGTCGGGTCCAGGGAGCGGCTGTTCATGCTCTTTATCCTGACTGTCGCGGATTCCAAGGCAACCGGGCCCCAGGTGTGGAATGCCTGGCGCAGCGCTCTCCTGGGAGAGCTCGTGCGCAAGGTGGACGCCCTCCTTTCCCATGAGGGGTGGCGTAGCCGGGACGAGCGGGCCCGTATGGATCTAGCTCGTCTCCGGGCGGAAGAGACTCTTCTCGGGGACGGCCTCCTGGATTCGGAGGAGGTCCGGGAGTGGCTGGCCAGCCTGTCCACGCGCTATCTGTTGACCCAATACCCGGAGGATGTGCGGCGGCACTTCTTTCTGGAGCGAAGCCTGGCCGGCAGCGGCAGACCGCAACTCGAGGCCAGGGCCACTTCAGCCGGCCTGTGGGAGTTGACCGTTGCATGCTCCGATCGACCGGGCCTGTTTGTGCTCCTAACCGGCGTGCTCTGGGCCAACGGAATCAATATCCTGTCCGCGGATATCTATACCCGGTCCTATGGCGTCGCCTTGGACATCCTGCTCGTGGATCAGATTCCGGATCCCCTGCAACCGGAAAGAATCTGGGACACCTTGCGCAAGGATCTGGACAGGGTCCTTGCGGGCGAAATCTCCATGGAGGCTTTTTTTCGCCGCAAGCCTCCCCGGACCCCCCTGGGCCGGTCCAAGGTGGCCCCGCGCGAGGACAGGGTCTCTATCGACGAGGATGCCTCGGATGAGTGCAGCGTGATCGAGGTCTACACCTGGGAGCGACCTGGGGTGCTGTACACCATTTCCCAGGTGCTTTACAGCTTCGGCCTCTCCATTCAGCTGGCCAAGATTTCCACACCCGGGGCGCAGGTTGTGGACGTGTTCTACGTCACGGACAAGGCCGGGAGGAAGATCGGGGATGAAGGAGTGCATGAGCGCCTGACCCGGGCCATGCTCAGTTCCTTGAGCCCCATGAACGCAACGGGCGAGCGCCAGTAGCATCCGAGTGCTTGGGGGTGAGGGGCTTTTCCATGATGCTCTTCCGGCTCGGTGTGTGATACAAAAATGTGCTGTAAGACCAGCCCAGGGATTCTTCCGCCGAGGAGGGAAGGAGGCCTGAAAATCCGTGCCTGGCAGCGCAGTAGGGGTTTTTTCCTGGAAAAAGGAGATACGAAATTGTGCTTTTTGGGGAACCCATCCTTTGGATGGACCTTTCTTTGTTCCCGGAAAGCACCGGGGTCGCTGAGTTGGCAAACAAGTTGCAATAAAAAGGGCGTTCAGATAGGAACCGTGGAGAAGGCCCGAAGCGGGGCAGCCTGGAGAGCCTTCGGCTGTCCGGTCGAACGGGCCGGATCGCGGTACGATGTGAGATCAACCGAACAGGAGGCAGTATGAGCCCGAAAGACGTCATGGATTACGCCAAGAAACACGGGGCCCGAATGGTGGACCTTCGTTTCCTCGACTTCCCAGGAATCTGGCAGCATTTCAGCATTCCCTTCAAGGAGTTCGACGAGGACGCCTTCGACGACGGCTTCGGATTCGACGGCTCGAGCATCAGGGGATGGATGCCCATCAACGCCAGTGACATGCTGGTGATTCCGGATCCGGACACCGCTATGATGGACCCCTTCACCGAGGTCCCCACCCTGACCCTGATCGGGAATATCGTGGATCCCATGACCCGGGAAAAGTTCTCCCGCGATCCGCGCTATATCGCCCAGAAGGCAGAGGACTTCGTCAAGTTCACCGGGGTGGGCGACACCGTGTTCATCGGCCCCGAGGCGGAGTTTTTCGTCTTCGACGATATCCGCTTTGACAGCACGCCCAATGCCACCTTCTACAGCGTGGATTCCGTGGAGGGCATCTGGAACACGGGGAGGCAGGAGAACCCCAATCTGGGATACAAGCCCCGGCACAAGGAGGGCTACTTCCCCGTTCCGCCCACGGACATTTTCCAGGACATGCGCACGGAGATGACGGAGATCATGCAGCAGGTGGGCATGAACATCGAGTGCCACCACCACGAGGTGGCAACAGCGGGCCAGGCGGAGATCGACATGCGCTTCACTCCCCTGGTGCAGATGGGCGATCAGTTGATGTGGTTCAAGTACATCATCAAGAACGTGGCCCGAAGGCACAATAAGACGGTCACCTTCATGCCCAAGCCCATTTTCGGGGACAACGGCTCAGGGATGCACACCCATCTGAGCATATGGAACCAGGGCGAGCCCCTGTTCGCAGGAGACCGCTACGCCGGGCTGAGTGAGTCCGCCATGTTCGCCATGGGCGGGATCCTGAAGCACTCCCGGGCCCTGTGCGCCCTGACCAATCCCACGACCAACTCCTACAAGCGCTTAGTGCCGGGATACGAGGCTCCGGTGAACCTGGCCTATTCCAGCCGGAACCGTAGCGCAGCCCTGCGCATCCCCATGTATTCCACCTCGCCCAAGGCCAAGCGCATCGAGATCCGCTATCCGGACCCCTCCTGCAACGGGTACATGGCCTTCAGCGCAATGCTCATGGCGGCCATGGACGGGATCGAGAACCGGATCGATCCCGGGGAGCCGCTGGACAAGGACATCTACTCCCTGAGCCCGGAGGAGCTTGAAGGCGTGCCTTCCACCCCGTCCTCCCTGGAGGAGGCCCTGGACGCCCTGGAAAAGGACCACGAGTTCCTGCTCAAGGGAGACGTGTTCACCCAGGACGTCATCGACTCCTGGATCTCCTACAAGCGGGAGCACGAGGTGGACCCCATCCGCCTGAGGCCCCACCCCTATGAGTTCATGCTCTACTATGATATCTAGGACGGAGCCCCATCCTCCGACGTGTCACAAAGCCGTGGCGAAGCCCCTCGCCGCGGCTTTTCTGCCTTGTACTCGATTCCTGACGCCAGACACCAGAGACAGAGAAGAGGCCCGGAGATGAATCGGGGAGCTTGGGAGATGCTCCCCGGAGCCAGGCAGTTGCGAGGTGAATCATGACCACGGGCGGAACGGAGCACATCACCGAAATTCGGCTTATTCGTAACGCCTCGACCTACTTGGGCCGGCTGCTCAACCGGCAGGAATACATGGACTGGCTCTGGAGCCGGAACAACCTCCTGCGCCGCTACCCCCTGACCGAGCTCTACCGGGATTTGAGCGACGAAGCGGATGCCTGCGGCTCCTTCAGGGAGCTTGCCAGCTGCTTTCGGCAGTTCAAGCAGCGCCATTTCCTGCGTATCGGAGGCCGCGATCTTCTAGGCCTTGCGGATTTTTCCGAGACCACGCGCCAGCTGAGTGAGCTGGCCGGAGTAGCTCTCCAGGTAGGCCTTAAGACATTTACCGAGCGTCCGGAGTTGTGGTGCGGACGGCAGGACCCCGAGGAAATAACCCGCAACCTGCGGGAAAATCCGGTGACAGTCATGGGCATGGGCAAGTTGGGCGGGAGCGAGCTCAACTATGTCTCCGACGTGGATCTAGTCCTTTTTCGGCGATTCGCCGGGGGCGATAGTGGGCATCGGGGCTTTTGCCAGGCCTTGTGCCGTCTGGTTGGAGAACAGCTCGAGGGGGACAAAGTGTTCGCAACGGACCTGCGGCTGCGCCCGTTGGGGAAGGACGGGGAATTGGTTCCGCCCATGGAGGCGGCCGCGGAATACTATCTCAACTCCGGTCGTGCCTGGGAGCGGCAGGCCCTGCTCAAGGCGAGGCCCGTCGCGGGGGATCGGGGCCTGGGACGCGGATTCCTGCAGGAAGTCGCCCCCTTTATCTTTAGGCGTTTCATGGATTTCCAGGCCCTGGAGGAGCTGCAGGGGATGCGGGACCGTATCCTGGCCGAGCTCAAGCGCACGGATCGGGGTCTCCTCCAGGACGTGAAGCTGGGCCGCGGCGGGATCCGGGAGATCGAGTTCACGGTTCAGTCCTTTCAGCTGATTTATGGCGGACGCTACCGGGAGCTGGACGAGCCCAACACCCTGGCCTGTCTGGACAAGCTCCGGAAGCTGGAGCTCATGCCGGAAGAAGCGGTCCTCCAGCTGCAACAGGATTATACTTTTCTGCGTCGGGTCGAGCATTGGCTGCAACTGGATCAGAACCGGCAGGCCCGCAGGGTTCCGGAAGGAGTGGCGGATCGGAGCAGGCTCGCCACAGCCCTCGGCTTCGGGGATGATGTCCGGGGCTTCGCGGAGGAGCTGGAGGCCTGCGGAAACCGTGTGCATGAGCACTTTACCGCTCTGTTTGGTTCGGAAGATAGGGTTCGGGAACCAGAAAATGGGAGACTGGAGACAGGGGATAGGGGATCGAATTCCGGAAATACCGAAGGGGTGGAGTCGGTCTCCGCCTACTCCCGGAGCCTGGAGAGCGTGGTGGCTGATTTCCCCGGTCCGGTGAGGAAAACAGTCGCCTCCGCTCTGGAGAACTTTGCCGGGGTCGATGAGGAGCTCGTCTCCAAGCTGGTCAGCCGCATGGAACGCTTTCTCCGTCAAGTGGGCTCTCGACCGGGCCTGGCCCGGATGCTCGAGACCGTCCCGGACTGGCTGGGACAGGTGATG
>Ga0207714_1000878_pt1 | contig 20261 bp, 15 predicted proteins | sample PonA232FremontCA_2_FD_187270 | JGI IMG/M metagenome (GOLD analysis project Ga0207714, IMG submission 187270) | Marine sediment microbial community from Fremont, CA, USA - Pond A23 Sediment 2 (SPAdes) | ecosystem: Environmental > Aquatic > Marine > Unclassified | place: USA: Fremont, California...
CCCCTTACGGTCTTTTTATATATCTACAAGCACCGATAGGTGCGGAATTATGGTAGAAAATAAATCCCCACCCCAACTATAAGCGCTGTTAGGTGCGCCATTATTTCATCCCATCAAAATAGTAAATATTAACCATTTATCTAACCACTTTTTTAATGCGAAACTTCAGTATTTTATTTTTGCTTTTGTTATCTGCATATATTCGTGCTTGTATTTCCTATCTTCACCGGCTGGAAGCCGGTGTTCCATGCAGTTTTCTCTCAATTCTCAGGGGATAAAAGTTGTCACTCAAATTCAGGAACACCGCCATCCTGGCGGTACTAGATATTTCTCTTTTACTAAATCAAAACAGTCTCTAAGATATAAGAAGATACGCCTAATATTTATTAACAAAATATATATATATTTGTGAAACGAAGAAAAGTTTACTGTTATGTTTGACTTATTTTTATTTATCAGTGGTTCAGAAATTTTTATCATACTTTTAGTGGTATTGCTGCTTTTTGGTGCTAATAAGATACCTGAAATAGCCAGAGGTCTGGGCAAAGGATATCATGAATTCAAAAAAGCCACACAGGATATTAAAAATGAATTCAATGAACAAACCAGTGATATTAAAAAAGAAGTAAATAGTATAAAAGAAGATCTCTCCATGGATAAGGAATTTGAAAAAAATGAAGACCCCTTCGATGATGATAAATTTAAAAAGTCTCATAATTCCAACAAAAACGAAAATAACAACCAGGAAGACTCAACAAAGACTTAATTTATGGAAATTTTTTATCTTGTAGCCGGACTTGTTCTATTGCTGGTTAGTGGAGAATATCTGGTAAAAGGAGCCGTATCGCTTTCCGGACATTTCAAAATTTCAAGAATGGTAGTGGGCATTGTTATTGTTTCTCTCGGAACCTCAGCCCCGGAGTTAGTAGTTAGCATTGATGCAGCAATTAAAGGTCATCCCGATATTTCTACAGGCAATATTATAGGCTCAAATATTTCAAACATTGCACTCATTTTAGGTTTGACAGCCATCATCATGCCCATCACAGTTAAGAGGAAATCGTTCCGCTGGGATTGGTCAGTAATGATGGGGGCAAGTATTCTGCTTTATGTGTTCATGTTGAATTTATGGATTGAATGGTGGGAAGGGATGATATTTATCATTATTCTTGCAAGCTTTATAGTACACTCAATACATAAATCCAGAAAAGAAAACCGGCAAAACGGATATAATGAAGTTAAACCCCATTTCAATTTATTGGTCTCAATGGTGATTGTCGTTCTTTCTTCTGTTGGGTTAGTGTATGGAGCAGATTTTTTGGTGAAAGGAACTGCGAAAATTGCGAGAGAAATGGGTGTGAGTGAACGTGTAATTTCTGTTTCGTTGGTTGCATTTGGAACAAGTTTGCCGGAATTGGCAACTTCAGTGATGGCAGCTATAAGAAAAGAAACAGATATATTCGTTGGAAATATTGTAGGCTCAAATCTATTCAATATACTTGCTGTTCTTGGAATTACCAGCGTATTTGAAGCAATCAAGGTTAATCCTGAAGTTGTAAGCTGGGATATTCTATGGATGCTGGCAGTTTCTATTTTACTAATGCTCTTCTTATTACCCCTCAGAAAAGGAAAACTAAACCGATGGAAAGGTATAGCGTTTGTACTAGTTTATATCGCTTACATATACCTGGTTTTGATTGGCAATTAAGTAATTTGATACTGTAAAAAGGGGTTAAAAAATATGAATAGGATACTTGCTGCGGCCATTGTTTTTATTGCAATTGGCATCTTCTCAGAAAATAGTTATACTAAAGAAAAAAAATGGTTTCAGGCTGACACCTCCCGGAAAAAAAAACAGATTGAAGCCATAAAAATTGATAGCAGCCTTAAAATTGATGGCGAATTAAACGAAGCATACTGGCAAAAAGCACCTGTTGCTAAAAACTTCATGACTTATTCTCCCACAATGGGGGACACTTCAAACCACAAAACAGAAGTCAGGGTGCTATATAACAATGAAGCCATCTACTTCGGCGCAATTTTATACGATGACCCTTCAAAAATAGTAACCGGCCTCAGTAAAAGAGATGATCAAAATGCGAATGCCGATAAATTTTGGGTAACATTAAATCCATACAATGATGGCAAAAACATTTTCAGGTTTGAAGTGACATCCGCAAATGTTCAAAGCGATATTAAAATTTCTCCAAGGAACAATGACCGGGTATGGGATGCAGTATGGAAAAGTAAAGTATCCATAACTGACTCAGGCTGGGTGGTTGAAATGCGCATCCCGTATGATGCAATTCGCTTTCCAAAACAAGAAAAACAAGAGTGGAGTGTGAATTTCTGGAGACGTGTCCGGCGTGAACGTGAGGTTTCATCATGGAATACTGTAGACCGCTCCAAAGATAATGAAGGCAGCCAATATGGAAAGTTAACCAATATTCATAACATAGAGGCACCCCTGCGCTTGTCTTTATTCCCCTATATCTCAGGTTATATGTATCCCGAAAAAAACGATACAGAGTATTCTTATTCTGCAGGAATGGATTTAAAGTATGGAATTGATGAAAGTTTCACCTTAGACATGATACTCATTCCCGACTTTGGACAAAAGGAATCAGATAAAAAAGTATTGAACCTGTCTCCTTACGAAGTAAAGTATAATGAAAAAAGGCCTTTCTTTACTGAAGGAACTGAACTATTTAATAAAGCAGGATTGTTTTATTCCAGGAGAGTGGGAGGAGAACCAACAGGTTATCAAAATGTAGAAGAAGAATATGATGAAGAAAACATTGCTGAAAATCCGAAAGAAGGAACTCTAATCAATGCAACAAAGATATCCGGCAGAAATGATAATGGCCTGGGGCTTGGCTTGTTTAATGCAATGTCGGAAAAAACTTATGCTAAAATTAAAGACTCCACCGGCAATAAAAGGAAGATTGAAACGCAGCCTTTCACTAATTATAATATTCTTGTAGCAGATAAAAATATTGGCCAGAACTCGTATGTTAATCTTATAAACACGAACTATTATGAACCTGCCAATGGCACATACGAAAATGTAGCCGGTTCAGCCTATAAAATTTCCACGCCTGGGAATTATTTTGCTGTATGGGGGAATGCTTCACACAGCATGAAAAGAGATTCCTCCTCTGGTGAGGTTATTTCAGGGCAACGCATTGATACCAGAATTGGAAAAATTAGCGGTAATTTTAAAATGAACTACCGATTTCGTATGCTGACGGATGATTATACGCATAATGCACTGGGCTATCTGAGAAGGAACAATGAAATGCAAAATCGCCTGACTTTTAGGTATGGCAAATATGAGCCTTCTAAGCTGTTTCTTAACTGGAATACGCGATTGAGTTTTGAATTCAACCATTTATATCAACCCAGGGAATTTATGGATTTTAATATTGTGGCCAGTGGGCATGGTACTTTCTCTAACTTTATTTCTGCGGGTTTCTGGTCAAAATACCGCCCGGTTGAGATGAAAGATTTTTTTGAACCACGGGTAGAGGGCAGACATTTTAAACGCCCGGAGTTTTATTATTTAAACACTTGGGTTTCGACAGATTACAGAAAACCATTGGCTTTTGATCTAAAAGGCGGCCTAAGAAAAGGATACGGAGATGGATATTTTTATGAAATTGGCCCCAGATTCAGGATGAATCACAAAATACAGTTTCAATATAAATTTGAATATGACCACCGGGCAAATGAGAGAGGTTATGTAACCGATTATTATCCTGAAAGCGACAGCATAATTTTTGGAAAAAGAAATAAAACAACATACACAAACAGCATTGAAGGTTCCTATATTTTCGATAATAAAACCTGGTTAGGCATTAAGTTAAGACATTACAGATCGCAAGTTGATTACAAGAGCTATTATACCTTACGTCAAAACGGAGAATTAGAAAGTAACGGAAATTACAATTCCAATAATGATTTTAATTTCAATGCATTCAATATTGACCTTACTTACTCATGGAATTTTGCCCCGGGAAGTTTCTTAAAAGTAATGTGGAAAAATAACATTGTTGAAAGCAGGGAAATAGAAAATGATTCCTTTAGTGGATTCATGGAAAATCTAAAAAACACATTTCAATCAGACGAAATGAATAACAGTATTTCCATTAAAATATCGTATTACCTGGATTACAAATACCTGCTTAAGAAAACAGGCTAGCAGATTTTTTGTTAATGTTTTCTTATTTTTGGCAACTATTTTACAAAAATAATTGTGAAATAAGCATTTTGTCGAATGTTTAAAAATTTTTTATTTCAATGAAGAAGATAAGCTTGTTAGCACTTACATTTTTTTTGATTATTGCAATTACTGCAGATATGTATGGAGAAAATGCGATACCGGCATTATCAATAAAAGATACAATCTCTGATAACAAACAACTTGAAGCAAAAAAAATACAAGGAGAAATTAATGTAGACGGGCATTTGAATGAACCTGAATGGCAAAATGCACCTGCTGCCGGAAATTTTCTAACCTATTCTCCTTCCATGGGCAAACCTTCTGATTATAAAACAAAGGTGAAAGCACTATATAACGATAAAGCTGTTTATTTCGGGGCATTTCTTAAAGATGACCCGGAAAGCATCCTTACCGGACTAAGCAAAAGGGATGATGAAAATGTCAATGCGGATAAATTTTGGATTACGCTGAATCCTTATAACGATGGAAAGGATATATTCAAATTCATGGTAACTGCAGCTAATGTTCAGAGTGATATAAAAATTTCACCCAGAAATAAAGACAGGGCATGGGATGCAGTTTGGAAAAGCAAGGTAAGCATTGTTGACTCAGGATGGGTAGTCGAAATGGAAATCCCCTATGATGCTGTTCGTTTTCCTAAAAAAGAAGTACAAAAATGGGGTATCAATTTTTGGCGGTTAGTAAGACGTGAGAGGAAAACCTCAAGCTGGAGTTTTGTCGACAGAACAATGGATAATGAAGGAAATCAATACGGTGAATTATTAAATATTAGAAATATTGAACCTCCCATTCGTTTGTCTCTTTACCCTTATGTTTCAGGCTATGTTTTTCCACATAACGGGCAAATGGACTATGAATATTCTGCCGGAATGGATCTAAAATATGGAATTAATGAAAGTTTCACACTGGACATGATTCTCATTCCGGATTTCGGACAGAAAAAATCAGATAAGACCGTGCTCAACTTATCGCCTTACGAAGTAAAATACGATGAAAAACGGCAATTTTTTACTGAAGGCACGGAGCTGTTCAATAAAGCGGGGCTGTTCTATTCCAGGCGCATTGGAGGCGAACCTTCCGAATACAATAAAGTACAGAGGAAGATGAATGAAGGCGAAAAAATAGTTAACAACCCGGAAGAGGCGAATTTACTTAATGCAACCAAAGTATCGGGAAGAAACCAGAACGGACTGGGACTGGGTTTTTTCAATGCGACAACAGGAAAAACACATGCTACCGTTGAGGATTCACTTGGAAATGAAAGAGAAATACTCACCCAGCCTGTTACAAATTATAACCTCATGGTGATTGATAAAAATTTCGGGCAAAATTCCTATGTCAATTTTATTAATACCAACTACCTCCAACCCTCAAGCGGAAAACTGGAGAATGTAATTGGCTCAGCTTATAAGGCTTCAGACAGCCAGAATGAATACGCCTTGTGGGGTAATGCAGCTTACAGCATGCAAAAAGATTCGTCTTCGGATAATTTAACTACAGGCCAATCAGTTGATGCAAGTTTAGGAAGGGTTAGCGGCAATTTCAAAGCCAATTATAATTTAAAATTGCTAACTGATACATACGACCACAATGCGCTTGGTTACCTCCGAAAGAACAATGAGCTTACCCACAGGATGAATTTTGATTATGGAATGTACGAGCCAAAGGGGAACGTCCTGAATTGGAACGGTAGCCTTACGTTCGAATATAATAGTCTTTACAAACCAAGAAAATTCTCCGATTTTAATATTCAGGGAAACTATCGATTGACTTTCGCAAACTATCTGTACGTTGGTTCAGGATTTACCTACAGGCCGTCTGAAAAACATGATTTCTTTGAACCGCGGGTTGAAGGAAAAGTGTTCGACAGGCCGGAATATTTTGACGGGAATATCTGGTTATCTTCAGACTACCGAAAGCCACTTGCAGTTGACTTGCGTACAGGTTACAATTCGGAATTCGGAGAAGGTTACTTCTACTCAATAAGCCCCAGAATTCGAATAGGTGATAAACTGTTGATCGTTTATGAATTCAGATACGATAAGCAAATGAATGAAAAAGGGTACGTGACTCATTTTTCACCAGAAGGAAATAACATCATTTTCGGCCGGAGAAATAACGAAACATACACGAATAGCATAAATACTTCATTCATTTTCAACAACAAATCATGGGTTAGTCTGGATGCCCGCCATTACTGGTCACAAATTGACTATAACAAGTATTATAACCTGGAAAATAACGGGGAGCTGACTCACAATACTACCTATGACGAGAACGGTGACTTTAATTACAATGTATTCACAGTAGACCTGATGTATTCCTGGAATTTCGCTCCCGGAAGTTTTCTGAAACTGGTATGGAAAAACAACATTCATGAAAGAGAATATATCTCAGGCAATAATTTCTATGATTTCTTTGACAACTTAGAGAATACGCTGAATTCCACTCAAATGCAAAACAGTTTCTCAATTAAGATATCGTATTATCTGGATTACAAATATCTTTTCAATAAATCCGGTTGATTCTTTTTTCAGAAAAATACATAGTTTATTCGAGGCTGTCAAGTAATTAAATAGTGGTTCTAAGAAAACGCTTCTATGGCTTGCCCGCAGCCCTTTTATAACTAAAAGGAGGCTAATCCACTCCATTACAATTGATTATGTTTTATAAAAATTAAACTAAAGCAAGTTTATTTCATTTTAGAAGGAGTTTAGAGGCACTAAATAAGATTTTCAGATTTCGTATTTCAATATCTCTTTGGACAGCCTTCGGCTAAGATTCTTAAAAAAATAAAATTTAAGTACAGGTTAAACAAATGAGAAACTTTCTTTAATTTTAACCTGTAAAAACCGGATAAAAATTTATCTATGATAACAGCTAAATCCATCACAAAATCCTTTGGGAATTTAACGGTTCTGAAAAATATAGACTTCAGCATAGACAAAGGAGAGATCGTTTCGATAGTGGGTCCAAGCGGAGCAGGAAAAACAACACTGCTGCAAATTTTAGGGACATTAAGTCGTCCGAATTCCGGCCAGATAAACTTTGGAGATACGAAAATAACCGATTTAAAAGAGAAACAATTGGCAAACTTTCGAAACAGCGAAATTGGATTTGTATTTCAGTTTCACCACCTGCTTCCGGAATTTACAGCGTTGGAAAATGTCTGTATTCCTGCATTTATAGGCAGAACACCACGTAATGAAGCTGAAAAACAAGCAAAAGAAATATTGGGTTTTCTGAAAATGGAGGATCGTCTGAATCATAAACCGAATGAACTATCGGGAGGAGAACAACAAAGAGTTGCTGTAGCAAGAGCTTTGATTAATGAACCTTCAATTATTCTGGCAGACGAACCCTCAGGAAATTTAGACACGAAAAACAAAGAAGAATTACACAACTTATTTTTTTCATTACGAGACAAATACAACCCCTCGATTGTTATTGTTACTCATGATAACGACCTGGCAGATAAAGCCGACCAAAAACTTACTTTGAAAGACGGAGTATTTGTATAGTTTAGGCTACAGTTACAACAAACACAAAGCATTAATTATTGATCTGCCTCATTTGAAAACAACATTATGATCAGTGAAAATGACTTAAAAGCATTTCTCGAAGAAAAACACCACAAATACAACCGTGAAGCGTTCATTGAATCCGATCCGATTCAAATCCCGAAGCAATTTGAAGACACTAAAGATATTGAAATTGCAGGTTTTTTATCAGCAACTATAGCGTGGGGTCAACGACGAACCATTATTGCAAATATGAATGCGTTGCTTAAAAGGATGCACAACATGCCTTATGATTTTATTGTGAATGCCGAAGATGAAGACCTGGAAGCTTTTGGCGATTTCAAACACCGCACATTTAACGGGGAAGACTGCATCTTTTTTCTGAAGTCGCTGAAAAATATTTACCAAAACCATGGTAGTTTGGGGGATGTATTTCAACACAGTTATAAAAGAAAAGGCACCATTCCGGATGCTATACAGACATTCCGTAATATATTCTTTGAGATACCTCATCCAGGTCGTACAAAAAAGCACGTAGCTGATATTTCAAAAAAATCTTCTGCCAAACGTCTAAACATGTTTCTCCGCTGGATGGTCAGAAGAGATAAACGAGGCATTGACTTTGGGCTTTGGGATAAAATACAAATGAAAGACCTGTTCATCCCGCTTGATATTCATAGTGGCAATGTTGCCCGCGAACTCGGTTTACTCAAAAGGAAACAAAACGATTGGAAAGCCGTTGAAGAATTAACCGGCAACCTCCGGAAATTCGACCCGGAGGATCCGGTAAAATATGATTATGCGCTGTTTGGACTGGGAGTTTTCGAGAAATTTGCCTGAGATAAATTTTGTAAATTGCTATATTTGAACTTTATATTAATTATTGATGGTCTTAACATTAACGATAATAATTTGCGGTTTACTTTTGGGAGAAGCTGTTACACTTTTAGCCGGCAGCTATTTTATCAGTGAAAAGACACTTCCTTGGCTTACCAGAAAAAATGCAATCCTGTTAATTCTTGATATAATCTTAGCTTCCTTAATTATAATCGCTTTTCCCGCGCTAAATTACCTTCCTGTATTCGTCTATTACTCCTCGCTTATCTTAGTTATTGGTTCTCTTCTATTCCGAACAAGGGAATATATTTTTCAAACTGAAAGTAAATTTTGTGAGAACAAGGCTTTGTATATTATCAACAATATACTACTGGCCACATTGCTGGTTGTGTTGATTTTGTCTGTTGTCAGCTAGTTGAAAAATAAGACACATTCAGAAGTAGAGGCAAATATTAAAATGGGCATCCATTTGCTATTGAGTAAGTAATTAGTGGCAGCTGCAGAAGGCAGCAGTCGGTAAAAAATCGGCGGCAGGCAGTAGGTAAGCACCAAAACGAAATATCAGAAAATTTCCTGCCATGAGCTAAAGGCTAAAAGCAAAAGGCAAATTGCAGAAGGCAGCAAACCCGACAGCGCCTTTAAGGTTTGCTGGCGTTTTGGACGAATAAAGCAGTGTCAATTCTATAAATATAATTTTCGGAGCGATGGGTTCCGATATTTCGAGTAAACCTTAAAAACTTTCGGCTGAAAAAACAGAATATGAAACCATCCCGACTAGCGTTCGCTTGTGCATATTTCTGTTCTGCCAAATAAGATTTTTCCCGGTGGACCGCCGGCATCCCTGCCGGTGCAACTTTAGCATCAGACGAGGGATGTTTCTTCAGCGTCCCCCTTTTGATGAAGGGGGAAATTTCATTTCTGTACTTGTGGAATTAATCTACAGTTTTGCCGGCAAGGATGCCGGCGGTCCCCATGCTAAAAGTCATAACCCAACAAGTGCTCGACGGAATTTATTCGCTGCCGTTTCCCGTAAGCGGAACAAACTGTTATCGCTCCTTCTCCGTAATAAAACTATGAAGGAGAAGCTTCGCCAAGTTACAAATTCCGCCAAGCATCTTGTACGTCGTTTTGTTTGCTGAAAAACTTACGGGGTTACCAAAAACCCTGTAGGTTTGGTTACGTGAATCCGCCTTGTCAGAAATGGCCGCAAGCGAACGCTTGCGTCAGCAAAGGGTGATAGGCAGAGTTTTAAACTAAACGAAAAAAACTAGATTTTTCAACAATTCAACAAAATGTAAAAATAAATCAATCCGCACTATAGCAGGCATATTAAGAAGTAAGTAAGATACTTAATTATAAGAAGTTAGTGGCAAAATTAAACAAAGCGAAACCCCGAAAACTGCAAAAATGATTAAAAACAAGGGCATTTTCTCTGCTGCCTGCTGCTTTCTTTTTTTCCTGTTCAAACGCTGACAGGCCTTAAAGGCGCTGTCAGGTTTTCCCCGGGCTGCCTTCTGCTGCGACTGCCTACCGTTCATTCATTAACAAATCGATGGACATTTTAATTTTTCCTCTACTTCTGAATGTGCCTATAATAATTATCATCTCTGTAACTATCTGGTATCTTAGCATTTCCAAGTTCTATACTTTTTAATTCTTTGTTATTAGAAATGGTTACCTGATGCTGTTCTTTATTTTTCCAGACAGAAGCATCTTTGCGAATTTGTTCTTTTGAACCGTCTTTATATTCTATAGTTAACTCTGCAGGAACGGGTAAGTTTCCCTTCTTTAAAATTTCAATTTGATGGTTTCCATTTTCACTTTTCACATTGCCAAGGGCCAGATCAGGATAACCAAATTCAAAGAACCAGGGTTTCCAGTACCATGAAAGCTCTTTATCCAACACATCCTCGAATGTGAAGAAAAAATCGTATGGCGTTGGTTTTTTCCACATCCATCGTTGAATAAACTCTTTTATTGCTTCGTGAAATTGCTTTTCGCCTACCATATCGCGAAGAAAATAAAACGCGTTGGCAGGCCTTACATAAGAATGCAGGCGATAGGCAGAGTAATCGCTAATCGTATAGCTTTTCACCATTAGAGGTACTTCCTTCATGTTGCCGGCACTTTTTTCAAAACCTTGTAAAATACCAATATAAGGATCAAATTCGTCCACAAGTTCTTCTTCCGTTTCCCTTGGTAAGAATGAAATAAGCCCTTCATCCATAAATGCATAGAAAGACTCATTCGTCATTACAGTGAATGGAAAATAATTGTGCCCGATTTCGTGAGCTGTAAGATGAACTGTCCCCTGATATGAGGGAACATCCCCGTCATTAATCATCATTGGAAATTCCATGCCACCACTGCCATTAAATGCAGTTAATTTGGGATAAGCAAAAGGGACCCCAAAAATATCATCTGAAAACATATTAATGATTTGGCTGCTGATTTCTGCAACCTTATCAAAATTCTTCGTATCCTCGTCATAAACAGCGCTCACAAAGGTTCTCCGGCCAGTGGATGAATCCACTTCAACACTTGTGCCGTCCCAGATGTATGATTTACTTGTAGCAAAGGCAAAGTCAGGAACATTTTTAGCTTTAAAGTGCCATGTTTTTTTATCGCTCTCTTTCAAAACGTTGTCATTTTTCAGATCTTCCGTGGAAACTATTGAAATTATTTCATCACTCTGTTTTGCCTTATTAATTTTCTCTACAACAGGTTTTTTATAAGTATCGGATGTATTCTGCTGTAACCCTGTGGCCCAAACCATATAATCACCGGGCAATGTGAGTTTAACATCAAAATTAGAGAAATCATAATAAAATTCAGCTGACCCAGTGAACGGATGCGTGTCCCATCCTGAAACGTCATCATACACAGCAACGTGTGGATACCAATAGGCAACGAACCAATCGGTCTTACCATATCGGCCCATGCGTATTGCAACCTCTTTTGGTAACTGAACCTTCCAGTCCAATGATATTATAGTAGATTCATCCGGCATTACAGGTTCAGACAGCTCAATCCGCTGAACAGTGGTTGCCTGCCCCGCTAATTTCGGCTTTTTATCGGATTTCACCTTTTCTCCGTCAATTTTCAGATTATTGATTTCTACGCCGCTGTGAAGGTCCTGCGGAGGAATCCCAAAATCTCTTTCTATCCCTTCCTTAAAGAAATTCATATATATTCTTAATACCAGCTGGTTTAATTTATCGGGGCTGTTATTGCTATATTCAATGGTTTCTGTTCCTTTCAATAAACCACTTTCGGGATCAAATTCAGCATCTATTTGATAATTCGCACTATTTTGAAAATAATTTTTGCCTGGCTTCCCGGAATAAGAACGAGTGCCTTGTTCATAAGCTTGTTGGACTTCTTTAGGAATAAAAACATCTTTTTTTTGGGCATACATTTCTCCTACAAATATGATGGAGACAAAAACAATGAGTAACTTCTTCATAAATTATATGATTTTGTGATCTTAATTGAACCTAATTAATATTTGCTCTAATTTTTCAACATTAATTCATTTTGACATTAATGCAATAAAAAAGTTTAACACTATACCCTCAGAAGAATGTTAAACAAATAAGTTTTTCTATTTTTGAACAAAACTACAAAACTTTGGCCAACAAATATTTTCAGTTCAAAGAGTTTATTATTTACCAGGATAAGTGCGGAATGAAAGTGGGCACGGATGGCGTATTGCTTGGAGCCTGGGCTAATGTTTCTGATTCGGATTATATTCTGGACGTTGGCACAGGAACAGGACTAATCGCTATTATGATGGCTCAAAGATCATCAGCAAAAATTGACGGTGTGGAAATTGACCAGGCTGCCTATCGACAAGCATTACAAAATGTATCTAAATGTAAGTGGAAAGAACGGATCAATTTATACGATCAGTCATTTCAGGAATTTTCAAAACTTCAGCAAGAACAGTACGATTTAATTATTGCAAATCCGCCCTATTTTGTTAATGCCCTGCAGGCTCCCGATAAGAAAAGAACACATGCCAGGCATAATCATTCTTTGAACTTTGACGATATTTTAAGTAGCTCAAAAAAATTGTTAAAAGAAACGGGAAGGTTAAGCCTTATTCTTCCTTTCTCAGAAGGCACAAAGTTTCAGGAAAAAGCAGCAGCATGTGACCTGTTCTGTATAAGAAAAACTTACGTTAAACCACTGCCGGACAAAGCCCCAAAACGATTGCTCCTGGAATTCAGTTTCAAAAAAGAACCGCTTACTGAAGACTATCTTGTAATAGAAAACAATAAGCGGCACCATTATACTCAGGAATATAAAGAACTTACAAAGAAGTTCTATCTCTATTTTTAGAAACTGTTTTAATTTTCTTAATCGTCAATTTTAACTTCTTCTTCCTTAAATTCAATGCCGTAATCCGCCAGTTCTTCCATAACCGGCTCATAAACCTGTTTACTTAACGGCCGGTGAACCCCTGTTAAATTAATTTTTCCCTCGAGTAACAGTTTAGTAGCTATCGCCACCGGAACTCCAACCGTAATCGACATAGCCGTATGTATATTATCCTGTCCCTTAAACACAAGCGAAGCCTTAACTCTTCTTCTTTCACGATCAAGCACATAATCAAATAAGTGGATCATAACGATCATATCTTTATCTTCAGGGCGAAGCTTCCATTTGGGCTCTATCAGCTTCTGAAGAATTTGAGCGGGAGAAGCATTTGGGAGATCAATTTTCTTATCTTCAAAAATGCCGAGCCATTCCAGTTTTTTCATTGGCTCTCCATCCTCTTGTATGTCCAAATAATCAGCAATTTTTTTCCTGACCGGTACTCCCTCCCGATAAGGCAAATAACTATTTATGAATTGTTTATAAGTTAAATTTTCTGAGTCCTTCACAATATAGGTGTCTTCTGTCAATCCCAATTGTACAAAAATATCCCATGCCTCAGCATAGCCTGGCCTTCTCATTGTACCCCGGAACATGGTTTCCAGTCCTTCCAGACCATAAACATCTATATATTTCAGTGAATCTCTGTTGGGATAAATTTCAAATTCTCCTACATCTTGTACCGTAATTTTTTCAGTTCGCTTAAATAGCTTATGATAGGGAATATATTTTATTCCCCCTTTATGCAGAAATTGTGAGACACCCTGTCCGGCCACAACTACATTTCTGGGATTCCAGGTAAATTTGTACCCCCATGGATTATCATCGTACTCTGGTGCAACCAAGCCTCCTGTAGACGATTCAAAAGCTTTTATTTGTCCGCCTTTATCGCGGATCTGATCAATAACTTGCATTGCAGACATGTGATCAATCCCCGGATCAACTCCCAATTCATTTAATAACAACACCCCATTTTTCTTTGCTTCTTCTTCCAGATCCTTAATATCATCAGACACGTAAGAGGCCGTAACCATGTGCACTTTGTTATCGACACAATCTTTCGCCACCCAGTAATGCATTCTTGCAGGCAACATGGAAATCACCACATCAGCCCGCTTAATCTCATTTCTTCTTTGCTCTTCATTAAAAACGTCAAACTCTACAGCTTCACCATTTTTATGGTCATTAACTTTTTTGTTGGCTGCATCTTTAGATATATCACCAATGATAACTTTCCAGTTATGAGTTTCCGAATTATCCAGTAAATATTTAATTAAACTCGATGTTGAAAGGCCGGCACCTAAAACTAAGATTTTCTTCATAAGATCTCATTTTTAAACCCAAATGTAAAACAGATTTCGAGTAAAAAAGAAATGTTTTAAATCATATTAATAAAAGTATTATGATTTTCGTTGCTAGTTTTCTTTGAAATCAATCAGTTAACATTTCAAATCTTCAAGTTTTTTTGCTTATTTTGGAACAAATTAAGATTGTATTTGAGTTAAAACACAATAAACCATGAAAATGAAAGCTTTACCTATTATTCTCTTATTATTGTTGGCTTCTATAAATTATATTTTTGCCCAAACCTTATCCAATGATACTATTGATATTGAAGAAGTTGTCGTTACCGGCAACCGGATAGAAGTTGCCAAAACGAATGTACCATTGAGCGTATCAACTATCAATAAGCAAGAAATTGAAAAAATGAATGAAACCAATATCCTGCCTATGATTAGTAAAAAAACTCCCGGTGTTTTTGTTACTGAAAGAGGAGTTACAGGATTTGGCTTATCCCAGGGCTCAGCCGGCCAGATAAACATAAGAGGAACAGGGGGTTCTGCTTCCAATAATCAGGTGTTGATGCTTATTGACGGGCATCCACAGTTTATGGGAATCTTTGGACATCCCCTGCCCGATGCTTATGTCACTTCTGACATTGAAAAAGTAGAAATCATAAGAGGACCTGCTTCAATTCTCTATGGCTCTAATGCAATGGGCGGAGTAATAAATTTAATAACTAAAAAGCAGCAGGAGGATGGTTTCCGGTCAAATTCAAAACTAATGTACGGCTCCCATAATACACAAAAGTATTCCACCAAAGCAGGCTACAAAAAGGGCGATTTTAAAATCACTGGTTCATTGAACTATGATGAAACGGATGGTCACAGAGATAGCTCGGAATTTAATATTGTCAATGGCTACCTGAAAACAAGCTACGATTTAAATGAACATTTCAAACTGAAAGCCGATGTCAGTCTGGCAAATTACGAATCGCAGGATCCGGGCCGTATTATGAGAACTGCTGGTAAATTTATTGATATACGTCGCGGAAGGACTTCTTTCACCCTTGAAAATGACTTTGACAATGCACAGGGAGAAATGAAGCTTTACCACAATTTCGGAGAGCATGAGATATCAGACGGCTTTCACTCAACGGATCATCTTTCCGGGGTTATGTTATATGAATCTTTCAATCTTTTTCCTCAGAATTTAATCACAGTCGGAACAGAATATAAAAATTATGGAGGGTTTGCCGAGAACACCAATGCCGGAGTTGAATTTGCCGATAAAACCATCAATGAATTAGCTGCTTATGCCTTAATTCAACATAGATTTTTCAATAAATTGGTTGTAAACTCCGGAATAAGAATGGAAAAGCACGAGCTATACGGGCATGAATGGATTCCCCAAGCGGGATTTGCATATCATCCATTCATGAACACCACTTTAAAAGGTTCTGTTGCCAAAGGTTTTCGCAGCCCAACCATGATGGAACTTTATCTTTTTGGCAGAGCCAATAAGGATCTGAATCCAGAACGAATGATGAATTATGAAATAAGTTTTCTCCAAAATTTCCCAAAATTAAACATGGAAGTGGAACTAACCGGCTTTGTATCGCGTGGAGATAACATCATCCAAAGTATTAATTTTGGAGAATTTAAGAACTCCGGTGATTTTAAAAAATCGGGTATTGAATCCGCTTTGCAATATACATTCAATAAGAATCTGGTTTTTAATACAAACTACACTTATTTAAACCTTAATGATCCCATACTTGCAGCACCCAAACATCAATTCTACTTTGGGGTCGATTACAGCCCAGGCAAATTTAATTTTTATTTGGATATGGAACATGTGAAAGATCTCTATACCATTACACAGGGATATGAATCATTTGGCCTATCAGGGCCCCAAACGGAAACCTACACTACACTGAACGGGAAGGCGAGTTATCAACTCAGAGAAAACACTCAACTTTTCATCAGCGCAGAAAATATTACTGGTGCTGATTATAGTATAACATACGGTTATCCGATGCCAAAAACAACACTATTTGGAGGTATAAATTTTAACTTTTAAATAATGAAACCCTCATCAACAGTATATAGACAAAAGACGACGAATAATAAATATACAAACCTAACAGGTTTTGGATACCTGTTAGGTTTAAGTTCAAGCTGATATTTTTAAAAGTTATATATTAGAAAGTTAACTGCAATTTATTCAAGTAAGCCAATAACTTAAAAACGCTATTCAAATGAAAAACTACCTGGTTTATATTCTACTTACATTACTAGTTTACATACCAATACTTAACTATGCCGGCGAACCTTCTGAAAACCCTGTTATTATTGACACTGACTGTGCACCAGATGACCTCAGGGCGATTAATTATTTCCTTTCCGACCTGGACACAAAAATTATAGCCATCACATCAGAAGATGGCGTAATAGAACCAGAAGAAGGTTATCTGAAGATTAACGCTTTACTAAAAGATTTGGGACATGAAGGTATTCTAACTTCGCAGGGAATCATTTCTAAAAATGAAGCGCCTGGTTGGCGAAATACAGCCAAATCTGTTCAATGGGGCGAGCCACTGATTAGTTACTCTCAGCCCGCTGAAATTAAGGAATTTCTTGTGCAAACTATAACCGAGGAGGAACATCCGATGGATATTATTTGCATGGGGCCGCTGACCAATATCGCCAATGCTATTATCATGGAACCCTCCATAAAGAAAAAAATCGACCGAATCATTTGGTTTGATCAATGTCAGCCCGATAACAAATGGACAAACTACGGGATGGATTGTCTTTCAGGCGATTATTTACTCAACACACAAGTTCCGGTTTACCGAATTAAAGCAGGAGATGACCCTGTGGATTTTGACAAAACATTATTAGAAAAGATAGGGCAAATAAAGTCGCCTTATGCTCAGAAAATTTATCAAACTCATTCAACAGATTCTTTGATGGATAAAATTGAAAAGAAACATATAAAAATATGGGATGATCTCACAGCCATGTTTTATTTTTATCCGGAACTGTTTCAAATAGACAAAAATCCGGAAGATACCTCAGGAAATATTGTTCAACTAAAAGAAAAAGACATGATACATGATAAGATTTTAGAAACATTAAATAAGTACAATAACAGCACACGCACTGTATTGAAGGCCGTGCCCGTTGACTCCGGATACTACCAGAAAGATTTAGCACCTCACATTGATGAAATTATACAGAGACACGGAATACAGGAATGGGAAGCCGCCGTTATAACAAATGAAATGCACCACCATTTGGGCGTTTATTCCATTATTGGTGCGAAAATGGGAATAAGAATACTGGAGTATTTTCGAGCTCATCCAGGTAAAGTCGAAATTGAATCTTATATAGGCACCAACCCACCAACAAGCTGCATGAATGATGGCATCCAGGTAGCTACGGGAAGCACCATCGGAAATGGAAGCTACCAACTCAAGGAACCATCTCCATTTCCAATGATTAGTGCAACGTATAAAGGACAAACCATTGAAGTAAACCTGGAAAGTGATATCTATAAAAAGATAAAAAGCATCATCAGGCAGGGAGTCGATGAATATGGGTTGAAATCTGAAGAATACTGGTCATTCATCAGAGAAACAACAATTCAGGAATGGAAAGAACTGGACCGAAAATCTATCTTTGAGATTAATACAAGGTAATGTAATCGTTTTTTTTAAATCCCCAAAGCGGTTTTTTAGTCACCCCCAAAAATAACAAACCCTATTGAAACGTCTATAATTTTTTTGTATAATCGCAGATGTCACACTTCTAAATCAGTCCTGAGTATATCAAACAGTATTATTCCTGACTGCTTTTCTTAAAGCCCTCTTAATCGGGGGCTTTTGTTGTTTTTTTATACAATCAATAATAAGCTTACTCAATTTTCTTAGTGGCAAAGGATCAGGCTCCATTGAATTATTTACAATGGGGTTTATCTATTCTAATTAATGACTGGACATAAAAGGGTACTATACAACATCAAAGATTCTTAGCAGCTTATACATTGATTCAAAATCATGCTCTAAATCAATATTTAACCTCACAATGTCATTGGGAGCATCTTTACCAATTGTTTTTCTCTCATCATATAAAACCTTCCAGGTGTCTAATATATTAATGTCTTTTTTAGGTTTATAAATATGACAAACAATAACATAATCATTATTGTGAAGGTGCTTATAATAAAGATCGCTTCCGGGATTATAATGTGAGCCCTGGTCTATTACTTTAATAAAATTCCATTCTTCAAGTTTGTTTATTGCCTGATTTATTAGATAGTCGGCTTTATGACTCTGTTTTTGATCCATTAAGTAGATAAATTTTAATTTATTTAGTTAAAAGCCTCTATAAGCCCCGTTGCAACCTATTTCCTATTCTCAGAAACTCGGGCAACCATTCCCGGCACTCACATGCCAGTATTGAGAGCTTATAGAGACTTTTCATTTATCTCTCAAATAATGAGAGAATGGCAGGGATTTGGCTTTAAGCACTCCCCGTATAGCACGCTCTTCGCCGCTCCCCTGCCTAAGCGGCTCATTAGCCAAGGACTACCTAAAGCCAGTTATTTTAATTATAGATTATTAACAAACTTCAATTTACAATTTCTCTATTAAAAGTAAAATCAAAATCAAAACACTATGCTTTAGGTCTTTCTTTATGAGATTCAAATCCTATATTGTCAATAATACCAAAACAATGACTCATTAAAGGCTTATACTCAAAAAGACTGTTTCTAATAGTTTTAATAACGTGCAATGAATTTGATAATTACAATTGACAAAGAACCTAACATATATTATCTTTGAAGAAGGTTTTATACAATCCTGACAAATAGAGGGCGCCGTTTAGAGGACGAGCCTGCCAATATCGTGCAAACGGGGATTGTTTAAAGTCTCCCTCTATTCGTTATATTTTTAGAATTGATTAAATTCCTGTAATATCAAAAGATTCCAAAATATTTTCTTTTGCTTTATTGAGCAAAAAAAGCCTATCATTTAGGACAATAGCTCCAACTTTATTACTGGCTCTGAACTTGTGATAAACAAACAAGCCTTTATCAAGTTGTTTATTAATTTCTGATATAGAGCTATCTATCTTTTTTAAGCTTTCAGAAAGTTTTCTCTTTTCAATACTAAATCTATTTAATGTACCCTCATATTGAGCAACTAATTTATCATTGCTCATGTTTCCCGAATCAATTTGCTCCAACATCAAACTATCAAGCTTTTTATTCAAATTAAGCATAACTTCAATATTTGCAATCCCTAAAGTGTCAACATTCATTATTTCCCTTCTAAGGCTTATTATTTTATCTTTTACACTTTTATTCAATGTGCTTTTATTTTGCCTTAAAAGCCCTGGTATTAAATCCAATTTTCTTTGTACCACATTCTCAAAGTTACTATATGTTGTTTGAAGCCCAGGAAAATAGTCCATTAGTTTGTCAGAGCTATTAACAACTTTAAACGTAACAGGTTCGTATGTTTCAGGGTTATGCAAGTGGTTTGTAAGCCAATTGTTTATTGGTTCCTGGTAATATGGTTTTTGTTTACCACAAGATTGAGCCAATAAACCTACCATTAATAGAAGAACTATCTTTTTCATATTCTTTTAAATTGCTTTTAAAAACGAATTTAATAAAATAAGATTAATTCCTAACCTTCTATGTCAGATTTCTCATTTAAAATAGATTCCTTATAGACTTTTCTAAGACTTGGATTGTTTTCCCAATTCCAGGAAGGGAACATTTTTTTTAATTCTAATGAAGTGGTTTTGTTATCAAGCAACTCATTCATAAACTCATCATAATCATTTAAAGCATTAGTTATTGTCCGCTCTGTTACAAAAAATTCCTTCTTTGATAAAATTTTTAAAACATCATCAAACCTGGCTCTTATAATTTCAGTCCAATAATAGTAGCGGGCAATAAGCAGGTAATTTCTTTTATTGACA
>Ga0207714_1000879_pt1 | contig 20252 bp, 19 predicted proteins | sample PonA232FremontCA_2_FD_187270 | JGI IMG/M metagenome (GOLD analysis project Ga0207714, IMG submission 187270) | Marine sediment microbial community from Fremont, CA, USA - Pond A23 Sediment 2 (SPAdes) | ecosystem: Environmental > Aquatic > Marine > Unclassified | place: USA: Fremont, California...
CGACGGCCACGTCGAACTGCTGTGTCCGCAACGTCCGCGAGCCACAGCTTGCGGTCGTCGCGGCGACGATCCGGGCATCCTGGAGTTCGCTCGCACAGTCGGCCGGCGTCCCCGATGTGTCGAGCCGGTAGCCGCGCATGTCTTCGCGGACGCCACTCTCCGTGCCGACCCTGACCATCCCGGTGAGGCCCTGCGCTTCGAGCGCTTCCAGGGCGTTGTCGACGGCACGGTTGGTAAACGCCGAGACCAGGACCCGCTCGCCGCGGTCGACGAGTTCCTCGACGAGCGTCGCCAGCGTGTACGTCTTCCCCGTGCCGGGCGGGCCGTGGATCAGTGCGAAATCCTCGGCAGCGAGGGCCGTCCGGACGGCCTCGTCCTGGGCGGGGTTGTTGTCGATAATTTCCTCGTCGATCTCGCCGAACTCGGGGTCGCGGCGGCCGAAAAGTGGCTCTTTCCACTCGGCCGGCTTCGTGAGCAGGCCGTCGTGGAGCGCGGTCAGCAGCCGGTCAGTCGAGATCTCGGAGGGGTAGACATCGAGCCGCCGCAACTCGACGGGCTCGTCGGCGGTGACCACGACTTCATCGCCGCCGGTCCCCAGCCGTTCGACCCGGGCGAGTTCCGCGTTGCCGCCGACGGGGTCGCCGTCGCTCGCCAGGACGAGGTTCCCGACGCGGATCTTCGAGACGGCGCCGGTCGACCGAGCCCGCAGCTCCCACCGCCCGTCGTCGAGTTCCCGCTGGCCGGTGGGTTCGAGCCCGACCAGCGCGCGGTCGTCGTCGGCGCGTTCCGCCGCGCTTTGCTCCCACAGTTTGGCGTACTCGCGGTGGATCGCCCGGCGTTCGGTCTCGATGGCCTCGTAGAACCGCTCGAAGTACTCCCGTTCGTCTTCGGGGATCGCGGTGCCGACCTGGCCGGCTTTCGACTCCTGGTCGAGCCGGCCCGAGACCGCCAGACAGCTGTCCTGCTCGAAGCAGTACTCGCATTTCGCGTCGGCCTCGTACCCCGTCGGCACGTCCATCCCGTGTTCCATCGCCGCGAGTTCGTTTCGCGTCCGGACGACGAAGGAGAGAAAGCCGCTGTTGATCGAGAAATCCTTCGCCGGCGAGAGATCCCCGGACTCCTCGGTCCGTTCGACGGCCGCGTTTTTCGTGTACAGCAAGGTCCCGGTGTCAGGTGGTCCGTCCTCCCCGAGGACGAGCGCGTAGCAGGCGGCCTGGACCTTGTCCTGGAAGCGGGGCTCGCGGTTCGTGTTCTTCCCCGTCTTCAGTTCGACCGGCCCGCCGCGGCGGACCGCGTCCGCACGCCCTTTCAGTCCGTACCGTTCGCTGACGAGCAACTGCTCGGAGCGCCACTCGTCGCGTTCGGTCAGCGTTCCCTGCTGGAGCCACCCCTCGATCGCCGCCGCGTGTTGCCGGACGGTCTCGGTCATCTCCGCGGGATCGATCCCGAGCAGGCCGAGATCCAGCCCGGCCTCGGAGACGCGGTTCTCGACGGCCCGGTCGAGGTCCGCGCCACGGAGCAGATCGCCGAACACCTCGTGGACGATCGTCCCCTTGACCACCGGTTCGGCGAGTTCGGTCCCGCCGAGTTTGTTCAGGTAGTACATCCGTGGACACTGCACCCACGCACGGATGTCGGTCACGTCGACCAGGAAGGCGGGTTCGACGACGACCATCGTCCCCGAACTCGTCGCGTACCGCGTCTCACCCCGGTACTCCGTCTCCTCGGCGTCGTACACCGCCAGTTCCATCCCCGGTTCGAGGTACTCGCCGGTCTCTGTCCACTTGCCCCACAGCGTGACCGTCGTCGGCTCCGCTTGCCCTCGCTCGGGCCGGAGCCGTACCTCACAGAGATCGGAGTCGCCGTACTGCGTGTCGACGGTCCGCTGGTCGCCAACCTCGGTAACGACGCCGCGAATGTTCACGAAACACGCCACGGCCTGCCCGTGAAAAACGCTATCGGTCTGGTACAATCTGGCAGCTCTTGCGGTCGTACCGGCAGCCGTCCACAACCGTTACATTCATAACTGACACCATCCAAGTATGAGTGTGTTTCACAATGTCTATGGGAGCCTACGACGACGAGGAGCACGAACGTCGGGAACGCAAAAACAGTGAAGTCGACGCCAGCTTCGACGACGACCGCCACCAGTACCGGGGAAGCGTCGAGTACGAAGGGGGTGACTCGACCGAGGAGCTTCTCGACAAGTTCGAGGAAATCCAGTCGGAGTAGAGAGATATTTTCTCGGGTCGTGAGCCCCGGAGTTACCAGCGTACGCTCCGGAGAGTCACGAGCAGTATCACTATAACGTGGGTGGTACAGATGGTAACCGACCAGTTGCTACTCGGCGTCGTCATCGGCTCGATACGGTTCTGATCGCCCTCGGACACCGACGGGCCGCGACGGGCGTCACCGGCAGACGTGACGAGCAGCTGGTCGACACGGACGCCGGCGTCGTGACACAGCGCCGTCCTGTACCCCTGGCCACGGTACGCCTCGGCGACGACAACCGAGCGGAGAAGCCCCTCGGGGTCCGTGTACTCCGACCCCACCGACGCCGACACGCTCGCTTTCGGCCGTCGCGACGAAGAAACACCTTAGTTTCGCCTGCAGATCACCTGTCGTGACGGGGAGTTCCGTCCCGGTTGCAGTCGATCGGATATTATCAACGCTGACGTATCGAAATAATGTTATGTTAAAAATAATTGTGTCTTACATTAGAATAATAATGTGCGGTTGTGTAACACATCGGTATGGGCGGCACTCTGGATCGGTTGACCAGTTCCCCGCTCCGGCTCGCCGCCGGCTACGGGCTGTTCGGTGTCCTCTGGGTCGGGTTCTCCGACTGGGTTCTCCTCGTCCTGTTCGACGATCAGTCACTCATCACGTCGGTCCAGACGGTGAAAGGGTGGCTGTTCGTTCTCTTCTCGACAGTGGTCGTCTACGGGCTCGTGTCGGTCGGCCAGCGCGAGCTCAAACAGACGAACGAACGCCTCGACGCTGCGCTCCAGCAGACGAGTATCCTCGACCGGATCCTCCGACACAACCTCAGGAACTCCTGTAACGTCATCCAGGCACACGCACAGATGATCGCCGAGGAGTCGACGACCGACGAGGAGGCGTGTATCGAGAAGATACGACACCACAACGAGGTACTCATCGAACTCGGCGAGAAATCCAGGGAGCTTCGCAGTATCGTGCTCTCGGACTCGTTCGGGAGCCAGCAGATCGATCTCGCCGCAACGATCCGGTCACAGGTCATCGAATTCCGTGAGAGCCACCCCGACGCGGAGATCAGCACCGACCTCCCCGAGACGCTCTGGATCCACACCGACGCCCGGATCGACTCTGTCATCTACGAACTGCTCGAAAACGCCATCAAACACAACGAGCAACCGTCACCGACCGTCGACGTCACCGCCGGGGCTGACGCCGACGGCACTGCGACAGTCGAGGTCACGGACGACGGCCCCGGACTCCCGGACACCGAGCGCCAGGTCCTCGATACGGGCTTTGAAACACAGATGGCCCACTCACAGGGACTCGGGCTCTGGATCGCCCGCACGATCGTCTCGCGCCTCGGCGGCGAGTTCACGATCACGGAGCAGTCCGAGGGCACGACAGTCACGTTCACGTTGCCCTCGTCGGCCGACGGCTCACGGCCGAAAGGGCGACGGGCTAACTCATGAACAGCCGCCTGTCCGCCCGTTCGTGGGACATGCCCATAATCTCCGCCAGCGGGCCGAACGAGGAGAGTTCGGCCAGCGGGCGGTCGGCGTACTCGGTACAGACCGACTCGATGACGGAAAGCAGCCGCGACAGCTGTCGCTGGATCGCCGTGTGCCCGAAACAGCCGAGCCGCTGGGCGGCACCGAGCAACTCCGTCGTGAAGCTGTAGGCGTTGATCAGAGCGGCCTCCTGCCTGTCGATCCCGGCACACCGGGTGACGACGCCGAGCGCCACGGGGTAGTGGCCCGGCGTCCGGCCGTCTTCGACCGCTTCGAGGTAGGCGGTCGCGGCGTCGGTCGTCTCGACGCCGTCGAAAAGCTCCGCCTCCCCGAGCAACCCCAGGAGCTGGGTGCCGGCCTTGGTCGAACTCTCCCGGAACTCCGCCGGCAGTGTCGCCGCGTGCAGCCGTTCGTCGACCGCGAACAGGCGGGCGTGGTCCGTCGTCGCCGCCCCGTGGGCGTTGCCGAGCGCGACGGTGTCCGCCGGCCCGACGATCCGTTCGAGATACGCCGCGATCAGATCACCGAGCTCCGGAGCCGTCTCGATCCGCCCGTCGTTGACGTACTGCTCGACGCCGTAGGAGGCGGTGTAGGTCCCGACCGGGAGAAAGGAATCCGACAGCCGGAGCGAGGTCAGGAAGGCACGGTCGCTCACGACTGCTCACCTCCTGTCCGGTGGCTGTGTCCGCCTGCTCCGTGGTCGTGGCTGTGCTCACTCTCGCTGTCGTGACTGTGCCCGTGCTCACTCCCGTGGGAATGCTCGGCCGCCGGCTCCTCCTCGTCGATCCAGCGGTCGGCGCCGACTTCCTCGTACCGGATCGTGGTTCCGGCCGGTAGCGAGTCCGCGAGCACGTTCTCGATGATATGTCTGTCAGCTTCGACCGGGATGTAGACGGCGCCCTCGTCGACGGCGAGATCCCAGTGCTGGTTCCCGACCCGGTGGCCGAGTTCGACCGCCGCCGCCACCGCGCCGGCCGTCGGCTCCGGCAGGTCGATCACCGCGGCTTTCCGGCGTTCGAAGGCGACGACGACTGCTCGCTCCTCGTCGAGTACCAGCACGTCGCCGGCCCTGAGCGGCCTGTCGGGGACGACCCCGAGATCCGTTCCGGCGTCTGTCTCCACGCGGAGCCGGGATCTCTTCCGTTCCGCGGCCGCGATCCGGACCGTCTCGAGTGATCCCTGCTCGCGGTGGCTGTCGAGCGCTGTCGCGAGTTCGCTGTCGGTTCGACTGTTGCCGAGTATCTCCTCGATCTGTTTCATCAGTTCCACCTGTCCGCCGGAATCGGTTCGTCGACTGTCTCCCGTCGCACGCCGGCCCAGGCCGCCCTGACCGCCGCCGTCACCGTGCGCCGCCGGTTGCCGAGGATCCGGACCGACACCCCAGCGGATCGTGCCAGCACCGAGACGCCGGTCTGGGTCCCCTCGACGGCCGAGAGCCGGTCGTGGACCGCCGTCGCGAGCGCGTCGGTGTCCTCGTCGGGTGCGATGGCGTACAGTGTCCCCAGCGTCCGGTACTCGCCCATCGTCGCGAGATCCGACGGCCGCCCGTCGGTCGGCTGCAGATCGACCGTGTCGACACAGACGAGTTCGTCACCGCAGCGGGCTTCGAGCCGGCTCCGGTAGTGGTCGAACCCAAAGGGATCGTGTTCGGAGAGCCCGTCCGGCGAGAGGACGTCCGCGATCACGACGACCGAACTCTCTTCGAGGTCGACGGTGATCGTCTGCAGGCAGCGGGCGTTCTCGTTGAGTATCGTCGGCCCGGGGATGTACTCGAGGTGGGCGTCCGCCCCTGCCGACAGCGTCGCGTCCAGATGGGCGTAGTTGGCGTGCATGCTGTGGACCTTCGTCGCACTCTGGGTCGTCACGTGCCCGCGTGCCCGGTCCCGGGCGGTGACGTCGATGCTGTGGCGGTCGCCCTGCGCGACACCACCGGTCGGCTCCTGGAGACAAAGCGTCGTCAGCCCTGCCGCCGGATCGTGATCCAGCGTCCCCGTGAGGTGGTAGGGGACCTTGGTGTACTCCGCCAGCAGCCGCGTCTCGCCGCCGGGCTCGCGGGCGAGCGTGGCCTCGAAGACGCCGTCTTTCCCCGGGCCGAAGGCCGGGGCCTGCGGGAGCTGTTCGCGTCCGTACTGCTGGAACGACGGCGGGATCGAACTCATGGCGTCCCTGCCGCAAACAGCACGCTCCGCTCGATGTTGTCGACGACGTCCTCGATCCCCTCGCCCGACTTGCAGTCGGTGAAGCAGGTCGGATCTTCGCCGCGGACGGCGTCGGCGTCTCGCTCCATCACGTCGATATCCGCGTCGACGTACTCCGCGAGATCCGTCTTGTTGATCACGAGCAGATCCGCTTGCGTGACACCCGGGCCGCGTTTGCGTGGGATGTCGTCACCCTCTGCAACGCTGATGACGAAAAGCGAGTAATCCGCGAGCTCGGGGTTGAAGGTGGCAGCGAGGTTGTCGCCGCCGGATTCGATCAACACCACGTCGAGCTCCGGATGCTCCGCGGTGAGTTCGTCGATCGCCGCGAGGTTCATCGACGGATCCTCGCGGATCCCGGTGTGTGGGCAGGCACCCGTCTCGACCCCGCGGACGCGCCCGGCCGCGATCGTTCCTTCGAAGGACTCTTTCAGGTGTTCGGCGTCCTCCTGGGTCATGATGTCGTTCGCGATGACGCCGACCTCGTAGCCGGCGTCGGTCAGTGCCGGGACGAGTTGCTGGACGAGCGTGGTCTTGCCGGAGCCGACCGGGCCACCGAGTCCGACGGTGGCGACGTCGTGTCCCGTCATTCTACCTGCTCCGGACTGTCTGCCCGGATCGGGTCGTGGATCGTTACGAGCTTCGTCCCGTCTGGGAACGTCGGCTCGACCTGTATCATATCGATCATTTCCGGGACGCCGTCCATCACGTCCTCGCGGGTCAAAAGCGTCGTCGCCTCCGAGCGGATCTCGGCGACGGACATCCCCTCGCGGGCGCGTTCACACGCCCAGTCGGAGAGGTACGCCACTGTCTCGGGATGGTTGAGATCGATACCGCGATCTTTCCGCCGGCGGGCGAGTTCCGCCGCCATGAAGATCGTCAGCCGTTCGCGTTCTTTCGGTGTTAGATTCATTCCCATGGGTGATCACAGCATGTACCGCTGGGCAAGCGCCAGTTCCTCGGCCGGCTCACAGGTGACGTGTTCGCCGTCGACCTCGACCTCGAAGGTCTGTGCGTCGATGTCGATATCCTCCGGGCAGTAGTCGTTGTGAAGCATGTCCGACTTCCCCACGGCACGCGTTCCACGCACTGGCCGGGTCTCGGTTTCGAGGCCGTACTGCTCGCCGACGTTTTCCTGGTAGGCGGATTCGCTGACGAAGGAGATCGACAGCTCGTTTTTCGCCGACCCTTTCGCACCGGCGCGTTCCCGCTGCATCACCGGTTCGCAGGTCATAAGCGAGCCGTTCGCCTCGCCCATCTGGCTCGCGACCGGGAACCCGCCCTTGATGACGTACTTCGGCTTGATACCGAAAAATTCCGGCTCCCACAGCACGACGTCGGCCATCTTCCCCGGCTCCAGCGAGCCGATGTAGTCGTCGATCCCCGCGACCTTCGCAGGGTTGAGCGTGTACTTGGCGACGTAGCGCTCGATGCGGTGGTTGTCCGCACCGGTGTCCTCGTCTTCCGGCAGCGGGCCACGCTGCTGTTTCATCTTGTCGGCGGTCTGCCAGGTTCGGCAGATCACTTCCGCCATCCGGCCCATCGCCTGCGAGTCCGAGGTCATCATGCTGATCGCGCCCATGTCGTGGAGCACGTCCTCCGCGGCGATGGTCTCCGCGCGGATTCGCGACTCCGCGAAGGCGACGTCCTCGGGGACGTCGGGGTTGAGGTGGTGACAGACCATCACCATGTCCAGGTGTTCGTCGAAGGTGTTCTCGGTGTACGGCATCGACGGGTTCGTCGAGGAGGGGAGCATGTGCTCGTAGCCGACCAGTTCCAGCACGTCGGGGGCGTGACCGCCGCCCGCGCCCTCGATGTGGAACGTGTGGATCGCCCGGCCGTCGATGGCGTCGAAGGTGTTCTCGACGAAGCCGGACTCGTTGAGCGTGTCGGTGTGGATACACACCTGCAGATCTTCCTCCTCTGCGACCGCCAGACAGGTGTCGATGGCCGCTGGCGTCGACCCCCAGTCCTCGTGGAGTTTCATGCCGGCCGCACCGGCCTCGGACTGTTCGACCAGTGCCTCGGGGTTGGAGCTGTTGCCTTTCCCGTAGAAGCCGACGTTCATCGGCCACTCGTCGGCGGCCTGGAGGAACCGCTTGATGTTCTCCGGCCCGGGCGTACAGGTCGTCGCCCCGCCGCCGTAGCCGCCGCCGAACATCGTCGTGATCCCGCTCGCGAGTGCGTGTTCGAACAGTTGCGGGCTGTTGAAGTGGACGTGGATGTCGAACGCACCCGGTGTCGCGATCAGCCCGTCGGCCGGGACGGCGTCCGTGCTCGGCCCGATCACGAGTTCCGGATCGACGCCCTCCATCGTGTCCGGGTTGCCGGCCTTGCCGAGGCCGACGACACGGCCGTTCCGGACGCCGAGGTCACCTTTCTGGACCCCCAGCACCGGATCGACGACGACCACGTTGCTGTACACCCAGTCCAGCGCACCCTCCGCCTGGGTGGTGCCGGACTGCATCCCCATGCCGTCACGCATCGTCTTCCCGCCGCCGAAGACTGCCTCGTCACCGGGGGTGGTGTGGTCGGCCTCGATCTCCGCGAGCAACGAGGTGTCGCCGAGTCTGAGCCGGTCGCCCTCTGTCGCGCCGAACAGACTCGTGTACTCCTCGCGTGTCATGTCGCGGCTCACTGTTCGACACCCCGGTAGCCGTGGTCTGCTGCTCGCTCCATGGCGCGTTCTTTGATCGCCTCGTCGTCGAGGTCGCCGTTGACGAGCCCGCCCATCCCGTGGACGATCCGCTCACCGCCGATAGCGACCAGGTCGACCTCGCGCTCGTCGCCCGGCTCGAACCGGATCGCCGTTCCGGCCGGGATGTCGAGTCGCATCCCGTAGGCTGTCTCACGCTCGAACGTGAGTTCGGGGTTCGTCTCGAAGAAATGGAAATGGGAGCCGACCTGAACTGGTCTGTCTCCCATGTTCTCGACGGCGACGGTCGCGGTTTCCCGGCCCTCGTTTATCCTCACGTCCTCGTCGCTGGTGAGCAACTCGCCTGGAACTATGTCGCTCATCTTAGTTGGTCGACTCCGTGGTCTCGCTGTCGAACAGTTCGCGGACTTTGCCCGACCGTGCGCCCAGTACCAGTCCCGTGAGGAACGTCAGGAACGATGGGATCGCCATCCACAGGAGGTCTGGGTGTTCGATACCGGTGTGTAGTGCTAACTCAAGCATATCCGGTACTGGGTCCCAGATGGGCTATAAAATACTGAACCGCGCAACTTTTGCAATCTTTTCATTTCTATTGGAGAATATGGCTTCTCTGTCCTAATTTTCCCGCAAAGAAATGTTTTTGTGCTACTTTAAACCCGATAACTTGGAAAATACAATTACAATAAGGCCCGACAGACTCGATCTGGCGTGCGGACTCGAAAGCTTATACCGGTGACGACAGAAGAAACGAGCATGCACGCGAGACAGCCGTCCGGATCCGACCGACAGGGCCCATGACGACAGTCGACGACCTGTGGTATCTCGCCGACGGGGCCAGCCAGCAGGCCGAGCAGACCTACCACACTCTCGCGACGCAGTACGAGCAGTTCCGGGAGTTCGAGACCACGAAGCGGGTCACCCGGAGCCGGTTCGAGACCGTCGTCCGTCGGATCAGGGACAACGGCGCCCCCTACGGCGCACACACGCTGACCTACCGGGAGCGCGGCGAACTCCTGCTCGTCCGCCACGACGGGGTCGACATGTGGGTACTCCCGGGCGGCGAAACCGACGGCGACGAGCGTTTCCGTGCCGCCGCCCGCCGGGAACTCCACGAGGAGGCGGGTATCACGGCCAGCTACGAGGGGCTGGGGTTGCTCGGCCGTGTCACCTTCTACAGCGACCAGTACTCGACGTGGGGTGTGTTACCGATCTTTGAGGCACGCCCGCAGGGGGACGCCGACCTCCGGGTCGACGACCCGGACGGCGAGATCTCGGCGGCGGAGTGGTTCGACACGTTACCCCCCGACACCCGCGACCGCAACCAGTTGCAACGGTGGCGCGAGCGGAAGTTCGGCGGCGGGCGCGGCCGGTAACCATCACTCCTCGTCCGGGCCGTGTGAGACGCCGTCGCGGTCGTCGGCCCGTTTCCGTCTGATCGCGGCGCGTGCGTTGCCCGCCTCGTAGCCGAAGATCACCGAGTCGGCGTACTCGTCGGCGACGTCCATCGCCCGGATCAGATTATCAACGTCGATATTTATGGCGTACAGCTCGATACTGAACGGCGTCTCCAGCCGGTCGGCGAACCCCTTCGCGATCACCTCCAGCCAGTAGGTCGTCTCGTAGGCCATGTCGTAGATCGGGACGACGAACTCGTCGACGTACGCCGAGAGCGCTTCGAGATCGAGCCCGCTCCGTGCGTCGAGGTGACCGGGGTACGGGTCGGGATACACCGTCATGTAAAACCGTCCGGGCACGCGCTCGCGCACCTCCGCGACAAACTCCGTGATGAGTTCCCGTCGCCACGCTCTCCGGTCCTCGTGGTCGCTCTCTGCGAAGCGGTCGGTACACCGCTCGCAGTAACAGTACTCCTCCCGGGGAAAGCCGACGTCGTCGAGTCGGACCGCCTCGTTGACGGCCGCGGCGTCCTCGACCATCTCGAGGATCCCCGAGCGGTAGGTTTCCTGGCTCGGACAGACGTAGTCCCAGTCGAAGTAGGGCCGCTCCCGGGTCGCCGGTGCGCCGTTCGCGCTGACCGCGGCCAGCGACGGATCGCCCTCCACGGCCGCGTTGTCCCCGAACGCGGAGATCATGTTGACCGCGTCCGCGACCGGTTTCGTCGCCCTGCCGGTGACGTCTTTCATCTCGAAGAACGTCCGGTCGAACTCCGACCACGTCGTCTCTTCCTCGTTTCGCGTTACGATCCCGTACATACCAGACTGCAGGTGCTGGAGGCCCCTAAGCGGTTCGAGAAAGCCGGTCCCGCCGGTGGGTGCAGGGAACCGGACAGTGTCGATCCACCGTCTGTCGAATAGCTGTCCGGGTCCGTCGCCACCAGTCGTCGCTGGTGACGCTTGGCGCGTTACTCCTCGATGACGAGTTTGTATACGAGTGCGATCGCGACGATCGCGATGACGACTTTCGTTTTGGTAGACATCGGCGTATACAACACGACACCGGGTAATAGAGTTACCGGCACCGCGACGAGATCTCCCGCGCCCCGTGAACTATTATCAGATGAGATTATGCGAGCGGTAGGTTAATACAGATCCTCGCATATCTTCCGGGAAGGTGGGTTACATATGTGTATATACAGGCCCGACGGGGACTCCGTTCGACCGAGGTGTTCGGAAACACGCGGGCAGTCACAGCTGGTGAGTGAGTTATGAGTAGCCCGAAAGGCGACAGCAGAGGCTCCGGGAACCGGGATGCGGCGCTCCGGGAGTTCATCGAGGTCGTCGAGGCGAACCGGGAGGGGAACCTCGCGAAGCGGGTGGAAGCAGACCACGACGACGAACTGCTCGCGACACTGGCCGAGACGTACAACGGAATGCTCGAAGACTGGGGAGACCGGTTCGAGACCGTCGAGGAGTTCGGCGATCAGGTCGTCTCCGCCTCGAACCAGGTGACAGTCAGGGCCGACCGCTCACAGGAGGCCGGACAGGAAGTCAGCCGGGGGATCGGCGAAATCTCGGACGGTGTCGCCGAACAAAACGAGTTCATCCAGGACATGTCCGACGAGATGCGCCAGCTCTCGGCGACGATCGAGGAGATCTCCGCCTCGGCCGACGAGGTGGCCGACGCCGCCGACAGGGCCGCCGAGTCGGGCCAGAGCGGCCAGGAGGCCGCGATGGCGGCGATCGAGGAGCTCAACCGGCTCGAAACGCAGGCCCAGGACACCGTCGCCAACGTCGAACAGCTCAACGACCTGATGGAAGAGATCAAGGACGTCGCCGAGTTCATCGACGACATCGCGGAGCAGACGAACATGCTGGCGCTGAACGCCAACATCGAGGCCGCCCGGGCCGGTGAAGCCGGCGCCGGCTTCGCGGTGGTCGCCGACGAGGTCAAAAGTCTCGCCGAGGAGACACAGGAGGCGACCGGCGAGATCGAGGACTCGATCCAGCGGGTACGCGAGCAGGCCGAGTCGGCTGTCGGCGACATCCACCAGACCCGCAGGAGTGTCACCGACAGCGTCGACACCGTCGACGAGGTCCTCGGCGCGCTCGAACAGATCGTCTCCGAAGTCGAGGGGGTCCGGGACAGCATCCACGACATCAGCGACGGCACCGACTCACAGGCCCGCTCGACCCAGGAGGTCGTCCAGATGGTCGACGAGGTGAGTTCGATCAGCTCGGAGACGGCCGCACAGGCCGAGACCGTCGCGACCGCGGCGGAGGAACAGACCTCCTCGCTGACCGACATCCGGACCTCCGCCACGACGCTCGTCGAGCGCGCGGAGTCGCTCGCAGACGAACTCGAGGACATCGAGACCCGGTCGCGGGCCGCCACCGGGACTGACGCGACGACAGTCACCTTCTGGCACGCGATGAGCGGCGAGAAGGCGCTCCTGCTCGACGACCTCGCCAGAGAGTTCGAGGCGGAAACCGACCGCGACGTCGTCGTCGACCTGCGCTCGAAGGGGAGCTACCAGGATACGATGTTCGCGGCGATCAACGCCGCCGAACGGGGCGATCCACCCGCTATCTCCCAGATCTACGAGATCGGCACCAAGCAGGCGATGGACAGCGACGCCTTCGTCCCGGTCGAGAACCACATCCCGCGGTCGGTCGTCGATATCGACTCGCTGCTCGATCCGGTTCTCAACTACTACCGGACCGACGGACTGCTGTACTCTTTGCCGTTTAACTCCTCGAACCCGGTGCTGGCGTACAACAAGGATGCGTTCCGCGAGGCGGGCCTCGATCCGACCGATCCCCCGGAGCGCTACGACCAGATCCGCGAGACGGCGCGACAGCTCGTCGGCGCCGGGGTGACGGAGTACGGCATCACGTTCGCGAACTACTCGTGGTACGTTGAGCAGTGGTTCGCCGAACAGGACCAGCCACTGGTGGACAAACGCAACGGCCGCGACGGCGACGCGACGGCGGCGTATCTCGACAGCCAGGCGGCACAAAACGTCTTCAACTGGTGGAACGGGCTCGAAGAAGAGGGGCTGTATCTCAACCCCGGTATCGAGGCCCGCGGGAAGGCCAAAGACGCCTTCCACGACGGGCAAGCGGCGATGTTGATCGGCTCGACCTCCTCGCTCGCCGGGATCGTCGAGGGTGCCACCGAGGCCGGCTTCGACGTCGGGACGGGTTACTTCCCGGTGCCCGACAGCCGCGCTGGCGTGCTCGTCGGCGGCGGATCGCTGTGGCTGGCCGAGGACGTGCCACGCGAGCAACGCGAGGCCGCCGCCGAACTCATCGGCTGGCTCGCAAAGCCCGACCAGCAGGTCCGCTGGCACCGCGAGACCGGTTACTTCCCCGTCCACAAACAGGCTGTCACCCAGCTCGACCGGGCCGGCTGGTTCGAGGAGAACCCACATTTCGCGACGGCGTTCGAACAGCTCCAGAACACCCGCCAGACGGTGGCCACGAGCGGGGCCCGGATCGGGCCGTTCGACACCGTCCGGACGATGATCGCCGAATCCTACGAGGAGATGAGCAACGGGGCGCCGGTCGACGACGCGCTCGGCCGGCTCAACGACAAGGTCGAACGCCAGCTCACCTCCTACCAGCAGCGACGCTCCTGACACTGTGGCGACTGCTCCCCCCGCCAGGCCGAACCTCCGTCCGAGCAGTATGGCTCCGGAGACAACCGCGGTCCTTTTTATTATGTAAATAGTAACAGTTAGCACGCGGCGCTTGGATTGACATGGACCTCGATGCGCGCATCAAACGGCGGCAGTACCGAAGTGGTGGCCCCCGCCTGATTCAGGATTACGAACCCCTCTCGCCAGTGGCACACATCGAGGAGCCGACGAACCGCGGGCCGGTTCTCGAACGGTTACTGGACCATCTCGACCCCGTCTTCGACGGCCGGCTCCCGCCGAACGCCTACCTGCATGGCCCCTTCGGCTCGGGGAAGTCGGCGATTGTCCAGGCGCTCATCTCGCACCTGCAGCAGCTGTCCACGGAGACACAGTCTGTCATCCACACCAGCACCCGCGTCCGCTCGCCCAGCCCGCCGGGCTTTGTCTACGTCGACCTGCGGGAGACCCAGACCGGGTTCGCGTTCTACCACACCGTCCTCGACGCGCTCACAGAGGAGCCGGTGCCGGAACACGGGATCAGTACCGAGACGCTCCGGACGGAGCTCCGGACTGTCCTCGGGGAGGAGCGAACCGGTGTCGTCGTCGCGGTCGACCACGTGGGCGAGGACACCGGCACCGACGACCTCGTCGACCTGTTCGCCGGCCTCCCGAGCAACATGAGCTGGCTCGCCGTCGGTCGGGCCGACGCGAGCGACACTCTCCTCTCGGAGTACACCGCGACGTCGATCCAGGTCGACAGCTACCAGCCCCAGATGCTCGTCGACGTGTTGATGACACGCGCCTCGGAGGCACTCACCCAGCAGGCGCTGGGCCACGAACTGGCCAGGGAGATCGCGAACTGGGCCGACGGGAGCGCCTACGACGCGCTCGCGGCGCTTTTCATCGCGGCCGACCGGGCCAACCAGGAAGAGCGGTCGCGGATCACGGAGCCGGACGTCACCGCGGCGATCACGGAGATCCCACAGCCGTCGGTTTCACTCGGCCGTGTGCTGGCCTTGCCGGCGAACAAACAGGTCGTCCTCCGGAAACTCGTCGACCTCGACGAGACCGAGCGGGTGTCAGTCACCGCGACCACGGAGGCGATCAGCTCCGACCCGGGGGTCGAGCTCTCGCCGGGCACCGTGAAGCGGTTCCTCTACGAGATGGCGGAGATCGGGATCGTCGAACGCGTCCAGGCCAGCTCCCGGGACGGCAAGGGACGACCGCCGAGCCGCGTCGAACTCCGATTCCCCCCCACCGTGTTCCGCCGGCTCTACGACCTCAAACAGTGACCAGCCGAGCAACGACTCGAAGCACATATCTGTCTATTCCAGTAACTGGGAGTACGTGACCAGCTGTGACCATCGAACCGGGTGATCGGGTAACCCTCGAGTACGTCGGCTGCTTCGAAGACGGCAGCGTGTTCGCCACCTCGAACTACGAGGTTGCCACACGCAACGGACTCGAGGAGGCACAGGACAAAGACGAGACTGATTTCACTCCCCTCGCGTTCACCGTCGGAGCCGGCGAGGTGATCGAGGGACTCGACGAGGCGGTCCGCGGTATGGCTGTCGACGAGGAACGGACCGTCACCGTGCCGCCGGAGCAGGCCTACGGGGAGTACCACGACGACCGCCTCCGGGAGTACGACCGCGAGACCTTCGAGGGGATGGTCGGCCAGCCCCCGGAGATCGGGTTCCACGTCGAGGCGAAAAACGACCTCCACGGGGATGTCGTCGCCATCACCGACGACTCGGTCCAGGTCGATTTCAACCACGAGCTCGCGGGCAAGACGCTCGTTTTCGATATCCGGGTCCTAGCTGTCGACTGAACTGCATGTTTGTCGGCAACCAACGGCTAAACACGGGGAGTTAAACGCGCAGTGAGCAAATCTTATCATTGTGGATTCTGTATGTGAGGTAAGATAGCGTTCTCGGACCGCTGAAAACAGTACACCGTGTAAAATAATGGGAATGGGAAATACGTACATCGGCGCGATCGATCAGGGGACGAAAGGTTCCCGGTTCATCGTCTTCGATCACAGCGGTGCTGTCGTCGCCAACGCCTACGAACGGCACACCCAGATCCAGCCACGGGAGGGGTGGGTCGAACACGATCCGATCGAGATCTGGGTCGACATCAAGACCGCGGTCACGAACGCCCTCTCGGCGGCGGGGATCGACGCCGACCAGCTCGAGGCGCTCGGGATCACCAACCAGCGGGAGACGACCGTCGTCTGGGACGCGGAGACCGGCGAGCCGGTGTACAACGCCTTAGTCTGGCAGGACCGCCGGACCACCGACCGTATCGACGAGCTCGACGCGGCGGAACGTACCGAGTGGATCCGCCAGAAGACGGGTCTGGAGTGTGACGCCTACTTCTCGGCGACGAAAGCCGAGTGGCTGCTGGACAACGCCGACCCGGTCAAACAACAGCGCAGTCGCCCCACGGACATCCGCGGTCGCGCCGAGGCCGGTGAGTTGCTGTTCGGAACGATCGACACGTGGCTGATCTACAACCTGACGGGTAACCACATCACGGACGTCTCGAACGCCTCACGGACGATGCTTTTCGATATCGAGGATCTCTCCTGGGACGAGGAACTCCTCGCGGAGTTCCGGATCCCCGAGTCGATGTTGCCCGAGGTCCGGCCGTCTTCGGACGAGGCGACCTACGGGACGACCGACCCCAACGGCTTCCTCGGCGCGGAGGTGCCGGTCACCGCGGCCCTCGGCGACCAGCAGGCGGCGCTTTTCGGCCAGGCCTGTTTCGAGGAAGGTGACGTCAAAAACACCTACGGCGCGGGCTCGTTTTACCTGATGAACACTGGCGACGAGGCCGTCACCTCCGACCACGGCCTGCTGACGACCGTCGGCTACCAGCTGTCGGGCGAACCGGTGCAGTACGCACTCGAAGGGCCGATGTTCACGACCGGCGGCGCGGTCGCCTGGCTCGAGGACGCCGGCTTCATCAACAACCCCATCGAGACGGAGAAACTCGCCAGTTCGATCGAATCGACCAACGGCGTCTACGTGGTTCCGGCCTTTACCGGGCTCGGCGCCCCGACCTGGGATTCGCGTGCCCGGGGGACGATCGTCGGGCTCACCCGCGGCACCAAACGCGAGCACGTCGTCCGGGCGACACTCGAATCGATCGCCTACCAGACCCGCGACGTGACAGAGGCGATGGAGGCGGATACGGGGATCGACGTCACGAGCCTCCGCGTCGACGGCGGCGCGGTGAAAAACGACTACTTCTGTCGGTTGCACTCGGATCTGGTCCAGACGGGGATCGTCCGGCCCGCAGTCGACGAGACGACGGCGCTCGGTGCGGCCTACGCGGCCGGCCTCGCGGTCGGTTACTGGGACGACGTCGAACAGCTCTCCGCGCACTGGCGTGTCGACAGCCAGTTCAAACCGGGGATGGCGCCGGAGAAAGCGGACCGGCTGTACAGCCGGTGGCAGGACGCCCGCGACCGGTCGCTCGACTGGGCGAACGAGTAGCGCACGCCAATAGTGGGAGAATCGCCGGTTCGATCTATTCGAGGAGTGCTTCCTCGATCAGTTCCATCGGGTGCCGGATCTCGTAGCCGGTGCCGTGTTCCATCTGCATCGCACAGGTCGGACACTCGGTCATCCCGACTTCGCTGTCCGTCCCTTCCTCCATGTGCTCGAACATCTCGTCGGCGATTTTCATCGACTTCTCGTATTTTTCGGACTTCCAGCCGTAGGTACCCGAGATGCCCGAACAGGAGTCGCCGACGTCTTCGATCTCGGCGCCCTCGAGTTCGCCGAACAGTTCCACGGCCTGCCGTTCGAGCCCCTGGTTGCGGGCGTGACACGGCGCGTGGTAGCCAAACTCCGCGGCGAGTTCGCCGCTGACCTCGGCGTCCTCGAGTTCGCCGCGGATATCCTCGTGGATGCGGAGGTACTCGACTGACTCGAAGGTGTTGTCGGAGACCTCGTCGACGCCGTCGATGTCGAACAGTTCGGGGTACTCCTGGCGCAACGCCAGCGAACAGGAGGTACAGGAGGCGACCGCGTCGTACCCCTGCTCGACCAGATCCGACATCGAGGAGACGTTGACCTCGGCGTGTCGGCGCGCGTCGTCAAGCATCCCGTTCGCGAACATCGGCGTTCCGGAGCATTTCTGCTCGGGGACGACGACCTCGTAGCCGAAGTACTCGTAGACGTTGACCAGCGCCTTCGCCACCTCCGGCGTGTTGTAGTTCGAGTAACAGCCGTGGAAGTAGGCGACCTTTTTCTCGGCGTCGACCGGTTCACCGCGCCGCCTGCGGCTCTCCTGGGCGCGTTCCTTGGAGCCGGCTGCGCCGCCTTGCTTTTTCCACCACTGCTGGAAGGTCTCCTTGGCGAAGGGGGGGAAATCGCGCTCCTTGGGCACCTTCAGCACCTTGTCCATCATCCACCGCACCGGTCCGAAGTTCATGAAAAACGACGAGGTCCGCGGGAACTTGCTCGCGAGCCACGCCGACGTGCGGTAGTTCGCGAGGATCCGGTTGCGGATGTACTCGACGGAGAACGTATCCAACTCCTCGCTCACGTACTCACCACGGGCGGTGTTGTGCATCTGGCCCAGCGGGACACCCGACGGACAGGAGCTATCACAGCGCAGGCAGTTCGAACAGTCCATGATCGAGTCGTCGATCGTGTGCTCCCCGTCGGCCTGCTTGAGCCGCCACTGCTCGGGGCCCTGGAACTTCGGCCCCGGGAACTCGTCGTCGACCTCCGCCACGGGGCAGTTCGTATCACAGGTAGAACATTTGTAACAGGAGTCAGCCCCCGGACGTAAGTCGAAGTCGTCACTGTCGGGAAAGACGTCGACGGGCTCGAACTCCTCGCCCGTGTTCGGTGCTGTCGGTTCGAACTCTGTCTCGTCAGCTGGATTGATATTAGATTCTGCGTCGCTCATTGTGCCTCCATCGTGGCAGTGTTGCCTGCCTCGTAGCCTGTCGCAATCGAAACGCCGCTGCCTGATTTCTCCGCAGCGAAATCGTAGCCGCCCAGCACTGCGCCCGCCGCCCGCAGGTTCTCGAACTCGACCGAGCCGGAGTCGTCGAGCGGCCGGAGCGTGCTGTCGGTTTCGACGCCGAAGCTGGCGAAGGGGTGGTCACCGAACGCCTCGGTGTCGAACCAGTCGTAGCGGTCCTCGGAGTGAGTGATGTGGCAGTCGAAGATCGGTTCGAAGACGCCCTCGCGGTCGGAGTTGATCCCTTTCCCGACGAGCCCGCCGGTCGCGAGGATGAACTCGTCGGCGCTGTAGGGTACCATGGCCCCGTTTTTCTCGACCAGGACGTGCTCGACGTGGCCGTCGTCGGCCTCGAAGTCCCTGACGGGGTTGCCGGTTTCGAACATGCCGCCGGCCTCGTCGAGGGCCTCGAACAGCCTGTCCTCGAGGCGCAGCCCCGGGAGCGACGGCGGCCCCATCGGCACCTCGAAGACGTCCGCGCCGAGTTCCTCGCTCATCGCCGCCCGGACGCCGGCCGCGTTGGTGTCGCCGAGAATCGCCGGGAACCCGACGCGGTCCTCCCCGTCGAGTTTCCCCTTGACCCGCTCGATGAACTCGGTCCGTGCCGGCCGTTTCGTGCCGTCGACGGAGACTTTCCCGTTCTCGTCGAGCAGTTTGGCGTACCGCGTCACCTTCGCGTCGTATTTGAGATCTCCCGGGAACCTGACCGTCTCACCGCGGACATCGAAGGGGACGCCCGCTGCCTCCAGGTGTGCGGCGACGTGTCCCGCGTCGAAATCGGTCATCGCTTCCAGGCCGACGAGTAACATGTCGCGGCTGTCACTCGCCACCCCGGCGCTCGCAGCCGCCGGATACCGCGCCGTCGGTTTGACCGTCCCGCCGTGTGTCGGGAGCAACGCGTTCGTGTCCGTGTGTTCGCCCTGGTACTGCGGTGCCGCCTCGTCGAAAAGCGACATCGCCTCCCGGACGGTTTCGAGTCCGACCGTCCGGTAGGGGTGTTCCGTCGGGAGATCCGGGATCGAACCGTACGGATCGGTCAATGGGCCGTCCCCGTCGGGCGTGTAGCCGAGCACGTCGATGAGTCCGGACGCGTTCCGGAGTGTGCTCTGTTTGTACGAGACCAGGCGGACGTCCGCCCCGGATCGGGCGGCTGCGAGCGCGCTGGTCAGGCCGGCGAGTCCGCCGCCGATGACGAGTACATCCGAATCAATCGCCATGTTGCCCTCCGTCCGTGGCGACGTCTGTCCCGGCCGCGTCGTCGCCAGGGGCCATCGCTTGGCCGTTGTCGAAGGCACCGAAGTCGATCGGCGTCCCGTCAGCCGGATCGTTGTCGCGGTTCTGCGTGGCCGCGTGCAGCGAGTAGTTCAACATCGCCTGCGAGAGCTGCTCGCCCCAGAGGGCGTGTCGCTGGCCCTTCCAGCGCTCCTGGAGCAGTTCGTCCCAGGCCTGTCGGGTGGTCACCTCGTCGTACTCCTGGTACAGTTCGTTCGCCAGCCGGTGCGAACAGATGCCACCCTGGCAGTTGCCCATCGAGGCCCGGGTACGGATCCGGACGGCGTTGAGGTCCGACCCCGACTGTTCGATGGCGTCCTGGACCTCCGCACGGGTGACGCCTTCACACTCACAGACCGTCGGGTTCGGCCCGTCCG